>Ga0315283_10001007_pt1 | contig 21887 bp, 24 predicted proteins | sample YL17G09_0_MG_FD_204541 | JGI IMG/M metagenome (GOLD analysis project Ga0315283, IMG submission 204541) | Sediment microbial communities from Yellowstone Lake, YNP, Wyoming, USA - YL17G09_0 | ecosystem: Environmental > Aquatic > Freshwater > Lake > Sediment | place: USA: Wyoming | collected...
AAGCAAAGGACCTCGCAGAACGTCACAAGGCTGCGGCGAAGTCAAAGGCGACGGAGCAACAGCAGAAAGCGACGGGCATGGCCACCGGTCAGAAGGCAAAGGCCGAGGCCATGGCGGCGGAGCAGAAGCAAAAGGCTGAGGGCAAGGTGCAAAGCCAGGTCGATCAGACCATGCAGAAGGCATCGGATAAATCCGATGCGGCAATGGGAAGCGTTGATAGTAAGTTGAACAACCTACTCGGGAAATAACCGCCTGAAAGGTACTCCACATGAATCATTGGGAGGATCGGATGAATACGACAACGAGGTTGGTGCTGGCGGCCATATCCGCCTTCTCTTTGGCTTTCACAGTTTCCGCTTTTGCAGCCGACCTGGATACCATGATGAAGAAGACCGACACAGCCAAAGGTCACGTTGATAGCATCACGAAAGAGGGCGGCGAGGGGAAGCAGAACGTGAAGGATTTGAAAACACAGGAAACGATGAAGAACGCGGGCCAGATGAAAGATGATGGGAAGAAACTGAAGGACGTGGTCACGGGCAAGTAGCTCTGACCCGGCTCTCCTGAGCGAACCAGGGCGGCGCATCCATGATGCGCCGCCCTCTCTTATGCCATCTTACAGGTGGCAGCCATTTTCCTCGCGATTCCTCAAAATTGACTCCCCTGCTACGGGTGCCAAAATAAGAAGGGGATGGAGCCTGATGATCTTCTGTGCTCGCGCAACGCGCGGCCTCAGAAGGCCCTCGTTGGACGCGCGCAGTGGAAGATCAATCAGCCCCCATCCCTAGAGAGAAACGAGCGAGCTTGGAGGGAACATGGATATCGTCCGATGGCGCAGTAACGGGCAGCCTCGGCCACTCCTCCAAAGAAAAGCATTATGAATTGAACGACCCTCGTTTGGCCGCCTCGCTCGTCTCGCCCATCCGCCTGTCTCGCTTCACGGTCACTGACCGATCTCATCCGAACATGCAGGGCAAGGTCAAGCTACGACCCCAGTAGCTTGACCTCTGAAAATTCAGAATGTCTCCATTTTCTCCTCGATTATGACCGAAATGGTTCCTGGAACCTTTATCTGGCCCGGAACCTTTATCTGGCCCCCAGCATCGCCTGGGCCGCCGCGATTACGCGGAATTCTATAGGCCAAGCTCTGATAGCCCAGGGTGATTGTCGGGTCGGCGCCCAATGGGCCAGAAATACTTTCGATCCTTCGCTGAGATTGGGGCATCGTTGATGCTCGCGATACGTCGGCGCATGAAGCCACTGTCGTCGAATTCCCAATTCTCGTTCCCATATGACCGAAACCAGTTTCCTGAATCATCGTGCCACTCATACGCAAATCGAACGGCGATCCGGTTACCGTGCCAGGCCCACAGTTCTTTGATTAAACGGTAGTCCAGCTCTTTGCTCCACTTGCGAGTTAAGAACTGAACGATTGCCTCCCGGCCGGCCAGGAATTCCGAACGGTTTCTCCACAGGCCGTCGGGTGTGTACGCGAGCGAAACCCTATGAGGATCTCGAGAATTCCATGCGTCCTCGGCCATTCGGACCTTCTGGGCCGCGGATTCACCATCGAATGGGGGACATGGAGGCCTAGACTGTTCAAGCGTGTTCACGATGATTATCTCCTCAAATTGTCCTCAAATAAGTGGGCGGCAGAACATGACTTCACTGTGCGCATCGAGCAACCGTCGCTCTTCCATCTTCCCCTTGCAGGCAGGCCGGCACAAGAGGCGTTCGTAGCCTGGTCAGCCTTGGCCGCCAGACTTCAGATTGCGACCGAGGAATTCGCGAATCAGCTTCGCGATCTCATGGCCGTGCGTCTCCAAGGCGAAGTGTCCAGTATCGAACAGATGCACCTCTGCATTTGGAATGTCGCGTCTGTAGGGGACGGCACCGGCTGCAACAAAGATGGCATCGTTCTTCCCCCATACGACAAGCGTCGCCGGCTTGTGTTCGCGGAAGTAGGTCTGCCACTGAGGATATAATGGGATGTTCGTGCGATAGTCGTAGAATAGATCAAGCTGAATCTCCGCGTTACCCGGTCGGTCGAGGAATGTTTGGTCCATTGTCCATGTATCGGGGCTGACCAGCGATGCATCCTTCACACCGTTCGTGTACTGCCACTTGGTGGCCGCAATCGAAGTCAGCTACCGTATGGCTTCTCGCTCGGTCGATCCTCCGGTACCCCAATAGGCCTTGATAGGGTCCCAAAACTGCTCGAGGCCTTCGGTATAGGCGTTGCCGTTCTGCACAATGAGCGCGGTCACTCGCTCTGGATTCTTCGACGCCAAGCGGAAACCGACAGGCGCTCCATAGTCCATCGCATACAAGGCATAGCGGTTCACGCCAAGTTGACGGATCAGCTTGTCCACCACCTGGGCGTAGTTGTCGAAGGTGTAGGTGAATTTCGACCGGTCGGGCATCCCACTCTGGCCAAAGCCTGGGTAGTCAGGCGCTATGACATGGTACTTGTCGGCCAATTGGGGGATGAGATTTCGGAACATGTGCGACGATGTCGGGAATCCGTGAAGCAGCAGAAGAACGGGAGCGTCCCTCGGCCCTGCCTCGCGATAGAACACCTCCACGCCATCAACTTTGACGGTGTTGTACGTCACGCGAGTCGGATTCGATTGTTCCATCGTTTGTCCGAACACCGAGATCTCCATTGTCAGGAGCATCAGACCCAACAACACAAATGGTACGACTCGTCGGCGCAGGTTCGTCTGCATATAGTGATGTATCCACCTTTCGACGTTCATAGTGTTCTACTCCCCGTGAGCGATCATTGTTGCTGCCGATGTCACAATCAATGTGGGAGCGAATGGCATTGGCTATCCGCTCCCACGCGACATCACGCTTGATTAGCCATGGTAGTAGCGCTCTTTGACAATCTTGCCGTCCTGCCAGTCAGTCTTGACCACTTGTTCGAGACTGATGGTTTCCCCATTCTTCAATTTCAAAGTCAGGACCGCGTCATAGAAACTGGTGTTTCCCTCGACGGCCACAGCACCGATTGCATAGCTGATAAACGCCGCCACTCCAATCGTCTCTCTGAATTTATCCAGTCTGTCAATGGAGGCTTGTTTGCCCACGATGGGCGGCTGATTGCCTTCCTGTGTGACGACCGAGTCCGCAAAGTAGATCTTCTGACCTTCGGTCATTTGACCCTTCTTCAGAATGCCCAACATTTCTTGCAATGTTTCGCTTACCTGCTTGCCCATGATGATTCCTCCCTCTATGCCTTGCGGCGTGTAATATGTGTGGAAACTAGAAATTCTCACACCCGTGATGGTTAAAAACTCAGGATGCTGTCACTTTCTGCTATCAGGCCACCAAACTCGGTGAACCGGTTGTATACGGAGCCGCCTTATCGATGACTGTGCTTTCGTTGGATATCTTGCTCATTGACTTATCCCTCTACGTGCCGATGGGTCTCGCATTCATGGTGCCGGGCCAGCTCTACGCGGTCGCCGACGCGAATCTCGCCGCCCCGGATCACGTAACAATTCAAGGCAAGCGTGCCCTCGAATCTCCGCACGATATCTGTAAGCACCTGACGGTCTTGTTTCAGGCTGTCAGGATCGAACGTCGTCATGATGCAGCGCCCACGGAGGTCCTGTATCCCGATGATGACGTCTCCGATGTGCAGGCACTGCCCGGGCCATGAGCGCTCAGCCAGGCCTTCGACCCCGCCGATCACTAGGTTAGGCCTGAGACGCCGGCCATCATGTCCAAAGGCCGCAATCGCTCCATCCGTCGCAACCAACAACGGCAGGACGTCAAAACGATCGATCGACTCGTCGCGAATCAGCCGGGCGCCAGGCCCCACGATATCCACAACATCTTTGCGGACCTTGGGATCGCTCCACAGCAGGCCATCAACCACGGGCTCGCCGGACACATTGAGGGTGGCATGGTGACCGAGAAGCTGTGAGTGCGTTCTGGCCGTGATCACATGACCGCGCGCGTCCTCCACATGCACGACGCGATCCCCCTCGATGCCCAACGAACTCAAGACCGCGTGAGTTACTTTTTCACCACCCATCGACTTGACCGGATATCGCCAAATCTGCACCACCTTCATGGTCTGAACTCCTTCCCCATTGTGGCTTCTCCGTTCTTCCTTCGTCTCATGAGATGTGACTCAAAACACGACTGTGTTCCATCCCTCCGCGATGTAACGACGGAGGCTCAAGAGACCCGCGGTTCCGGCCAGCGCATGGTCTTTCACAATCGGCACCCCGCATGACTTGACCGACTCCGTCGCCCCGAAAACCTCCGCACAGCCGCAGGAAGCGCCTTGCACCACATCGCGAACCGAATTGTAGAGGCCATTCGCCGGATGCGAGAGCTTCGTCAGCTCAGCAGGCCACCGTGTGCCGGTTCCATTGAACACGATGGCGACTTCGTCACCCTTCTGCTTACATTCTGATGCAAGGGCCAGCGCGTTAAAGACTCGCCCAAGCGCTTCTTCGGAACCACTCTTTGGATCGGACATGATGATAATGGCAGTTTTCATGGGTTCTCCTTCTTGAGTTTAGGGGTCGTTTGTCTTACTGCTTCTTTCCGTTCGCCACCTTCTCTGCATAGAAACGGTGCATGTTGTTTGAGATGTAGTCGAGATGGTCTTCCACTGCAAAATGCCCTGCGTCAAGGCGATGTATTTCGGCCTTGGGAAGATCTTTCAAATAGGCCTCTCCGCCTTCTGGCGTAAAGAAAATATCAGTCTGGCCCCAAAAAATAATGGTCTTGGGTTGGTTCTTACGAAGGAACTCCTGCCACACTGGGTACAGCTCCACATTCTTGCGATAGTCGTAAAAGAGGTTCAGATTGACGCGGACTGCGTGTGGTCTTTGCATAAACGCGAAATCCGACTCCCAGTTATCAGGGCTGATCAACTCAGGGGTTTTTGCTCCGAACAGATAGATACCCTTGATCGCATCATGAGTAAGAAATCCCTCCAACGGTTTTTCTGATTCTACCGACCTATTTTTCCAGAGCGCGCTGCGGAAGCCGTCCCACGCAGCGGTAAATCCAACTTCGTATCCGTTGGTGTTCTGGACAATAAGCCAATCAAGAGCCTTGGGGTTACGTCCTACAATCCTGAAGCCGATCGGTCCGCCGTAATCTTGAGCATAGAGCCCGAAGTGGTCAAAGCCTTTGAGCTTCAGAAAATGTTCAACGATCTCTGAAATGCCGTCGAATGTGTAGTCGTACGCGGCAGGATCTGGCATATCACTAAGCCCAAAGCCAGGATAGTCCGGTGCAATGACATGAAATGTATCTGAAAGGGACCGTATTAAGTCCCGATATTGATGCGAAGCGGCTGGAAAGCCATGTAGCAGCACAATTTTCGGATTATTGGGATTCCCTGCCTCACGATACGCGATGTTCAATCCGTCAACCTTGATACTGCTGTACTTCACGGCAGCAGCCTCGCGAGTTGCAGCCTTCTGATTTTCGTTCAGGGTTTGACCATGAGCGTCGATGCTTGACGCTAATAGGGCAATCGCCAAGACTCCCATCCCTACACTCGGCCACCATGCTTTTTCTATCGTCGTATGTTTCATCGTCGTCTCCTCTGTTTACTCGTGTCTGGTTACACTGTGGATGGAGTCAGTTGCTTGCCGCCGTTGCCCTATCTCGACATATGGTCGCTCTTGAATTTTCTCTGCGATGGCCATCGCACTCAACCTCCATGGCAAGGCCGATGCCACGTACCTTGACGAACAATCAAACAAGATAATTCACTGTCGAAGCAGGGAGTTGTCGAACTATTCGCGGCTAGATGAAGCAGAAGGAAAGAGAGACGCCTCTACGAGATGTCGTGGAACTCCGATATATCGTGGGAACGGACTGTTCGATTCGTCGCTATGCGGTGGGGCGAGACTTCTTGATGCCGAGCTTCTGCATGCGCGACCGGAGCGTGTTGGGATGGAGGCCAAGCCGAGCGGCTGCGCCCTGCTTTCCTTCGATAACCCAGCTCATATCCTGGAGGACGCGGAGGATATGGGCTCGTTCGACTTCTTCCAGGGAATCGGAGACCGGCAGTAGCGGGGCTGAGTTCCCCTGAAGCATCACGTCGTCGATCTGAAGCATCGGTCCTTTTGCGAGGATCGTAGCCCGTTCGATGACATTTTCTAACTCCCGAATGTTGCCGGGCCAGGAATAACTCTTGAGGCGTTCCATGGTCGCTTGAGACACCCCGTCAATCCTCTTGCCCACCTTTTTTGAGAACTTGGTGATAAACAGGTTGACCAAGAGCGGGATATCCGACGCACGAGCGGACAAGGGAGGCACCTCGATCGGGAACACATTCAGCCGGTAGAGAAGATCGGCCCGGAAAGAACCGGCCTTTACTGCCGCATGAAGATCACGATTCGTGGCAGCAATGACCCGTACATCGACTTTAGTCGAATGACCACTGCCAACCCGCTCGACCTCCCGTTCCTGCAATACGCGCAGCAACTTGACCTGTGCATCCAGCGGCAACTCCCCGACTTCGTCCAGAAAGATCGTTCCGCCATCCGCCAACTCAAACCGCCCGATGCGGCGCTGTAATGCCCCGGTGAACGATCCCTTCTCATGTCCGAAGAGCTCGCTCTCGACCAGATTCGCGGGAATCGCTCCGCAGTTGACCTTCACAAGCGAGCGGGCCCTGCGCGGGCTCAAGTGGTGAATCGCCCTGGCGATCAGTTCCTTGCCTGTCCCAGTGTCCCCCCGGATGAGGACCGTCGAATCCGTAGGCGCCACCTGTTCGATGTGTCGGAGAACGGCCTTGATGCTCTGGCTCTCGCCGATGATCTCCTCAAAGTTGTGCTCGAGCTTGATCTCTTCGCGGAGGTAGAGGTTCTCTGCCTGGAGCCGATTCTTGAGCTGTTCAACCTCTGTGTAGAGCTGGGCATTCTTGATCGCAATAGCCGCTTGATTCGCAAAGACCGCCAATCGCTCGAACTCCTCTTCGCTCAGCGGCCGTCGCCCGAACATCGCGATGACGCCGAGCAGCTCCCAACGGAACTTCAGTGGGTGGCCGGCAAAGGAACGGAGCCCGTTGTCTCGCATCCATTGTTTGTTCGGGAGTCGGTCGTCGCCGAGCACGTCGTTCGTGTTCAGTGCCCCATGGCCCTGGGCGATTTTTCCGATCTTGAACGCCCCCAGCGGAATGCGGCGATACTCCCCATTGAGGTTGGTATAGAGCCCGGCGCTCGCCTCAAGGTGCAGGCAGCGATTCCGATTCGTACAGTCGGCGGCTTTATAACAGCTGGCGCACAGATCGCCGGGCCCCAAGAGCCAGATGCGGGCGAAGGCGCCAGCGAGTTCGTCGATAAGTCCTTGGGTGATGGTGGTCAGGACGATCTGAAGGTCGAGACTCGACGCCATCTGGAGTGTGATCCGCTCCAACACGTCGCGAGATCGGGGGGAAGGAAGCGAAGAAGGGGAACTGTCCATCGTGTTATCTCCGAGCCGGCGCTTGTCCGGCTCGGAGGACGATAAGTCCCAGACAGAGGATTGTCAATCAACAGACTGTTGAAACAGGTCGCCAGCTTTATGAAAGGTCAAGCCGACCCTTTACTGCACGCATCGGACAATATAGATACTCCCTCCAAGCTCGCTCGTTACCTCTTTAGGGATGGGGGCTGATTGATCTTCCACTGCGCGCAGCATTCTCACCCGCCCACCCACTGGCACGCCGGGACGTGCCACTAGCCCGGGCAAGGGGAGTCCGCGACCGCGCGTTGCGCGAGCACAGGGAATCGCCAGGCCCCCATCTTTTTCCTCAATCCCCTTTCCCTGGAATTAAAGGGAGTGGCCGAGGCTGCCCTCGACTGCGCGCATCGAACGAGCACATTCCTATCGTGCGCGTTCTGCGAGCAAAAGGGCACCTGGCCACTCCCTATCCCCTCCTCAGCTGAACTGATCCCACGTATCGCACTGTTTGATCGACCAGAGGACCGCTTCTTTGAGTTTCTTCAACTGCACGTTCTCCGGATCGCGCATGGCTTGTAGTTTCTTGTCGAGATCGTAGAGCGGCTCGATCGATCGCTTGTCCGGAATTTTTCCCAAGGCCCAGGCCACTTCCGTTAGCACGGACCAGTCTGTCTTGGGATCCTTCAGCTTGGCCAGCAGTGGCGGCACGACCGAGGCATCCCCATGCAGTCCGCCGAGCTGGCCCAGCCCCTTGGCTGCTGCGGCTTGCACCTCGAGATCCGGTGACGTATTCATGATCTCAACCAACAATGGAATGCCCTCCCTCCCGAGATTGCCCATCGCCCCAATCGCTTGCTTCGCCAGGTCACGATCCTTGAGCACCTCTTTCAGCTTCGGCAAGGCCTCGTCGGCTTGCATCTCGCCTAAGAGGGAAATAATTTTGAACTTTCTGGCCTGTGGCGTGTCGGATAGATCGAGCAACTTTAAAAGGCGCTCCGGCTGACCCCATTCAGCGGCCAGCAACAAGGGAAAATCGTATTTCTCGAGCACGTCCCTCAATTTGTCCATGGCATAGGTTCCCGGATCTCCCGCGTTGGCCGATTGCGCGGCTTGTCCCGCATCTTCAAACTCGGTTCGGACCTCTTTCTGCCATTTGACCTTCATGTCACCGAGGAGATAGGTCATCTGACAGGCGGGCCCTTTCCACAGCCGGGACGGGGCATCGGGCAAATCCGCATCTCCTCCCGTAGTCGTTGTGCCTTCCCATGTTTTTCGCTGTTCGCATTTGACTTTGAGCACAGCATCATGGGGTTTACCAACCTCTCGCACGACCGTGTACCCCAATTCACCCATCCGGCGGGCGACAAGCTCGGCAATCGGCGCAGCATCAACGGCTCCCTTGTCTGCGAGTGCAATCGCCTCGATACGCACAGTTTGAATCTTATCCAGCAGCGCTTTCTGTTCCGGCGTGAAATAGTCCCGGTAGGCCCATGCAGGAGGAGAGGGAAGTGCCACAAAACTGAAAGCCAGAATTGAGAGCAGTAGTGCAACGCGCATCGTCCACTTCCTAACCCGTATGCTAACGATGAATTAGATACACTTTTTTTATTATACTCGTCATTGAAAGCTGAGGCTACGGTAGGCATGATGAGCCCCTTTGATTGCTCCTACAATAGTGGGCCACATCGAGGCGTTATCCATAACTCTTGATCACAGGCTCCCCCTGGCCTGAGCCGGGCAGTATTCCCCTCTTGTACAATCTGTCGTGTCACAAATGGATACTAACCGTCCCATGGGCACGCAAGTGAACACACTTCCATCCCCACAGGAGTATGGGTTGACAGTGGGATACATCCAACGGTACAAAATACCCACAGGAACGTGTATTTTCGTTTGGTTGTTCATCATGCTGGAGTCGGCTCCTGCATACCCCACCATGCGAGAGTGGCGGAACTGGCAGACGCGCGAGACTTAGGATCTCGTGGGTAACCGTGGGGGTTCAAGTCCCCCCTCTCGCACCAGACCACGCCCGGGCAGCTGGCGACGGCTCGGCAGCCCGCGCAAGGCTTTTTACAAAGAAAAGGGTACGCACCCGCTATGAAAATGGAAGTGACTGAACTAGGACCAATGAAGCGCGCCCTCAAGATTGAGGTGCCGGCCGATGAGGTCACTCAACGACTTGCCCGCGCCTACGTCGACCTGAACCGCCAGGTCAACATCCCAGGATTTCGCCCTGGCAAGGCGCCCTTGGCCTTGCTGGAAAAACGCTATGCCAAAACCGTGGAAGAGGACGTGATCCGAAGCCTCGTGCCGGACTTCTACGACAAAGCCATCCGCCAAGCAGGGATTGTGCCGGTTCTCGTCGAAATTCCCCCGCTGGACCGGGCCAAAATTAAGAAGGACGAACCCTTTACATTTACCGCGACCGTCGAGATCAAGCCGAAAATCGAGTTGCGGGACTATAAAGCACCGAGTCCGATCTCGCTCAAGCCTGACAAGCGCACCGTCACCGACGAACAGCTCGACCGAGGACTTGAGGTCTTGCGCGAACAGCAGGCGCGCCTGGAAGCCGCACCGGCAGGCCATCCCATCGTGGACGGGAACTACATCGTGCTGGATGTGCAAGGCGCTCTCGATGGAGCACCGCTGGACGGAACGAAGAAGGAAGGCCAACTCCACAAGGTCGGATCACACGCGTCCGTCTTGGGCCTGGAAATTGACTCCCAAGTCGTGGGGAAGAAAGAGGGTGACGTGCTCGACATTTCCCAGCCGTACCCAGCCAGTCATCCTGATCCTCGCGTCGCCGGCAAGACGGTCGTGTTCGCGCTGACAATCAAATCCGTCAAGGAAAAGAAGCTGCCGGCCTTGGACGATGAATTTGCCAAAGACTGTGGCCCCTACACCTCGCTTCAGGAAATCAAAGACAAACTGCGGAGCGGGATGGAACAGGCACTGAAACGAGAGATCGAAGACACCTATAAGGATACGATCATCAAACGGCTCGTGGAGACCCACCACTTCGACCTTCCAGAAACCCTGGTGGAGCGTGAGCTGGAGGCCATCATCCGCCAGCACGTGCAACAGCAACAGCGGAAGGGTGGCGCCCAGGAAGCGCCCGGCACGGAGGATCTCGCAAGCCTTCGCCAGGAGCATCGGGATGAAGCGGCACGCCGCGTCAAGCTCGGCCTCGTTTTAGAAGAGATCGCTGAGAAAGAAGGGCTGACGGTCACGCAGGACGATTTCAACACCGAAATCATGCGGCTAGCATCGGAACTCAAGATGCCGGCGGCCGATCTCGTCAAGATGATCAAAGCCGGCGGACAAGAATCTATCGATGAGTTACGCGCCCGGGTTTTGGCGGATAAAGCCTTGGATTTCGTGTACCGCAATGCGGTGATTCAGGGATAGTGCCGGGCGGTGCAGGGCCGACCGTGCATCGCTCCTTCAAGAGGCTCTAACAGGCTTCAGGAAATTCTGTGGACATGCAGGAATTTCAGTTGGTCGGCAAGTTAGTAATAACAGGAGTACACCAAGCGGGATGCTCAAAAAGGCCGTCCAGCAAGGCCGCAGCGAGCGAAGAGGCGAGGCGTACGCTTCGGTACGTTGAGCCTCTGAGCGAAGCGAGAACGAAGCTGGCGGACTTTTTCAGCATCCTGCTAAGCGGAAAGGAACGACGTGCATGCTAGTTCCCATTGTTATCGAAACGACTAACCGAGGCGAACGCGCCTACGACATTTATTCTCGGCTCCTGAAAGACCGGATCATCTTCCTCGGTGCGCCAATCGACGACATCTTTGCCAACCTGATTATTGCCCAGCTCTTGTTCCTCGAAGCAGAGGACCCTGAAAAAGATATCAATCTCTACGTCAACTCCCCCGGGGGAAGCGTGACGGCGGGATTGGGCATTTATGACACCATGCAGTATGTGAAACCCCCGATCAACACCATCTGCCTCGGCCAGGCCGCCAGCATGGGGGCCTTTTTGCTTACCGCTGGAACCAAAGGCAAGCGATTCGCTCTGCCGAATGCGAGGATCATGATTCACCAGCCCATGGGGGGGTTTCAGGGGCAAGCCACTGAAATCGACATCCATGCCAGAGAGATTTTAAAAATCCGCGAACGACTCAATGAGATCATGGCCAAACATACCGGCCAGCCTCTGGAGAAGATAGCCCAGGACACCGAACGGGACTACTTCCTGTCGGCAGAAGAAGCCAAGCGGTACGGTCTCATCGACGAAGTCATCACGCGGCCACCGAAGCTCCTCAAGGCCGTCAGTGGCGACGCGGGAAAAGACGCGACCAAGGACAAGTAACAGGGGAGGAAGCATGGCTAAGCCGGATAAGATGGATCGACATCTCCGCTGTTCGTTCTGTGGAAAGAGCCGCGACGAAGTCCGCAAATTGATTGCCGGACCCACCGTCTACATCTGCGACGAATGCGTCAACCTCTGTAACGACATCATTGCCGAGGATTGGGAAGAAGCGAAAGATGAGATTTCGTCGAAACTCAAAAAGCCGGTGGAAATCAAACACCACTTGGATCAATACATCGTGGGACAGGAGCGGGCCAAGAAAATTCTCGCGGTGGCCGTTCATAACCACTACAAACGAATCTCGGCCAAGGACAAAGACGTTGACGACGTGCAACTCCAGAAGGGCAACATCCTCATGCTGGGGCCCACAGGCACAGGGAAAACGCTGTTGGCCCAGACCCTCGCGAAATACTTGGACGTCCCCTTCACGCTGGCCGATGCCACCACGCTCACAGAAGCAGGGTACGTCGGCGAAGACGTGGAAAACATCATCCTCAAGCTCCTGCAAGCAGCGGACTACGATGTCGAACGGGCCGAGCGGGGCATCGTCTACATCGATGAAATCGACAAGATCAGCCGCAAGAGCGACAGCCCGTCCATCACCCGCGACGTCTCGGGCGAAGGGGTACAACAGGCGCTGCTCAAGCTCATCGAAGGGACCGTCGCCAACGTGCCGCCTCAAGGCGGGCGCAAACATCCGCACCAAGAATTTATTCAGGTCAATACGAGCAACATCCTGTTCATCTGCGGCGGAGCATTCGTCGGGCTTGAACAAATTATCGAGCAACGCCTGAATCGGAAGTCGATGGGATTCGGAGCCGAAGTTCGCGGACGGAGCGAGGTGCGACTCGGCGAACTGTTCGCGAAAGTTCAGCCGGAAGACTTCCTCAAGTACGGCTTGATTCCGGAGTTCGTCGGTCGGCTGCCGGTCGTAGCCACCTTAGATGAGCTGGATGAACGCGCCCTCATTCGAATCTTGACCGAGCCGAGAAACGCGCTCACGAAGCAGTATGAGAAATTGCTCTCCTTTGAGAAGGTGAAGCTCAAGTTCACGGAAGGCGCGCTGGGGGCGATCGCACGGAAAGCGTTTCTCCAGAAAACCGGCGCTCGAGGATTGCGTGCCATCCTCGAAGACGTGATGCTGGACGTGATGTACGATGCCCCTTCGCAGAAGCAGATTAAAGAAGTCCTCCTCACCGAGGATGCCATCCTCGGCAAGCACCCTCCCATCAGAATCTTCGAGCAAGACAAGGACATGAAGACCGCCTAAGTCATTATATATATAGCTTTTATCGCTCGCCCCACAGGACGTCTACTCAGAATTCTCCAGGCCAGGATCATCCTGGCCTGGCTATCCCTTTATGCTCTTCCCTTCTCGAATACTCTGTGCTCCCTCTTCCTATCCAGCCTTTGCCGACGCTCATGACTCTGCACTTTTCCTCGACAAGATGAAATGCTGCGCTATACTTGCGTTACAGTCTTGAACGTGGAGGACGTGTGAAATATCCAGTGTCTTCAAGCCTTCGACACAAAGGCAAAGCCCTCGACCTTGACGCAACCCGTGAAGTGATCACCCTTCTGGGGATCAACGGCGAACCCATGGGCAACCTGTCCTGGGACTTCGTCATCGACCAGATTCTGGCCTATCGTAAACCCCCGGCGAGCCGAGAAACCAGGAATGAGCCGCGCGTGACACTCACCTTCCGTGTCAAATACAAAACCCCGGAAGGTCAGCAGTTTGAAAGTCGCGCAGGCGGTATCGGCGGAGGCGGGCTCTTTATCGAAAGCCTGAGCCCTCTACCGGTCGGCACCAAGCTTGCGATTGAATTTTCGCTACCAGAAAATCCGTCAGAATGGTTGCCGGCAAAGGGTCTCGTCGCGTGGGTGTGCCCTAAAGCAGACCAATATACGTTCAGCCCTGGCATGGGGGTGCGCTTTACGGAGATTAACCCCGATATCCGTAACCGCGTGCTCGAACTGGTGAAATCCCTCCAGACCGTCGGGCAACCAGCCTAGTGAATATCCATCTGCCACCAAATCGTCCCGCGTTCAATACAAGGACCTGACCATGAAGTTTCCTGTGACCACGACGGAAGAGCATGAGGGCAAAGTCCTTGAGATGAATGTCGACCAGGAAGTGGTCACGCTTCATAGTGCCACGGGAGAACTGCTGGGTGCCCTGTCGTGGGAAGCGGTCATTGAACAGATTCTTGCCAGCGACGACGACGCGCGATTCGCCCATGCGCGCGCTCATCCGAGAGCCTCGCTCGCCTTGAAGGTTCGGTACACGACACCGGAAGGCAAACAGTTCGACAGCTTAACCGGCGGTATCGGTGCAGGCGGGTTGTTCATCGAAAGCAGCACCCCGCTGGCTCCCGGCACCGAGCTGTCCGTCGAGTTTGCACTGCCCGATCGTCCTTGGGAAAAACACAAGGCCAAAGCGAAGGTCGCCTGGACTCGCAACAAGCCTGAACGGAATCTGCTGTTTCCCGGAATGGGCGTCCAATTTACCAACATCGACGGAAAGGCCCGCGAAGAGCTTGTCGAACTCGTCGAGGCGTTGAATCGTTCCCGCGTAGCGACCTAAGCGCCCCGTTTCGCCCAGCGACGTACCCCACTGTCTGGATCCTTCACGACCGTCGTGTTGAGCGCTGCCCTCGTATCAGGATCGCTGAGCATTCCCAAACGATAGGCCGCTTCTGCTCGCACCCCAGGCGAGGGATCTTGGGCTAAACGCTCTCTGAGCCAAGGGGAGACCGCCGCCCCTCCCCATTCACCCGCCGCCGCCACGATCCCCTGACGAACCTCCGCATCGGAGTCACGTCCTGCTGCGACGAGTGCAGGAACCGATTGGCTCGAGTCGACTTGCAGCAATGCCCGCGCCGCCGCTCTCCTAATCGTCACATCCGAAGATCGCAGTAAGCCTAGGACGGGCTCCAGCAATCGGGAACCTGGCTCGATCTCGCCGATCGCCACAACCGCCGCCTGCCGGACCGATTCGACAGGATCCTCCAGCGCCTGCGTCAACAGGGCGACCACTCCATCAGTGGCTGTGGGTTTCAATCGTCCCACAGCCAGCACCGACGCTTCGCGGACTGCTGCTGCCGGATCGTGTATGAGGGGGAAAATGGAGTCTGTGGCTCGTGGGTCACCGATCTTGCCGAGGCATTCTGCTGCGGTCCGCCGCATCTCTGGCCCCTCATCGCGGAGCATCTCCAGCAATACCGAGACCGCCCGTTCCCTGGATGAAGGTGGAGAATCTTGGATGCAACCGGCGAGACAGAGGACTGACACGACGACTGCGCACCCTATCGTGCGAGAGGAAGTACGACAAAGCAGGGTACAGGCATCGGGCAGGCTGATGAAGACCGCACCCCAGCTCACGCTTGTTTAGGAGGCTCTTCGTGCAAGGCAGGCATTTCTTTGGCCGCTTCGATGGATTGCTGGAACTCTTTTTGCGCCGAATCCATCTCAGCTTGGATTGTGCGCATCTCGGGGTCGACCGAATTGCGGACATCGGCGACGGCCTGCTTGAACGTCCGCAACGCATCGCCAAGCCCTTCTCCCAAACTCTGCATGTCCCCAGGGGAAATGCCGGCTGGCTGCGCGGCCTTCGCCTTCATCGCCACCTGCTGCGCCTGCACGCGGGCCACGGCATCCTTGTTGACAATGGCCGACGGGCGCTTAACTACTGGTCTTGCCTGGGCTCCCGCGGGAAGAGGCGGGTACTGCGCCCGCAGCATCGGCGTGGGAGCAGCCGCGCGTTCTTCCATTGTGGGAGGCTGCTGACCCTGCGTCATTGGTTGAACTGAGCTGGGCTGCGCTGCCGCGGATGTCGTCGTCCGAGTTGGCTGTGGCGGAGCCGCCATGTTGTGCATCAAGGCGGCGGTGGTCCCGGGAGTCATTTCCGGTCCCGGCGTATAGGGTGCCGTGGGCTTCGGAGCGGCGGGAGTCTGTCCCGGCGTCATCGTCGCTGCCAGCGGTGCAGCCTGGACCGTCGATTGGACCTGCATGGGTGCCGGTTGATTCGCTTCGGGCGGTACCGCATCCGGTGGAGGAATATCGTTGACTTCTCTCTTGAACCCTCTGAGCGCTTTACCGACTCCTTCACCGATTTGCGGGAGCTTTCCCGCCCCGAAAATGATGAGGACAATGACGAGGATAATAATCAGTTCCGAGATCCCCATGGTACCAAACATGGCGTAATTCCTTTTCCTCGGGAGCCTGTCCGACAACTCGCCGTCGGCCCTGCCTTTCTGAGAATCGAATCAACTCTATAGGGCGCCAGGAGGCACTGTCAAGGAAAGGAGATGGGGCTAGCAGGCTGCAGAAAAGCCATTTCGGCACAGCAGCACTTCACTAGCCTGCACGTCTGGAACAAATGGAGAGCACCCCCGCAGGATGCTCAAAAAGGCCGTCCGGCAAGGCCGCAGAGAGCGAAGATGAGAGGCGTACGCTTCGGTACGTTGAGCCTCTGAGCGAAGCGAGAACGATGCTGGCGGACTTTTTCAGCATCCTGCTAGAAGATCGGTACGATCTCGCCTTGCAACGGCAACCCAAACACCAACGCCTCGCGCTCAGCGAGGTACACGTCCAGTTCACTCCTGATCCCAAACTCGCCGGGCAAGTAGATTCCCGGCTCAATAGAAAAGCAGGTTCTCGACATCAGACGGCGGGTGTCCTGCGTCTCCAAACCATCGATGTTGGCACCGTTACCATGCACCTCTTCGCCGATCGAATGGCCCGTACGATGGACGAACTGATCGCCATAGCCGCCATGTTGGATGACCTGCCGGCAGGCGTCGTCGACTTCCCAGCCGAAAGGGCGATGGCCGGCAGCTATTTCTGTCCGGACGAAGGTCAAGGCCGCGTCCCGTCCCTGCCGGACCAAGTCGAAAATCTCGCGATGTTTCACCGGCACCGTCTGACCGACATAGCCGGTCCAGGTAATATCGGCGTAGACCGAACCGGCCTCCGCTCGTTTGGCCCAGAGATCGATCAAGAGCAACGCATCGCGGGTGACCTCGGCAGACCCCGTCTCTGGCGGACCATAATGGGGATCAGCGCTGTGGGCATTCACGGCGGCGATCGGTGCACTCGACGTGATCATCCCGGCATCGCGTATACGAGCCAGAATAAACTGCTGCACTCCATATTCAGTGAGACCCCGCCCTTGCGTGATCGCCTCATGCACATGACTAAATGTCTGATCAACGATACACCGCAACGCCGCGGCGGCACACTGATGCGATTCGAGTTGACGGTCCGTCCAGCGCGCTTCAAACGTCTGAATCAAATCCGCTGAACTGACCACCTCGACGTCGTAACTTCTGATCAACTCGATCGTACCGGCATCCACGCGCGACACATAGGGAACCGCGTTCAGCGGGGAATACTGCATGGCGACACGGAGGCCACCGGCGAGCAGGCGCGCAAGGATCTGCCGTTGCTGCTCCCACGACACATAGTAGTCGGCCTGTCCCGGCAATGCATCCAGCACGTGCGGCTCGATGCGATGCAGCAGCTTGACAGGAACCCCCTGCGCCGGAATCCAGTAGTACCATCGCCTCGTCACATGGAGCGTAGGATCGAGCTGGAGTATGCGATAGGCGAGGGGGTCGCTCCCGCGGAAGTCATAGAAGAGCCAGCCATCGATCTCAGCATCACGCAGGGCCTGCTGAATCTCGCTGACACGCTGCTGTACGGGCGTAGTCATCGTGGAGGGCATCTTATCGTCGCGCTACCACGCCGTCAATGAGACGGTCGTTGAGATCGGTGGTCATGCTACAATGCGCACCATGGCAGTCGAGCATGCACCAGAGCCTTCTCAATTCCGGGTGACCCTGTTTGTCGGACCGCAACCAGTGGAGGGAAAACCCTTCACCTGCTCCTGTGTATTCAACGTCAAGAAACGGAGTTGGAAGGGCGGGATCCAGGTCGCCGTCGCTATCACTCAGAGTCAGATCGATACGCTCAGCACCGACGTTGATTTCTCCCGCTGGTTGGCCCAGGCCCTGATCGATCTCTCGGATGAAGATCGTCCATCTCATCAGGAACGAGCCCATGAGCTATTTATCCAAGTAATCTGTTGGTGCAAGCTCGACTTACTGTTGCAATCCGGGATCACCCAAGAGAACCAATGTCTCGCAGACGAGACATGGATCGCTGAAGTCAGAGACACCGTGATCAGGCGGACGAACTTCATCACGTCGTACATTGAGTCTGAACTCGACCTCGTACCAAGAAACGCCACCGCTTCATAAGACCGCCCATGCGGGCGCGGCAGGGGGTTTGCAATCAGAGTTGAATTTGTTATAACCCCACTACCAATGAATCGTGGGTGAGCGCCCTGGAGTCAATCACTGTCGCTCAGCTCACTCTGTCGAAGAAGGAGGATTATCTGTGAACACATACTCGTCTCCATCCAATCGCCCCCGTGAGGCTTCCAGCTTCAAACTGGTGGCAGTCTTCCTGCTCCTTGCCCTGTGCGCCGTCACGATGGTGCCATCGGCGTGGAGTCAAGAAACCGCGGCCCCCCCGTCGAGCGAGAGTAGCGAGGGCGGAAGCGCGTCAAGCGCAGGTATGCAAGCCGCAGCCGGTCTGTTGACGATTCCCTATGTCGCTTGCAAGGCGGCCTTCGCCATCGCTGGAGGGATCGTGGGGGGCCTGACCTACGCCTTTACTGGCGGGAATGAGCAAGCGGCTAAAAGTGTCTGGACAACCAGCATGTACGGCACCTACATCCTTACCCCGGATCATCTCCAGGGCAATCGGCCCATCCGCTTCCTGGGGGTTGCTGATTCGAATGATGCACCGGAGCCAGCCCCTGCTCCGGAGCCCGTCCGCTAGCCATGAAACCGATCATCGGCGTTACACCAGACTTCAACGCCGGTGATCGGAAGGAATGGGGTGGGCGCGAGCCCACCTACTTTTTGCGCGCACGCTACATTCGTGCCATCGAAGAACTGGGCGGTATCCCGCTGGTCCTTCCACTTCTCGCAGACCGGGCCACGAGACGGCATCTTCTACGACATCTTGACGGACTCCTCCTCACCGGAAGCGGGCCGGACCTTCCACCGTCATTGTATGGTGAACGTCAGCGCTATCCGTTCGGAATTGTGAGCGAACGTCGCGCGAGTTTTGAACTGGATATCGTCCATCTGGCGAAACAAGCTGATGTCCCGCTGCTCGGTATCTGCGGAGGCATGCAGACCATGAATGTCGCCTGCGGCGGCAGTCTGTTTCAGGATATCTCATCCCAAATCTCGAAACCGCTCCAACATCGGCAACGGACTCCTGCGACGAATCTCAGCCACACCGTCACAATCACACCCGGCAGCCTACTCCGTCGCATCGTACGATCGCGGTCGATGCGAGTGAATAGCTCGCACCATCAATCGGTCAACGCCGTCGCGCCGTCATTGATCGCCAGCGCCCTGGCCCCCGATGGTATCGTGGAGGCGATTGAATCTCCGACCCACCGCTTCTTTCTTGGCATCCAGTGGCACCCGGAATTTCTCTTCGACCGGCACCCCCTCCACCGGCGCTTGTTCGAGGCCCTTCTGCGCGCCGCCCGCGCCACAGACCGTGGCGCGTGAAGCGCGAGAACCGGCTGGTCTCTCTTGTCCATTTGGTTCATTTGGTTTGTTTGGTTGAACGAGAATGACTAGATGAACAAAACAGACCGGATGAACCAGATCAACGCGTCTCGCCCATCTCGCTCGGCTATCCTAATGAGAAGGCCTGCTATACTTGACCCCATATGGAACAGAAGCTTGTTGACCCTCCAGCGCCTTTCGCCACCCCCGCGGCCAGAGGGGGTACGGTGATCAGCCGATTCTTCCGAACCAAGTCCATTGAACAAATCCTCGCGGACGCAGATCATCCCGATCATCGTTTAAAAAAGACCCTCACGGCCTGGGACCTGACCGCGCTCGGCATCGGCGCGATCATCGGCACCGGCATCTTCGTCCTGATCGGCACCGCCATCGTCGGCGATGCCCACCGGCCCGGGGCAGGGCCTGGAATCGTTCTGTCCTTCGTGCTCTCCGGCCTGACCTGCGCCTTCGCGGCACTCTGCTATGCAGAGTTTTCCACCATGATTCCCGCGGCCGGCTCTGCCTATACCTACTCGTATGCCACGTTGGGAGAATTCCTGGCCTGGATCACCGGCTGGAACTTGATTCTCGAATACGGTGTGGCCTGTGTCGCCGTCGCCATCGGGTGGTCCGGCTATTTCAATAATCTGCTCAGGTTGGCCGGGATCGAATTGCCGCACTGGGCTACGCATCCACCCGGCGGACCTGACGGGGGCGTGGCAAACTTCCCCGCCGCCATTATCGTGTTACTCGTCACCATCATCCTCGTCATTGGGATCAAAGAAAGCGCCCGCGCAACCGGCATCATTGTGTGCTTGAAGCTCGCGGTCATCCTCTTCTTCATTGCCGTAGGGACGCCGGCCGTGAATATCGACAACTGGACGCCCTTCATGCCGCAGGGATTCGCCGGCGTCGGTGCCGCAGCGGCGATCGTATTTTTCGCCTATATCGGATTCGACGCCATCTCGACGACCGCCGAGGAAGCTAAAAACCCTCAGCGGGATCTGCCGATCGCGATCATCGCCTCACTCAGCATCTGCACCGTCCTCTACATTGCCGTGGCCGCCGTCCTGACCGGCTTGATCCCCACTGCACAGATCGACATCCATGCGCCGGTGGCCGAAGCGCTGCGTATGGTGGGCTTCAAGTGGGGAGCGGCGATTGTGGCGATCGGGGCCGTGGCCGGAATTACCAGCGTACTCGTCGTGATGATGCTGGGTCAGATCCGGGTATTCTTTGCCATGTCGCGCGACCACCTCTTGAGCCCCTGGCTTTCAACCGTGCATCCGCGCTATGGCACGCCTCACTATGCCACCATTCTCACCGGCATCGGCGTGGCCACGCTCGCTGCCCTGATTCCCATCGGCGACGCGGCGGACATGACGAACATCGGCACGCTCTTTGCTTTTGTCCTGGTCTGTATCGGTGTCGTGATTCTGCGCTATACGAAACCCAACCAGCCCCGCCCATTCCGGCTTCCGTTCATGCCGATCGTCCCCATTCTTGGCATGCTGGCCTGCCTCGGCCTCATGAGCTTTCTCCCATGGGTGACCTGGATTCGATTCGCCGTCTGGAGCATCATCGGCATTGTGGTCTACCTGGGATACGGCCTGAAACACAGCAAACTGGCGACCCAGAGCGGCGGACATTGATCCATTGCCCATTGGTCCATTGAACAATGGTTCAATGGACCAATGAACAAATTACTCAATGACTCAATTCTGAAAGAGGGTTAGCTCGATGCGTCTGCGGGCTGAGCCGCCGGAGCTGGAGCAGGAGCCGGTGTGGTTTCAATCGGAGAGGCTGCAGGCACGACAGGCTGGCCCACTGCTGCTGATGCAGCAGCGGATACCGCTGGTTTGGGAGCAGCGGGCGGCTTGGGAGGAGCAGGTTTCTCTGGCTTGATGCCTCCTTCCCACGAGGGACCAGAGTACATATCCGTCGAGAGACCTTTCGTTTTCCATTTCTCTTCGAAATCCGCGGCCGCCTTATTCGGCGTCTCACCACTCCCCACGACGTCATTCCACGGATAGGCCTTCGGGCCGATCTGGCACCCGGTCTCCGTCCGCTTCAAATACAAGGCAATCGGATTCCCGCGGTAGGGTCCAAGAAAGATATGCACGGAACCGGCGTATTCAAGCAAATGTTCCACGCTCGTCTCCAAGAGGGTGGCATGATGCCATAAGAGGTAAGGGGAGGGCAAGGAGGCGCGGGGATGGAGCCTGATGATCTTCCGTGCTCGCGCAACGCGCGGCCTGAGAAGGCCCTCGTTGGACGCGCGCAGTGGAAGATCAATCAGTCCCCATCCCTAGAGAGATAACGAGCAGGCTTGGAGGGAGCATATATATCGTGCGAGGCGCGCAGCCAGAAGCTAGCCTCCTCGCCCATCACGACGTCACCGATACCCCTCTGCTCGTTAGATTGACAGGCTTTTCAGCCGTCCCGTAGACTGTTTCCTATGCCTTCGCGATTGATCACCCCGTCTCGCCCGAGCAGCAAGAAGACCACCATCGGCTTCGTCAACCTGGGTTGTTCGAAAAACCAGG
>Ga0315283_10001010_pt1 | contig 21839 bp, 21 predicted proteins | sample YL17G09_0_MG_FD_204541 | JGI IMG/M metagenome (GOLD analysis project Ga0315283, IMG submission 204541) | Sediment microbial communities from Yellowstone Lake, YNP, Wyoming, USA - YL17G09_0 | ecosystem: Environmental > Aquatic > Freshwater > Lake > Sediment | place: USA: Wyoming | collected...
GTTACGTTTCGGATTTCTATGACGTCGACTGGGCCGCGGTCCGCAGGATCGAGGTCCTCCGCGGGCCCGCCGGGGCCTTCTACGGCAGCAGTTCGTCGGGCGGGATCATCAACATCCTGACCCGCGATGGCGGCCCCGACCCCGTCTCGGGCAGCGCCACCCTCGTCCGCGGCGCCTACGGCCTCAAGAAGGGCCAGGCCGAAATGGGCGGCACGACGGGCATCATGAACTACAGCCTCACGGGGTCGATGCTCACCGGAGACGGCTACCGCGACCAGTCGGACTACAAGGCCGATAACGCCCGCGGCAAGTTCGCCTTCACCCTCAGCCCGGCCGTGAAGATCACGGCCATCCTCGGCTGGACGGATTTCTACAACGGGAACCCCGAGGGCCTCAACCTCAACTGGTTCAGCGCCGACCCGAAGGTGCTGCGCCGCAGGGCGAACCCGGACGCCTACACGTTCAACGAGTACCAGAAGACCCAGCGCGCGACCGGCGGACTGACGAGTTCGATCGGACTGGGGGCGAACCTGGACCTGGCTGTGTCGGCCTACTATCGTCATACCAAGTATACGGAGTCCGTCCCGTCCTCCGTCATCCACCGCGATCTGGACACTCCCGGCCTAACGTTCCAGGTCAACCACAAAGCCGGGGAAGGACAGACCAAAAACTACCTGAGTGCCGGGGTGGATCTCGCCTGGCAGACGATCGACGAGTTCAAGCACCCCAATCTCGGCGGCGCCGTCGAAGGCCCCGGTTTCTTGTCCAACCAGACGATGTCCCAGAGCGGCGCGGGCGTTTTCCTTCTCGATCGGCTCGAACTCAGCTCCCAGTGGGGAGTGTCGGGGATCGTCCGCTACGACCGTGTCGACAACAAGCTCGCCGACCATCTCCAGGCCGGCGGGATCGACCTGTCCGGCGACGTCGCCTATAAGCGGGCGACGGGCCGGATCGGCGTCACCTGGAACCCGCTCTCCGACTTCGGCCTCTACGCCAGCTGGGGCACGGGATTCCTGCCGCCCGGAACGGAGGAACTCGTCAACAATCCCTTTGCCCAGGGCGGGTATAACACCGAGCTCGTCGCGGCCACGTCGGTCGGCGAGGAAGTCGGGGCCCGGGGCTCGATCGGCCCCACGCTCAGCTACGACCTGGCCCTCTTTTACCTGGCTACGGAAAACGATTTCGGCCGCTACCGGATCTCCACACGGCCCCTCGAGACATTCTACGGCAACGTCGGCTCGACCAACCGCTATGGCGTCGAGACGTCCCTGGCTTGGTATCCTGTCGAGACCGTGGCCTTGAGGCTGGCCTATACCTATTCCCATTTCAAGTACGAGACCGTCGATACCCTCACCGGGGAGACGCTCACCGGGACCTGGCTGCCCAACATCCCGCAGCATCAGCTCTACGCCGACGCGGAATATCGCGTCACCAGGGCCCTGACGGCCGGGGCCTCACTCGAGTACGTGAGCGCCTGGTACATCGACGCGACGAACCGGATCCTCGGGAACGGCTACGGCCGCACCGACCCGTACGCACTCGTCCATGTCCGCCTCGGTTACAAGTTCGAGTCCGGCGGTACCCCCCTGGAACTCTTCCTCGCGGGCCGCAACATCTTCAACGTCCTTTACTACGGATTTACCGAACCCGACCCGGACGGCAACTCGTATCAGCCGGCGCCGACGGCGGAATGGTCGCTCGGCCTGAGGATCGGCCTCCGCTGACGGACGGTTCGAAGCGCGTCGTCCCCGATCCCACGTCCCGCACTTGACGAAGGGCATGGCCCCGGGTATGCTGATGAAGGAGATCAGCATGCCGATCAGCGCTTCCCTCCTGGCCATCCTGGCCTGCCCCCTGTGTAAGGCCGACATCAAGCTCACAGCGGACGACAAGGGCCTGAAGTGCGTCTCCTGCCATCGCGTTTACCCGATCAAGGACGACATCCCGGTCATGATCATCGACGAGGCCTCGGTCGAACCCGGCCGGGCCGTCAAGACCTGACCATGTGCGGCGTTATCGGCATCTGGGGCAACGGCCCCGTGATACGGGACCTCTACCAGGGCCTCCTGGCCATCCAGCACCGCGGCCAGGACTCGGCCGGCGTCATCACCTTCGACGGGCGCTTCCACACGAAAAAGGGCAACGGGCTCGTCCACGACATTTTCACCCCCGAGGCCGTCCAGCCCCTGCGCGGTTCGATCGGCGTCGGCCATACCCGCTACCCCACGATCGGCGGCGGCGGCGGCGAGGACGCCCAGCCTTTCCAGATCAACTCGCCCTTCGGCATCATCATGGCCCATAACGGTAACGTGGCCAATTACAAGGAACTCCGCGACGAGCTCTACCAGGAGCACCACCGGCTGCTCAACTCCGACTGCGACCTGGAGATCCTCCTCAACATCTTCGCCGAATCCCTGGCCCGCGAACGGACGAAGAACCTGGCGCCCGAGCACATCTACCGGGCCGTCGAGGCCGTCTTCGACAAGGTCCGGGGCAGTTATTCGGTCGTCGCCTACATCGCCGGTCAGGGCCTGGTAGCCTTCCGCGATCCCTACGGCATCAAGCCGCTCGGCTACGGCGTGCGCCGCGACGGCCTCCTCCCCTCCTACGCCGTGGCCTCGGAGACGGTCAGCCTAAACATCATGAACTTCGGCGAGATCAAGGATATCGAGGCGGGCGAGGTCCTCTTCATCGACAAGAGCCGAACCCTCCACAAGAAGAGGATCCGCCATGCCTGCCCGTCGCCCTGCCTCTTCGAGTGGGTCTATTTCGCCCGGCCCGACTCGTTCATCGACAAGGTCAACGTCTACAAGTGCCGGGTCAACCTCGGCCGGTCCCTGGCCCAGGAGATCCGGCGGCGCAAGCTGGCCATCGACGTCGTCGTCCCCGTCCCCGACTCGGCCCGCGACGCCGCCATCGAGATCGCCCGCAAGCTCAACCTGAAGTACAGTGAGGCGCTGGTCAAGAACCGCTACATCGGCCGGACTTTCATCATGCCGGCGGCCGACAAGCGGAAAGACTCCGTCCGCCAAAAGCTCAACCCCATCGCCTCGGAGATCCGGGGGAAAAGGGTCCTCCTCGTCGACGACAGCATCGTCCGGGGCAACACCTCTAAAGCCATCATCGAGATGGTCCGCGAGTGCGGGGCGAAGAAGGTCTATTTCGCTTCTTACTCGCCGCCACTCCGCCACCCTTGCGTCTACGGCATCGACATGCAGACGAAGACGGAGTTCGTCGCTCAGGACGCCGACGAGGCCGAAGTGGCCCGGAAGATCGGCGCCGACAAGGTCATCTACCAGTCGCTCGACGCCCTGAAGAAGGCGGTCCGGACCGAGAACCCGAAGATCACGAATTTCTGCGCCGCCTGCTTCGACGGCATCTACCCCACAGGGGACATCACACCGGACCTGCTCGAGGACATCGAGGCCGACCGCAAGCTCCACCAGGACAGCCAGCTCGAGCTGCCCATCTGAGGCGGCCCGCTCTATCAGAGCGACCGCGTCCGGACCTTCCGCCACCAGCTCCTGTTCGAGGCATACCAACGAACCGTCTTCTTGAGCCCCTCAGCGAACGGCGTCTCCGGCTCCCAGCCCAGGGCCCGTATAAGGCCCGAGTCCATGGCGTAGCGGCGGTCGTGGCCGGGCCGGTCGGGGACGAACTGGATGAGCTCCCTGGGCGCCTCGAGGGCGTCGAGGATGCGCCGGGCGACCTCGATGTTGGTCAGTTCGACGCCGCCCCCGGCATTGTAGACACTCCCGTTCCGGCCCCTCAGGACGGCTGCTTCGACGGCCCGGCAATGGTCCTCGACGTAAAGCCAGTCCCGGACATTCAGTCCGTCCCCGAACACGGTAACCGTCTTGCCCTCGAGGGCGTTGGTCAAGAAAAGCGGGATGAGCTTCTCGGGGAACTGGCAGGGGCCGAAGGTGTTGCTCGGGCGGAGGACGATCGTCGGCAGGCCGTAGGTCACGTGGTAGGCCCGGGCGAGATGGTCCCCGGCAGCCTTGGTCGCCGCGTAAGGGGAGGAAGGCTGGAGGGGATCGGACTCCCGGGCGGCGCGCCCGGTCCGGCTGCCATAGACCTCGTCGGTCGAGACGTGGATGAAGAACTCGACGTCCGGGAAGGCCCGGAGGGCTTCGAGGAGGGTGTAGGTGCCGTGGACGTTGGACAGGACGAACTCGCCGGCGTCGCAGATCGACCCGTCGACATGGGTTTCGGCGGCGAAATGGACGACGCCCTGGACGCGGGAGAACACGCACCGGACGAGGGCTTGGTCGCGGATGTCGCCGAGGATGAACTCGTAGCGAGGGTCGTCATGGACGTCGTGCAGGTTGTCGAGGTTTCCGGCGTAGGTCAGCTTGTCCAGATTGACGACCCGCGTCGACGGCTGGCGGAGGAGAACCCTCCGAATAAAATGACTGCCGATGAAGCCCGCCCCGCCCGTGACGAGAATCGTCTTGCCGTCGAGGGACCGCTCCGAACTCATGGTCATCCTCCCCTCCCTAGAATCCGAATCCCCCCAGGAAGTCGAGCGTTTTCCCGATCGTCCCGAGGCCCAGCGAGACCCTGATCTGGGTGTCCGGGAAGTCGCGGTAGTAGAAGACCCGGACGTCGACCAGAACGTCGATGCACTGGTAATGGTAGGTCGCCTGGGCGCCCGTATAGAGGAGCCGCCGTTCCTTGATGTTGTAGTCCGCCTCGAGCTGGAGGTCGAGCGAAAGGCCGGGCAGTCTCACCCCGCCGAAGACGCCGATCTGGTCGCGGTTATAGAGCGATATGAGCGCGGGGTCGATCCCCGTGACCCAGGAATTCCGGCTGGAGAGCCAGCTCAGAGTCAGAAAATTGCCGTCCCCTTTCGAGCCGGCCGTGGCACCGAGCCTCAGACTGGACAGGTTTTTGTAATACGGATTGTAGGCGGCCGAGGCGTCGAAGCTGAACTTGGCCTGCGGATAGAACCGAAGCGTCCCGGCGATCTCCGAGAACCGGGGCGCCTTGCCGTCGACGGGGAAGAGGGACAGGGGGCCATCCTCGGGCGAAAAATAGAAGGTTTGCCCCAGCCCGAGGGAAAAGACTTCGACCACCCGGTCACCGGCCTTGAACAGGAATCGACTGGTCAGGCCGTAACTCATCTGGTGGTAGCGGAAAAACCCGTAGGAGGTCACGACCCGGTCGGCCTGGCTGACCGGGCTGTCGTAGGAGTAGTTGACATACGGCTCGACGATGTTCTTGAGCCGGGCCTGGCCGTCCCGGCCGTAGAAGATCCTGTAAAAAACGGGCCCGACGACCTCGATCCCGGCGACTAGGTTTCGGGTGAACAGCGGCTCGTCGACAATTCCGCCGGTCCCCGGGTCGAGGCTCTGGCCGTAAAAAAAGAGATTCGCCGTGACCGAGGTCGTCGCGGTGAGCCATGGGATCGAGGAAAACGGCAAGCTCAGCGTCGGACTGACGGCGAGGCGGGTCGAGCGGCGCTCGGTCCCTGTTTCGTATTGGGACTTCCAGCCGTACTGCCAGCGGGTGAAAGACGTCGCCAGGGAGAAATAAAACGGCGAGAAGAGCTTCATCTTGAAGACGTTGAAATTTATCTGGGGCAGGGACGTCGTGACGTTGGCATCGTCGAGCTGCGAGAAATAGGTCTCGAAGCGCGACACACGGGCGCTCAGGTTGAACCGGCGCCACGACCGGGTGAGATAGGCCTGGGTGGTGCGGTTGTAGACCAAGGCCCGTTGGAAATTGTTGTCGAACTCCCGGAGGAAGCTGTAGGAGGTCTGGTAGTCGACGTTGGCGACGAGCGAGAAACCGAAGGGCAGGGCCTGGGTGTGGTTGAGGCGGACGATGGACGAGTTGCCCGGCTTATCCCCCTGGGCATCCCTCATGTAGATGAAATAATAGAGGTTGAGGTCGCCCTTCGTCCCGCCCGGAAAGAGGTACCTGTATTCGAGTCCCGTGCCGAGGCCGCGTGAAAGGTAGAAATCGACGCCAGCCGTCGCATCCATGTTCTGGGCGATGGCCCAGTAGAAGCTCTGGGAAACGGCCAATCCATTCTGGCCGCCGAAGCCGACCCGGGGCAGAAGGAAGCCCGTGGCCCGCTCCCGCAGGGGATAACGCAAGTAAGGGAGGTAAAAGACGGGAACGTTTTTCACGCGGATGACGGCATTCCACATTTCCAGGTAGTCGTCTTTTTTCAGGTTTGCCCGGGAGAGGCTGAAGCTCCAGCGCGGGTTCGGCTGGGTGCAGGCCGTGACCCGGGCGTTCTTCAATCCGTAGAGGTCCTCGCGCTTTCGCTCGAGTGTTTCGGCTTCGAAAAGTATCGAAGGCGAAATGATTCCCGAGGCCTTCTCGACCGTCCCCCGCCCGGTTTCGAGGTTGAAGAGGACCCGCTCGGCGCGGATGACCTCGCCGCCCGACTGGGCAACGACGTTGCCATCGGCCAGGACATCTTTCGTCTCGATGTTGTATTCCACCCGGTCGGCGAAGAGGAGGAATTCGCCGTAACGGACTTCGACGTCGCCCGAAGCGAAGACCCGGTCTTTCGTTTTCTCCTGGTTCCGCGCCAGGATCCTGACCTCGGCCGGACCGCCGGGGCCGGCTTGAGCGGCCGAGGATTGGGGGGCAGAGGTTTGTGAGACGAGCGTCGCCGGCAGCGCGAGTCCGGCCAGGCAGAGCCAGGCGAGGAGACGCGGCCGCAGGGAAGGACGATACTCCATCGCCTGATATTTACTACGGGGAGCAGTAAATAATTTGCATAATCCCCGCTGCTCCCCGAGTACTTGCCGGGCGATAGAGAAGTCCAAAGACATCTATTTTCTGCCCGGCATAGTAGCACACCGACCAGGGAGAAGCAAACGTAAGGCTCAAGCGTCCGGCGGCTCGTCCTTCATCTGCTTCTTGAGCGCCCGGAAAAGACTGAGCAGGCCGGAGACGATGCCCAGCACGGTGAAAGAGAGGAGGAGCCAGGGATCCGTCCCGAGCCAGCGGTCGAGGAAATAGCCGAAAAAGAGGCCGACGGCGATGGACGATGGCAGGACGAGGCCGAGAGAGGCCAGCTCGGAGAGCCGCCTCAAGTCCGGCCGCCGCGGCTTGTCATTCATCGGGCGGGCGTCTGACCTTGGCCATTCGACGCCGCTTCGACGCCCTTGGATTTTTCCGCCCAGGCACCGCCCTCGTTGACCAGGGCGTTACAGCCGAAGCCGAACCCGAAGGCCAGAGTGAAGAGTTTGAACAGCTCCTCGAAAGTCCGGCCGGCGGCAGCGGCGGCTTCGAACTGGGGGAAGATGATCAGGGTCAGGAAGAGTCCGATGGCCGCGGAGGCCAAGGCCGAATAGAAGTAGCGGCGGCCGAAGCCCCGAATCTTGCCTTCCTTGACCTTGCGTAGCCAGGGAAGAAGGGTGCGGGCCAGAATGCCCAGAAGAAGGCCGAAAAACTTGACCAAAAATTCCATGGACATGACGGTTCGCCTCCCGGGGACTCGCGCTCGTTTCCAGCCCTATTCTCAGAAAAGCACGGCGGGATGTCAAGGAAGGGGCGGGGTTCTTTCGGCGACAGGGGGGAAGGTGATATACTAGCTCCGCTATGGAGCCCGAAAAAACGGACCCTCTCGAAGAACGCATCCTCCGCCGGATCCCCGTCGAGATCCTGGCCGCCTCGGCCGTCCTGGCCCTTCCGGCGATGCTCCTCTTCGATCTTCCGACCGGGCTCGTCTTTTTCGCCGGCGGGGCGTTCTCGGCCCTGGGCTTCGCCGGACTCAAGCAGTCCCTGACCCGTTTCCTCGCCCGCGAGAAGAAAGGCGCCCTGCGCTCCGGGATCATCCTCTACGCGCTGCGCCTGGTGTTGATTTGCGGCGTCTTTTTTCTTATAATCCTCGTCTATCCGAAGAAGATCATCGCCTTCGGCGCGGGCTTTTCCATGCTCGTTCTGGTGTCCCTCATCGAAGGCGTCAGGGCTCTTCTTCTCCTGAGAACATGGAAGGACTAGAACACAGCCTCTGGGTCGTCGAGGCCTTCAACCGCGTCTTCGGCCCGCCGCTCGCCGCGGTCCTCGGCTTGGTCGGGGTCGAGGTTCCCGATCCGCTCCACGTCGTCCCCGACTATCTGGTCATGGTCCTGATCGTGGCCCTCGCCCTGATCGTCCTTCTCGGCCTCGCTTCGCGCCGCCTGGCCCTCGTCCCCCGCGGACGGCAGAATATCGCCGAAATGATCGTCCAGCTCCTCGAGGGCCTGGCCGTCGACACCATCGGCCCGGAGGGGCGGAAATACCTGCCGGTCATCGGCACCGTGGGGCTCTTCGTCTTCGGCTGTAACATGATCGGCCTCGTCCCCGGCTTCATGTCGCCGACGAGCAAGCTCAACGTCACCCTCGGCTGCGCCCTCGTCGTCTTCTTCTACTACCACGCCCAGGGCGTCAAGGCCCAGGGCCTCAAGTACTTCAAGCATTTCATGGGCCCCATCCCGGCTCTGGCCCCGCTGATGATCCCGATCGAGGTCATCAGCCATTTCTCGCGGCCCGTGTCCCTGTCCATGCGGCTTTTCGGCAATATCTTCGCCGAGGAGCTGCTCATCGTCATCATGGCCTCGATCATCCCCTTCCTCCTGCCCCTGCCGTTCATGGCCGTGGCCATCTTCACGTCGGTCATCCAATCGTTCGTCTTCGTCCTCTTGTCCTGTATCTACATCGCGGGCGCCGTCGCCCATGAAGAAGAGCACTCAACGTAAAAGGAGTTCCGCCATGTCAAAGAAACTCAAAGCCCTGAGCCTGATGTTTTTCGGGGTCGCCCTGTTGACAGCGCCTCTGCTGGCCCAGGACGCCGCCGCGGCCGCTGCGGCCCGCGCCGGCTTGTACAAAGTGTCGCTCATCGTCGGCGCAGTGATCATGACCCTGTCTGTCGCCGCCGGCGCCTTCTGTCAGGCGAAAGCCATCAGCAGCGCCTGCGAAGGGATCTCCAGGAATCCGGGCGCGGCGCCGCACATCCGCTTCCTCCTCGTCTTCGGGCTCGTCCTCATCGAAACCCTAGTCATCTACGCCCTGCTCATCACCATCATCATCCTGATGGTCCAGTGGGGGAAGTACGTGTAAGGCCTGACGGCCGAGGTCCCTCAGACCCGGATGCTAACAAGCCGCGGGCAGTCCCGACCGGAAGGAGGGGCAGACCCGGATGCTAACAAGCCGCGGGCAGTCCCGACCGGAGGGAGGGGCCGGACACCAGAGCGGATGACGCGCCCTACGCTTCAGATACTGACCGCGTCCTTCAAGCGGTTCAACGGGGACAAGTGTTGGACCTCGGCCATCGTCGTCTCCTATTTCGCCCTGCTCTGTTCCATCCCCCTGGTCGCCTTGTTCTTCACGGTGACGGCCCGCTTCCTGGGCGACACGGAGATGGCCCTCCGCAGCCTCAACATCTTCACCGACGAGTTCTTCGCCCGGCTCGACCCGGGCTTTTTCAAGAGCCTCGGGGACCTATCCGGCGCCGTCGGGAAGCTCGGCCTCTTCGGCGTCGCCGGCTCCCTCGTCTCGGCCAGCTTCCTCTTCTCGAGCCTCATCGCGGCCATCAACCAGATCTTCCGGACGAAGTACCACAAATCCTTCTTCTACAACCGGCTCATGGAATTCCTGCTCATGTTCGTCGTCGGCATCTTCATGCTCTTCTCCCTGGCCATGACCGCCGTCTGGACGGCCATCGGCCGGACCCTCCAGGAGAGCGAGCTCGTCCGGACCGGCCTCAACCCCGAGGCCTTCGCCGTCATCAACAACGTCTTCCTGAAGTATGTCATCCCCTACGCCCTGACCTTCCTGATGTTCTTCATCCTTTACAAGTTCATCCCCGAGGTCAAGGTCCACACGCGGGCGGCGCTCATCCCGGCCGCGGTCGCCGCCCTGCTCTTCGAGGTCTTCAAGAGGCTGTTCGCCTTCTACGTCGTCCACTTCTCGGCGATCGGCATCGTCCTCCACAAGCTTCTCCAGGGCACGCTGACCTCGATCATTTTCTTCCTGCTCTGGATCTCCGCCTCGATGCTCATCCTGCTCTGGGGGGCGGAATTGGCGGCCGTGCTCAACGAGAAGTACGACGCGGAAGCGACACTTAAGGCGCAGACGCCGCCGGCAGGGAGCGGCAGGGAGCGGACTCTGGGGAGCGACCGATAGAAGCGCGACGGAGCGGCTCGGAGGAGCGTTTCTAGGAAATATCTTAATATAGTCTTGGCGCTTAGACCCACCGCGGAATGACTCGAATCAAGAAGGGGGACACGCCCTAAAGGGCCTTTAGCGGGCCCTTTAGGACATGTCCCCTAGGCTTCAGATGTGTTTGCCGATGAGGTCGATGAGCTTATTCTTTGCGAGGGCCCCGACGACCTTCTCCTTGACCTGGCCGCCCTTGAACAGGATCAGGGTCGGGATGCCCGTAACCCCATAGGTCTGGGAGGTCGAGTTGTTCTCGTCGACGTTCATTTTGACCACCTTGAGCTTGCCCTTGTGGGACTCGGCGATCTCATCGACGACGGGCGCGATCATCAGGCAGGGCCCGCACCAGGGGGCCCAAAAATCCACGAGGACGGGGAGGTCGGACTTGAGGACTTCGGCGTCGAAAGTGGCGTCTGTACCGGTGATAATGATGTCGGACATCTTCGTCTCCTGTCGTTGTGGTTCGCTGCTGGAAAAGCGGGCTCTATCATAGCGGCGCGAAGGCGCCTTGTCAAACTAACGGGGCGGGATAGAGGGACAGCCCCCTGCGGGGACAGTCCCTCTATCCCGCCCAGCCCAACTTCTCTTTGACCAGGTCGAAATAATTCCGGCGCGGCGATGTTATGAGCTGGAGCTCGAACTCCGACTTGCGGATGTCGATGACGTCGTTGCGGACGAGAACGCCGCCGCGCTGGCCGTCGAGCGTCAGGTAGACCTCCTCCCCGCCGGTCAGGAGCCGGACGCCGACCGTCGAGGTCGACGGCACGGCCAGGGGTCGGAAGGAGAGCGTGTGCGGGCAGATGGGCGTCAGGACGAAGGCCGCGACGAGGGGGTGGACGATCGGCCCTCCGGCCGAAAGTGAATAGGCCGTCGAGCCGGTCGGCGTCGAGACAATGAGGCCGTCGGCCTTGAGCGTCGCCACCTCCTTGCCGTCGATGCCGATGGTCAATTCGATCATCCGGGCCAGGGCGCCCTTGGTGACGACGACGTCGTTGAGGCAGTAGGATACGGCGCCCGCGGTCCGGGTTTCGAGGAGCCAGCGCGGGCTGATGACGCTCGCATCCCCAGCGAGGAAGCTGTCGAGAGTCAGGGTAGCCTCGCTGACGGGAATTTCCGTCAGGAAGCCCAGCCGGCCCAGGTTGACACCCATGACGGGAACGCCCGCCCGGGCGGCGTGGTGGGCGACACTGAGCATGGTCCCGTCGCCGCCGAGGACCACGACGAGGTCCGAGGCGGCCGGGACGTCGGCGCGCGGTAGGCCGGCCGGCCGGCCAAGCTTGCGCGCCGCGATGTCCTCGAGAACGCACTCGATGCCGCGGCCCTCGAAATACTCGACAACGATCTTCAGGATGCCCTCCACGGACGGCGCGTGGGGCTTGATGACGATGCCGGCTTTAAGAACGTTATTCATGGCTGACCGCCTCCTTGATCATGGATCGAATGGAATCCGCATTGAGGTCCGGCTCTCCCTTGACCCACCGGACGAAGAACTCGACGTTCCCCTTCTGGCCCCGCGTCGAACAGCGGATGAGCCCGGCCAGCCCGAAGCCGATCTCCCGGGCCCCGTCGACGACGCGCGCCAGGACCTCCGCGTGGACGTCCGCATTCCGGACGACGCCCTTCTTGCCGACGTCCTTCGGCCTGGCCTCGAACTGCGGCTTGATCAGCGCGACGAGGGTCCACGACCCGGGAAGGGCGCGGATGGCCGGCAGGATCTTAACCACGGAGATGAACGAGACGTCCATCGTAATAACGCCGGGGGGTTCGGGGAGGTCCTCCGGCGCGAGGTAGCGGGCGTTTTTCTCGATCGTTACGACCCGGGGGTCTCGCCTGAGCCCCCAGTCGAGCTGTTTCACATCGACGTCGACGGCGTAAGCCATTGTCGCTCCACGTTTTAACAGGCAATCCACAAATCCTCCGGTCGATGCGCCGATGTCGAGCACGACCATGCCGCGGACGTCGATGCCGAAGAGGTCGAGGGCCTCGTCGAGCTTGAGCCCGCCGCGGCTGACGAAGCGAAGAGGGTGCGCGACCTCGAGCGCGGCCTCTTCGTCGACCAGCTCGCCGGGTTTGAGGATGGGACGTCCCGCGCTCGTGACCAGCCCGGCCATGATCAGGGCCAGGGCCTTCTCGCTGTTCGGCGCGAGGGCCCGCCCGACCAGGAGTTTATCCGCTCGTTCTTTCATTGCCGCCGGAGCAGACGGGTATGCGGTAGAGGTCTTTGACTTGCTTGATGAGGCCGGGCACGTCCAGGCCGACCAGGACCCGGATCTCGTCGGCCTTGCCCAGGGGATACGCTTCGAGGGGAAGACCGATCGCCTTGAACCGGATGTCGAAGAGGCCTTCCCTATCGAGGAGCTCCCGCACGGCGCTCCCGGCGCCGCCGGCGAGGATCCCCTCCTCGACCGTGACGATCGTTCCGCCCGGCCGGGCGAAACGCAGGATCATCTCCTTGTCGAGGGGCTTGACGAAACGGGCGTTCACGACGCTGAGCGAGATGCCGTCCTTTTCCAGGGCCTTGGCGGCCTCGAGCGCCGGGGCAACCATGTTGCCGAAGGCGAGGAGGAGGTCTCGGCCGTCTTTGACCAGTTCGCTCCGTCCCGGCGGGATGACATGGAGCTGTTCGTCCAGGGGAACGCCCAGCCCCTTGGCCTTGGGGAATCGCACGGAGGCCGGATGGCCGTAGGCGAGCGCCGACCAGAGCATGTGCTGGAGCTCGTTCTCGTCCTTGGGAGCCATGACGATCATGTGGGGCATGTGACGGAGAAAGGCGATGTCGTTGACGCCCTGGTGGGTGGGGCCGTCGTCGGGGACGATGCCGGCCCGATCGAGGACGAAGACGACGGGCAGGTCCATCAGGCAGACGTCGTGATAGACCTGGTCGTAGGCCCGCTGGAGGAAGGTCGAGTAGATGGCCACGACGGGCTTGAACCCCGAGACCGCCAGACCGGAGGCGAAGGTCACCGCGTGCTGCTCGGCGATCCCGACATCGAAGAAGCGCTCGGGAAGCTTCTCGGAGAACTCCTTGAGGCCGGTCCCCTCGCCCATAGCCGCGGTGATGGCCAGGACCTTCTCGTCTTTCCTGGCTATCTTGATCAGGGCATCGCCAAAAACGCTGGAAAAGGAGGGCCCCCATTCGCGCTTCAGGGGCTCGCCCGTTGAGATCTTAAACGGGCCGGCGCCGTGGAATTTTTCAGGGTGCATCCGGGCCGGCTGATAGCCCTTGCCTTTCTGCGTCACGCACTGGATGAGGATCGGCCCGTCGTACGTCTTGGCCAGCTCGAAGGCTTCGACGAGGGACCTGATGCTGTGGCCCTCGACCGGACCGACGTAGCGGATGCCGAGCTCCGTGAAGACGAGGCCCGGGAAGATCGTCTTTTTGACCAGTTCTTCGAAGGCCCGCCCGGCCTTGATGAGAGGCCAGCCGATCTTGGGGATGGACCTGAGGATGGATTTGGCCTGGTCCTTGATCCTGATAAAAGGCTGACCCGACACGAGATACGAGAGGTATTTCGACCAGGCCCCAACGTTGGTCGAAATGGACATTTCGTTGTAGTTGAGGACGATGATCAGGCGCTCGCGGAGGTGGCCGATCTGATTGAGCGCTTCGAGGGCGACGCCGCCCGTCAGACTGCCGTCTCCGACGACGGCGATGACGTGGTGCTTCTCCCTTGCCTTGTCCCGGGCGACGGCCATGCCCAAAGCGGCCGACAGGGCCGTCGAGGCGTGGCCCGTGTTGTAGACGTCGTGCTCGCTCTCGTCCCGGCAGGGAAAGCCGAGGATGCCGCCGCAGCGCCGGAGCCCGGCGAAGACATCCTTCCGGCCGGTTAGGATCTTGTGGGTGTAGCACTGGTGTCCGACGTCCCAGACGATCTTGTCGCGGGGCGAGTCGAAGACGGTATGGAGGGCCAAGGTCAGCTCGACCACGCCCAAGTTCGAGCCGAGGTGGCCGCCGTTCTTGGAGACCGTCTCCAGGATGAGGGCGCGGATCTCCAGGGCCAGGGTGGAGAGCTCCTCCGGGGAAAGTTTCCTGATGTCGGAGGGCCGCTCTATCGAATCGAGGATCTTGGCCATGGCCTTTCGCCTCGAGTCAGCGGGTACCGCCGTCCTCCCCGGTCCCGTCCGCGTCGGCAGCGTCGAAATCTTCCGCTTTCAGGTTTCCTTTGTCGTCCTTGAGCAGGATCTCGACCTTGCGCTCGGCCTTGTCCAGCTCGCCGCGGAGGAACCGGGCCATCTTGACGCCCTTCTCGAACAGGGCCAGCGATTCGTTGAGAGAAATGCCGCCCTTCTCGAGCTTGGCCACGATCTGCTCGAGGTCGGCCAGGGCTTTCTCGAAAGTCAGGTTGGTCATGAGCTCTCCTTCTGAAAACGTGATTCCAGGAGCTTCTTCCTGTCGACGCTTTCCACCCGGGCGCTGAATTCGCCCTTGAAGAACGAGACGAGGACGGTCTCGTCCTCGACGATGTCCTCGATCCGGCGGGCCAGGCACATGCCGCCGCCCTTCCAGACGGCCGCGTAGCCCTTCTTGAACACGGCGAGCGGGCTCAGGGCGTCGAGCGTCGCCGTGAGGCGCTCCCAAGCCGCCCGGCGGTCGCCGACCGTCTTGCGGGCGATGTTGCCCAGCCGCTCGGACGCGAGCAGGGCGGCGCCCTTGTGCTCGGCGATCGCCTGCCGCTCGGCCCGAAGGACGTTCTTCCCCCGCGTTTCAAGCTCGTCCACCCGCCGGCCAAGGTTGGCCAGCTTGACCTGGAAATTCTGGAAGATGCGGTGCTGGGCGAGGTCGGCCACGTCGACCCTCATGTCCTGGAGGGAATAGCGCAGGAGCTCGCCCAGCCGGCGGGCCTGAGACGAGATGCGCTCGGCGAAGGCCTCCTCCGTCTCGATGACCATCTCCGCGGCCGCCGAAGGCGTCGAGGCCCGGACGTCGGCGACGAAATCGGCGATGGTCACGTCGACTTCGTGGCCGACGGCGGAGATGACCGGGACGGGCGAGCGGGCGATGGCCCGGGCCACGGTCTCTTCGTTGAAGGCCCAGAGGTCCTCGATCGATCCGCCGCCGCGGCCGACGATGAGGACATCGATCCCCGGCCAGGCCCCGAGCGCATCGATGCCCTCGGCGATCTCGCCGGCCGCGCCCTCGCCCTGGACCTTGGCCGGGTAGATGACGATGTGGAGCTTGGCGTAGCGGCGCTCGAGGACGCGGAGGATGTCGCGGATGGCCGCCCCCGTGGGCGAGGTGACGACCCCGATCGTCCGCGGCCGGAGCGGGAGCTTTCTTTTGCGTTTCTCGTCGAACAGGCCCTCGGCCTTGAGCTTCTCCTTGAGCTGTTCGAAGGCCAGCTGCAGAGCGCCCTTGCCCTTGGGCTCGACGAGGTCGACGTAGAATTGGTAATCGCCGCGGGGTTCGTAGACGCTGACTTTCCCCCGGCAGATGACCTTGAGGCCGTCCTTCAAGTCGAAAGCGATCTTCTTGGCCGTGCTCTGCCACATGACGGCCTTGATGACGCTTTTCTCGTCCTTGAGGTTGAAGAAGACATGTCCCGAGGCGGCCTTCTTGTAGCCCGAGACCTCACCCTCGATCCAGACCTGGGGAAAGGCGACCTCGAGGGCCGTCTTGACGAGCTCGGTGACCTGCGAGACCGTGTAAACCAGGTCGCGCTTCACCAGTCCTTCATTCATCGTGGCCGTCCTCCGCCAGGACCTCTCTCTTGATCGACAGGGCCTTCCCCGTCTTGACGTCGACCTCGATGAAGACACAGGACAGGAACAGGCCGTCCCGCGACGGCTCGAACCTTTGGGGCCGCGAGGTCAGGAATCTTTGGAGCGCCTGCTCGCGGGCCATGCCGATCACGGCGTTTCGACCCCCGGCCATGCCGGCATCCGTAATGTAGGCCGTGCCCTTGGGCAGGACCCTCTCGTCGGCGGTCGGGACATGGGTGTGGGTGCCGATGACGGCCGAGACCCGGCCGTCGAGGTACCAGCCCAGGGCCTGTTTTTCCGAGGTCGCCTCGGCGTGGAAATCGACGATGATGATGGGCGTCTCGGCCGCCAGGGCCGCGACTTCCGCGTCGGCCCGCCTGAACGGGCAGTCCAGGGGCTCCATGAACACCCGCCCTTGGAGGTTGAGCACGGCCGCCTTGACCCCGTCGGCCGCACGGAAAACGTAGGAGAAATGGCCCGGGTTGACGGACGGATAGTTGGCCGGCCGCAGGAGGCGGGGTTCCCGCGCGAGGTAAGGCAGGCCGTCCTTCTTGTCCCAGATGTGGTTGCCCGAGGTCAGGACGTCGACGTGGAGGAAAAGGTCTGTGCCGATCTCCTCGGTGACGCCGCTCCCGCCGGCCGCGTTCTCGCCGTTGGCGACGACCATCGCCGGCGAATATTTCTTGACCAGCGCCGGCAGGAACTTGTCCATGGCCCGCCGGCCCGGCCGGCCGACGATGTCGCCGAGAAAAAGGATCCCGAACCTAGCGGGCATATTCGACCGCTCTCATCTCCCGAATGACCGTGACCTTGATCTGGCCGGGGTAGCTGAGTTCGTTCTTGATCTTCACGGCCACCTCTTTGGCCAGGAGCGAAGCCCGGTCGTCCGAGGTCTTCAGGCTCTCGACGATGATTCGGATCTCGCGCCCGGCCTGCAGGGCGAAGACCTTGGAAACGCCCTCGAACGACGCGGCGATCTCTTCGAGCTTCTCCAGCCTCTTGATGTAGGTTTCGAGGAGCTCCCGCCGGGCGCCGGGCCTCGCGGCCGAAAGCGTGTCGGCGGCCTGGACGAGGACGGCCTCGATCGACGGGAAATCGATGTCGCGATGGTGTGAGGCGATGGCCTGGCAGACCTTCGCCGACTCGCCGTATTTCTTGGCCAGCTCGACGCCGAGCTCGGTGTGCGTCCCTTCCGTGTCCCTGTCGACGGCCTTGCCGATGTCGTGGAGGAGACCCGCTCGCAGGGCGACATTCGTGTCGAGGCCGATCTCCCGGGCCATCATGGCCGCGAGCATGGCGACCTCCTTCGTGTGCTGGAGGACGTTTTGGCCGTAGCTCGTCCGGTACTTGAGCTTGCCCAGGAGCTTGATGAGCTCGGGATGGATGTCCCGGACCTTGAGCTCGAGGACGGCCGACTCGCCCTCCTGTTTGATCTTCAGCTCGAGGTCGTTCTTGACCGACTCGACGATTTCCTCGATCCGGGCCGGATGGATCCGGCCGTCGGTGACGAGCTTCTGGATGGACAAGCGGGCGAGCTCCCGGCGGATGGGGTCGAAGCTCGACAGGATGACCGCCTCCGGCGTGTCGTCGACGATGATGTCGACGCCCGTGGCCATCTCCAGGGCCCGGATGTTCCGGCCTTCGCGGCCGATGATCCGGCCCTTCATGTCGTCCGAGGGGAGGTCGACGACCGAGACCGTGGTCTCGACGACGTGCTCGGCGGCCGAGCGCTGGATGGCGTTGGTCATGATCTCCCGGGCCGAGGAGGCGGCTTTCTCCCGGGCTTCCTCCTCGATCAGCCGGACGGTGGCGATGGCCTCGAGCTTGGCCTCGTCCTCGATCTTCTTGATCAGCATGGCCTTGGCCTCGTCCTGGGTCATCCCGGACACCCGCTCGAGCTCTTCCATGGCCCGCTTGACGGCCGCGGCGATCTTCGCTTCCTCGACTTCGAGGTCCTTTTCCTTGACTTCGAGATCCTTCTCCTTCTGGGCGAGACGGCGTTCCTTCAGGGAAAAATCCTTTTCCTTCCGCTCCATCGACTGGAACCGCCGCTCCAGGTTCTCCTCCTTGCTGAGGAGCCGGCGCTCGGTTTCGTTGATCTTGCGCTGCTTTTCCCTGTTTTGGGCCTCGAATTCGTTCTGCCGGGCCAGATCTTTCTCGCGGGCCTCGAGGGCCGCTTCCCGCTTGATCTTTTCCCCTTCCTCCCGGGCCTTGCCGATGATCGCCCGGGCTTCCTCCTGGGCTTCGACGGCCCGTCGGGAACCCTCCTTGCGCTTGAGCAGGAGGACGACGACCGCCCCCAAGAGAACGGCGATAACAACGATGCCGGCATAGTTGATCGGATTCATTGGATGACCTCCTCATCTATTTGAATGAGGAGACGCGAGGAAAGATAAGGAGGCGTCAGGTGCCGGGGCCGGACCCGGGGTCCGCCCGGCCGGCGAACCGGCCGCGCGCGGCCTGCCCGTCACTAGAGTGATTTATCGGCGTCCGTGTATGTGTTTTCATCTGCAACGAGATGAACCTCCAAACTTTCGATCTCCGTCTCCATGTGGCCAAGGGCCTCGTTCAGTTGATCGAGTTTCTTCTGGCTCAAGAACAACTCGTCCGCGATGTTCAAGGCCGCCAGGACGGCGATCTTGGTCGTATCCGCGGACTTGGATTTCACAGCCACTTCGTGCATCTTCTGATCAACGAGCGAAGTCAGGTGGCCGATATATTTCTCATCCTCTTCTCCTTTGACGCGGATCTTGTATCGTTGTCCGAAGATTTCGATCTCGAGGATTTTTTCGGTCATAAGCCAAGCTGATCGATCTGCCCGATGATGGCTTCGATCTTCCCCTTGATGATGTCCCGTTCACCCTCGAACTTCTTCATCTCCTCATCCATGCGGGCGATCTTGCGGGTGCTTTCCTCGAATTCCTTCTTTTCCGTCCGAAACTCCTTGAGCTGCTGCTTCAGCTTCTCGTTCTCGGTCGAGAGCTTGTGAACGTGGTCGACGACCTGTCCGATCTTCCCTTCCAGTATTTTAATTCGCTCAAGTTCTGTTGTCAATTTTCCCCTCCCTCAGTTGGATGTTCAAGGTGGATCTCAGGTGGCCGACGATGTCCTGTTCGACGCGGTCCACTTCCTCGGCCACGAGCGTCCTCTGGGGATGCCGGAAGCGGAAGCGGACGGTCAGGCTGATCTTGTCCGCAGGGATGGACGGGCCGCTGAACCGGTCCCGAAGCTCGAACCCCTCGAGGAGGGGCAGGTTCAGCTTGGCCAGGGCCGTGCCAATCTCCTGATAGGCTACGCCCCTATCCAAGAGGAACGACAGGTCGCGGCTGACCCCCGGGAATTTTGGGACCGGCGCGTATTGGAACGGCTTCGGCGTCTTCTCGAACAGGTCGGTGAGGTCGACCTCGGCGGCAAAAACGGTCCGGTCGCCCGCCGACTCGACCGCAAGCGACTTCCGGAGGGCGCCGAGGCAGCCGACCGCCTGGCCCTTGTACATGAGCGCCAGGGCCTGGCCGGGTTCGAAATGGGGGTGGTCCCGGTCATCGAACGCGACGGGCTCGAAGCGGAGCGCCTCCATCAGCGCCTCGAGGGCGCCCTTGAGGACGTAGAAATCGGTTTCCGCCGGGGCCAATGTCCAGCCCGCCCCGGGCAGGAGCCCGGTCGTGAGCAGGCCGAGGTGGAGCTCCTCACGGTGCTTGTCCCCTTCCCAATAAAAGACGTTCCCCAACTCGAAGACGTGGACCCCTTCGAGTCCTCGATTGAGGTTCCAGGCCGCGTTCTCGAGAAGTCCCGGAACGAGGGTCGTGCGCAGCACGGACGCCCGGCTCGAGATGGGATTTTGGATGTCCACGGGCTGGAGACCGCTCCCCGCCGCAGCTTCCTTTTCCGGGTCGGCGAAGCTCCAGTTGATGACTTCGTCGAAGCCCTGGCCGAGCAGGGTCTGCCGGATCTTCCCGAGACGCTCCCTCTTCCTGTTGACGCTCAGATCGAACGAACGGACCGGCGAGAATTCCGAGGGGATCCGGTCGTAGCCGTAGAATCGGGCGACCTCCTCGATAAGGTCCGCTTCCCGCCCGACGTCCACCCGGAAGGTGGGGGCCTCCACCCGCCAAACGCCCTTGTGGGTGCCCTCGACGCGGAAGCCCAGGCGCCCCAAGACTTCGACGACGAAGCTCTCGGGAACGTCGACGCCCAGCAGCTCGGCGATCCGCCGCAGGCGGAGCCGCACGGACTTGGGCTTGTGCGGCTTCGGATAAACATCGATGAGGCCGCGGCTGGCCTTGCCGCCCATCTGCGTCAGGAGCGACGCGGCCATGAGCGCGGCCTGCGGCGCGAAGCCGACATCCGCCCCGCGCTCGAAACGGTAGGAGGCGTCGGTCGAGAGGCCCAGTTTCTTGGCCGTCTTGCGGATCCCGACCGGGTCGAAATTGGCGCTTTCGATGAAGACGTCCCGGGTCGCGTCGGTGATCCCGGAGGCCTCGCCGCCGATGACGCCGGCTAGGGCCACCGGCCGGGATTCGTCGGCGATGACGAGCATGTCGGTCGTGAGCTCGAGCGTCCGGCCGTCGAGGTCCTTCAGCGTCTCACCCCGTTTCGCCTTACGGACGACGATCCGGCCGCCGTCGATCTTTCCGAAATCGAAGGTATGGATGGGCTGGGCCGTGGCGAAGAGAACGTAATTCGAGACGTCGACGACGTTGTTGATCGGCCGGAGGCCCATGGCCTCGATCCGGCGCTTCAGTCCGTCGGGCGACGGGCCGACCGGGACGTCACGGACGACGAGGCCGCAATAACGGGGGCAAAGGCCTTCGTTTAAGATCTGGACGTCGGCGATCTCCGTCGTAGCCTGGGGCAGCTCGTCGATCGGCCAGCTCTTCTCGTTGAGAGATAGACCGAGCATGGCCCCGATCTCCCGGGCGACGCCGAGATGGCCGAGCGTGTCCGGCCGGTTGGCATAGGTCTCGAGATCGAGGACCGCGTCCCCGTCCCTCTCCTCGACCGTGTCGGCGACGAGGCCGATCATGGTCAGCTTGTCGAGGAGCTCCCGGCGGGGGATGTCCACCGTGATGAACTCGCGGATCCAATCCAGGCTGATCTTCATTTCGTCCCGAATTGCCTGAGGAACCTCAGGTCGTTCTCGTAAAAATGCCGCATCTCGGTGATGCCGTAGGCGAACATGGCCGTCCGGTCTATTCCCAGCCCGAAGGCCCAGCCGGAATATTTTTCCGGGTCGATGTTGACGTTCTTGAGGACCTGGGGGTTGACCATGCCCGAACCGAGGATCTCTTTCCAGCCCGTCCCGCCGCAGACCCGGCAGGATGGGTCCTTGCCGCCGCAGACGACGCACTCGATGTCGACCTCGGCCGAGGGCTCGGTGAAGGGGAAGAAGCTCGGCCGGAAGCGGACCTTGATCTTCTCCCCGAACAGGGCCCGGATGAAGTATTCGAGGGTCCCCTTGAGGTGGGCGAAGGTGGCGCCCTCGTCGACGACCAGGCCCTCGACCTGCATGAACATCGGCAGGTGCGTCGGGTCGGCCGTCTCCCGGCGGAAGACCCGGCCGGGGATGATGATCCGGATGGGAGGTTTCTTCTTTTCCATGACCCGGATCTGGACCGGCGACGTGTGCGTCCGCAGGAGAAGGTCGTCCTTGATGTAGAGCGTGTCCCAGCTGTCCCGGGCCGGGTGGTGGGGCGGGAAATTGAGGGCCTCGAAATTGTAGTAATCGGTCTCGATCTCCGGCCCCTCCTCAATGGCGAAGCCCATCCCGAGGAAGATATTCTCGATCTCCTGCTGGAAGAGGACGAGCGGATGGGCGGTCCCGACGTATTTTTTCCGGCCGGGGAGCGTCAGGTCCAGGGCTCGGGCCGGGCGGCCGTCCGTCCGGACCTTGCCCTCCAGGGCTTGGAGCCCGTCCTGGACGAAGGTTTTGAACGCGTTGACCTGCTGACCCGCTTCGCGCTTGTCCTCCGGGG
>Ga0315283_10001013_pt1 | contig 21778 bp, 23 predicted proteins | sample YL17G09_0_MG_FD_204541 | JGI IMG/M metagenome (GOLD analysis project Ga0315283, IMG submission 204541) | Sediment microbial communities from Yellowstone Lake, YNP, Wyoming, USA - YL17G09_0 | ecosystem: Environmental > Aquatic > Freshwater > Lake > Sediment | place: USA: Wyoming | collected...
CGGCTTTGACCTTCAGTCTCGGCACCATGACCGACCACGCATCGACCCATGCCTTGCTCGGCAAACAGCGCGTAAAACGATACAGGTACTCGTGTCCGTTGCCGTTCAGCCTCTTGACCGCAGGCTCTACCATGCAGTGCCCGGCCACCGAGCCATCATCTGATGCTTCGACCTTGGCCCAGATGACCACATCCGCCAGGTGCCATCCATGCTTCTGCATCACCCAGGCAAAACGCTCCGGCACCATGCGCATGCTTCCATTGCTGGCACGAGTATCGCCGATGTTTACCCACACACTTCCGTCGGGGTGCAGCGGCACGGCGTTAAACACGCGCACCAAATTCACAATGTACTCAGTGTCGTCGAGTTCCTTGCCTAGCTCATTAGTCATGTCACCGCCGTAGCAGCGCTTGCCAAAATAAGGCGGTGAAGTCATCACCGTGCTGACAGGCTGCATGCCTGCCAGGCTGCTTGCGGTATCGCGCAGCCTCTGGCACCAGCCGCCATAACGCCGCTTGCTGCGCATTGAAATCATCGCCGCGCTGACAGGCTCTGCGCCTGACAGGCTGCTCGCTGCGTCGCCGCACAGCATCTGATACCAATTCCGCATACCGCTATAGAACAAGGTGCCGCCTGAAAATACACGAAATGATTGCTTGCTTGTTCTGAATTCTCGTATACTTTCGCCTCGTCTGCGCTCAACACCGTTGATGGACCGGCTTATTTTAGTCGGCGACTTGACGGGGGCGCAGGCACAAACGGCAAAACGGCCATTGATGCCGCAGCGCCAGAAAGAACAAATGAAAAGCACTACTCGTGCCCCAAAGGCAGCCAAATCCCCGACGACGACGACTCCACCGTCAGCCCCCGCGCTGACTCCGACTCCAGCGACTCCCACTCCGCCGACTCCCGGTCCTCTGACCGTATGCGATTCCAAAGGCCGGGTTTATCGCTCGGACAAGCCTACGCGGGTGCGCTGCCTCGCTGACATCGCAACGCAGGTCGAGGAAGTGGTCACGACGACACTTGCCCTGAACAAAACTGATGTCACCGAGTTCACCGGCATCTATCTGAACAATCGGTTCGTCAACACAGGCCGCGAGAATGAAATCGCGCGCAGATTCAACGCCAGCGAATTCGAGAAAAAATGGCCAACTATTTCGCTGAACGAGAAGGGCGTAGGCAACAACGGAATGCACACGAGCAAGGGCTTCATCAAGTCCAATTTGCTCTCGTGGGAATTCGTAATCCTGCTGGGCACTGCCAAGGAAATGGGCACGCTCATCGACACCGGCAAACCTCGGTCCCCGGCAGACCAGGGCAGCTACATCGACACTCCTGTATACGCCAACATCAAGGCGCAAGGCGAACGCCAGAACTTTGTCGCGGCGACGAGTTACATTTTCGCGCTGGCGGCTGGGCGTCAGTTGTGGAACATCGCCCTGACCGAAAGCCAGGCCAAGAGCAAGCTCTGCCAGCATCCTACTGGACAGAAGCTGCTGAAGGCGTGCAATCCTCATTTTGTTCACATCAACGAGGTTCTGAAACAGCTTGCGGCAGACGACAGCGCTTACAGCCTTGAGCGCTATCAGCGTGTCATCGGCTACGTGCCTGCGCTGATTCTGTGCTTGACCGGCAGAAAAGACTGGGTTGAGCCATTCTTCAGCGGCAGCAAGCGAGGCAAAGGGGAACTGCTTCAGACCGCGAACCGCCTGCTCGACAACCTGTCGCCCACCCGAGGCGAGCCTTCACGCCGAGAAGCGGGCGAAGTCAGGCACATGGTTTACGACCTGCTCAATCCGCTGCATGCCAAAGCCACCAACGCGCCGTACAGCCCCTTCCTGCCCCGCTTTGAGGTAGTGAAAAACGGCAACGAGTCGCGCTCAGTCAAGATTGACTACACAGATACGAAGAAGCACAAGCCCGACGAACTCAAAAAGAACATAGCCGCGCTCAGCCGCGACCAGCGCAAGCGCCGTGAGATTGCCAGTTACTTCCTGGGTCAGATTGAAGGTGTTTGCTGACCCGCACTATCCTAGTCAAAGGCCCGGAGCAATCCGGGCCTTTTTCATTTGAATCTACTGTTGACATCAAGTGCGGTCGGCACTTGTCGACAAGTGCCGAGGTTCTGTAACAAAAAGTGCCAAGATTATGTAACAAAAAACCCCGGCCATCTCTGGCCGGGGCTGAATCGGGAATCAGATGCTTAGCCAATCGTCTGGCCGAAAGCAGTTGGGGAATTTTGGATTAACCCCCTGCAATACATCTTGCTGTTCACCATCTTACGAGCGAAGCTCGTAGCAAACCCGCGTTGGTGAACGAAGTCCGGCAGAACGATGTCCGGCGTGGTATACAACTTCTGGTATTCCGCCAGCACGTATCCGGTCGTGAGGAACTGGTCGCCCTTGTGGCCCACCAGGAACTCGTTGTTCGGGTAATGCGGGTCGGCGAACACCTTCTTGTTGCCCAGGTCGCCGATGTAGGTGATGCCCTGCATCTGCACCCGGTTGTTCTTGGGAACGAACTGCGGCAGCGTGGCCACCACGGTCGCCGCCTGGAGGCCCAGGAGCAGCCAGTTGCCAGCGACCATATTCGTCGCACCGAAGATGAAATTCGAGCACGTCTCGAACGCATCAATGATGGAGAACTTGTGGGTCTGGTAGTTCACGCTGGCCGGGGCGATGGCGTCCCAGACAACGAAACCAGCGTCGGCCTTCGCACGCAGGTCGAAGATGACCTGGCGGTGCTTCTGGTACTGCAACGCGTTCGTCAGGGCGTTGAGCAGGACGCTCTCAGCCTTGATGTTGTACATCGCCTGGAGGTTCTGGTCAGCTTCCTCAGACCACAGGGTCTTCAGTTTCATGACCTTCGCCGTGACAGGCGTGGACGAGAGCTTCATCTCGTAGTCCATGATGGCGAGGTTGCCCTCGGCATTGAACGCGTAGGTGAAGTTGAACGTCGCATTCTGCGCCCAGGCCGCGCCAACCGTGGCGATGGTGCCCGCGCCCGTGCCCTGGTAGGTGATGGTGCCGACCTTCGCCCCGGTGTCGGTGCGAACGAGGCTGCCGTTGCCGTCGTCGCCGACGGTCAAGGCGTCGATGGTGCCCGTCAGGGTGCCAGCGCGAATCGGTGTCCACTCCAGCGCGATAGCGCCACCGGCTCCGGCGAGGCCCGACTCGTCCTGGACGATTTCATCGGCGTCGTCGTCGCGGTCCACTGCGCCTTGCAGCGCACGCCACATCGGCGCACCAGCAGGCGTGCGGCCCTTGCGGCGACCGGTCACAATGTCGAGGTACACAATCTGGCTCACCGGACCAGCCATCGGCTGGAGGGCGACCAGTTGGTCGATGACATCGTTCTCGGACATGTTCGCAATAATGGGGAAAATCCATTTGTCGAACGTGCCGAGCGAGTTGGTGCGGGTCACTTCATCGAGACGCCCGAAGCGGCTGCGACAGTTTTCCAGCATGATGGCCGCGATGGGCCGTTTGTGTTCGGGCATGTGCTGCACGAACTCCTTCCAGCCTCTGGCTTCCCACAACCCTCGCGGGTGCTTTTCAGGGATGCCGACCGGCGTTTCTGCCAGGCGGTAGCCCCATTCGAGAATGTCCGTGAAGCGGCTGATATGACCGCCATCGGACGCCAGAACTGGCCTTCCACTTTCACTCAGGATTACCATAGTTTCTTGCGGTTTGGTTTCGTTTTGGTGACTTGTTACTTGGCGGTTGCCATGCTCAGCCGTTTCACCATGTCGACGGATTCGTTCAGCCCACGAGGGTCTGTCGATTCCCTGAGCACCACTTTTGGTCCCGCTTCCGGGGCCGAATTCTTGTTCTCGTTGACAGGCTGGCCCGCAGGCTTGCCGGTCTTCGATTCGTTCGTGACATCGCCAGGAGATTTGGCGACGACATCACCCTTCTCGCCGGAGCCTTTGCCCTGGCCGTCCTTCTTGACCATCGTGGCGGTTTCGCCGTCCGTCGGGTCGCCGACGCCCTTCTTCTTCTCGCCCTCGGAGGATTCCTCTTCCTGGACCGGCGCGAGCTTTTCACGGATGGCTGCGATGTGACGGAGCCGGGTGGCTTCGTTGAGGCTCTTGGTGAGTTCCGGGGTGAGCTTGCCAGCAAACTCAAGCTGGATGACGCGGCGGGCGAGTTCGGTGGTGTCCTCGTGATACCGCTTGGTGATGATGTCCAGAGACTCGCATGAAGTCTCGAAGTCCTCCTGCAACGTGGCGAACTTGCTCTTGCGCGATTCCGCCAGCCGCTGCCAGCCCTGGCCGCGCCGGGTCAGTTCCTCAATCATCTTGGCATTGCTGCCAACCTGCTTGAGTGATTCGCCAAGGCGCTTCTTGTAGGTCAGCGCGGTCTGGGCGACAGCGTTGATGACCTTCATGAGCTTGACGTTGTTCTCGGACAAGCGCCGGGCCTGCTTGACTGGGGCCTGGGCTGTTTCGCTGAGCTTGGCTTGAACCCGCTCCAGTACGCCGTGCATCTTCTGCGCCTCCCACGACTGTTTCGGGTCGGTGCAAGATTCCGCAACCTGCTGGTGCAGTTCCTCGATTTGAGCCACGCTCTCAGCGAACCGTCGTGGGTCGAGCTTGGACGAGTCCAGGCTCTCCATCGCCGCAATGCGGCTCCTGAGTGTATTGAGTTCCATAGCTTTGTTTGTGGTTTGTGGGACGCTGGCGGTAGCACCACCAGATTGGGAAGGAGACGCCTCCCTCAAAGTTTCAGTGAGCACTGCTTCAGCAGCAGCAGCAGGCTTGGTTGATTCGGCGGTGGGATTCGGAGCGGCAGGAGCGGCGAAGCGGGCGGTGGGCTGCGAGAGAACGGAACGGTCAGGACTCAGTTCAGCACGTTCAAAAGACGGCTTAATCACCACGTCCCAGCCTTCGCACACGTAATCCTCCTGGACCTCATCCACGCCATCAGTAGCTTTCGCCAGGGAGCCGTAGCCGCGAGAAGACACCAGGGGATTGTAGCCGCCTTCAATCAGTCCGAGCAACTTGCCCGACTCCGGCACCAGGACCGGATTGTACAGCGTGATTTCACCGACGACCTCCCAGACCTTCTTGCCGTGCTCATCCTGACCTTCGACAAGTTCGGCCTTGGTCACTTGATGGGAAATGGGGGACTCCAAAGTGACAACGCCGTCCTTGGGGTGCTCAAGCAGGCCAAAGGCGGCGTTGCGACGAATTGCTTCCTGGAGAACAGAGCCAGGCTGAAGGTTTTTCTCCCAGACCTGCTTCCGGTAGCGGCGACCGTTGCCGTTCGTGCAGTCGCAGATGGAGAAGCGCCCAGGTATTCGAGTGGAGGACGCGCCGTTCGGCTTGCTTTCGACAACGAAGGGTTTGCTTCGGTCGACGAGGAAGGGGACGGCCCCGGTTAAACCTTCTGCAAGATACTGTCGCATGGAGTACGCAAATTTGCTAACTGCGTAACCACGGACTTCCTCCCGTTTACCGTTTACGAAATCGGTTTTGCGCCTAAGACGATTGAAAGTCCGACAAACTGCCGGACGCTCACAACTTTGGCGCGTGAGCCAGTTTGGGCGTGGGCGGCTCCTTCGGATTGCGCACCATGATTTCTGCTCGATAAAAATTCCAACAGTGGTCAAGCGCTCGCTCCACCATGTCCATGTTGGCTCCACGGTCTTTGAACCACTGCCTAGTGTCCTCAACTTCAAGTTCTTCCGAATGCCCGTTGTCGAGCGTGATGTGGAAGTATTCCATCCACGGCTCACGCGTGACGACCACGTGAATCGCTTCAACCGGTGGCGGCAATGGGGATTCGTCGGCTGGCATAGCTCAGAAGGCCGGAAAAGATTTCATTCCACTTTTGAATACCAACTGACTCATCTTCAACGAGCATGAGTGACGTGTATACATCTTCGGTGACGCACTCGCACCACTGAGGCAGATTTTCTTCGTTTACGGCCCCTGGTTGACTGCCCCATCCGCGCTCTTGCACCAGGGCCTCAAACTTCTCCTGGGCGCTTTGAAGTGCGTCCATGTTTACCTGAAGCGCCGCGCCGCCTCGAAGATGGTCTTGCCGTCGCTCGCCGTCGGCGCAGGCATCTCCACGCCCTGGCCGAGCAGGGCCTGGCCGCTGACTGGCGCACCCGTCGGGCTAATGTTGAGCACCGTCAGGGCCTGCGCCTCAGTGGTGATGGCTCCCATGCCCTGAAATTCCTCCGGCTTGCGCTGTGAAGGCGGGCTGCCGACACGCCTGCGGCCCAGCAGCACGTCCATTGTGTGCGTGGCGCTGTCCACACCAGCATCCGGGGCTGAAATATCGCTGGCAGGCTCATGGGGAGCAGCGGCGGCTCCTGGGCCTTCCGCCGCCTGCTTCGCCGTAAACTTGTCCAGCGTCAGCCCTGGCAGCCTGGACGGGTCCGTCTGGGTCAAACTGTCCGGCGTGGCATCCGGCGCAGTCAGCGCCGTATACGGAGACGTGAACTTCTCGTCGTCATCCTTCGGCTTGGTTGGCTCCTGGACGACATCGCGGATTGGATTCAACCTGGTCGTGATGGTGCCGCCAGACTGCTCCATCGGGTCCAGGTCTTCCGCTTCGTCAGGAATCACGTTGACCGCTTTCTGGTTCTCGCCCAGCGCCCGGCTGACGCCGCCTTCCTCGCCATCATCGTCCACCGGCTCGCCACGACGCCTGCGCAGCCTGTTCAGCCGGTCGCGGTAATTCGTGCGCGGCAGTACGGCGCAAGGCACCGGAACGTCCTCCTGGACAGAGCCGCCTCTGCCTGTGACCTGGGAAATGAGCGGATTCATCGTTGCGGGGGTGGTTGCATCGGCTGTTCTTCGGGCATCTGTTCGCCCTCGGGGGGCAGAGCTTCGTCGCCTTCAGGCGGACCTGCGTCCAAGTTGCGCACGCGTGAAAGAATGCGGTTGTCCGCCGTGTCGCCTTCGATGCCCTGGGAGTCGGCCAGTTCGTCGAGCATGAGTCCAAGCTGGATGGCGTCATTGGGGCCGATGGCGGCACAAAGCTTCACGAAGTCCGCGTAGCTGACTGGCGTGAACAGAATCTGGGAGGCGACATCGTTCTGCTGGCCGCTTTGCCATGCCTGGGCCAGCATGGCGACAACCTGCTGTCCGCCGCCATCGTCCTCGCCGCTGATGCCTGCTTCCTCGTCGTAAGTGGCGCGGGACTGGCGCACCGGCTGTTCCACATCATCAGCAGGCACAGGCGGCACGACCAGCGATGCGTCATCCTCGGTCAGACCGCAAATGCTCTGAATGAGCTTGTTTTTCATGTCTTAACTACAGGGTTGTTCTGGCGCATCATGGCGTTGTAAGCCTGGTTGGTGCTCCAGTACTTCCGGCCTTTGCTGCCCTTGCGCTTTGGAGGGCTGCGCCAGTACCACTGGAAGATGTCGGGATTCTTGAGATGGGCTGGTAGCTCCCACCGCCAATCGGCCATGATGAGCGCATCCGCCTGCTGCCTGTCCAACGGTGTATCGAGAGTTGTATACAGACTCATTGCTGCAAATCTGTGACCACCGTATAGCCACAATCAAGCAGTTTCTGAGTTCGTATACCGCCTCCACGATAACCGCCTGCAAAGCGGGGCAGCGCCAGGCGAAAAGGCCGGTAAGGCGGTCGCCAGGCGTAGGAAGCGGAGGCTTCCTGCATGATGACTGAAGCCTCCTTGTCCGCCCTGGCCCGCTGCGTGCCCTGGACGGATGTCTCCACGTCCTGGTGCTTGAGCAGGCCGTGCTCCAGGTCCAGGCAGTTCATTACCTGGCCATTAAGCTGGATGCCGCCCGCCATCCGCGCCCGGATGGTGTAATCGCAGTGTTCCTCGCCGAACTGGCCAAAGGCTGCGTCGAAATATCCCAGCTTCTCCACCAGCGCCCGCGTCACGGACATCATGATGCCAGTGAACCTGGGCAGGAACTTCACCCGATAGCCCCGGAATGGGTACGTCGTCCAGCGGTAGCTCTCATGATGCGTGAAGTCACAGAAGCAGAACATGCCGACGCCCAGGTCTTCATGCGCCTGGCCATAGTACTGGACAAAATCACCATTGACCAGGAGGTCGTCATTGCAGAGGCACAGGTGGTCCCAGTCACCGTCCATGAACCATTTGAGCGCCCGGTTGGAATTACCGGCCACGCCCAGGTTCTTCAGACCCATGAAGACCTGAGTGTTTTCGTAGTGGGGAGCCAGAGAATCGTCGTCGATGACGTATTCATCAGCCAGCAGTTCCTGGCGGCGCACCGGCTTGCGCACATGCTGCAAGACAGCCCCTGTCCCGTCACGCTGGCCGCAGTCCTCGAAGATGGCCGACGCGTACTGCGGGCAGTGCGCTTCGATGCCTGCCATCATGGCTTGCAGAGCACCAAGGCGGCGGTACGTGATGATGGCAACAGCGCTTTTCATGCGGCGTTGAGCAGGTGGTCAAGCTCCTTGCCCGCCTTGAAGCGCACCACGCGGCGCTCCGGGATGGCGTAGGACTTGCCAGGCTGTTTCGGATTGCGCCCAATCTTGGGCTTGCGCGTTTTGACCGTGAACAGCCCGAAGTCCCGAAACGTCACCTTGTCGCCGCGCCGAAGGGCGCGAGTCAGGCAGGAAAGAAATTCCTCAGCGATGCGCTTGGCCTGCTCCGCAGGCACTTTCAAGTTCGTACTGAGTTCCGTGATAAGTTCGTTCCTTGTATACGTCATTTTGCCCTCTGTCTTGGCGCAGCAGGCACCTTGCCCTCAAAGTAGCCTGCGGCAATGCGCCCAGCCGCCTCCGGCATCAGCGCTATGTCGGAGTGCAGGTCCAGGATGAAGACCATCGCCCGGTAGGCCAGGACGATAAGCCAGACCAGGCACAGCAGAATGTCAGCGCACAGAATCAGCGTTGCCCTGGGATAGTTGACCTCCACACCGAACGCTGCCCCGATAAACGTGACAAGACTGGCCAGGGTCAGCAGGACCACAAACGCGAATATCGTGATGTCGAATGGAGCAAACAGCCCCAGCTTCCGCTGGGCCTCAAAACGCGTCATGGGCTTCTCCGGCGCGGGAATGGTGTCTTCAGGCATATCAACTGGGAGCTTTGTCGTCAGTCTTGAATGCGCGGGCCACGCTCTCAACAACTTCCACTGAATTGCTGTCAACAACAGCCTTGCAGTGCGGATGGCAGCAGGCAGACAGGAATTCCATCAGCGGCTTGGCCGCTTCTTGCATCTTCGCTACTTCGGCCTTGGTCAGTATCATACCTTGGCCTTTTTAATCTGGTCAGCCACGTGCGCATCCATCAGGCCGCAGACATCAACTGTCGTGGCACGCTCTGGCGCATACCAACTACGCTTTACCTGCGTGAGCTTCGGTTTGAGATTGTCCGTTGGATTGATGAAGCGCAGGCGCAAGGGCGGCAGCTTGCTGACAAAGAAAAGAGGCGAGCGCGTGGGGTCTTCCTCCGCCGACACGCAGTAGTAGCTGCCATCCCGCTTCTTGATGCGGATGTAGGTTTCATCCAAATAGGACACCCAGTCAAGCTGTTCGACAGGTGCTGCCTCGGTGGCTTCGTCGCCCATGCGCGGGAGAACCACGGGCACGCGGGTCTGCCGGGTGCCCAGGAGCCTGACGCTGAGGACAACCTTGCCCAGACCCACGTTGGCTGCCTCGACCGCGCAGGCTTTGCGCAGGCTGCATGAAAGGCAGGCGCGATGGTTGCGCTGATAAAGCACTCCGTAGCAACTGAGGCTCTTGTCAGCCTGGAGACGCGGCACCTTCGCGCCAACAGCCTCCAGGAGTTCTGCCACCTGGACGTTCTGCTCCGCCTTCTGGTATACCTTTTGATACTGGTCACGGGCGGCGATGGTCAGAATGCGCCGAACCAGCATGTCGTCCGTATTCGGAGGTATCTGCAATCCGAAGATTTCCTTCAACTGCGCGATGATGGCATTTCTTCGCGCCAACTGCTGTCGTTCGTCGTCAGACATATTTCGGTAGTCCGTGATTTTCTGTCTGATGGTAAGAACAATTTTTTCAAACTCAGGCAGGGACAGGCCGAGGCTTTTTGCCAGATGCTCGTGATGTATACGGACATTGACCTTGTGAAAGGGTTTCCCGCGCCGGGCGTCGTGCTCCGCATGATAGCAGGCCAGGATGCTCGGACTTATCAAGGCTCGATAGACTGACGCCTCCGACTCCAGGAGCAGCACTTCGTACTCCTTGGCGATTTCGTCGTAGTCGCCATCCGTGTGCCCGGCATCGGGCACCTGGAGGTTCAGTTCGTCGTCGTTGAGGCTCAATTCGACGTTCTTGTGGTGCTCGGGAACGATGGGCGCATGCGCGTCATCATGCTCGTCCTCCACTGTCTTTACGTATACTCGTGACTCTCGCGGCGGCGGCTTGACGCCCGTGCGCTTTTCCGTAAACCGATACCGCTGGACCAGGCTGCGGGCCTGGTTGCAAAGGGAGGTCTTGAAGAAGCGGAAGAAGTGCTCACGGGTTGGCTGGATGTCGAGAGCGCCCTTGGTGAGCAATTCAGCCAGCTTCAGTCGCCCCTGGCCGACCATCTCATCGACAGCAAGCTGTGGCGAGGTCTGGTCTGCAAAGCGCGTGGCGACGGACTGGATGAGCCGGGTTATGTCCGGCATCATCTCGTCAAGCACAGGGGGCCGGAAGTTGGGCTTGCTGAACAGCACGCTCACCAGCCGGTCTGAATTCGGCACTATGGCCTGGAGGTCACTACGACTCCAGCAGATGACCGTCGGCTCCAAATACGTCATATTCTCCAGTGCGTTTCGGGTCCAGTTCGGCTGACATTTGATTAAAGATGTCCTGGGCAGAACGGGGTGCCCGCTTGAATTTTCTGGCAACTTCTGCGACCGACTCAGGGTCTTGGTCACTCTGGTCGATGGCGCGATAGATTCGATGATTTTCACGCTGCTTGGCAAGGTAGTTGAGCGTTGGAATCTTCATCCGCATTCCGCCATAAACCGCAATGAACTTCTTCGTGCTGCCTCCGCAGTGAGGGCACGGCTCAAAGGGGAAAATGTCAATCAGACCGCCCGCCAGTTCATAGGTTTGACCGATGTTGTACAGGTCTTGTTCAGACAAGGGGATGTACATCTTGTCGTAGAACGCATGGCGCATTTCCACGACGCACCAGTTGTAAAAGAACTTGGCCAGGTCAAAACTGATGCCGTAAGCGTACGCCGTCGTGCGAATGGAAGCCTGCTTGTCCCGGTCATCGTCCACCAGGCATTCCAGCAGGAATCGAACGGCTCCAAGTTCCTGCGGGTCGCCCCATCGGCAGGTGATGCGCTGCAAACGCTGATGGACATCAGCAGCCAGGTCATGCTTGTCAACCTCATGGTCCTCCGCGCCGTAGAACTTCTCCAGGTTGTCGCTGGTGACGTGATACCGTTTCCGATACTGATTGACCTTTACCAACTCAGAACGAAACGCATTCTTCGCGCACTTGCTGAACCAGGAGAACAGCCGTCCCTTCTTCGGCTGCCATTTGATGAGCCATTTCACCACCTTCTCCTGGGCCGCACTGACCAGGATGGGAAGGTCCACGGTGTAGTGGAAGTCCTCGTACTGGGCCAGGCGCTCAAACATCGCGGTGCTGTGAACAACAATCTGCTCAAGCACAAGCATCGCGTCTTTGTGGCGACCAGCCGTATACAATTCCTTCCACCGCACCGCGAGTGGCGTCACCAACGAGGCAGGAAAGATGTGTTCGCCCTCAAGAGGCGTCGTTCCTGTGGGCTGTGGGCGGAACTTCTTTGGCACAAGGATTGGGAATATGCGTGATTTTGGTGATGTCCGTGATGGCCTTGTCGATGAGACGATAGGCTTCCACGTCCTTCTTATCGTACTGCTCAAGCAGGTTGATGGCTGAGATGAGCAGCGTGCTCACGGCGACGCCAACCACATAGGGCAACTTGGTGCGACTTGATTCCTCAGCCGACTCAATGACCTTGGCTTTCGGTTCAAGCTTGTCAGGCTTCGACTCTGGCTGGCGGATGGGCCTGGCGGGCGGCACCATCGGCTCGGCCTCGCCTTCCAGGGACTCTGGTTCCGGTTCAGGCTTCGGCTCCGCTTTCGGAGGCTTAGCCTTGGCGGCGGCTTCGGCTTTGGGTTCGGGCTTTTTGCGGCGGGGCGCTACAGCGTCCGCCGCGTCCGATTTTGGGAGCAGAGGCTCCTTCTTCTTCGCAGGCGCAGGCTTCTTCGCCTTGGCCGGTTGCGCGGCCTCGGCAACAGCAGGAGCCAGGAACTCAGGACGAATGGGCGGCAACGGCTTGCCCTGCGCCTTGGCCATGAGAATGGGCATGGCAAAATTGCGAATCTGGCGGATGGTCAGTTTGGAGGCGTCTTCCCCGGCTTCGTCAATGGCCTGGGCAACTGCGATGACTTCGGCGCAGTACTTGCGGTCGCCTTTGAACGTACAAATGGTGTGCGTTTTCGGCCCGAGAACACGGCTGGTTGCCGGGTCGGCAGCCAGTGTTTTCTCGATGCGGTCAGCACGCATGGCGGTGATACTCATAGGTCGTGTGATTCGTAAACTATTTTTGGTTCAGGTCAATCTATTGCTTGAGAATTCTATTCACTTTTTCCGTCGCGGTGGCGGCAACTCTGCTTCTCCTTGTTCGATATGCGTTTCCTCTTCTTTGGGCGGCGGGGTTTTCGACTTATGCACACCCGCGTCCTCGACCATCTTGGCCAGTTTTGTTCCCGTCGTGCGCATGACTTCGCGCAGGTTCAAATCGGCATCCGTAATCGGGCCGTAGCGCTCCACAGTCGTCAAAAAGCCCTGGTAATCGAAAGCAGCCTTGCCCAGCTTGACGGTGCCATCATCCTTCTTGTCGACCTTGATTTGGCTGAGGCCGTGATGAACCAGCGCATTGCGCTGCGTCGAATTTAGCTCATTCCACTTGCCCGAATCCACGATGAGCAAAAACGCGGGATGGTCCGGCATCAGAACGCGCTCAGGGTCGCCCAGGCGCTTCAACGTGATACCGCGATTCTTGCACGGCTTGACTTCGCCGTCAGCTTTGAGGTCCACCTTCAGTAGTGCCCTCACGCCGATGTTGTTGGCCCGAATCAGTCTGAACTCGGGATACTTTGTGTGGCTGTCCAGGTGCAAATCCAGCACACCCGCCAGGTCTTTGTCTTCGATGTATTCAACCATATAATCAGTCTTCCAGGTTAGGAGCGTTTTCGATGTCTTCTTCGTCTTCCACCAGCGGCTCCGACAGCCCTGGCGTATTGAACGCGTACTGGACAGCTTTCGCCCAAAGCGCGTCAATATCAGCCCGGTGCGCTGCGTAAAAAGCAGGCCAGTCCGCACGGTTTTTGAACGTCGGGTCTTTGCGCGACGGTCCCCGGCGCGGCGACAGCTTGGCGTCGTCTTCTTCCAGGGTGGTCGTGATTTTTTCCGCGCCAAACGTGGTGGGCACGACACCGTTCTTCATGAACTTGACCCGGTAGCCTGTGTTTTTCGTCTCGGCATCCATTTCGATGAATTTGTAGAGCAGTAGCGTCTCCAGCATGCTGAATGGCTCGTTGAAGCCACCCTTTTTCTCATCGAACAGCAGCGCCATGCGCCCATCACGGTGCGGCATACGCAGACGGTTTTTGACGGTGCGAAACTGGATGTTGAGTCCAGCCGCGAACTGCGCCGTCGGCGTCAGCTTGTACGACGACGACAGGGCATCCATGAAGACGCGATGACTCGCGTAGTACTTGAGCGCCTTGCCGCCAAGGCTGCGGTACTGGTAGCTGACGTGCTTCCTGTTGGCATTGCGGTCGCCTGCCGCCACGTAGTCCACGCGCACCTGGTTGGTGCAAATGAGAATAGCATTGCAGGCGTTGATGCGGCGCACCAAGCGCGAGAAGCCCTTGCCCAGTTCATAGGGCACGCGAGGAAAGTCTCGGGTGCCCCAGGCAGCATTCAGGTCTTCCTTCGTTGATGTGCTGGCGATGGTATCAACGACCACGACCAGGAAGTGGAGCTTGTCCGGCTCATTCGCCTGCCACTTCTCAGTCTCGTCGATTTCATGCTCCACCATCTTGAACACGCCTGCCACGGTGTCGCAGCGGGCAATGCCAATGTCCAGGTCGTGGCCGTCGCACTTGATTTTCTCGTCGTCATCGAGCGACTGCTCGTTGTCGATGTAGAGCACGCCCACGTCGAATTCGCTGGACTTGAGCTTGCGCAAGCCCTTGATGCCGTCGCCATCTCGAATCACTTCACAGACGCTGCCCAACTGGGCACGGCCTGCGCAACGAAGGGCCAGGGCAGTTTTGCCGCAGGACTCCTGGCCATATACCTCCACGATGCGGCCAAACGGCATCCCGCCAACGATGTCATCGAAGGCGGTGATGCCGGTGGTCAGCACGTAGCGAATCTTTGAAAGCACATCGTCCTTGCTGCTGGCAACTTCCCAGGTGCCGTAAGTTTCCACAGCTTTGTCACCACGCGGCGCGTACTGATGCAACCGGGCGATGAGTGCTTCCTGAAACGTCGGTTTCTTTTCCTTCTTCATCGCATCAAGACTTTTCGCGGTTGGTTACGGTGCGGATTTTGTCGACGATGTTGGCCCCGCCCAGCTTGCGCGTGGTCGGCGGCGGAGGGGCATCGTCTTCTTCAATGGCCCTGGCCACGGTCTTGCGGGCAGGCGGCGCGGCGTCCTTGGCCTCTTCCGGGAGCACTTCAGGGTCATCGTCCACCTGGTCGCCAATGGCCGATGCTTTCTTGCCGACGCCCGCAGGCAGCGGCGGTGGCGACTTCTTCCTGGTTGGAGGGGCGTCCTCTTCAGGTTCTGGCTCGACAGCAGCCGCCGTCCGCCTCTTAGGCGGCGCTGGATTCAGTTCCGGGTTGGAGTCATCTTCCGGCTGTTCAGGCTGAGGGTCCGGCGCTGGAGCGCGACGAGCCGCTGTCCGCGCAGGTGGGGCGTCCTCTTCCGGCTCCGGGGCGCGGCGGCGAGCAGGAGGGGCCTCTTCCGGCTCAGGTTCAGGCTCCTGAGCACGGCGACGCGCAGGTGGCGCATCTTCTGGCTCTGCCGTGCGACGACGCGCAGGTGGGGCGTCCTCTTCCGGCTCCGGGGCGCGGCGGCGGGCGGGTGGCCCATCCTCGCCAGCAACGTCCTCGTCGGTGATGCTGCGCTTGCTGCGGCTCGGGCCACTGGTATGGCCCAGGAGTTTTTCCGACTCTTCAGTGATTTTCTCTGCGAACACTTCCAACTCCTTGGCCGTCGGGATGTGGATTTTTTGCATCCTGATGCCCGCTTCAATCTTCGCAACGTACTTGTCGAAATTCGGGTCTTCCAAGTCGAAGATGGCACGCGGGTCATCCTTGTCGAGCCGGATGCCCTTGCCGGTCCTGGTGACGCTGAAGTCGCAACCCGTCTCGTAGTCCAGGATGCTGTTCAAGTTCTTGCCGCCCTTTGTCCCGGCCTTCCAGAACATCTTCAGTTCCTCCCAGGACGAGACGTAGTGATTGAACTCATAGGGCACCAGCACTTCATTGCCGGTGATTTCCTCGCCATTCTTCTCCAGAAGGATGCAGAACGTCGTCCACTGGCTGTTGGCACGGGCTTCCCAGCCCAGCTTGGAGATGCGCTCATCAGGGCTGTCATTAAGCTCCTGCGAGGCGCGGCAGCAGGGGCAATAAGCATCTGGATTGCCGCCAAAGCCTACGCCTGTATCAACAGGGCAGACGATGGGCTTTTTGTTCAGCCAGTGCTTGGCAATGCGGGCAAACCAGGTATTCGCCGTGCCCAAATGGGCAGGCAAAAAACGAATCTTCACAATCTGGCCACGGTCCAGTTTGATGCGCCGGTCGCTCCGGTCGCGGTCCTGAACGAACTTCTCTTCTTCCCTCATGGCTGCCATGAGGTCACTGTCGTATGCGGTTTTGCTCATAGGTTCTTTATGTCGTTGGGGGTCGTTGATGGCGCTTAACCGGCACGCTCTACATCTTCGTCACGCACGGGTGTCGGTTCTTGTATACGCCTTTTGGTTGCTTCCGTCGTGCGGACCAAATCCAGCTTGGCCTGAATGGCGAGCAGGACGCCGTTGACGACTTCCTTTTCGTTCATGGCCTTCTCCAGCACCTGGGCTGCTCCGCGCACGCTGGGGCGCAGCACAACCGCCTTCTTCAGCGCTTCCTCCGTCGGCTTCCCGGCAAAGCCATCCGTTTCAAACTGACCGCCGCGAAGCTCGAAGTAGGCTTCCGCTTCGGCCTCGTCGTAGAGGCGCTTGGAGCGCTCCACCTTCTCAATGCAGTCGGCTTTCCAGTAGCACAGCCAGGAGATGAGGCCGGGCAGCGTTTCTGCCGCTTCCGCCACGTTGTCGTACTCAGCACGCCAGATGGCTTCGAGGTCGACAGTTTCTTGAAACTTGCCCTGGCCCATTGTCAGGGTCTTGAGCATGGGAATGGGTTTTCTCATACGGTGACTTTTTTGGTTTCGATTTTGTCTGCCTTCTTGAGAACATCTTCCGGCGTGGTGGCCTTGAGACATTCACAAATATCTTGTTTCTCACCCTTGGGGCACTTGTGCGCCGGGAACATTGAATAGGCGCAGCAGGGCGCTTCGTTGCAGGCCGTGTCGTTCCAAACAGCCAGTTCCATCAGGTCTTGGTCGTACCCGATGCGCAGTCCGGGGTCATGCGTGCCCCACACCGACACCGCAGGCACCCGCAGCGCCTGGGCTATGTAGAGAGGGCCGGAATCAACGCAGAACACACCTGCCGACCTGGCGATAAGCGCCATCATCGTCCGAATCGGCGTGGCATCCAGGGCGGAGATGACCGCCTGGCCCATCGACGCAACCTGCTCAATGAACTGACCTGCGGTGATGTCCGTATCCGGCAGCTTCCAGTGCGTTGCGCCGATGACCACCACCGGGCGGCGGGTCGCCAACTGCTTGATGACTTGCAGCCAGGTTGTGTAGTTCATGCAGCGCAGTGAAGAATTGGCGAAGGGAGCCACCACGTAGTAACCAATGCGCCGCAGGTCAATCTTGCGATGCGTCCAGATGCCCTGAAACAGCGTGTCCAGGCTCTGATAGTCGCTGCTGGTCATCGTGACGAAGGGCCGCTTCCACTGAGGCTCAATATCAGCCGGGTCAAAGCCAAGCTGCTTGTAGAGCGCGTCGTATACGTTTAACTGGTCGCCCTCTTCATCGCATTCCGTCACCGACCCCACGAACCAGTGATAGTTGTAGTTGCGCAGCGAGTCATACTCGATGGGTCCGCAGAGCACCGTCCCGTTGTGCAAGAAAGGCACGTTGGTCAAAACATTGCCCCGGTCGGAGAAGGCGTACAGGTGGTTGATGACGTTCGCCCCTGTGATGTGGTGAATGAAAGACAGCGGTCCAGAAAGAAAAAGAAGGTCGCCCAGCCCGCGCTCGCGCAGGCGCTCAATCAGTATACGAGAACCAGTAAGATTCTTTCCCGTGCGCAGCGGAGTATAGAGGGAGGAACCGTCAAACTCGGACACCGACTCGATGTACTGATGAACCACCGGAATGCGGCTGGCATTGATGAGATAGCGTCGGCCAGGGTTGAACAGCCACATTTCGTCATCAGTCTGATGCGACATCAGCGGCTGCTTGAACGTCACAATGACCCACTGCGAGTTCGACGGCAATTTTGAAGCTTGCATGAGCAGTTAGAACAAACTTTTCAGACGTTGACGACCGGGCCAAGAAACGGGTGAAGGCTTTCAGGTATTTCGGCCAGTTCTTCGGGCCTCCAGTTGCGCACACGCGGCCAAATCTGCCATTTCACGTACATGTGCAGACCCTCCAAGCCATTGGGCCATTTGTATACGAATCCAGGCTTGATGTTCGGCAGCACGTCCTTAATCCACGTCTCGAAGTCATAGTCCGGGTCATCGTAGTGGCCACCGCGCCGATGCTTGGAGATGGTTTCCTCCATCGTGCGGCGCGTGCCGGTGAAGTGAATGATGCGGCTGACCTTGACGATGGTCTGGCGGATGTGCGGGCTGCGGCAGCACTTGAAGGTGTGCGTGCTGCCTATGTATACAACAGCCACGTCCGTCGCCTGGTCCACAGGATAGCCTGGCAGCCCGATGGATGGAACCATGTGCGTGCTGATGGCCCCGTGGCCCTGGAGGGCGAACTGCTTGATGATGGGCAGCGTGCCTTTCAGCCATAGCTCATCGCCGTCCACCACCAGGATGTGGTGATAGCCGTAGCCGCGCACCCACTCCAGGCTCTCATTGCGCACCCGCGTCTCCGTCTCAATGCGCGAAGCGCCCGGCAGCCTGAATTCCTTCACCCTGAAAACTTTTCGGCGCAGCACCAGGTCCGGCACCTTGACCGCCAGTTCCTGGGCGACGGCATCAAGCTGCCTGGAGAATTCAGCTTCAATCGGCTCGGCGGACCAGTACTCATCCGGCTCGGACCAGAAAATCTGGCGGACGCCTTCCTCATAAAGTCGTATACAGACTTCAGCCAGGCAGAAGTCATCTCGCGTGACCTGCATGTAGGCCACAAAATCATCCGACTTGGAGGCTTCCGCCTGAAGCTCCTTTTTCGTATACTGAACCGCCTTGGGACCGTCATCAACCGGGAAGTTGAGCATGCGCCGGAACTTGAACAACTGCTCGCCCGCATTCCACCGCTCCTGCGAGGCATGCACCGTATCAACGGTGTCGCGCTGGCGCTTGTGGCAGTCAGGATGACAGTGCTCAAACAGCAGGTGCATGGCCTGGATGACCACGCCGTCCCGCGTGGCTACTTCGCCAAACTCCGTGTCGCAGAAGAGAGACAGGTACTTCGGGTAGAAGACGTAGCCGTAGCGCTCGTAGCGCACGCGTGTCAGAATGGAGAGGACAAAGATGTCGTGGACATAGCCGTCTTCCGTGTGAACGACGTGCTCCTTGTCAAGCCAGTCAGCAGGCTGAAGGCCCAGAAGCAGCGTGTCCCAGCCCTTGGGCGGCACGAAATCGTCAGCGACGCAGATGATGACCTTGCCGGTCGTGGCGGCGGCTGCCGTGTTCCAGCCGGAGACGCAGGTCTTTGGCCCGCTGTTGATGACGACGTGAACGCGGCCACAGGTGTTGTTGGCTGCCCAGTCAGACACCAACCGGGCAGCCACTTTCAAGGACTCGGCGTCATCTTCGTCTACAGCCAGCACGATTTCGACCTGGGACTTGCTGGCAGCCCGTTCCAGCCACAAGGCCACCACTCGTGGAATCAAGTTTGCGCGGACGGATGTGTAAGCCAGTGAGAATATAGGTTCGCCCATACGGTTCTAAAGAACAGAATGAACGCCCCGTTGCCGTCAAAGCTGACGCTGCTGAAGATGCAGTGCAATTTGGTATACGGAAAGGCCAACGCCTTTCTGCTTGCTGCTGAAATCATCCAGGAGCATCGTGTCCTGCTGCAACAGGCCCTGGCACTCCTTGACCAAAATGAAGATACTCTCGCAAATGGTGGACCAGTTTCAGGCGCGACACCAGCGCCTGCCAACCCAAATCCTGATAGACCCGCCAGCCCTGGTCGTCCTGACGAAACGGCGGTCAGTGTCGCCGACGTGGCGCGGAATACCGGTGAAATGCCAGGAGATTCACGCTGACTTGCAGACGGGAACCGTCAACGGATTGGGCGTCGTCATCCTTGGCGGAGAACTGCGTGGCATTGACCTGAGCCTGTGAGGTTGCCTGGTGTCAACATCCGGTAATTAACCCTGTGAACAACGCGGACAACAGATGGATTGGTGTCGATTTGGATGGCACACTGGCCACCACTACCGAGGACATGGGCATCGGCGAACCGGTGCCGGAAATGGTGGCCAGGGTGCGCCGCTGGCTCGCGGAAGGCTGGAAGGTGAAGATTTTTACCGCCAGGGCCTCCAATCCGGCTGAAATGCCCAAGGTCCGAGCCTGGCTGCTGGCCAACAAACTGCCGGACCTGGAGATTACCAACGTGAAGGACTACGCGATGGTGGAATTGTGGGACGACCGGGCCGTCGAAGTCATCCGCAACACCGGCAGACCCGCCAACCTGGTCCGCCGCCTGGTGTCGCCCACCGGCCCCTAGTTCCACATGGCGCTGGGGCCGAGACGGCGCTGCGCCTCCAGGTACGACCCAAGTGTATACGGAAACCTGTACGCCAGGTATTTAGGGTCGCATTCCCGCGCTGCCAATGTCGCCGCATGCTCGCCCAGGCGCTTTTTGAGTTCCAGCGTGACCGCATCACGGCTGCCTCCCGTGGCGTTCCAGATGCTCTGCAACTGCTCCAGCGTCAGGATGCCCTCCAGCGCCCTGTTGAACAGCGCCAATTCCTGCCTGATAACTTCGTCCATACAATAATTACGCAACGGCTGCCGTCGCTTCGGCGGCTTCGTTGTCTACAAGGGTGGTGCGCCCGCGTCTGCCACCGTGTCCCTGCCCGCTGCGGTGCGCCTGCTGCGGCAGGCGGTCAAGGAAGGCGCGGAAGTGCGGTTGCAGGCACATCAGCCCTTTGACTGCCTGCCTTTCCCGATTGAGCCGGGCCAGTTGAATCGGTTCTTACGAGGTGGCTCCAGACGGATGGCGGGGCTGCCGCAAATATGAAACAGAGCAAACTATCGGACGTTGAAATTGATGCGCTTGCAGACCAAGGTCTGCGTGATGCGAAATTTCTTGAACAAGCGCATAAGATGGCTGCTTTAATGGGCGCAACAGAGTTACCGCTTAATAGCAAACTTGGACAGGCTTTTGTGCGTGACCTTCGTGAGAAATTAGAGCGTGACCTTCGTGCGAAATTAGAGCCACCGCCCAGTGAAGACCGCCCAGGCCGGGCTTGACCGGGCCATTGAGCTTGTTTGTTCAGGCGAGCATACAGGCTGCTGAGGTTCTGTTCGGCGATGTCGTATGTCTTGTTCATGGGCGAACAGTATGCCCATTTTAGAAAGCTGCCAACATCAAAATACGACTATTATTTACACGAGATGGGGCTGTAAACTTTGCAACAAGAAAGGTGCTTAAAGTTTACAGCCGCCCCCTTGTGAAGCTTCGGAGGCCAATGATTAGCAAGCCACCTACGCAATGCGGTCAGTTAGTCAATCAGGACAGGAGCCGCCCGCTGCATGCCCTTGAGCAGTTCAAAGAGGTCTTTCACGTCCTGCTCCGCCTTGTCGCGCTTGCCCACGTCCAACTGGACATCGCGCACGGGTCCAGGAATCGCACCTGAGTACTTCAGCCACAGGTCGCCCTGGAGGTAGCGTGCCCGCGCCAGGGAGTAGCGCTTCACCCAGTCTGCGCCCGTGAAGGACAGGCGCTCGGTGCGCTCGTGCGGCCAATAGGCGTATACGCCAGCCATGTAGCGCTCGATGGGATTGTGAATGTAGAGCGCCTGCTCCATCTCATCGTAGAACCAGTCAGGGCGCACGCTGGTCACGCGCTGCCAGGTCTTGCGCCAGCGCAGGAACGTGTCGTATTCGTCCAGGCCCGTGCGGAACAGCGGGGCAGGATTGATGAGGTTGCCATAAAAGATTTCTGTGGGCACCGGGTTTGGTTCCACGAAGTCAATTTGCACGATGCCGAGGCCGACCGGCTGGCCTTGCAGATAGCGGAACTGCCCGCGCACCATCGGCAGATTACCCACCTTGATGTTGGGCACGTACTGCGAGAAAAGGCCCAGGGCATCCTGGATGCAGTCCAGCACATGCTGGTTGGTGATTTCGACGTTCCAGATGGGAGAACCCAGTTGCCGGATGATGTAGTTCTTCAACTGGTCAACGGTGTAGCCCTGTAGCGGCAGCGTGTCGGGACTTTCCGCGCTGGTTCGCACTGGCTGACTC
>Ga0315283_10001015_pt1 | contig 21774 bp, 21 predicted proteins | sample YL17G09_0_MG_FD_204541 | JGI IMG/M metagenome (GOLD analysis project Ga0315283, IMG submission 204541) | Sediment microbial communities from Yellowstone Lake, YNP, Wyoming, USA - YL17G09_0 | ecosystem: Environmental > Aquatic > Freshwater > Lake > Sediment | place: USA: Wyoming | collected...
TATACGTATCATGACCCCTGCTACCTGGGTCGGCACAATGAGATTTATGAAGCCCCCCGGGAGATTCTCAACCGACTGCCGGGGTTGAAGTGGGTGGAGATGGCCCGCTGCCGGGACCGCAGTTTTTGCTGCGGGGGCGGAGATGTCAATCTCTGGCACGAGATCGAAGGGGAAACGATGCGCCCGGCCGCCCGACGCCTGGAGATGGCCCGGGAAGCGGGGGTCGGGGGGATTGTTACGGCCTGCCCCTTCTGTCTGCTGAACCTGGAGGATGCGGTCAAGACAGCGGGCCTGGAAAAAGAAATGCAGGTGGTTGACCTGATGGAATTACTGGTGTCGACCCTGTAGAATCTTTAAATCCGAAATTCGAAGCACGAAATCCGAATGAAGCGTCATTCCCGCAACGCTTCTGAGCGGGAATCCAGGCTTTTCTCAAAGAACATTGGATCCCCGATAAAGGCCTTCGGGGATGACGAGAAATTATCTGCAAATACAATAAAGAGGCCGTTAATAATTAAACCGGCAAGGCAGGAGGTAGACTTTTGGATATGGTGGTTTGCGTAAAACGGGTCCCTTTCACCCAGGAAGTGGACCTGGAAATCGGGGCCGAGAAAAAGGAAGTGGATCGGGAATCCCTGGCTTATGTCATCAATGACTGGGACCACTACGCCATTGAAGAGGCCATTCGCCTGAAGGAACAGGGGGAGGGAACGGTCACGGCCATTACCATCGGCCGGGAGGAGGATGAAGAGGTCCTCCGGCGCTGCCTGGCCATGGGGGCGGATCAGGCCCGACGCATCGACCCCGGGGAGCGGACCCTGGATGGGCAAGGGGTGGCCCGGGTATTAGCCCGGGGCCTAGCTGGTATTCCCTTTGATCTGATCTTATGCGGCGTCCAGGCGGAAGACGACAACCAGGGGATGGTGGGGATCATGCTGGCCGAGCACCTCGGTCTGGCCCACGCGGCGGTGGTCACCGGGATCGAACCCCGGGAAGGGGAGTTGATCGTTCAATGCGAGTTGGAAGGCGGGATGGACGAGCGTTCCAAGATAAAGCTCCCGGCCCTTTTGACCGTACAGACCGGCATCAACGAACCCCGTTATGTTTCCATCATGGGGATTAAAAAGGCGGCCAAGAAACCGCTGGAGGTGATCTCCCTGGCCGCCCTGAATTTTTTTCCGGACGACCTGGCCCCGCAAGTTCTTATTGAAGAACTTTTTCTCCCGCCGGAGACCGGCGGCGCCGAAATGATCACCGGCGACCCGGCGCAGGCGGCGGGAAAGATCCTGCAAATACTTAAAGAAAAGGGGGTGAGGGCCTGATGGGAGGAATCTTCGTAGTGGTGGAACACCGCCAGGGGAAGGTCCGGGACATCACCCTGGAGATGCTGGCCAAGGCCGGCGAATTAAAAAATGACCTGGGCGGCGATCTGACGGCCGTTCTGCTGGGTTGGGAGACCGGGTCGCTTATTGAGTCTTTAAAGGGACGGGCCGATAAGATTCTGGTGATCGAAGACGAGCGGGTAAATAATTTTGAGGCCGAGGTTTACAAACTAATCCTCCAGCAACTGATTCAAGAGGTTCACCCGTCCCTGACCCTGATCGGCCAGACCTCCTGGGGCCTGGCCCTGGCCCCCTGCCTGGCCGTAAAAACGGGATTTCCCTTGGTCACGGATTGTGTGGAACTCCGGATCGAAGCTGGCCGGCCAAAGGCCCTGCGGCAGATGTATGGGGGAAAGATCTTCGCTCGAGTATCGTTCAAGGAATCCCCTGGTTATCTGGCCACTATTCGGCCGGGCGTTTTTTCTCCGGACCCGTCAGAGGACCATCAGACCGAAGTGATTAGAAAACAATTCCCGGCCAGCCTGCCGGAGAGCAAAAAGCAGATACTGGAATTGGTCGAGTCGGAAGCCGGGGAGGTGGATATCGCGCAGGCCGAGTTTCTGGTTTCGGTGGGGCGGGGTGTGGGCGAAGAAGAAAACCTGGCCTTGGTTCGGGAACTGGCCCGTTCGCTGGGGGCCGTGTTGTCTTGCTCCCGGCCGATTGTGGACAAGAAGTGGTTGCCCAAGTATTATCAGGTGGGCACCTCGGGCAAATCGGTCAAGCCCAAGGTCTACCTGGCCCTGGGCATCAGCGGGGCCTTTCAACACCTGGCCGGGATCAGCGGCGCCGGGACCGTTATCGCCGTCAACAAGGACCCCAGGGCCCCGATTTTTCGGGTGGCCCAGTACGGGGTGGCCCAGGATATTTTCAAGATCATCCCGGCGTTGATGGAACAAACAAAATAGTATTCACCGCCAAGACGCAAAGGACGCAAAGGGAACGCTATGGATTTTACGTTGAGCAAAGAACAACAGGACATCATCAAGGCCGCCCGGGAGTTCGCCCGTAAGGAGTTTCCGGAAAGGGCCCTGGAGTTTGATCGCACCGAGACCTTTGATCTGGCCCTATGGAAAAAGGCCTGTGAACTGGGTTTCGTGGGCGTCTTCATCGACGAAAAATATGACGGGGCCGGCTACGGCTATCTGGAGCACTGCCTGATCACTGAGGAATTCTGGGCCGTGGACCCGGGGATCGGCCAGGCCATCCTTTCCGCTACCTTCGGGGCCGAACTGCTCCTGCTGTTTGCCCAAGAAAACCAGAAGGAATGGATCCTTCCGGAACTGGTTTCCGGGGAAGCCATGCTGGCCACAGCCATCACCGAACCGGATGCCGGATCGGACGTAACCGGGGCTTCCACTGCCGCGGTGCAGCAGGGGGACCAGTGGGTGATCAACGGCTCCAAGATGTTCATCACCAACGGGGATCTGGCCAAGTATGTGATCGTCTATGCCCTGACCAATCCGGACCATCCCTCCCGGCATTCCCGGCATAGCTTTATCATCGTGCCCACCGACCAGCCGGGTTTCCAGGCCAATAAAATCCACGGAAAGCTGGGCATCCGGGCCTCGGATACGGCGGAATTGGTTTTTTGTGACGTCAAGGCGCCTCTTTCCAATCTGATCGGGGAAGAGGGCGAAGGATTTCATCAATTGATGGCCTTCTTCAACCGGACCCGCCTGCACATCTGCGCCCAGGCCGTGGGGCTGGCCCGGGGGGCCCTGGAGGAGAGCATCCGCTATACCAAGAAGCGCCACCAGTACGGGGTTCCCCTGGCCTCCTTCCAGGCCACCCAATTCAAGCTGGCCGAAATGGCCACCCGGATCCGGGCCGCCCGCAACATGTACTACGAGGCCGCCTGGCTGATGGATAACGGGGTGGTCGATCACGCCCTGATCGCCATGGCCAAGTGGTTTGCCGGGGAGATGGCCGTGCGTGCCGCCGACGAGGCCCTGCAAATGCACGGGGGCTATGGTTATATCGACGAATACAAAGTGCAGCGCCTCTACCGGGACTGCAAGATCCTGGAGATCTACGAAGGCACCAAAGAGATCGAAAAATCAATCGTGGCCCGGTCCATTTTGGGGATGTAGGTAGTCTCGTCACTTGATGTCCCAACTTCGCTACAATCTGCAGGTTGTCCTGCATTTTTCCGGTTCTTTGCTGATCGCCTTAGGGTTTTTTCTGCTGGTGCCCCTTATCCCGGTATTGCTATTCGGCGAATTCAATCAAGGCTACATTACCTTAAAGGCCTTTTTGGTTCCCTCGATCCTATCCCTAACGACGGGAATCGGATTAACCCGGCTTTTCCGGGCGGAAAAACCGACCATGCTTCAATCCATGTTTATCTGCACTCTGGGCTGGCTGGTCTTCTCCGCTGTAGGGGCCCTTCCTTTTGTCTTGGGTATTCAAAGCAGCTTTCTGGACGGTTATTTTGAAGCCATGAGTGGATTCACGACCACCGGTATTACGGTCTTCACCGGCCTGGATAAAATGCCAAAAAGCATCATCTTTTGGAGAGCCTGGACTCATTGGATCGGAGGACTGGGAATCCTGACCATGTTTCTGGCGGTTAATTCCCGGAAAGGCGGGACTCATCATCTTTTTGGCGCCGAAGGGCACAAGATCGAGGTCTCCCGCCCGGTTCCGGGGGTGACCCATACCATTGAAATTCTGTTAAGCATCTACATTGGTTTTACCCTGTTCATCGCCTTTGGCCTTTTTGCCCTCGGTATGTCCTTTTTCGACAGCCTCTGCCACAGCTTCGCCGCCCTGGCGACCGGCGGATTCTCCCCCTACGATGCCAGCATCGAATACTACCGGCTTGCCGGCCATCCCAATTATATCTGGTTTGAATACCTCCTGATCCTGGGCATGATTTTAGGAGGGTCCAGCTTTGTAGTCCATTATCGGGTTATTACCGGGAGCTGGAAGGCCCTCTGGGATAACACGGAATCGCGTTATTGGTGGATCATCATCGGGGTCTTTTCCGCGCTGATATTATTGGAAAGGTTGATCCGGTTTGCTCCACCGCCATTTCCGGTTTTGGATGGAAACGTGTTTTGGCGCATGGAAGAAAACTTTCGCTTGACCCTTTTCCAGGTAGTCTCGATTGTTACCACCACCGGTTTTCTCACCCGCGACATCTGTGATTCCTTTTTCGGGGAATTGGCCCGCCAGCTTTTTCTGGTGCTCATGGTTATCGGCGGCTGCGTGGGTTCCACCGGGGGAGGGATCAAGGTGCTGCGGGTGGCCCTGCTCACCAAAATTTTTCGACGGGAAGTGTACCGGCTCCGGGTACCGACCCAGGCGATTACCTCGATCGTGGTGGACGGACAACCTTTGGATTCAAACGAGATCCAAAGGGTTGCGGGGCTATTCTTTGCCTGGATGATTCTGTTGGTCTTCGGCGGAGTAGTAACGGAATTATTTTCTCATCTAACCGGTTATGCCGCCTTTTCGGGCATGTTCAGCGCCCTGGGAAACGTGGGGCCCTGTTATATTACCGTGGAAGAAATCAGCCGTTTGCATCCGGTGGTCAAGATCGTTTATATTCTGGGGATGCTGGCCGGACGGCTCGAAATCATTCCTTTATTTCTTTTTCTTAATTATCGGGCCTGGAAATCGTAGAGGATACAGGAGGGATTTATTTCATGAGAATAATCGTGGCCGGCGCCGGGGTAATCGGCTTCCAGATTGTTAAGATGTTGGTGGAAAACAAGCACGACGTGGTGGTGATTGACAGGGATCGTGAGACCTGTGAACTGGTGTATCAGGAAACAGGGGCGGTGATCCTCCACGGCAGCGCCACGGATATCCGCCTTCTGGAACAGGCAGGGGTCAAACATTCCGAGGTGATCGTCTGCCTTGTTCGGAACGACGCCGATAATATCGCTACGGCCATTCTGGCCAAGAGTCTCGGGATCCCCTCGGTCATCGCCCTGCTTCGTAAACCCGATTACGAAGAGGCCTATCGTTCAGCCGGAATCAATCATATCATCAGCACCACCGATATCCTCTCCCATCAGATAATGATGGAAATCGAACAGCCCAAGGTCAAGAAGATTCTGTCCATCGGGGGGGGAAAGGCGGAAATTTATGCGGTAGAGATACCCCCGGAGTCCCACTGCGTGGGGATGGCCATCCGGGATATCACCCAGGAGAAAAAGTTCCCCCAGGATTGCGTCTTTGTAGGAATCTACCATGAAGACAAAGAAACCTTCTCCATACCACGCGGGGAGAATAAACTCCACAAATGGGATACGGTCTTCCTGGTTTCCAATAGTCAGCATATTGCTCAAGCCGCAAACATTTTAATTAAGACCTAGTAAAGACTGATACCCTGATCAAGGCCTAGTAAGGGAACGAAACTTTTCCCAGAGAAAAGGCCATTTAGACTGATCCCCTTTTGTCTATTGGTTAATTGCTCCACCCGACGGACAAAGCTCTTTCCTGTTTGCGGTCTCCCTTTCAAGCATTTCCCTGCCCACACTGAAGATCATTGGGTCCCGTGTAAATAGTCCCCACCTTTATCAACGACCAGGTAACAGTTCAGTCCTTTTGGAGCTTTCTTAATCACGCGCCCACGTTATTGCTGAATGGGTGTTTCCATGACGGATTTCGTTATCCCCGTGACTGGGACCCGTTTTCAAAACCATACATTATGGGTAATTATAATAATGCCCTCTACCCCTAAATTATGACCAAAAAAGAAGGGATGGCCGGGGTCTATTATTTTTTATCATTTAATTTCTATTAGTTATGTCTGGAAAAGATATCCCCGAGTACCTGGTATCATTATTGCTAATAAGTATCAATAAAAAATAAGAAGGAGGGCGTCCTGTGTTTGTCGTAAGTTTTCCCTGCTGTAACCAGGAAATCAGTCGGGTTCCAGTATACGACCACCTCTAAAATTTAATCCTGCATGTTGCCAATTAAACGTTAATGTAAATTAACATTAACGAAAATTATTATCAATTAAGAAAGTATAATTCTAAATTTATAACAAAATAAATAGGTTAATAATTACTATATTTGGCATATTTTTTGCTTAAATAAAGAAATAGCATAAAATAAATAACAATAAATCATTTTTCCTCAGCCCCGTGAGAAGGGAGGTGATTCCAAACAACGCCTAATAAAAGCCCATTTTGGATTTGGGTTTTCAGGAACAACCTGGATTTTCATTGGGCCAGCACCCATCTTTCTGCCTCCGCTAAACAGGAACTGACGCTCTCTATGCTTCAACCTAATACCGGTGTCAATCAATTAATTAACTCGCCCCTTCAGGAGGTTTTTTTATGAACGTATCAAGACGCGATTTTTTGAAATTTTGTGGGTTATCGGCGGCGGCCGTGGGATTGTCCACCAGTGAACTGGGTTTGCTTGAAAAGGCCTTGGCCAGTCCGAGCGGACCTTCGGTCATCTGGCTGCAGGGCAGCGGTTGTACCGGATGCTCGGTTTCTTTTCTCAATCTCTTCACCGGGGGGGCGTCAGTCCCCTCAGGGCCAGGATCGAGCACCAAATTTAAGGCGTTCCTACCTCTGGTAACCAGAGACTGGCAGCATTCGGAACCAGCCCCTAATCCCGGACCGGATCCCACGCCTGCACCCAGCCCTTCACCCGGACCCAGTGCCGGTACGGCGGCGGATGTGCTGATCAATAACATCAACCTGGTCTATCACCCCAACCTCATGTCCCTGGCGGGTCAGGATGCGGTGGCCCAGGCCGAGGCAGCGTACAATAAAGGCGGGTATCTTCTGGCAGTGGAAGGTGGGATCCCGACCGCCTTCGGCGGCAGGGCCTGCTACGCCTGGACCTACAATGAGCAGGAAGTCACCTTCGAGCAGGCCGTGCGGACCCTGGCCGACAAGGCGGCCGGAATCCTGTGCATCGGGACCTGCGCTGCCTGGGGAGGCATCCCGGCAGCGCCGCCGAACCCAACCGGTGTCATGGGAGTCAAGGCACTGACCGGAAAGGACACCATCAACATCCCCGGCTGTCCCACCCACCCCGACTGGATCGTCTGGGCGGTGGTTCAACTGCTGCTGGGTAAACCGATCGCTCTGGACAGCTTCGGACGGCCCACCCAATTTTTCGGCACCACCGTGCATGATCAGTGCCCCCGAAACGGATTGACCAAGGCCACAACCATCGGGGTGGACAATAATTGTCTGATGGATTTGGGCTGCCGGGGTCCTGCGACCATGGCCAATTGTCCTCTACAGAAATGGAACAATCAGGTCAACTGGTGCGTGGATGCCAATGCGCCTTGCATCGGCTGTACCGAGCCCGGGTTTCCGGGTACGAATCCCTTTTACGCCCCCGGTGTGTAATATAATTAAGGAGGTAACGCAATGTCGACCAAGATATTTATAGATCCCGTAACCCGCCTGGAAGGACATCTCAAGATCGCGGTCACGGTAAATGAAGTGGGAGGGCAACAGCAGGTCGTCGATGCCCGGGCCTCGGGGAACCTCTACCGCGGTTTTGAGCAATTGCTGGTCGGCCGCGACCCAAGGGATGCCCAGCATCTCACCCAGCGGATTTGTGGCGTCTGCCCTGTGCCCCACGGGATGGCTTCGGTAATGGCCCAGGACGCGGCCTTCGGGGTGACGGCGCCTACGAATGCCCGGATCATGCGCAACCTGGTCTTGGGAGCCAATTTTGTGCAGTCCCACATCCTTCATTTTTATCACTTGACCGCTCTGGACTACCTCGACGGGCCGGCCATGCCGCCCTGGCAGCCCTCCTGGAAGGCGGATAAACGCCTCGACAAGGCGACGACCGACACTCTGGTGGGCCATTATGTGGCCGCCATTGACATGACCCGCAAGGCCCATGAAATGGGCGCCCTTTTCGGAGGGCGCATGCCGGACCCGGCCGCTTATATCGCCGGGGGGTTTACAACAACGCCCCGGGCCGACCGGATCTCCAAGTATAAGGCCTACCTCAATGAATTGCTCCCCTTTATTCAAAACGTCTATCTGCCGGACGTGGCCGCCCTGGGAGCGGTTTACTCGGATTATAACAATATCGGAAGGGGATACGGCAACCTGCTGGCCTTCGGGGTCTTCGACCTCGACTCAAACGGCGAAAGTAAGCTCCTCAGACGAGGCCGATCCGTGAATGGCAGCACCTCCGTGAATTCGATCGAGCTGAACCAGATCACCGAGTCGGTCCGCTACTCCTGGTACGAAGATTCCACCACCAATCTGAATCCCGCTGCCGGGAAAACCCTGCCGCAAAGTCCCAAAGCCAAGGCCTATTCCTGGCTCAAGGCGCCACGCTATTCCGGTGCGCCTTATGAAGTAGGCGCTCTGGCCCGCATGTGGGTCAACGGGGATTATCGGCAGGGGATTTCCGTCATGGACCGGCACCAGGCCCGGGCCCAGGAAACCTTGAAAATAGCCCAGGCCCTCCAAACCTGGGTGAACCAGCTCCAGCCGAATGGAGCGGTATATACCAAACCCGCGATTCCGTCCACGGCCTCGGGCATTGGACTCACCGAGGCCCCCCGCGGCGCTCTGGGGCATTGGCTCCAAACGGCTTCGGGCCAGGTCTCGAGCTATCAGATCATTACCCCGACCTGCTGGAACGCCTCTCCCCTGGACGATGCCAGCCAGATGGGTCCCCTCGAAAAGGCCCTGATGGACACGCCGGTTAAAGACCTGAAAGAGCCTATCGAGGTCCTGAGGGTCATTCATTCCTTCGACCCCTGCCTCTCCTGCGCCGTCCATGTCTCTCGGCCCAATGAAAAGGCAAAGGTCCAAGTCATTGCCGGGTGCTGTTAAACCGGGAAGGAAATGGTTTCAAGGAAACCAAAATGAAAACACTATCCGAAAGATGCGGGTTAATCGCCGAGCAAAGACCGAGGATCCTGATCGCCGGCATGGGCAATATCCTGCTTAAGGACGACGGCGTCGGGGTCCATGCCGTGAAGCGGTTTCCACAGGCCAACGGCCAAGAATATCGGACCGTCGAGGTGGGGTGCGCGGTGTTTGACGCCCTGTACCTTTTCGACTGGGCGGAAAGGATCCTGCTCATTGATGCCATGCAGGCCGGTGGGCCGCCCGGGACCGTTTACCGGGTCGACAGTTTGAAGGATATGGATATGGGAACCATGCCGGCCTCGCTCCATGAGTTTTCCGTGATCCAGGCCCTGGAAATGATTCAAAAAGATCCAAGGCCGGCCGTATCGATCATCGGCATCGAGCCGGAAATCATCGACTACGGGCTGGAACTTTCGAAAACCGTGGAAGCATCCCTGCCGCTGGTCTGGGAGACCGGGCGTGAGGTTGTCCGGAAATGGATAATGGAATATGAAAATCGGGGTGCCGTCGATGCATCCGATGGATTCGTTGGGAAGAAACCGATTTTGGCGGAACGGACCAGCGTCAGCCGCCTGTAATAATAATCAAACCCAGGTAAGGAGATTAAAATGAAGTCCAAGATTGCCATGATTATAGTGATAATGGGTTTAGCGCTGGGGGGGGTCGGTAGTGCCTATGGATCAACTGGATTTTTGGCCTCCTTTAACAGCCAGAATGGGACTACCTATAACTGCGGTGTCTGCCATACCACACCAACAGCAAGTTCCTCGGCCCGTAATCAATTCGGAACAGATTGGGCCAATGCAACCATCGGAAATCATTCGTATGTTATTACTACCGCTCTCGCGAATCTGGATTCCGATGGTGATGGTTATACCAATATCGTCGAGATTCAGGCCAAAACCAATCCTGGAGATGCAACCAGCTTTCCATCGTCCCCGCCCCCAGTTGTCGATACAACCCCGCCGACGGTCAATACCTTCTCCGTTCCCTCCAGCGCCAGTTCCTTGACCGTCTCCCCGATTACCATTACGGCCTCGGACAATACGGGGGGCTCCGGGGTAAACGGCTATATGGTGACAAATTCGGCTACAGCCCCCGCTGCCGCGGCTACGGGCTGGGCAGCCACTCCCCCGACCATCTTTTCCTTCCCCACCGGCACTACTTCCGGCCTCAAGACTCTTTATGCCTGGGCCAAGGATGCGGCGGGAAACGTCTCCAACAGCTTGAGCCGGACCGTGACCATAACCGCCGGCGGCAGCGAAGTCGACGTTGAATCTCCCGAGGTAATGGAATTTACTCTTCCCCTGACCAGTACTTCGCTCTCTGTGCCGATTCTGGCCTTCCGGGCCATCGATAACGTCGCCCCAACCGGTTACCTGATCACCACCACCCCCGCCGCGCCTTCAGCCGGCGCTGCGGGCTGGAGAGCCACCCCCCCGACCAGCTACACCTTTACCTCCGGGGGTGCAAAAACACTCTACGGCTGGGCCAGGGACGCAGCCGGGAACATCTCGGAACCTGTATGGGATAATGTGGATATAACCGTTCCCAGTGGCCAAACACCTGCGGGAGAAGAAGATTAACCATAAATCCCTAATATCAAGAAGGGAAGGAGCTGTGTATGAAAAAAGTCAGCCAAATTTCAGTCATCGTATTCTTGGGAGCTTTTGTTTTCCTTTCGATGAGCAATCCTGTCAACGCCCTTACCTATTCTTCAGGCTTTCAAGTTCAGAATTTGAGCGCCACAACCGCCAACATCCAAATCAAATACTACGACCAGGGAGGAACGGTGGTGGCCAGCCCAAATGACACCATACCCGCCAATTCCTCAAAAACTTACTTTCCCATCCATGCTCCTTCTCCTTTCAATGGCTCCGTGATCATCGAATCCGACCAGCAGGTCGTGGCTATCGTCAATGCCGTAGGCGATGGGACCTATTTTGCTTCCACCACCGGCTTTTCTTCGGGGTCCACCAGCATCAACCTGCCCCTGTTGATGAAAGGAAACGCGGGATTCGACACCTGGTTTAATGTTCAAAACACGGGAACGGCCGGCACGATTGTTACCGTAACCTACAGCGGCATCGCAACACCCGATACGGCCACCATCCCTCCAGGAGCATCTGCAACCTTCAATCAGGCCACCAACGCCAATTTGCCGAATGGTTTTGTCGGGTCGGCCACCGTAACCAACACCGGCGGACAGCCAATTGTGGCCTCGGTGATGCAGGTCGGCACCGGATCTACCAAGGCCATGCTGGGGTATAACAGCTTCTCCAGCGGGTCCCAGGAAATCAAAGCCCCCTTGGTCATGGCCAACAATTCCGGCTTCTTCACCGGTATCCAGGTGATGAATGTCGGGTCCGCCCCCACAAACGTGACCATCACCTATGGGGCCAATACCCAGGGATCATTAGCCCCCACCGCGGATACCTGTACCAATTTAGCCGTCGGGCAATCCTGCACGAAGCTCCAACTCGGGGGACAGTGGGCCTCCACCTACGTGGGAGGAGCGACTATCACCAATTCCGCTGCGCAAAATTTAGTGGCCATCGTCAACCAGCTCAGTTTAGTGGGACAGGGTAGTGCTTATGAAGGGTTTAACCCGGGAGCCGCAGGGACCAGTGTAGTCGCGCCTCTGGTTATGGCCAACAACAGCGGGTTCTTTACCGGCATCCAGGTCCAGAATGTGGGGATCGGAAATTGTGATATCGGGGTTACCTACGGACCTAATACGGCCGGGACGTTCACACCCGCCAATGAGAGCTTTGCCGGCTTGGCAGCGGGTTCCTCCCATACTTTTATCCAGACCGGGGCGAGCTGGCCTTCTACCTATTTGGGATCGGCCACTATCACAGGTTTTGGAGCAACCTGTAAAGTGGCCTCCATCGTCAACGAACTGGCCTTTGGAGCCGGGGACTTGTTTATGACCTATCAAGCCCTGGCCGCAAATTAATAACCGGACTCTTTTCTGAAACAAAAAAAGGGCGTCCAAAACAGGGACGCCCTTTTTTTGTTTCAGCTAACCCCTTAAGGAGGGGAAGGAAAAATAAAAGGCGGCCGAGCAGTCCCCTCAGGACTGTTTGGCCGCCCCTTCTTTTCGGAGACAGGGTTTATTCAGGGATAAACCCGTAGCATATTACTGTTGAACTTTTGAAGGGATTCCTCTACCTTCGAAAGAAGGAATGAAACCTTATTCAGACAATGATAGTCGGCCGCGAATCCCCGCCGTGGAACTGAGCTTCGAATTCTACCGGGCCTCGGGCCCGGGAGGCCAAAACGTCAACAAAGTGGCCACCGCTGTCCGACTGCGGTTTGATGTCCTGCGGTCCCCATCCCTGACTGAACCCCAACGAGTGCGTCTCATCCGGCTGGCCGGCCGCAGGGTGACCGAAGGCGGGGAGCTCCTGATCGAGTCCCGGCGCTTCCGCACCCAAGAGGCCAACCGGCAGGCGGCCATAGAACGGTTGGAGCGGCTGATCACCCAGGCTTCGGTCGTTCCCAGGGTCCGGCGGCCCACTAAGCCCACCCTGGCCTCCAAGAAAAAACGCCTGGAAGGCAAACGCACCCGTTCCGGGCTGAAAAACCGGCGCCGACCGGTCGCCGGGACGGAGGATTGGTGATTAACCGTCTCAAATTATTTTTAACGGAGGTTGTTCAATGAAGAGGAGGCAGGGGTTATTGTTAATTGTGGGTCTGATCTGGGGTCTGTCCAGCGCCTTCGGCTCCGCCTGGGCCCAGGGAACGGATGCAGGACAAACCCTTTCCCCCAAAGGAAATGAGCGGGAGGTCAGAAGTCGGATCTATGTGAGCCCCAGCGCCAGGCAGCGGGTATATCGGAAGGTGTCGGTGATGCCCTTCCAGGCTTCGGTGGATTTGGTCGGAGCCATCATCTCCGACCTGTTTTCCACGGAATTGTTGACTACCCATAAATACCAGTTGGTGGATCGCACCCAGTCGGAGCAGATCTTACGGGAAAAGGATCCAGGTCATCAAATCGTTTCAGAAAATGCCGCGGCCGCAAAGGTGGGACAATTCTTGGGTGTTCAGGGGGTTATCATCGGAACCGTTCCGGAATACGGGGTCAAGATCTCGGGAACAACCGAATTGGTGGCTATAGGAATCAATGCCCGCATGATCGATGTTTCCGACGGCTCCAGCGTCTGGAGCATAGCGGACATAGCCGTTTCCGATCGATCCCTGACCCTTTCCGCCCTGGCCGACCAGACGGTCCGTAAATGGTGACCCAGCTCTTCCAGGAGATGATTCGGGCCGGTGACCTTCAAACCGCGAATATTCCGGTTCCCCGTGTTCCGGCCGCTGAAGGCAATCTTCGGGGGACGATAATCGAAATCCAATCCGATTCCCTGACCACCGTTACCGCCTACAGAATTCTTAGGAGCCGGGGCGAAAAAGGGCCGTTTCAGGAGGCGGGTTCCCTCGAAAATTCCGGTTCCCGAACGGTTCGCTATGAAGACCGGGATCTCTCGGATGGGGAGACTTATTATTACCAGGTGTTGGCGGTGTCGCCGTTAGGGTTGACCAGTCTGCCTGGCCCGTCGGTCAAGGTTACCACGGCCGGACCTCCGGGGACTGTGTCCGGTCTGACTGCCCAGTCCGGATTGATTCGCCGGGTGGTCCTAACCTGGCAACCGCTGACGGATCCTACGGTTCAAGGCTACCTGGTGCTCCGCCAATCGGAAAAAGGAACCTGGGAAAAGATCCATAACGTGGCAGGCCGGGAAGGAATCCCCGCCCTCGCCGACGGTCACGGCCATCACCAAAGGGCCCCCTTCCAAGGTTCAAAAACTGGAGGCCGTGAGCAGGCAGGCCCGAAAGGTCCCGTTGTCCTGGAGCCCGGTCAATGAACCGGAAGTCAAAGGGTATGCCGTTTTTCGAGCACCCAAGGGGAGCGGGCCCTTCGAGAAGATCGCCTTGGTGGAGGGACGTGAGACCACCCGGTTTGTGGATGGGGACAAAAGGGGTTTTTTCGGGATAGCGACCCCCCTTAACGACGAAACCCGCTATTACTACCAAGGTGCAGGCCGTGAACATCGTCGATGTCCACAGCGAGGATTCCCCCATGGACAACGCCGTCACCAAACCTGTTCCGGAACCGGTCGTGGGCCTGCAGGCCAATCGATTGGAGGTAAAGCAGGTGTCCCTGAAATGGAAAGCCGGCGAGGGGGAGGATATCGTCAAAAACGAAGTCTATCGCGGCCGGGACGGTCAGTCGGTCAACACCCGGGTGCTGGAGATCCCGGCTTCATCCCCCCAGGCGGTGGACAATGGGTTGGCGGACGGAACCGAGTATTACTACCGCGTTCGGGCGGTGGACAAGGACGGGTTGGAGGGGAATTTTTCCAATCTGGCCTCCTCGGTCACCAAGCCTGTCCCGGTTAAGCCCCAGGGGCTCAAGGGTGTTCTGGAAGGGAACCGGGTCCGGTTGACCTGGCAGCCCAACCCGGAAAAAGATATCGCCGGCTATCGGGTTTCCCAGAAAAGTTTCTTCTTGTTTTGGGAAAAGGCGGGCGAGGCCCCGGGAACAGAATACCTTTATCAGGGGGAATTCAAGAAAGGGAAAACCTTGTATTTCCGCATAACGGCCGTGGACCAGACCCAGCTCGAGGGGGAGCCTTCCGAAGAAGTGGGCCTGGTTGTCCCTTAAGAGCGTCTATTGTTTTTGAAGTTGACTCGTTTTTTTCTTTAGCCTATAGTTTTATGTATTTATTTTGGGATCTTAAACGCTAAAACCTTAAATCAAAGGAGGCACCCATGGATCTGGTCAGCCGAGTTAAGGCCATTCTACTCAAACCCAACGAAACTTGGTCGGAGATCAAGAATGAACCGGCGACAGTGAAAGACCTTTTTACTTCCTATGCGGCCATTCTGGCCGCCATCCCTCCCATCGCCTCTTTTATCGGGTTTTCACTGATCGGCATGTCCGTTTTAGGGTTTCATTATCGCATGCCTTTGGGAGCAGGCCTCGGTCATTTAATCGTCTCTTATGTCTTTTCACTGGCGGGAATTTATTTAGTCGGAACAATCATTGACGCCCTGGCGCCCAGTTTCGGGTCCTCAAAAAACCAGCTTAATGCCATGAAGGTGGCGGTCTATTCCTGGACGCCGGGCTGGGTGGCTGGAATTTTTCTGATTATTCCCTCCCTGGCGCCCCTCAGTATGTTGGCCTCCTTATACGGATTGTACCTTTTTTATGTGGGCTTACCGATTCTGATGGAAACCCCTCAGGACAAAGCCATAGGGTATGTGATCGTGACTATTTTAGTGAGTATTGTAGTTTCCATCCTGGTCGGCACCGTCTCAGGCGCTCTGTTCGGTTCTGGACGCGGGGGCATGATGGGCTGGGGTTTCTAATCTTAGAAAGGAGGGGACAGATAGATGCCAAGGAATAGAGCAGGAATACTGGTGGCGGTGATGGCCCTGGTGATCGGCCTGTCAACCGGGGTTTGTCTGGCCGATAAGGCCGCGGTGACCATAGAGGCCCCCGACCAGGCGGCCAAGGGGACGGAAGTCGTGGTCAAACTTCAGGTCACTCACAGCGCCAACAGCTTCTTCCATTACACGAATTGGGTGCAGGTCAAAGTGAATGGCAAGGACACGGCACTCTGGGAGTATTCCATGGGTAATCGTCCGGAAGGGGCCGTCTTTACTAAAGAAGTAAAACTGATGGTCAACGAACCCCTGGAGATCATGGCCGAGGCCAACTGCAACATGCACGGCAGCCAGGGACCGGCAAAAAAGAAGATTACTTTGAAGGAATAAGGTAGGGTATGACTATCGGCGGTATTTCCATTATCTTAATTTTGGGGATCGTCAATTTTCTGCTGCTGCTCTTTCAGCTTTCCACCGGTCAGCATTGGATCAAGGTCAAGTTCGGAGTCCACCGAAAAGTCGGCATTCTGCTGGTCATCGTGGCCACGATTCACGGTCTGCTGGGCCTGCTGGCCTCCGGATAGGAGAGGGAAGATAGAAGATGGAAGCAAAAAAACAATCCCGGCATTTTTTATTAAACCCCCATGCCCAGGGCGGGCACCCACGAAGCATGAAAATAATGCACCGATTCGTTGTTTCGTAAGGGCGGCCCCCCGTGGCCGCCCTTATTTAAGTGGGGCCGGCGACCCCGCCGGTCGGTTGGGTGAGGGATAAGTTTCCCCGCACATCCAAGGTAAGGCTACTGCGGCGGTGGTCAAATCCGGCCCCGGTTTGGGCGGCGGGGTCGCCGCCCCTACGAAAGACCACTTCGTTTCATACAAAACCCCCAAGCCCGGGGCGGGCACCCCGAAGCATGAAAATCGGTAACGAGGCGGGTTATCAACCCGAGAGGGACACAGCCGAGGGCGGCTGTGCTACATTTAGCGATAAAGCCCACACCCATGGCCAAAGGGTATAGGGATTATGTTCGTGTTAATGCTGTGCCCTTCTCCCCTCTGCTTTATCTTCCATCTTCCATCTTCCATCTCCCCTCTTCCCTCTGCTCCCTGCTCTCAGCCCTTATCGCTCACCCCGGCGGAGGCAAATGTGGCCATTTCGTTGTAAACCTTGACTGCCGCCTCGATCAAGGACATGGCCAGAGCCGCGCCGGTCCCTTCACCCAAACGAAGTTGCAGGTCAAATAAAGGCTTCACCCCGAAAAGAGTACAGAAAGTCCGGTGGCCGGCCTCTTCGGAAAGGTGGCTGAAGAACAGGTAGTCTCGAACCGGAGGCGAAAGGCGACAGGCCACCAAAGCCCCGGCCGAGGAAATGAATCCGTCCACGACCACCGGAACCCGCGCCGCGGCGGCGCCCAGGCAAATCCCGCAAATACCGGCAATCTCCAGACCCCCCAGGGCCGCTAAGACATTCAAAGGATCGGTCAGTCTCGCCCGATTCACTTCCAGGGACTGCCGAATAATTTTTATCTTGTGGGTCAGGGTGGGATCATCGATGCCCGTGCCGCGGCCGGTTATCACCTCCACCGGACAAGGGAGCAAGGCCGCGAAAATGGCCGAGGACGGGGTGGTATTGGCAATACCCATTTCCCCGGTGCCGATCAGGGTCACGCCCTCCTGGGCGGCGGCCTGGGCCAATTCAATGCCGACTTCAATGGCCTGGACGGCCTCGTTCAAACTCATGGCCGGTCCCCGGGCGATATTATCCGTTCCCGATTTTATTTTTCTTTGGATGAGCCCGGGGGCCTCGGCTAAGGGATCATTCACCCCGATATCGATCACCCGCACCTCCGCATCCACGTGGCGGGCCAACACGTTGACGGCTGCTCCGCCGGCCAGCATGTTGCGCACCATTTGAGGCGTTACCGCCGCCGGGTAGGCCGAGACCCCCTCGGCGGCCACGCCGTGATCCCCGGCAAAGGTAAATATTCTCTTTTGGCCCATCTTCGGGGTGGAGGTATTGGTGGCCAGGCAATACTGGGCGGCCATATCCTCCAGGCGTCCCAGACTTTTGGGGGGCTTGGTCAACTGGTCCAGGTGTGTCCGAACGGCGGGCTCCAGGGTTTGGTCCACCGGCGCAATGGCTTGAATGGTTTGTTCTAATGAATTCATGATTCCTTATCCTCCTTTATTTATTTATATTTTTTTGCCAATAAAAAAAGGGTTCCCTTCTTCCGCAGAAGAAAGGAACCCTTTACCATCAGGTCCTTCGAGATTTTTGGCTGTCGGTCGTCTTCTGGCTTCCCCGCCCTTTTAACCGCCTTCCCATTCCGCTTCAGGGGAACAGTGGCGCTTCTTGATTAAAAGGGCTGCCTCACTTAAAGAAGAGAGGCGGGGCTACAGCGGCGGGACCGCCACGGATTCGCACCGTGTTCCGTTACCGACAAGTCTTATTAAACCACTATTTATGATCGTTGCAGGTTTTGTAAGGTTCTCCCTATTTCTTGGCAGTTTCAGGGGCCTTTCCAACGGCCTTGTCTTTCATCTCCCCGGCCGTTTTTACCGCCTGGTCTTTCATTTCACCAGCCTTCTCCACCGTCTTGTCTTTTAACTCGCCTGCTTTTTCTACCGCCTTATCCTTCATCTCCACGGCCTGGTCTTTGACTTCACCGGCCTTTTTCACGGCTTGGTCTTTGACTTCACTGGCCTTCTCGGAAGCCTTCTGGCAACCTAAAGACATGGTCAAAGGAAGAGCCAAGAGCAGACAAAGCATCAGTACTAGAGCTTTTTTCATAGCACCTCTACCTCCTTTCCTCCAATTTGTTGGGATAATTTGATAATTCTCTTTGAGTATGGATAGATTATAGAATAGACGATAAAGGGTGTCAAAGAGAAAAACATGAATTCTTGAGGGTTCCCGCTTCGATTTTCTGGCTTCAAAATTCCATTTGTATCCCTATTTCCAGAATCTTGGCCGGAGGAATGCCTAAATAAGTTGACCGACTGACCGCGTTCCGAAGCATAAGGGTGAAAAGAAACCTTTGCAGTTTATTGATATTTTTTTTGCGGGCCGGAACGAGGGTTATGCGACCTAAGTAATAAGTCACATTGTCAAGATCAATATTCATTCTGTGTCTTTGAGCTTGTAAAATGGCAGGGACATCCGGGGTTTCCATAAAGCCGTTATGGACGGTAACCCGGTAAACTCCGTGCCCCATGACATGGATTTCCACTCGTTTATCTTCCTCCACCTCAGGTACATCAGAAGTCAATACGGATAATATTACGAGGTGTTCAGGCAAAGCGCTGGTTTGGGTAAGATAGTGGAGAAGCATGGGGGGGACTTCTTTATGGAAGGTGGAGAGAAATACTCCAGTCCCGGGCAACCGGATAGGTTTTACAGCCGCAACTCTTTCGATAAACCGGTCTTTGGGGATGGTCATGGTCATTACCTTTATGGCCAGAGCCTTCCAACCGTCCCACCAAGAGACCATCACGAACATGATCGCCAAGGCAATGACTAAGGGGAACCAACCCCCAGAGGTAAGTTTTCCAAGAGAGGCGCTGAAGAAGGTCAGGTCTATAGTCCAAAACAGAAGGCATAGGGGCAGGCTCTTGGCTAAACTCCAGCCCCAAATCCGCCTGGTGATGAAGAAGAACACTATCGACGTAATAATCATATCCCCGGTAACCGCAATGCCATAAGCAGCAGCAAGATTTTCGGAGGTCTTGAAGTATAGGGTGAGTAAAATAGCGGCCACCAGCATCATCAGGTTCACATCGGGGGCATACACCTGGCCTTCGGCCATTCTTGAAGTGTGCCGCACCCGCATTCCTGGGAGGAAACCCAACTGCATCGCCTGTCGGGTTAGTGAAAAGACTCCTGAAATGATGGCCTGAGAGGCGATGATGGTAGCCACGGTGGAAAGGGCGACCATGGGATAAAGCAGCTTGTGGGGAACAAGATGGTAAAAGGCGTCGGTGGCCGTCTTAGGATCATTCAAAATAAGGGCGCCCTGGCCGAAGTAGTTGCAGAGGAGTGCCGGCAGGGCGATAAAATACCAGGCGATGCGGATGGACTTTACCCCGAAGTGTCCCATATCGACATAAAGGGCCTCGCATCCGGTGATACAAAGAACCACGCCCCCTAAAAGAAAAAAACCGGTCCACCCATTCTGAAGGAAAAATTGTAGGGCATACCTGGGGTCGGCTGCGGCCAAGATCTCAGGATTGCCCACGATGGCCCTGAGGCCCAGAGAAGCGAGAACGATGAACCAAAGGATCATCACGGGACCGAAGAGTCTGCCAATTTTCCCGGTTCCACGACTTTGAAATCCAAACAGGAGCAACAAGACCAGACAAGTTAAAGGCAGGACGAAAGGTTTGGCCTGGGTGGTAGCCACTTCCAGACCTTCCAGAGCGGACAGCACTGAGATGACCGGGGTGATAAGTCCATCGCCGTAAAGAAGGGCCGAACCGAAGAGCCCGCCGAGGACCAATCCCCTTCCCAAATTGGGCCCCAGTTTCTTGTGCAACAAGGCCAGCATGGCGAAGACGCCGCCTTGCCCGTCATCATCGGCCCGCATAATGAATAAGGCGTATTTAAAGCTCACCACCAGGGTCAAAGACCAAAAAATCAGAGATATCAGACCCAGAATATTTTGCGGCGATGGCGCGAGCGTGTGCTGACCGGTGAAGCAGACCTTGAGCACATACAGCGGACTGGTGCCGATATCACCAAAGACGACTCCCAGTGCGCCAATAACCAGAACATGATTCTTTTCTTTAAGCTTATGGCCCATCTTGCGCTAAGCACCCTCCCACCACACCGGCGCCATCTCCATCTTCGTCGCCTCCACCAGGTTATTGATGGCCTCCTGGGATTCGATTGTGGTTTGGAACCCCGGTAGTTGCACCAAATGGTAGAGAAGACTGACCGCATCATCTACCGTGATGGTCTTGAGATGAATGACCAGGTCATAAAGGGTGGCATCCCACCAATCGGCACCATATAAATGGAGTGCCCATTTGCGCCTCTCCTCGTCATCTTTCACGATAATTTCCCTGGCTTTGGCTTCGGAGATTCCCTCTCGTTTCACTTCATCCGCTACGCGGTCCTCCAGGTCAGCCACGATGCGCACCTTCAGAACATGGGGGATGTCTTGAAGAAAAAAATGCCCAAATAACCCATGGTAGACCACGTTATCTTTTTGTACGTGTTTCAACAGGGCGGCGCGGATATAGGCCACATACCTTTCTTTTTGGTGAGTGAGCCGGTTCAGGATTGAGGGGGAGTCCTTAATGGCCCGGATTAGCCTAATCTCAGGGATATTGAATTCTTCGGAAGCCTCCAGAAGAATGTCCCGGGAAAGGCATTCGTATCCTAATTTTTGTGCCAATTTCTCAGCTACTTCTCGGCCGCGGTAATAGGAGCCTCTGGAAATAGTGATAATAGACATCGATGGTCCTTTCTTAAATGGAGTCGGACACTGCCCCCCATAAATGGCGGTGTGCCAAAAGTAGTTGAAATTTATTGATGGCTCCCTTTAAACAGGTATCTGAACCCCCCTCAAAAATTCGGCGTCCTTCTCCGGCAGTTGGGTGTTGATGTACATCCCGGAACCCAGTTCAAAACCGGCGGCCTTGGTCAGGCGGGGGACGATGGCCAGGTAAAAATGGAAATATTCGATGTTGCCCTGGGGGTCCGGGAGGGAACGGAGGACATAGTTGTAATCCGGGTCGTCCAGGCCGTAATAGAGCCGCTGCAGGGCCTGCTGGACGGCAGAAGCCATATCCAACAGTTCCGCTTCGGTCAGAGCGTCAAAGGAGGCCAGGTGCCTCCGCGGGAAAACCCAGGTATGGAACGGGGAGAGGGCCGCGTAGGGCACGAAGGCTACAAAATGTTCGGTTTCCAGAACAATCCGACCTCGGTCTTTCAATTCCTCGGCCAGAATCCGGCAGTAAAGGCATTCGCCCGTATCCTCGTGGTACTTCTGGGCCTCTTCGATGCGGTAGCGGATCTGCGGGGGAATGACCGGGGTGCCGACGATTTGGGAATGGGGATGCTCCAGCGAAGTGCCGGCGGCCGCCCCGTTGTTTTTAAAGAGGATCACCATTTTAACCCGGGGATCCTCATAAAACTTTCGGTACAAGGCTCGATAGGCCTGAAAG
>Ga0315283_10001016_pt1 | contig 21733 bp, 18 predicted proteins | sample YL17G09_0_MG_FD_204541 | JGI IMG/M metagenome (GOLD analysis project Ga0315283, IMG submission 204541) | Sediment microbial communities from Yellowstone Lake, YNP, Wyoming, USA - YL17G09_0 | ecosystem: Environmental > Aquatic > Freshwater > Lake > Sediment | place: USA: Wyoming | collected...
GGTTTATAAGCCGAGCAAGATCAATAGAATGACGATAAGAGGTGTGAACGTTTTTCATTTTTACCAATTCAATGAGACTTTTTTGTTGCGTCTTGGGACTCTTGGCTTAGATCCTGATGAAGATCAATCAAGCTCTGTTGACTTGCCCTGATTGTTCCCCGCAAAGGTTGGTCAAGATCCATAATTAACCACATCACCGACGCCACGAGAAGCGCGAGCATCGTTGTTAGGATTCGCATCCTCTGTCCGCGCGTCCCGAAATAATTTCCCACCAGCCACAGGGTGATGGCTGACACAACAAAAAGTACCAAATAGATAGAGAGAGGAACGCGATTCCTGAATGCGGCCAGTCTTTTGCTGTGAAGGTCAATCATCTCATTCAGGGTCTGAAGAAATATCGAGGTGATAGGATTGGGGCTCTCCCTAGCCTGAGTGGCTGCATAAGACCAGATCAAACTAAGCAGTTGTTTTGTTCGGTTGTCCACTTCATGGATTTTCTCTGGAGCGTCATCCGTCATGCCGGCGATTTCTACCCGAAGTGCTGTATATTGGCGCAGCAATTCCTGAATCTCAGAACTCCTAGGCTCCGGCAACGTTTTTGCCCGGAGATAGGTGGTTCCTATCGCATTGGCTTCTTCGACAACCAGTTGCCTTCGTGTTTCAAAACGGCCCGTAGACATCGAATAGGTGAACCCAAGCAAGAGTGCAAGCAGTGTCATTACTGCGCCTAGAATGAGCGCAATATCTCCCTTTTCGATGCTGTCTGAACCAGCTTTCACCCTCCCCTTTTTTACCCAAAAACCAATTTCCGCTGTCACAATCAGCACGCCCACAAGAGCCAGACAGATCATGAGTGGGTCTAATCGATAGAAGATATTTCCCGACATAGAACTTTCCTCCTCCTCAGTGACCGGAACGTGCCCCGTCCCGCCCTCCCGGGATAGGCGGGGTCCCTGCCTACCGGCAGGCAGGAAGGGGCACAATACAAAAATGATATTACATTGCCGGGAAGCCCCGGCGTGCCTGTCCCGTCCTAACGGGATGGCCGGGGAGCTTCAATGTATCTCATCCCCTGTAACCGCCACTCGACACTCTTTACCTACAGACCGGTGAGCATCTGAAACAACCTTGCCGCCAAATCGGCAACCGGATACTTCAAAAACGCCAGTGGCAGCAGCGGCAGGATCGCGGATGCCGCCAGTTGCACCATGAGCCTCTGGCCCGCGGGGATTATTCGCATATTGCGCACGACGTTGACGCTGTTGGTCAGGTCGGCCAGCGACTGCATATCCGGCGTACCCAGCAGGGATTCGCCGGATGCGTTTTCGCCCCGGATCCATTTCCGGTCGAAGTTGTTCACGTAGCGGGACGCCATGCGCATGTATTCGCTCCACCCGGTTATGCGGCATATCCAGAGCTTGGCGGAAAACAGGAAGAGCGGGCCTAAGAATAGCACTGCATTCAGAAGCAGGACCATCGGAATCAGGCGGTACAGGGTCTCGAACGCCATCGTTCCCGAGAAGATGCCTTCCGCAAAAGACGCGGAAAAGACCGCCGAGATCGCGGCCGCCAAGGGAGTGAAATGTTCCTGCACGACCTCCAGATATCCCAGCCCTCCCGCGCTGTCGGGGTGAGTCGGGATAAGGTGGAGATCGAGTTTTTTCACGCGCCAGAGGAAGTACCACCAGAGCCCCAGATGCCAGAGCCAGCGAAACATCAGAAATCGAAAGAGCGGAAGGCAGAACCCCATATACCAGGCAAGGATCGGGCCAACCCGCCCCCCCGTCTGGGCAAGAAGCGGCGCCCAGTTCCCCGACTTGCCCGGCAAATCAACGATCGTCTCAATCAAGGGTAGCGCAAACGCCGCCAGCAGAAACAGAACCTCCGCCAGCCAGGAATCCTTCAGGCGGCCGACACGGCGGATATCCGACTGCAGGGCCGGCAATTCGGCGTCAGGCACTAGGCCGGAACTCACGATTCCCCGGGCAAACTCCGCCATCAAGGGAACCACCCACGTTTCGCACAGGAAGAACAGCGGAATGGCCACCAGGAGTCGGACATGAACGCCGATCACGGCAAAAGAAAACACCTTGTGGCCGAATCCCAACAGGAGCGTCAACAACACCAGAACACCCCATGCCAACAGGCCGAGTGCCACCCCCAGCCAAAAGGTATTCGTTCCTCCCCGGACCAGGCCCAGGCGGCACCCCAGCCACTGCAGAGGACCGCCGAGCAACGAGAATTCCTGAATGTTCTCATCTTCTTTCATGATCCGCATCATCTCGCCCTATTGAATAAATTGAAGACACTCATCGACATCCTGGTCGGCCCCGCTTCGTCAGGGCTTCTCCCCGCGGCCAGAACGGGCTTCGAAGCCTGCGGCCATCGAGGCCCGGAGGTCCACCAACGGCTGCTGAGAAACCGTAACATAGCCGCTCTGCGGGCGGTCGAGCGCCGGCGTGTTGACTTCATTACCATAAGTCAAGAGCAAGCCCGGACCGGCGTCATCAACCAGGATGATGAGGACGTTCGGCGCGTCTTGCTGAAGCCGCTTTGGCTCCACGCGTTTCTGTGGATGGAATCCTGCATCGTCAGCCCCGCGGTGGAGGCGACGGCGTAGGTGGGAACGGCAGAACTTCCTGCCCGTTTGCCTGTCCGACACCCCGCCCCCCCCACCAACGCGGCACCGCCCATATAACGTGCGGGGTACTCCTAAGCGTTGGCCGTGCCCGAGATCGCTACGAGCAAAGCGACGAAGGTGATTCGGCGCGCGAGTGGTGGTATTTTGGTAACATGATAGAAAAGGTATTGGGATATTGTATAAAAGTCAAATAAAATTACGGCTTCATTCCATAAAACATGCCTATTACCTTATTATACGTCATACGTATAAATATTGGATTTTGTTTGCGGTAACAAGAGATGATGGGTATTTTGCCTGACTTCCAGCCTCAGAAAGCCATTCATCCCGTTTATGCGTGTATCAAGCTGTGGGCTTCCTTCAGTGAAGAAGGAGGAAAAAACTCGATCTCCGTAGTCCTGAAGAATAATGGATGACCCCTTTGCTTTTCAGTCCCTCCATACATCCTCTCTGCCTGCTGAGGTCGGATGCATCAGAAATCAAATAAAGCTCCCTTGATGAGCTTCGGCAGCACCGGGGTTACCTGGAGCTGTATGTTCCACATCTGGCCGAAGCGGTCCGGGCGTATGGGCATGTACTGCGCGGCAAGGCCGAGCTTTACCGGAAGCCTGCCGAACTTTACTATCTTATTGACGCCAAGTCCCACGGGCACCGTCCACCGGTTGTCCTTCTCAACCTCCCAGTTGGCAAGTATATTGCCCGAATATCCCACGCTCCAGCCGTCTTTTAAGAACCAGGACGCAATGGGCTGCAGATTCATCTGGTTGGTTGACTCACGGTGCTTGTCGCCGGCAAAGGATGACCAGTTCTGCACGAAAGCCCCGAGTATCCATTTTTTTGAAAGATAGCCCACCACTGCCGCCGGGCCTGCCTGCCACTTTTCCTGTCCTGTGTATTTGGATGTGGCGGTGGGGAAAATAAAAGTGGGGCCGATGCCCAGCAGCCAGTTGCCGACAAGGCTCGGGCCGGGAGAGAACATTTCCATTAAAATGGTATCGCCAAAGCCCGTTGTGCGCCGGTACTCCACTTTGGGCCGCAGGCTCCCCTTGGGCCGGTACACATGCGGGTAGGGCGTGGAGTTGAAAAGCTGAAACACCGGCCGCGTTATGAGATTCCAGTCTTTGGTGAGCGCTATGGGCAGTACGGGCTGAAACTGCAAATTTGACTGCCAGCGGTCCGGCCGATCAAGGTGGTAATTGTTCTGCTGAATCGACAGAGACCACAGGCTGCTTACCGGGTTGGTAAGCTCCTTGTTGAGCTCGGTCGCCGACGTGCCCTGGTTTTCATCATCTGCGGCCGGGGCGGCATCATGCCTGCCTTCCCCATCCGCTGCTGTGCCGGTAGTGGGAGTAAAAAAAAGAAACAGTGCGGCCGCGACCAGCAACAATTTAACTACCATTTTCATAATTGCTATCCTTTCTTCTTGTTGGGGATATCTGCAAATCAAATCATCAAATAAATGATCGATTACCTATTGTTTGTTAAAATATTTTTTATTTTGTTACATGTTTCAGGAAGGCTGATTGTTGCGTCCGTCTGGAAAAACACATCATACAGCACCGTATATTTAAGCAGACTGTGTTGATCTGCCGCAGCCAATCAACCCAGCCAGCTAACTGCATTCTTTTTGCTCAGCCGCTCTTCTTATTCTTTATTTCGTCGCCATATATTTCACGTACACCTGATCGATCTTGCCGTTTATTAATTCTTCTTTACTGCCGCGCCATGATCACTTTCATTGTCTGTTCATCGTCCTTGATCAGTTCTCCGCTCACGTCCACGGTCGCGCTGTAGAGCGTGCCGGTGAACTTGAATGGCGGCTGGTATTTGTCCCAAACCGGCGAGCCGGTGTCGGCGCCGCACACCATACCCCCAGCAAGACCGATCGCCAGCGGCATGGTGAGAGGAATATCGACCTGCCCGACTAGCTTGCCATTAATGTAGAGCTGGCCGCGGCCCGGCGCGCCCTTACCGTTCTTGATGTCGGGTTTGCCGGTCACCTCGAACTCGAAGCACAGCTTGTGACGTCCCTCCGGAACAGGGACTTTCGATTCAACGTGGAAGAACTGGCTACCGACGTAGTTGTAGACATAGTGGAGCTTGCCGCCCTGCACGTAGAAGGAAAAGCCGCCCTGGACATCGCCGGCGGAGAGCAGCGCTCCTTCCGCACCACCCTTGGGGATCTCGACATCCGCCGTGATGCTGTAGGGCCGGTTCAGCACATTGGGGCCGGCGTTGACCGGCACCATCTGCGTGCCCGGATAGTATGTGTAGTTGGTGCGAGCGACCGCGATCTGCGGCCTCTCATCGCCAAATCTCAGAGTGCCGCGCGAGTCAATGGGAAGGACGTTGTACTTGCCCGCCTCGACGTACCACATCGCGATCATTTCGATCAACTTCGCTTTGTTCTGGGCCGCAAGGTTATGGTTCTCGGCGAAGTCCTTCTCGATGTGATACAGCTCCCAGCCTTTGGCATCCAGCTCGGTCAGCTTGTCCTTATCGATCGGCGCGCCGAAGAAGGCGCCTGATTCCTTAAAGGACGTGCCCGGCCACGGGCACACCGCTCGCCAGCCGTCGTGATAGATGGACCGGTGCCCCATCATCTCGAAGTACTGGGTGATGTGCTTCGTGGGTGCTTTGGCGTCATTAAAGGCGTGGGCGAAGCTGTGGCCTTCGATCGGCGACTGGGTGACGCCCTTGATGGAGGTCGGGGCCTCGATCTCCAGCGCCTCGAGCACCGTCGGGACCATGTCGACGGCGTGGGCGTATTGCGCGCGCACCTCGCCCCTTGCCTTGATGCCCTTGGGCCAGTGGACGATGAAGGGGTCGCTGATGCCGCCGCGGTAGGTCTCGCGCTTCCAGCGGCGGAACGGCGTGTTCCCGGCGTAGGTCCAGCCCCAGGCGTAGTGATTGAAGGTCGACGGGCCCCCGAGCTCATCGATCATCTCCAGGTTCTGCTTCAGCGAGTCCGGCACGTTGTTGAAGAACTTGTTCTCGTTTACCGACCCGGACGGACCCCCTTCCGAGCTGGCGCCGTTGTCGGAGATGAACATGATCAGCGTGTTCTCCCACTCGCCGATCGTCTTCAGGAAATTGAACAGGCGGCCATAGTGGTAGTCCGTGTGCGTCAGGAACCCGGCAAAAACTTCCATCATGCGGGCATACAGCTTCCTCTCGTCGGCGGACAGCATATTCCAGTCCTGTACATCGGGATCGTGGCGTGACAGCTCGGCGTCCTGCGGAATGATGCCCAGCTCTCTCTGACGCTTGAACACCTTCTCGCGGTAGGCGTCCCAACCGTCGTCGAACTGGCCTTTGTACTTGTCGGCCCACTCCTTCAGGACGTGATGCGGCGCGTGCATAGCTCCAGGGCAGAGGTACATGAAAAAGGGTTTGTTCGGCGCGACCTGTTTGGAGTCGGCTATAAAGCCGATGGCTTTATCCACCAAGTCCTCGGTCAGGTGGTAGCCCTCTTCGGGCGTTTTCTCGGGTTCAACGCTGTGGTTGTCGTACACCAGCTCCGGGTAGTACTGGTGGGTGTCGCCGCCCAGGAAGCCGTAGTAACGCTCGAAGCCGCGCCCCAAGGGCCAGCGATCGTACGGACCTGCCGCTGAGATCTGATCTGCCGGCGTCAGGTGCCACTTGCCGAGGGCATAGGTGTTGTAGCCATGCTGGAGCAATATCTCGGAGAGCATGCCGTTCTCGAAGGGGATGTTGCCGTTGCCGCCGGGGTAACCCGTCGAGCCTTCGGTGATGCAGGACATCGCATTGGAGTGGTGATTGCGCCCAGTCATGATGCACGAGCGTGTGGGCGAGCAGAGCGCCGTGGTGTGCATGTTGTTGAAGAGCAGGCCGTTGGCGGCGAGATTGTCGATATTCGGCGTCTTGATCGGACTGCCGTAGCAGCCCATCTGTCCGAAGCCGGTGTCATCCTGGACGATGAACAGGACGTTGGGCGCACCCTCTTTAGCCCGTAGCGGTTCGAGCCACGCAGGTTCTGATACGTCAAATGTTCTACCGATGACTCCGGTGAATGCGGTTCCGGGTTTGTACTCCTTGAGTGCCATTTTCGTACCTCCTTTTGTAAGTGACCGGCAGCCCTTTTTGGGCTGCCGGTCCTGAATGTAGTCAACTACCACCACCAGAGGTGGTGGCTTGAGGAGGACCTCTAAAAGGGGCCATAGGTCTATTCGAATTTCAATTCCATCTGTTGCTTTTCAAGATTTTCTTGCTCACGGATATATCTACGAATTTGCTCCTCATTCAATCCTACGGTGCTCACATTCTACCCTCGTATCCAAAAATACATCCCATTTCCTCTCCTTCCAAATTCACGATGTAATCGAATTGCACTTTTCCCTTTCAAAAAACCAATTGCATTTGCTACGCTGTATCTTGGGGGTATACTTATACATGCATGTAGGTGATCAGGCATAGCATGACCTTCTATGATTTCAAGATCACGCTGCCGACACAACTCCCGTATAATCTCCCCAACCCTCTCCCGAACTTTGCTATACAATACTTTGTGACGATACTTAGGTACCCATACCACATGGTATTTGCATTCCCATTGCACGTGTGATAAACTTTGCCAATCTCTCATTTCTTTCTCCTTCCCAACCTACCCCTTGGGGCCCTCGGGAAGGAGATTTTATCACTGTTGACCGGCAGAGCCTATTAGGATCGCACCAGCAGAGATGGTGGTTTAACGTAATTAATTATTGAATTGCCATGGCGACGCGCAGGCGTTCCTCGGGCGAGATGAGGTGATCGAGATCCTCTGCGTCCTTGTCGACGTCGATCTCGACCCAGTTCACCTCCCCGCTGAACTTCTTGCGCGCCGGATAGTCGTAGGTCACCGGCGAACCGAATTCGTTGCCCAGGTCGCAGGTTTCGTCGGCGGAGAAAATGAACGGCTCCGTCTGATCCACACGGCCTTCGCCGGCCTTCTTGCCGTCGACGTACAGCGTGACCGTGCCGCCCTTCGCCAGTCCGCCGCCGTCGTACTTGAACTCCATCCGCAACTGATGCGTGCCCGGCGGGATCGTCGACGTACTCTCGACCGTGTACCGGTTCAAACCGTAGAAGTTGTAGCAGTACTTCGGCTTGCCATCCCTGACGTAGAGGCTCCAGCCGCCCGTGACGCCGCCCTGGGCGATGATGACGCCTTCCGCGCCGGATCGGGGCACGACCAACTCGGCCGTCACGGCATGCGACTTGTTCTTCATGTTGACGATGGAGCTTTCGGTCAACCGGCCCATGCCGCCGAAGAGCAACTGCCGCGTGCCCTTGATCAACTCCGGCCGTCCGGCGAGCTCGGAATTGGCGCGCTCGGCAAAGCGGTCGTCCAAGGGCAGCACATTGTACTTGACCGCCTCGATCAGCCACAGCCGCTGCAGTTCGTGCAGCTTCTGCGGATTCTCCTTTGCGAGATTCTTCGACTGGCTCCAGTCCCTGTTGGTGTCGTACAGCTCCCACACATCGTCGTCGAAGGCCGGCAGCTTGGCAGCAGCAGCCTCCCACGGAATGCGGTGCCGCGTGACCGCCGTCCAGCCCTTGTGATAAATGCCGCGGTTGCCTGACATTTCGAAATACTGGGTCTCGTGGCGCTCGGCGGCTTTGGCGTCGTCGAACGAGTACGCCATGCTGACGCCCTCAATGGGCCGCTGCTGCACCCCGTTGACCATGACTGGCTCGGGCAGGCCCGCCGCTTCGAGAATGGTCGGCGCGACGTCGATCACGTGATGGAACTGGCTGCGGATCTCGCCTTTGGCCTTGATCCCCTTCGGCCAGTGAACGATGGTGCCGTTGCGCGTGCCGCCGAAGTGCGAAGCCACCTGCTTGGTCCACTGGTAGGGCGTGTCCATGGCGTGCGCCCAGCCCACCGCGTAGTGGTTGTACGCCTCGACCCCGCCGAACTTATCGAGGTGGGCGTTTAGGAACTCCGGCGTCTCCAAGTGGCCGAACCCGGTGATCGTCACCATCTCGTTATACGTGCCCTGGAGCGAGCCCTCCGCCGAGGCGCCGTTGTCGCCGATGATCACATAGATCAGCGTGTTATCGAGGATGCCGAGGTCTTTCAGCGCGTCAATCAGCCGCCCGACGTGATGATCGGTGTGCTCCATGAAACCGGCATACACCTCCATCTGGCGGGCGAGGACCGGCTTCATCTCCGCCGAGATACTGTCCCACGCCGGGATCTCGGGATGGCGCTCGGTGAGCGGGCAGTCCTGTGGGATGACGCCGAGCGTCTTCTGCCGGGCGAAGGTCTCTTCGCGCAGCTTGTCCCAGCCCTGGTCGAACTTGCCCTTGTACTTGTCGGCCCATTCCTTCGGCACGTGGTGCGGCGCGTGCGTGGCGCCCGGCGCAAAGTAGGTGAAGAACGGCTTGTCGGGCATGAGCGCTTTTTGCTGGCGGATCCACTTGATCGCCTTGGTGGTCATGTCCTCGGTAAAGTGATAGCCCTCTTCGGGCGTCTTCTCGGGCTCCACCGGTGTCGTGCCTTCATAGATCGCCGGATACCACTGATTCGTCTCGCCGCCGAGGAACCCATAGAAGTACTCGAACCCGCCGCCACCGGTGGGCCAGGCATCGAACGGGCCCATTGGGCTCGTCTGCCAGACCGGCACTTCATGGCACTTGCCGAACTGCGACGTCGAGTAGCCGTTGAGCTTCAGCGTCCGCGCGATCGGCGAGATGGTGTTGGACAGGACCGAGTTCACGCCCGGTGCCGACGTCGCAAGCTCGGTGATCGAGCCCATGCCGCACGAGTGATGGTTGCGGCCGGTCAGGAGCGCCTGTCGTGTCGGCGAACAGAGCGCGGTGGTGTGGAAACGGTTGTACTTGAGACCGTTGCCTGCGAGCTTCTCGAAGTTCGGTGTCTGGCACGGACCGCCAAAGGCGCTGGACGCGCCAAAACCGACATCGTCGATCAGGACGATGAGGACATTGGGCGCGCCCGTGGGCGGCCGCAATTCCCTGATCGGCGGATACTTTGTATCAGGATCTTTAGCATCGTACGTTGTTAAACCTACGTGCGGCAGATCCGGAATGGGAAGAATTGATCGTTGAATCTTATCTTGTGCACTCATAGTGTATCCTCCTTTTGTCCGCCAGGTAAATCTGTTCGTTTAACTTACGTAATCGCAACTCAATGTGATTTACTGCTCGAGGATTCCTCCAATTGTCGCAGCACCGCGTCCAGGTTGAACGAGGCCGGCTTCTGGCGCGGGGGGAACTTCTTGAACGCCTCGATCTGCTGCGCCACGAGCGCCTGCATCCCGTAGATCAGGTAGGCGTGAGAGATCAGCCAGTCCCAGTAGGTGTTCGAGTTCTCGTCGGCCCGCTCGAAGGGATCGCGGCGCAGGTGGAACACCTTCGGCCCCCGCAAAGGCACGAACGGCTCGAACCAGCACAGGAGCGTCTTCGCCCGCTGCTCCATCAATACCACCTTCCAGTCGTTCATACGAATCGCCAAGACATCTCCATCATCACTGATGTAGAAGAAGTTCTGGCGAGGGCTTTCCTTGACCTCACCCATCAGATAGGGGAGCATATTGTGCCCGTCAATATGGACCTTGAAGGTCTGGGCTCCGGCCTTGTGACCTTTGAGGAGTTTCTCCTTGATGTACGGTTCTCCGGCGGCGGCCAGGAGCGTCGGAAGCCAGTCCTGATGGGAGACGATGCCATTGAGCACCGTGCCCGCCTTGAACTTCGCGGGCCAGCGCACAAACGCCGGCACGCGCCAGCCGCCTTCCCAGTTGGTGTTCTTCTCAGACCTGAACGGAGTGATGCCGGCATCCGGCCAAGTGTTGTAGTGGGGGCCGTTGTCGGTGGAGTACATGACAATGGTGTTGTCGGCAATGCCGAGATCATCGAGCTTCTTCAGCATCTTCCCAATGTTCTCATCATGGGCGACCATGACATCGTTATAGAACCCCTGACCGCTCTTGCCCTCGTGCTTCTTGGCGCAGTGGGTTCTAAAATGCATAGCCGTTGTGTTATACCACATAAAGAAAGGCTTCCCTTCTTTGTGAGTTTTGTCAATGAACTTGAGGGCATGTTCGGTCACCTCTTCATCGATGGTTTCCATGCGCTTCCTGGTGAGGGGACCCGTGTCCTCAATCTTCTGTCCGCCCTTGCCGTCAGACCAGCAGTGGAGCACACCTCTGGGCCCGAACTGCTTCTTGAAGGCCGGGTCCTTGGGATAGTCGACATCTTCCGGTTCTTCTTCAGCGTTCAGGTGATAGAGGTTGCCGAAGAACTCGTCGAAACCGTGCATGGTCGGCAGGAATTTATCCTTGTCGCCGAGGTGGTTCTTCCCGAACTGACCCGTTGCGTAACCGAATGGTTTCAGCAGTTCCGCGATGGTCGGGTCTTCCGCCGGCATGCCGACATCAGCACCGGGCATTCCGACCTTCGTCAAGCCCGTGCGGATCGGGTTCTGGCCGGTGATGAAGGCTGCACGTCCGGCCGTGCAGCTCTGCTGGCCGTAGTAATCGGTGAAGGCGATGCCTTCGTTGGCGATGCGGTCGATGTTCGGCGTCCGGTAGCCCATCTGCCCTCGGCTGTTGTAACTGATGTTCCACCAGCCGACGTCATCGCCCCACAAAATAAGAATATTAGGTTTTTTCTCAGCCATGATCTTTTCCTCCTTTTGATTTTGAAAGAGTAACAAGTGTTGAGTACCGAGTGACAAGAACCGAAAGCAACTCCTTTTTCTTCATCTTCACCCGACACTCAATCCTCGACACTTTTCCCTCTTACTTCCCGTGACACTTCTTGAACTTTAGTCCGCTCCCACAGAAACACGGCTTGTTTCGACCCGGTTTCATTGAAAATCTTTCCCCTCCTTTCTCTTCCGTTCCCATTACCTTCATGACTTCCTCGGCCAGCCTGCCTCTCCGGATCAGTCCCGCCATAAGCTTCATGGGACGATCAGCGTGTTTAAAAAATGCCTTGTAACCTTCGCAGAGGTAGTTCAGCCCTGGTTCTCCATCCGGCGTTTTGATCAAGCGGTTCTTGGGACACTCGCCGTTGCAGATATGAACAAATTCACAATTACGGCAGTATTGCGGTAGAGTGTCCCGCTTGTCCTGTCCGAATTTCCGCTGCTTGTCAGAGGCTACGAGTTCGAGCGTAGGCGTCTTCAGGATGTTTCCCAGATAGTAATTAGGCTCGACGAAGTGGTCGCAGGAATAGAGGTCGCCGTTGTGCTCCAGAGCCATTCCTAGGCCACAGGTGGGACCGAAGATGCAGACAGTTCCTGCCCTGCCAAGCCAGCCCGCCAGAGCTCCATCGAAATTGAGAACAAAAGTTTGTCCGACATCTCGCCTAACCCACTCACCGAAAATCTCGATTAAGAAACGCCCCCACTGGTCCGGCCGGACGGATCGGTCCGTTATCTTGTTTCCTTCCTGGAAACCGGTCTCCCCGTTCTCATTGATCCGCTCCACGATTGGAATGAATTGAAGATAATGGGCACCAAGTTCATCGCGGAAGAATCGGTACACCTCTAATGGATGGTCGGCATTCTTTCTGTTGACCGTACAGAGGATATTGAATTCCACGAGATGTTTCTGGAGCAATCGGGCGGCTCTCATGACCCGGTCGAAGGTTCCATGTCCCCCTTTGTCTTTCCGGTAGAAGTCGTGAAGTTCCTTCGGACCATCCATGCTGAGGCCGATCAGGAATTTATTCTCGTGGAAAAATTGGCACCACTCCTCGTTGAGGAGGATGCCGTTGGTCTGGAAGGTGTTTTCGATCTGCGTCTTGGTCTTCTGATATTTTTTCTGAAGTTCCATGGAGCGTTGGAAAAAATCGAGACCCATCAGCGTCGGCTCGCCTCCCTGCCAGGCGACTGTTACTTGAGGAACCTGGTGGGCTTCGAGAAGCTGCTTAATATAAGCCTCATGCACCTCATCGGACATGTGGAAATTGCTTGCCGGGTAAAGCTTCTCCTTCTTCAGGAAGAAGCAGTAGTCACAATGAAGATTGCAGGCCGAACCGGTTGGCTTGGCCATCACATGAAACGCTAGAGGCATTGTTTGTTGAGGCATAATGTCCGTCAGTTTTTTGTTACTACTCAGGTAGACAGGATTCAGGAGTCAGAATCCAGAATGACCTGCGAATAGACCTCCAACAGCTTGCTGACCTCTTCAAGCAACTGGATTAACTCGGGAACATCGCCGTACTCGAGATCCTTGGCGAGCATCAAATAATATCGAGATTCTTCGATGGAACCTTGTGCGATGTTGTAAAAGCGGAGTTTGTCTGCTTTCCCACGTTTCTTGAACCCTTCCGCAATGTTCGCGGCAATGGAGACGGCAGCGCGCCGAAATTGAGATGACAGGCCATAGGTTTCGGATCGGGGGAATGTCCGAGAAAAACGGTAGGCCGCAAGCACAAACTGGTGGGCCTTTTGCCACACCACCAAGTCCTCAAATCTCGTTGCTGGCGTCCTCATTTTGACTCCTGAATTTTGACTTCTGACTTCTGGCTACTTGAACATCCTCACAATGCGATTAACCGGGCCGCGCAGCAAAACATACGGCACGATCGCCAATATGAACGCCACGATAAGCACTTCTCCCGGATAAATCCCGTGACGGATTTTCAACTGATAGGCGATATCGAGAATGACCGCGAGGATAAAAATCTTACCCACACTCTTCCAGCCATCTTTTAAAAGTTCTTTGCGATGCCCCGGATTAAAAATTACAGCCCAGAAATACGCGGGCTTGCCAATTTTTGCGTCTTTAACCCCGTCAATAATCGCAAAAATGACCGCCATCATCGGCTGTAAGATAAACCGGAAATGGAGCGGGCCGTCTAACCGGCCGTAAAGATTCTCAACAATTCTCTGCCAAATATTCTCCATAGGTTCATCCCTTTCTGTTTTTTGCAATCTGCCAATCTACCTGCATCTATTAAAAGACCTCTGTATGTGTCAGAATAGTAATGAACAGGAATAATCCCAAAAGCCCTACCAGAATTCCCACAATAAAAGAAAAATTTAAAGGTTTGTAGTCTCTCTCGGATAGCTTATCCAGTCGTTTGAGCGTCATAAAATACTCTATGGCACCTAATATCACGGACGTTGTACCAATGGCGATCAGGGTAAGGCCAAGACGCCACGGGCCCTGCGCTTTCAACAGGGGAAGCTCAGCGACCGCTGTTGCAGCCTGAAGGAATTTGTAGATGGTAAAACCAAAACTTATCAAGGACAGGCCTGTGCGGATCCAGGCCATCAAGGTCCGGTTGGCCGCCATAACGGTTCTCTCCACCGCTAGGTCAGTACGCTCACCTGCCAAAACATTAGCCGTCTTTTTTTCTTCGTGTGCCATTATCTCCTCCTATACGCGCTTTCACTTTATTAGCATAAAGATTATACTCGCCACTGTATGTCATCGACCGTTGAACGATTGTGGGCAGGTAACGCTGCGGTTCAGCGGCGGCGCGTGAGACGCGCGTCCGTGCAACCGCTTGTTAGCTGGCCATTCCCGTCACTTCATCCATTCGAGGTCAGGAAGCAACCAAGACTGCTCGAAATAGGCTTCCGTCGGCCCATATAAGCGGGACAGGGTAAACCAGCCCCGGCCGGCGGGAACTGGCCTTTCTCAAAGCGCAGGGTCTAGCGGGCCTTCGACTGACCCATTCGAGCATCTGAAAATCGCCATTGGAGTTGTCAATGTGGCAATCGGCCACTGGCCTATCTTACTGCGGGTTGGGCGTGGGAAGCCCTTCGCGGATTTTCAGTGAGAAATTCTGGTCGTTACCCACCTCGTGTGCACGCTTGTTGATATAACTTCGTTTCCTGAGCTCCTCAAAAGGCAGGCTGGTGTCCAGCTTGTCTAGCTCATAGGCGTACTTCGGAGCATAGCCACTCAGGAGTATCTTCCAGTTGTAGCGAGCATCGCCACCAAACGCCTTGATGTGGGCAATGACATTAGTGGTGCAGTTAGTGGTTAGCGTGTTGTAAAATTCAGGTGTTTCCTTGAGTGTATTGATCTTTTTTATATACTCCACAAAAAGCCGCCGCATGCGCTCCGGTACGGCCCGGATGCGGTAGAGATAGACATCATCATTCCGATAGTTGGTACGTAGCCTGATCAGATCACGCTCATCGCCGACCACATAGATAAGCTCGTATTGTTTGAAGAACCCCTTGATGGTTGAGTAGGCCTCTGTTTTTTCCTTCCTCGTTTCTATGGAAAATGTCACATAGTCTGATCCGCCGAATCCAAAGCTGAACATCACATGGGCAATGGCGTCACCCATCCAGTACGAGGTTATGAGGTCTACCGAGTTGAGCTTATTAATATCGAAGGTCTTATCATAGTAGCGGGGGTCAAAGTCTGTCTCGGTGCGGTAGTTGAAGTTGCGGATGTTGTGGAGCGTGACCAGGTCACCCTGTATCGTCGCATAGGGAAGTACCGCAAGATCGTCCTGCCAGTCGCGGTTGTTTGACGGCTCAATAGATGACCACCAGGCCACAAGTGCGGCAAACACCGCCAGAAACAAGACTACGGTGCGACGGCGGTTTGGCAGGATGATGAATGCACATAGGATCCCCAACCCAAAGAGGCCCGCGCTACAGACCCTCAGAGTTTGCCCCGGAAGATCGGAGTAATAGATGGCAAGTGACCCCCAGACAGTCATCCCGGTCACTATTATCGTAATCAGAATAATTCCCACACGTGCTGTAATCCTGTGCATGACTCTCATTCCAGGTTGTCGAGAAGGATCCGGCGTACTTCCTCAATGGTCTGGGGCTGAGACTGGGTTGAATGACTGGAGTGTACCACCAGTTCTGAGGTCACGCCGTCAAGATGAGCGCTGCTGTAGGATACTACACCGTCATTCCATTTTTTACTGGGGTTCTCCGGGTTCTTCACTGCAATGATGGAGTGGGTCTTGACCCCCGGCGCTATGGGGAGCGAGGCGAGGGTCTTAATAAAGATGTTTTTGGGATTCATATGGTCAGTGCTGAGTTGAATGCCCTCGATCGAGTGAATCGCCACCGCCTGGGGATTGCGAACAATCACGTCTTGTAGCCTACTGAGCAACGGGGGAGACAGCGATATAAACCTCCCGGCGAGACGGGCGATCCAGCCCCCCGCAACAAAGCTTCCCCGGTGCGGGGTAGCGATGAACACCACGCGATTCACAAAAGGAAGTGGTGTATAAAAACAACTGCGTTTAAGTAGTTCTTTTGTATCCGGTTCAGCCTGGAGTTGCTCAAACGGCACAGAGAACCTCTCGTCCCAAAAACGTGTTCCGCTGTCTGTGACGAGGAGCCTTGTCAGGAGCCCTCCCTGGCTGTGCCCGATCACTACCATCTTCCTGAGGGCAGGGTTGTTTCCCTCAGGGTCTAATGCTGTTACGACCTTACGCAAGGCCTCAGCCAGCATTCCGCCAGAGTATAATATGGGATTACCCGTGTTGTAGGTAAAAAGCCAAAACTGGTAGCGTCCCCATAGGGTACGGTCGTTCTGGAGTTCGTTGAACATCTCCACCCAACGCCCAGGGCTTGATGCCGTTCCGTGGACTAAAACTACGGGAATGCGGTTCGGCAGGTACGGTGTCATGAAAAACAAGCCCTCTCTGAAGCGGGCAAGTCTCATGATAGGGAGCGAAAGGTCTCCCTTGAAAAACCTCTTCCTCTCAGTTTTATACACAGCTGTACCTTCGAGGGTATACGCCAGCGCTGAACTCAGTTCAAACTCAAGGGGCACCTGACGCCCCTGGATGGTGACAAGTATAGCCTCCTCTGTAGTATAGAGTTCAAGAGATCCCTGGACACTTCCACTCTTCATTCCCTCTTCAACGTCCTCAAGCCGTAAAAATATAGTAACCGGTAGCTTAATGTTGGGGGGTACCAGCGAGTAGGCAATATTATCAACTCCTTCCAATGGTTTGATAGCTGCAGTAAGCGGCGCACCAATACCGGGCCAGCGGTAGCGATTACGCAAACCACGCACACCCAGTTTAGCCGCCTGTTTGAAGTGTACCAGGCGGTAAGAACCCCACTCTAATGCGGATTCATTAAAGGAGAGATTAAGGGTCCCAAAGGGGAGTTTATAGGCGCCGGCTTTGAGTACTACCTCGTTGCCATCAGTAGAAGTTAACCCTTCAGCTATACTACGGTTATAGAGGTCTACTGCCACGCGGTAGCGCGGATCCACAGGATCAGGGGTGGCGTTTGCGTCTCTGGGAAATAGAAACACGAATGCGTAGCCTGCTGCCGCAAGAAAGTAGGAGCGGTCTCCCTCTTTAGTGGCGTGGAGAAAAGAAAGTTCAGCCAGGGCAAAGAGCCGGTCGGACTCGGGAACGCCGGCAAGACCGTTATGAATTGTGGCAATCACCTGTGCTGGCTTATGGTGAAATGCCTCTGCAAGCCCGAACCGGTTAAGAATCTGGGCGGTAAACGGACTCAATCTGCCCTTGGAGAGCACATTGGCGGTGAGTGTGCGCTGCACGGTCTTGGGGTCAAGGTTCCTCACGCCCACCGGTGTTGCACACCCGGTAATGATTGCGAGGATAATCAACAGACCCGTAACAAGGGCGAATCTCATCGGCCTTTGAGTAGATGTCAATGTTCTTATAGATTTACTTTCGTTGATCATCGTCATAACGGATTTTTGTTAATTAAATAGAGGGCTGATGCGACCATGCACTTCAACTTTACTGGACCATTAATCAGGTGCTATTGTGCGCCATGAATCTCATCCAGTTTTTTTCGCAGCCGTTTCGCCCAGAAGTTAAAGGCATCTTCGGCATGCCCCCACTTGCTCATTCCCTTAACGATTTGGTATTTTCCGGCTGCCTTCCTGTCAATAGCTGCGGCAACCCGCTCATTGGTCTGGGAATCGAGAAATTCTGCCTCCATGGAAGCCTCTCCCACAAAGGTGTGGGTGCCCGTTACGCCTTTCTTGATAGTACTTAGGGCCAGACCTGCTGGAGTAATGGCGGTAATAGTGTTCAAAAGCGGTCTGCTCGCTTTTACATCGGTTATGGCACATCGAATCCTCAGTACCCCGGATCCGGGTTCATCTACCAGTGGGTAGGCATCTTGAAGGGCATTGATCATAGCCTTGTGAAAGGCATCTGCCAGTTGGTTTAATTCGTCTGAATGAATACCTCTGTATTTTTCATCTTTACTGAAATAGAACACCACATGATCCATCATTATCTTGTCATACTTTTTAAAATCGACACCATCCTTAAAATAGACCAGATCCACACCACCCATCTGACCTGGCTCAAACTCTGGGTAATCTTTAAGAAATCCAGAATATTTGGCTCTTCCTCCACATCCCATCGCACATGTTAGGATACAACAAACCATTCCCACTAATACGATTTTTAAAGCCTTCATGGTATCCTCCTTTCTCGTTTTAAAAATTGTTCACTATACAATCCTCTGGTGTTCCGAGGTGATACATTGTTATTTCACTAATGGTATAATGTTTTAACGAGTGTTATTGTATCACAATAGTTCCTCGATTTTCTGTCCTCTCTTGTTTTTCCCCATATTCTAACAACAGATACATAGAAGATTCCATTTTATACTTGTATACCCCCCTTTCCTTAAAACAAAGGCTAGCCGTACCACCGCTAGGAAGATCTGCACGTTTATAAGATCCATCTTCACCGATAATAAAATTCGCAGTGGTACCACAGGTATCTTTTACTTTATCCCCAATAAAAACTATCTCTATGGGGAAGCTGGAGGTATTTATCCAGATCACAGTAGTCCCTTTATTTGTAGTAACAGTAGAAGGTTCTAACACTCCTTTATCCTTGATGAGAATAGCTTTATTGATTATTTGTATCTCTTCTGTTTCTCCCTCGTCTGCATGGGCAAGTTCTTCTGAGTGAGATGTTCCAAGAAGGCTTTCTTCTGTAGCATACGGCATCCAGCGCTTAATGGCTCTGTTCAACCGCCCATTGTTTTTCCAGGTTTCAAGAAATTGGTTGGCTGATTTCAGCAGTTTGTCATCATTCTTTCTGATTGCCCACGCGAGGTATTCTTCATTTAAAAGGAAAGAGAGAGGAGCAAGACCTTCAGCATCTTTTTGTGCTGCGAGCCACCAGATGATCGGTGCATCATGTATTAACATATCAATTCTTTCTGCTGCGAGCGCTTGTACTCCTTTTTTTGGCCAGGGGAAAGGGACTTTTCGGGATGTAAACTGAAATTCTCTTTGTACCAGAAAATCTCCCGTGGTTCCTTGGACAAACCCAACTCTGCCTTGAGTCTTTTTAACAGAAGCTGCAGAAGGGTAATCAGATAAATCTTCACTGCGGACTAAAGCCATCTGACCAGCCTTGAGATAGGGAGAGGTAAAGTTTATACTAGCTTCTCTTGTCTTAGTAATTGACATGCCTGACATAATTATATCTACCCTGTTCTCCAGCAGTGCGGAAATTAGATCACTCCACCCTATAACAACAAATTGCGCTATCTTTCCTTGTGATTTGGCAAGAGCACCGGCAAATTCTGCTTCAAGCCCAAGAATACGACCATCTTGATAGAAAATCAGGGGTGGAGCAGTAGGTGTCAAACCTATTCGCAACACATCTTCTTTTGGAGTGACGGGTTGAGGAACAATCCTTTCATTCTCTGTGGTTGCGCATCCCAGAACAACGAATAAGCTCACAAAGGCTACTATCTTGATAAAAAACTCTTTTTTTATCTGTTTAATAGTCATGCTTATGTCCTCCTTAGCAGGTGATTTAAACATGCTAAATGGTATAGTACTTTAAGGGCATAGATAACATTGAATATATAGAAAATCAATAAGTATTCTTCCCTCATAGTGCTTGCAGAAGATATCTACGCCTCTTCTTTTATGAGAAGGTGCAAAGTGAGGGGAACTTGACATCCCTCCCGGTATTTACTATCATCTGACATCATGATGTAATAAGTGTAATCAGTGGAGGCATTATGGTCAGAACAAACATATCGGGTTCGAACTTGCGGCACAACAATACTGAGGAAACGAAATCCTTCCACAGAAAAATTTACTTTGATGTGTGAATTGCTCTTCATTTTGGTCTTGTTCCTTAGCGAACTTGGCTAGGACATACCCATGGGAGGAGAGAGGAGAAATGGTGATGTTCACTAAGAAGAATAACCAGGGAAAGAAGGAGAGAATAATGCGTACACCGGTAGCGTGCGGACTCATTACTCTTTTGTGTATCTGCTCGTGCGTAAAGCTCCCGGCAAAGCTGGAAAGACCTCCTCGCGAGCCAGCTGCTACTGAGAAAGTTGCTACTGAGGCCGAAGCGCTGATTACTGAGGCAATGCGGCCGTGGAAGGGTGACCTTGATGGCATGGTGGAGCGAAGGATGATTCGTGTCCTGACAGTTCATAGCAATACCTTTTATTTCCTGGCCTACAAGCGGATTGTCGAGCAGCAGGAGGCGCGGGAAAAGGCAAAGAAAGAACGTAGGGGAATATAGATATCATTTAAATAATTTTTATATTAAGCGTACCTCCATGCAACGAATGCGTAAGTTTCTTATAAAAGTGTTTCTGGTGCTCGCTATTGTGAGTTTCACCGCTGCAATTGGACTGTGGCGTTTCCTCCCCAAAGAACATATCAGAGATATACTCACCCGTGAACTCTCACGCAGACTCAATCAAAATATCACGCTGGGCGATTTCTCGATAGGCTTCTATCCCGATATTGAGTTTGTGGCACACAATATATGGTTAGTTGCCTCTTCAACAACTCATGAGATGCTGTCAGCTCAAGCGGTAAGGTTTGACCTGAATGTACGGGAGCTCTTTAATCGAAAGTGTGTTATAGAAAATATTACAGCTCACTCCCCCACCCTTAATCTTATTCGTGACACCAACGGTGCATGGAATGTGGAGGAACTTATACGAAGGGTGCGGTTAAAGGAGAAGAAAGATGATACCACTCAGCCAGTAAACTGGCTTGAATTCAATCGTATCCGTATCAATAATGGCAGTATCAGCTCGCATGATACCCTCTCAGACCTGCAGTTGAGGATACAGAAGATTGCGGCTACCATTTATATAAAAGAGAATAAAATAGATATTGACTCAGCATCAATCTTGCTATCCCCTGCCGTAGAAGTAGAACTTTCTGGTACGGTGTCGCACTTCACCACGCGCAACCCTGCTCTTGACCTTAAAGCGAAAGTACACATTAAAAAGGAAGGTCCATTAGCAGATAGTGAGCCGATCGCATTACCGATAGGAGCAAGGATTGCAGAGGTTTCCCTTAATGCTTCTGGTTTTCTCGCCACCTTAACGATCAAAGGCACCTTCTCAACTTATCCTCTTACCACTGCAGGCCTTCCGGCACAAGGAACTATTACAGGTACGCTTAAGCGTGAGGAGGGACTTTTTGAAGTTGATCGTTTCAACATTTCTATAGGCAAGAATACACTGTCTCTTTCAGGAACCTGCATCAATATCTGGCATAAAGGTAGAACTGCACAGCTACAAGGAACTGCGGTGATAGCGCTTAAGGAAGCCGCAACCCTCATTGGAAAAGACCTCATGGCGGAACTTGAGCTTGAGGGAGTGGCAAATGCAACGATGGCACTTAATGTTTCTTCAGCAAAGGTTGGCCTTAATGCAAATATTGATCTTCTCCCAGCTGGCTTTACCATACCCGGCGTTATGTGTAAACAAGAGGGTACGCCAAGTACTCTCGCCGTCGATGCACACTATAGCCTTCCTGATAAACTTGTTATAGATAACGTTGAGCTAATGGTTGATGATGCCATGCTCGGTGGAAAGGTGCAGCTAAAACCCGGGAGTGAACCGTGGCTGGGGATATCCTTTGATACGCGTGCCTTTCCTCTTCAACGTCTGAACAGATTACCCGCTATGCGATTCGAGGACGGCACCATTACCCTTGCTGGGGAGGTGTGGCAATCATCTCCCGCTCAGGGAGATATCCGCTATAGAGCGGATGCTACCATTGAGCATGCCAGGCTCTTGGCGCGACCATTCGAAAAGCCAGTGGGAGAACTCTCTGCAGCAATCGAGGTCGTCAATCAGAAGGCAACCATCCACTCAGCATCTTTTATATTGGGAGAATC
>Ga0315283_10001017_pt1 | contig 21719 bp, 25 predicted proteins | sample YL17G09_0_MG_FD_204541 | JGI IMG/M metagenome (GOLD analysis project Ga0315283, IMG submission 204541) | Sediment microbial communities from Yellowstone Lake, YNP, Wyoming, USA - YL17G09_0 | ecosystem: Environmental > Aquatic > Freshwater > Lake > Sediment | place: USA: Wyoming | collected...
CGCCCCGCCGGCGCGACTAAGGGCGGTTCCGTACCGCGACGAAGTAGAACGGGGCATATTCGCGACACGGTCACCATGCCGACCGAATGCGATCGGGGTATCCTGCGTGCGACTGCTTGCTGTGTCCGGGACCATCCTGACCGTTGGCGACATGGACATCCTCGACGGGACGCCCCTGCTGGACATCAAACCCTACGTCCCTGATTTCGATTCGTATCCGAATGCGAAGGCAGGATGGCTTGATGCATGTCGGGTGGATCGGACCCACGCTGACGAACGGTTCGATCCAGAAGGGGCAAGATGATCATGCGGATTCTCGCTCTGGTGTGCACGGGGAGCCCTCTCTGCATAGCCGTCCGACGTTGGCCGGACAGCGCTTGGGCACGTTTCATGAGAACCATCGAACGGAGCTGTCCCTTTTGCCGAGCCTATCCCTTCCGGCCCGTCACAAGGAACACGGGGTATTCACGGACAGTCCCGTCGTTCGCATTCCGAGTGATCCGATGCGCCTCGCGTGCCGTGGTGCCTATGAACCCGGCATCGCGTAACCAACGGCAGACTTCCTCTCGCTCCAAGCCGTGATGATAGACGCCGGTCGAATCGGTGTGGAACGTCCCATCCTCCGAATCCAGATCGGCCAGCGCAATCCATCCGCCGGGCCGCAGGCAAGGCCGAAGTCGCTGGATCGCTTGTGGCACATCGGGGATGTGGTGCAAAACCATGGAACTGACGATCAGATCGAACTCGGCCACCGGGAGTGGCGTCTTGCCGATCTCGCACAACATGGTGTGAACGTTGCCGATCGCCAAAGCCTTCAATTTCCCATTCAGCACCCGCAACATCTCGCCCGACGCGTCTACAGCCGTAAGGTTGCCCACATAGGGTAAGAGCCCGAGTGTTACCAGTCCGGTGCCCGCCCCGAAGTCCATGACGTTCATGTCAGGACGAAGCGCCACGGCTTTCTGGATCGCATCGGCCACCGCCCGCGCCAAAACGACCCGCCCCGGATTGGAGTCCCATTCCGCAGCCACTTGATCGAACCGCACCCGAACCTCGTCTGTTCCTCTCGTCGTCATACTGCATTCTCACATATTCTGCTGTTCCCGCGGCCGTAATCCGCCAGGCAATGTTTCGACAAACGCCCTTATCTCATCCCGCACGCGGCGGTAGTGGGCGAGGGCTTCGGTCTCGGTCTTCGCGCCCTTCGCCAGCGCCGGAGGATCATCGAAGCCGACGTGCAGCACCTTGGCCTTGCCCCTCAGCCACATGGGGCAGGTCTCGTTCGCGTGCCCGCACACGGTCACAACGTAGTCGAACTCCACCGTGTCCAGTTCGTCCACCTTTTTGGACCGCTGCCGCGAAATGTCCACTCCCGCCTCAGCCATCACCTTCACAGCCAGGGGATTAAGCCCGTGCATCTCGATCCCGGCTGAATACGCTTCGATCACATCCGCCTTGAGGGCGCGCGCCCAGCCTTCCGCCATCTGACTCCGGCACGAATTGCCAGTACAAAGGAAGAGCACCTTGAGCTTCGTTGCCATCGTCGTCACTCCGCCGCGATCTTGAGCGTCACATCCTTGGGCAGCGCCACACCGGCCGCCACCTGCATCGCCTTGAACGCACCAACCGGCACGGCACACGCTGCGCAGCATCCCTTCAGGCTCTCGCGCGCGGTCGTCAGCACCACGCCATCCGCCCCCGCGCCAATCTCCGCATACCCATCCACTGGCCCCTTCGCGATCAACGCCTCGCCGAATGCCCGCGCCTTCTCGCACCCGCTGGCGATCTTGAACGTGACGTTCTGCGTATCGTCGCTATCCGCGTGAATCCGTGTTTGGAACCCGCAGATCCCGGCATCCACCACAACCAAGGCCTTCATCGTGCCCCCGACTTCCCATGCTTCGTGCCCTGCACGTCCGCCGATCGTACATACCGCTCAACCCCGCTGCCGGGGAACCAGTCCCGGATGAATTCCTTGCTCGCTTCCTTCACCTTCACGCAGCCGCCACGGAACCCGGCGGCTTGCAGGATGCGCTCCAGTCTGCGCACCTGCAGTGCCCCGGCCACGCAACCGGAGTGCTTGTCGAAATCGCGCTGCACCGCCGCCGGGATCGGCTTGATGGCCACGACATCCGAAATGGCGAGCCGGCCCCCGGGCTTCAGGACCCGATAGGCTTCCCGGTACACCTGCTCCTTGTCGGGGGAGAGGTTGATGACGCAGTTGGAGAGAATCACGTCTACGCTCCGGTCCGCCAGGGGCAGATGCTCGATCTCCCCGAGGCGGAACTCGACATTCTTGACCCGCCCCTTCCGGGCGTTCTCCCGCGCCTTGGCGACCATCTCCGCCGTCATGTCGACCCCGATCACTCTCCCGCGGGGGCCGACCTGCCGCGCGGCGAGGAAACAGTCGAAGCCGCCGCCGGCACCCAGGTCCAACACGACCTCGCCCTTCTTGAGCATGGCGATAGCCTGCGGGTTCCCGCAGCCCAACCCCATGTTCGCATCCTCTGGCACCGCCTCCAGTTCCTTCTTCGAGTACCCAACCCTGGCGGACATCGCCTTGGCCGACGGGGCTTTCGTCGAACAGCAGGACGGCGTCGAGCAGCCACAGCCACTCTTCCCGCTCGTGGCGATACCCGCGTACCGCACCCGCACCTTCTCCCGAATGTGATCACTCCTCTGCTTCGTCATGTGTCTCCTTCCCGTTATCCCGAACAAAACTCCAACCAATCATCGCACATCAGAATCCCGCGTTCACCGCAGACCCCCCGTTCCGCCGTCGAGAACCCCTTTCATGCGAGAGTTCTGCTGCCGTCGGATCTCTGGCAGGACGCGTTCCCGGATGAAAGCCAGGGCGTCCTGCGCGTCGCGGTCCACCGCGATGGCCGTCAACCGCACCAAGTCTTCCTCCGTCAGCCCGATCATCGCTACGGTCTTCTCCGTCTTCTGCGATTGATCGCCACTGCCCATGATGCACCTCACAAAGGGATGGGGTTACCGACACCCCCCAGACGCCGGCCCGCATCCTCCGCCGCCCCCGCCGCAGGTGGAACCCGCCATAGACCGGGCCAAATCGGCGAACATCGACTCCGTGGTCACCGCATTCGTGTACGTCCCGACGATCCGCCCGGGTGGCGTCACCAGCAGGGTCGTGGCTTTATCGCTCTTGGGATCCACCCGTAACTTACCGAGAAATCCTTGTTCCGCCTGATCGGCCGGGTCAATCACGATGGACTCGGCGAAATCCGAAATCCGCTGATCGGCCTTGAACGCCGCAACGGCCTTGGCCGTGGCCTCTGCCGTCTTGCTGCCGGCCGGCTCCACGCAGATCACCACGACCTTCCCGTCCTGCAGCGTCTTCAGGCACGACGCCCCCTTCGGCCCGACCATGGCATCCGCCAGCGCCTGCGGCTCGCACGATCCCGGGAAACCGCCCGTCACCGCGCCGTTCGACGCCACGGCCAGCACCAGGGGCAGGGGCGCCCGATTCGCGCCGTAGGTCCGAACCGTTGCAGCGTTCGCCGCATCGGCAACGTCCACCTCAACCGATTCCGCCCGTCCCTTGGCCTCTTCCACCGCCTTCTTGACCGCTTCCCGAACCGCCGCCGTCCCGTCGCCTCCCCGGTGGAAGACCACGAAGGCGTACTTCCCCGCGCCCGTGATCCGACCGATCCCCGCCGCCGCCGCGTCTGTCCTGTTCGTCTCCGCCGCCCCGCCCGCCGCCGCCAGGCCCACCGCGCACACCGCCGCCACACCCGATAGCCATCGTCCCGTGTTCATGTTCCTTCTTCCTCCCTCTGATCTTTCTCAAATCGTTACGCCCGCGCCTCTCCAAACCAATGCTGAGTCCGAAGGCATATCTTCACCAGCCAAAGCATCACCGGCACCTCGATCAACACGCCAACGACCGTCGCCAGCGCCGCCCCTGACGAAAGCCCGAAGAGCATCGTGGCCGTGGCGATAGCCACCTCGAAGTGATTGGACGCTCCGATCATGGCCGCAGGCGCCGCGTCCCGATAGGGCAGCTTGAGCAGCTTCGCCCACCAATAGCCCAGCCAGAAGATGAGCATGGTCTGGATGAACAACGGGATGGCGATCCAGAGGATCGTCAGCGGGTTCCCCAGGATCGTCTCGCCCTTGAAACTGAACAGCAGCACCAGCGTGGTCAGCAGGGCAATGATCGTGATCGGCGTCAGCACGTGCAGGAACTTCTCCGTGAACCACTGCTCGCCCTTGGCTTGGATGATCCACTTGCGCGAGAGATACCCACATACCAGCGGCAGGGCCACGTAGATCGCAATGGAGAGCAGCAGCGCCTGCCACGGCACGGGCAGCCGTCCCACGCCCAGCAGGAACCCACCCAGTACGCCGTACAACAGGAGCATGGACAGGGAATTGATGGCGACCATTATCAGCGTCAACCCGTCATTGCCCCGCGCCAGATACCCCCAGACCAGCACCATGGCGGTGCAGGGTGCGATTCCCAGCAGGATGCAGCCAGCAAAATAGCTGCGCCACAGTGGGACCTGCAGCATCTTGACGCCGTCCACCATCACCACCGTTCCCGCCCCATGCGTGGCGCCCACAGCAAGATCGAGACCGAACGGCATCTTCACCAGGTCGGTCGCCTCCGACCCGATGAGCCCCCGAAACAGGAAGCCCAAAAACAGCAGCGCGATGGCGTACATTGTGAAGGGCTTGATCGCCCAGTTGACAAACAGCGTAAGCCACACCGGCTTGCCGCTCTTGCCGGCCTTCACCACCGAGGCGAAGTCGATCTTCACCATGATGGGGTACATCATGAAGAACAGGCAGATCGCGATGGGGATGGATACCACCGGGGCGCCATTCACGAAGACGGACAGCCCGTCCAGGTACTTCGCCACCCCCGGCGCAAACTTGCCCAGGACAATCCCGCCCACAATGCAGAGCGCCACCCACACGGTCAGATAGCGCTCGAACACATTCGTCAACTTTCGCTCGCCGGCGGGGTTCACTTCATTGCTCATGCCTATATGCTCCTTTCCTTCTTGGTCTACCTCGCTTCACGCTGCCGCCGGCCGCCCCTTCGACCACAGCAACAACGTCGAACTGATCACAACCGTCACACAACCCGCTTCCTGGAAAATTACCGCGACAATGGGCGTCATCAACCCAACCACGCTCAACCCCAGCCCGATGACGTTGTAGATCATCGAGAAAAAGATGTTCAGTTTGATGCGGCGCAACACCTTCGACGACATCCACATGAAGTCCGCGACGCCCGAAATGTCGTCGTTCATCAGCGTGACGTCAGCCGTCTCGATGGCCACGTCCGTGCCGGCCGCGCCCATGGCGATGCCCACATCGGCCAGGGCAAGGGCGGGCGCGTCGTTAACACCATCGCCGATCATGGCGACTTTCTGGCCTTGCGACTGACACTGCTCGACAAATGCCTGCTTTTGCTCAGGAAGCAGTTCGGACTGGAAGTCGTCAACGCCGATCGCGCGGGCGACGGCGGCGGCCACCTTGGGATGGTCGCCGGTCAACATCGTGATCCGTTTGACGCCCATTGACTTGAGGGCTCGAATGGCACCGGGTATTTCCGGGCGAATCTCGTCGGCAATCGCCAGTAGCCCCAGCGGTTCGTCATTTTGAGCGACCAGCACTGCGGTGCGGCCTTGCTCCGATTGGTGCGCGACGTGCTCATCCATCCGAGGCGTGATATTCAGCCCCGCATCCCTGAGATACGTTGGCTTACCCACGCGAATTCGGCTGTTCATCCATGCCGCCTCAACGCCCATAGCCGCGGTGCTGTTGAAGTGATCCGGTTCCGGGATAGAAAGCCCCTTTTCCTTCCCGGCCGCCAGAATGGCGCGGCCTAAGGGGTGTTCGGAGTACTTCTCCGCAATACAAGCAATCTGGAGGATGTCGTCCGGTGTTCGCCCGTTGAAGGTGACGATCTCCATCACTTTCGGTCTGCCGAAGGTGAACGTTCCCGTCTTGTCAACCAGCAAGTGGTCTAACTTGTGGCCCAACTCCAGAAACATCCCCCCCTTGATCAAGATCCCCCGCTTGGCCATGTTCGAGATGCCTGCCGTCACCGCGGTCGGAGTGGCAATGGCAAAGGCGCAGGGACAGGCCACCAGCAGAACCGAGACCGCCGCCTTGACGTCGCCGGTGACGAAGAAGGCGAGAACGGCCAATACAAGAACCGTGGGCAGAAACCATGTCGTGAATCGGTCGGCCAGGTTTTGGATTGGGGCGCGCGCACCCTGGGCTTCCTGCACCAGGTGGACGATCCGAGCGAGCGTGGTGCCTTCGCCGACTTTCTCCGTCTTGATCTCCAACCGGCCCGATTCGTTGAGCGTTCCGCTGAACACGGTGCTGCCTGGCAACTTTTCCACCGGCATGGATTCGCCAGTGATGGGCGACTGATTGACGCTGCTTGCGCCTGCAACCACCGTGCCGTCCACCGGAATCCGCTCGCCCGGCCGGACTACGACCGGGTCGCCAACCTGAAGCTCGGCAACCGGCACGGCGACTTCCTCGCCATTGCGGCGCACCGTTGCGGTCTGCGGCGCCAGATCCAGCAGGTCTCGGATGCTGCGGCGCGTCTTATCCAGCGCGTAGCTCTCCAACGATCCAACCACCGACATGATGATGACGATGACCGCTGCTGGTCGGAACTCTCCTATTGCAACCGTCGCGGCAAGCGCCACAAGCACGAATACGTTGACCGTGATCCGGCGGCAGAAGATATCCTTGAAACCCGCGATAAACCGTGGGGTCCCACCCAGCAGGACGGCCGCCAACGCCAAGAACGCATTCAGGTACACGGGGCCGATATGCCAGTGGGCCAGCACCCAGCTCGACAGGGTCAACGCAATAATCACCGCAGGGGCAAAGGCGAGCACCAGTATCTCCCGGCGCTTCTCGGAACGAACACTATTAGAATCAGACATTGCGCATCCTCTATTCGGAATCATCCAGGGTGGCCCGAGCCCCGCAGACAGCACAACACTTCCGCGACAGGAAACGGCCGGTCTACTTCTTCTTTCGCTCTCCCGCGACCTCGTCGCCCTTCGACTTCTTCTCGTCAACCGCGTGGCAACCGCAGCCAGGACCGCAGCCATCGTTGCTCTTGGCGATCGACTCCATCAACAATGCGAACAAGCCCTTCTTTTTCTTTCCATTGTCTTTCACTGTATCGTTCATCTCCTGCCTCTCTTTAGAACTTAGCCAACAAGTACAAACCAGCAGCGATCAACAGCACTCCCGCAGCGACCCTGATTGCGGTATCGGCCTTCTGCATCTTGAGCGAGGCCTTCCCAAACGACACGCCGAACAGGATGGCGGCGAGCGGCAAGCTGAACCCGACGGCGAAGAGGGCCATGAGCACCATCCCCCACAGCATCCGCCCCATCAAAATGCTGGCACCCATGACGATGAAGATGCCCGGATTGCACGGCAGCGAACAAGCCGCCACCCCGCCGCCAAGAAACAGTCCTCCCAGCGCCGCGCCCATCTTTCCGCCGGAGACCGAAGACGCGCCTTCCTTCTGAGCGCGACTCGGCAGTTTGAAGGGGAGCAGTTTCAACGTCGCCAGACCAAAGAGGACCGCCACGACACCTGCGAAAAGCTTCCAGTACCGTCCAAGAAACGTCTGCGCCGTCTGGCCGACCAGACCCGCTACAAACCCGAGGATCATGAGCGCCAGCGTGGTGCCTATCAGGAACCAGACCGCCGAGACCAGCGATGCGCGCCGGTTCACGTTTTCCCGCGTGCCCGAGTAGGCCAGCAGCATTCCCATTGCCGGCAGGGTGCAACACGCGCTTGCCAACGCACTCACCAGGCCGAGCAGGAACGCCAACGGCAGGGCCGCCGGCCCCATACTGGCGGCTTGGAGTGTGTCCGTAACCCATTTCAGCATGTCCGTCATACATGCTCCTAGTTACAGCCGCTCGGTCCGCACCCGGCCGCTGCAGGTCCGCACCCGCCCGCGCTCGACGCGGCAACCAGCGCCTGAACGAGTTTCGTCTCCGTGATATCGCCCGAGGTGGCGCTCATTCCTTTGCCCTTGACCATCGCCAGCACGCCAGGGACGGCCATTTGCTTCGCGATGTTCTCGTAGTCTGGCGAACCCGTCTTCAGCGCAAACATGGCGATCTTGCCGCCGCGCAACTGGGGCTCTACCGTTCGAGCTGCGCCACGCATTTGTGCCATCGGCGCCTTGGCTGTGGTCTCGCTCTTACCCGGCAGGAAAACGAGGACCCCGAATGTATCCGTGGCAACCGTGTTCAGTTCGGAAAGCCCCGCGATTTCCTTTAGCGCATCCGTGACCGCAGGCTTTGCCACCTCGCCCGGCGCGGCCGTTTGCTCTGTAGTGGGCAGGGTGGCAAATCCCGCTGAAGCCGGAGCAGCCCGAACGCCGTTGTCCTTCACCATGGCCCGTGCGACCAGCACTCCGGCAACAATCAAGATCACGATCCCCACAGTCCACCGCCACCGGCCTCCGGATACCGATGTCCCGCAACTGCACCCCGGTCCGCAAGCCCCTGCATCCTGTTTCTGTTTGTCGTTCTGTTCGTTCATCGCATCTTCTTCCTTTCTCGCAGTTTAGGCGCAACAACCTTTGCCCTTTGACTTCCCGTCCCCACAACAACTTGTCGCCCCCGCGGCTGGCGAATCGAATATCCCCGCCGAAAACTGCTTCATGGCCGACATGGCGCCTTTCTCGACCATGTGCCCAACGGCAATCGCCTCGCGAATCTCGTTCTCTTCGATCCCCATCTCCTTCGCCTTCGCGACGTGGTACGTCAGACAGGGCTGACAGTGAGCGCCTACCGACGCACCCACCGCAATCAATTCCTTTGTCTTCTCATCCATGCTTCACCTCCGGTGTTGTTGTTCAATGACCAGCTACTAAACCCGCTCCCTTCGCCGCCGACAGAGACTCCCGGGATCACAGGAGACAACTGTCCTCAATTTCGTCCTGTCCTGTTCGATCGTTTCGTCGTTCTCTAACGTATTGACCAACCACGTCAGCACGGGTCGGACAAAGGCCCCGGCCGATCCCTGCGGCAAGCAGAAGTAGGCCCATCGGCCGTCTTTGCGCGAATCCACCAGCCCCGCCGCACTTAGTATGGAGAGGTGCTTGGACACCGTCGATGGGGCAAGCGCCAGCACTTCGACAATCTGGCAAACGCACAACTCGCCCGGCCCCAGCATCATCAGGATGCGCACGCGCTGTAGGTCCGCCAGAGCTTTGGTTACGCGCAATGTCGCTCGCATGGCTTCGCCGTTCATACTCCTCCTTTACATTCCTGCCGCCCCGGAGATCAGCGGCGAGACACCCAACAGGTCCACGACGTAGCCCGCCACAACGGCCACGACGAACACGGTCAGCACAAACGCGAAGACCAGCCTCCGCTTGAAGATGGACCCCAGGATGATGATTTCCGGGATGCTCGCCCCGGCGCCGCCGATGACGAGGGCGAGAACGGTGCCGACTCCCATGCCTTTGCCGATGAGGGCCGCCCCGATGGGAATTACCGTTTCGGCGCGGATGTACATGGGTACGCCCAACGCGGCGGCGACGGGGATGGACCACGGATTGCCAGGCCCGGCCAGGCGCACGACGAGATCCTGCGGGAAGAAGCCGTAGATGAAGGCGCCGATGCCCGCGCCAATCATCAGGTACCAGAACACCCCTTTGAAGGTTGAGACCGCCTCGGCCCCCGCCCGTTTCATCCTTACCTTAAAAGGCACGCTCTCGGAATCGTCCGCGTCCATGTTGACGGAGCAGCATCCAGCGTGCGCCGTTTGAGATTCCGCCGCATCACCGTCCTCGGAACAACCACAGTCGCCCTGGACAGACGCCGCGTACGCGGCAACCGGATCGGGAGCAGCCTTTGCGTCGCAACATCCACTCTGAATCCCCGCCAGCGGTTTGACATCCCTTTCCAGCCCCAGTTTCGACAACACAGCCGCCGTGAGCATGGCTCCGAAGAAAGTCACAACCACATAGACAGCCGTTACCTTGAACCCCAGAAGCATAAGGAAGAGCCCGATGATGACCGGGTTGAGCACCGGCGAAGAAAACAGAAACGCCATCACCGGGCCGAACGGCACACCCCCCTTAAGCAGGCCGGACAGGATGGGCACTGTCGAACAGGAACAGAACGGCGTGATCGCACCGAGACCTGCGCCCAGGAGATACTGCACCCACGTCAGCCGCCCGACAAGAAAGGCCCGAATGCGGGAAGGGGGCAGATACTCGAGCAGCAGCCCAACGATGAATGCGACGACAACGAAGATGAGGATCAGTTCTCCTGCAATCACCAGGAAGAACTTGCCGGCCGTCATGAAACTGTTGATCTCAAACACATTCACTCCTTTCGTCATATCGTCACACGACGAACTATCGCACAACGCATCTCACCTGTCAACAGTCCCGCCTTGAAACGTTAGCGAACGCCTCTACCGCGCCGTGTAGATCAGGTAGAGCCCGCCCAACAGGACCAGCACGCCGCAGACCTTCTTGAGGATCACCGCGCCCTTGGACTTCTCGTTCCAGTTCAGGTAATGTTGGACAACCTCCGTGAATGTGCCCGCCAGCACGATAACGGAGCAGTGTCCTATGCCGTAGAACAGGAGCAGAAGAATCCCATAGGACAGGTTCGTCGCCGCGAGCTTGAACGTCACCGCCAGCATGGGTGCCATGTAGGCGAAGGTGCACGGGCCGAGTGCCACGCCGAACACGAGTCCCAGGATCAACGCCGCCAGCATTCCCTTGCGTTTCATGCCGGGCTGGGCTGCGCCAGGCATGGGCAGGCGGATGACATCGAGCAAGTACAGCCCGACAACGAAGAAAATGACGGCCACCGCGTAGTTACCCCAACGCCCGACATCGCCCATCATCCGTCCGGCTGCCGCCGTGATGGCTCCGATCACGCCAATGGTGATTAGGATTCCCACTGCGAACAGAAAGGAGATCGTGAACGCCCTTCGCGTCGTGATCCGGCCCTGCTGGTCAATGAACCCGACGATCAGCGGAATGCTCGCCAGGTGGCATGGACTCAACAGAATGCTGAGCACGCCCCACACGAACGCGGCGGTCAGTGCGAGGCTGGCCGAACCTTCAACGGCGTGCGATAGCGTTGTGAATATCTGTTCCATCATCTCGCAGTCCCTCCTTTGCGTTCCTTGCGCCTTGGCGAGAAATCCTGGCTCTCGCAACGGCGCCAATCATCTTTATCTGCGTTCTTCGCACGTCGGAAAACAACTCCGATTTCCGCCCGTTCATTTCGGAGCGCATTCGCCGATCTTGCACGCCTTGCTGATCTGCTGCGGCGTCAGCTTCATCTTATCCGCCAGCGCCTTCTGGATCGTGATCATCTCGCCGGTCTCCAACGGATTGGCATCCACCCACTTCTTCAGGCTCTCGGCGTTGACGAAGAACCCCTGATGGAAACACCCGGCCGATGCGTGCGTACCGTCCGACTTCGTGCGCTGTCCAAACCAGGCTACCGCCGTGGCCGGCTCCAGCGACGCCACGCTCCCGTTAAGCGTCTTCACGACTACCTTCTCGCCGGTCAACCGGTCCCGCTCCCGGACTTCGATATCCTTCCCGGTGCGCGCAGCCACGCCCAGCGCGCAATGCGAGCAACAACCCCACGTCTTCACGTCACCGACAATGACCTCAGCTACGTCCTCCGGGTAGACCACGCGATCGCAGAACCCGCACTTGTTCGCCAGTTCCTTGCCTTGCAGGACGGCCAAGTCCACCACGTTGCCGCCGCTCGCCTGCCGCTCCTTCTCGGCCGCCTCTTTCCCTGCGAATACTTTGACCGTGGGTCGCCCCGTCTTCGCCTCCATCCCGTACACATACACGGCATCGCTGATCGGAACGAGATTCCCTGTGGCCCAGTCCGCAACTGTTACCTTCTGATCGAACCCGGTCTTGTCCTCCGTCAGGCAGGAGTACATGACGAAGTAGTGGTGCATGCCGCACAACCGCACATCGCCTTTGTCCGTCTTGACCACCACGAGACTGTTCGACGGAATGCCGCCGTCGCACAGGTAACAGATGGCGTCTTTGCCTCGCGTGTCGGGCTGCGACGGCTGCCAACGGCTGAACGGCGGAGCTTCGGCTTTCGCGGACAGATCAACCCCGAACTCCTTCCACTTCGCCAGGATGTCTTCCTTGCCGAAGAACCCTTCGTGCCGGAACAGTTCCTTGCCTTGCGCATCATAGAAGATCTGCGTCGGAATAACGTTGATCCCGTACTTCTTCCCCGCATCCGGGTTCTCCCACACGTCAATGAACTGCACGTCCATCTTCCCGGCGTAGGTCTTCTTCAGATCCTCCAGGATCGGTGCCATCATCTTGCACGGGATGCACTTGGTCGCCCCCAGATCAACCAGACGGGGAATGGCCTTCGTCTGACCCGCTGGCTCTGGCACGCCCTGTGCCGCGGTCGCCTCAGCCGCAGCAGGAACTGCGCTCGCCTCCGGCGTGCCATCCGACGCCGGCTTCTTCCCGGCATTCTTCGCGATGAGCACCCCAACAACCGCCAAGGCCAGGACGATCCAGATCCATTTACCCGGCCCGCTGCAACAACTTCCTCCGCCACTTCCACAGGCGGAGCCCTCTTCATTCTTCTCGCTATTGTTTGCCATGTTCTTCCTTCCTTTCAGTCTCTTCAACCACTTGCCGCCTGCATGAACCCCTGCAAGAATTGCCACAACAACCAGCAACGGAATCAGATCGTCTCCGCCCTTGCCCTGACAGGAACAAGCCGACGAAAGCGCATCCATTCCATTTGTCATGTGATGTTAACAGACCAATTTCGCCGCACCGGCTGCAGCCGCCTTCGCGATCACCTCGGGCGTAGGCGGGGTTTTGCCCTTTTCCATGCCCAGATCGGCAAGTTGCAGGTGCTCGTACGTCTTGAATCCCGCCTGGTCCAGACTGCTCTTCACGCAATTGAGCGGACACCCGTCAATCGCCAGAATCTTCGCGGCTGACTCGGTCGTCGCCATGATCCCGGACACCCGCCCACCAATGCCGGCCGTGCAGTACATTTTGCCCGCGCCGTCCTTCGTCAGCTTTCGTGCCGCTTGATCGGCAATGGCGCCCACGTCCGCCGCCCCCGAACACGCAAAAATCAGCTTCGGAGCCGACCCACACGCACACGCACTCTTGTTGCTCATCTCGTTCCTTCCTTCCTTTCCCTCGATTGCACGACTCGGACGCCTTTCCATCACGGTCTCAGTTTGGCCAGCAGACCTTCCAGCTTGGGCCGCGCCGAGGCGACGAACGCAGTCGCTTCCTCAGCCACCGGCTTGACCGGCACCAGGTCCTGAACGCCATCGGCCGACAGCCCCGAGTCGCGCATGGCGGCAACCGCGCCGAGCAGCATCTTCTCGATCCCATCCCAAGCCGCTTGCCGCGAAAGCCCGGAGGTCTCGGCAAGCGATGCCAACATGTCGAGCTGCGGCCACAAGAAAGTCAGTCCCATTGCGGACACGACCGCGTAAACTTCAAGGTGCGCCTCCGGGACTTCGGCACATTCACCCAGGCCGGAGAAAAGCGTACGTAGCGCCGCGCGGTCCTGCTGCCCCAATGCCTCGCCGAAGGCGGTCGGGTTGTAGCCCTTGCCAACGATGGATGGGGCATTCGGGATCATGCGGGCAATGCGGCGGAAGCCGCCCAGCATCTCCGCCAACTTCGCGATCGTGAATTTCGGTGCGAGCGACACCAGAACCGTCTCGGGCCGCAGGCAGGGCTTGATCTGCGGCAGAACGTCTTTGATCACCGGCGGATGCACGGCCAGAAAGACAATGTCCTGGCGCGCGGCGTCCCCGAGACTTGCCGTCTCCACTTTTGGGTGTTGGGCCTTCAGTTTCGCCGCAACGTCCTGGTTGCAGTCAAAGACGACTACCTTGCCGGGCATAGCTTCCGCACGAGCCCATCCGCCCAGAAAGATCGTCGCAACCCTGCCGCCTCCGAGGAATCCTACGCTTCTCTCGCTCATTTCATCCTTCCTTTCTGTTTGCCGAATGCGCTTGTGCGGCCATCCGGTCACTTCTCATCGCAGCAACAACTGCTCTCCTGGAGCTTGATCCCTGTCGTTCTGCGAAGTAGAGAAAGAATATCGGACGAACAACATCGTCCCTTCGGGTTCAATTCCTTGCACCGGTTCGCTGTGCAGGCACCCGTTGCCTTCTTGATCGCCCCCAACGAGTGAGCCCCGCCGCGGATGGCTTCCACGATGGTTGCCTCCGGGACCCGTTTGCAGTAACAGACGATCTTCTCTTTCATGGGCGTTGGAACACCCTCAAGCGAGGAACTTCTTGATATCGTCCGCACCCAGCACCTTGCCCGCGCTCTTGACCTGCCCGTCCACCACCAGCGCCGGCGTGGTCATCACGGCGAATTTCATGATGTCCGCGATCTTCTCCACCTTCTCGATTGTGGCTTCGATGCCCAGCGCTTTGACCGCCGCCTCGGCGTTCGCCGTCAACAGCTTGCACTTCGGACATCCGGTGCCCAAAATCTGGATCTTCTTCATTGAGTTGAGTCCTTTCCTGCGTTGTGGGTTGCCTTCCTCACTGTTCCACGTCTACTGCCGAGAGCCCGGGGCTGCCCAGTAGATCGTTGTTTCCGCATCCAACGGTTTCGATTTCCAGGGTACTGTGGGAAATGCCCCATTTCGTCTGCAACCGACCCCGAATCTGCCGCAGAACGCCGTCCGTCCCGGAGAGCGGTCCATCAGCGACTCGAAGATGGGCCGTCAGTATCCGCTCATCCGGCCGCAGTTCCCACACATGAAGATGATGCAGATCGCAGCCGGGTATGAGGTCCTGTACATCGCGCCGAAGCGCTTCGAGATCAAGCCCGGCGGGCGTCCCTTCAAGCAAGACGCGGGTCGCGTCACGCAAAAGCCGCCAACCGCTGAGCAGCACCAAGGCAACGACGAGGATTGAAACGATCGGGTCCAGATAAGGCCCGTATTTCAAGGCCGACAACAGGGCCGCCACGACGACGGCTACCGATGAAAGGGTGTCTTGAAGCAGATGTAGCATCGCCGCCCGCATGTTCAGATCGCCGTGGCTGTGTCCTTTCAACAGCAACACAGAAAACAGGTTCGCTCCGAGCCCGATAACCGCCACGACCAGCATTACTCCGGAGAGGATCGGCGCCGGATGCATGAGCCGGGTCACCGCCGACCGAATAATCAACGTGCCCACGACCAAGATCGTGGCGCTATTAAAGAGCGCGGCCATGACCTCGACGCGGCCTAACCCGTAGGTGTGTCGATGCGAAGGGGGCCGCGTTCCGAGCCGGCGCGCCACGAAAGCGATAATTAACGCGACCACGTCGCTCAGGTTGTGGACGGCATCGGAAAGCAAGGCCAGGCTTCCCGAAATCAGCCCTCCGATGACCTCGGCAACGACGATCACTCCATTCAGCGCAATTGCGCCGATCAACCGGCCTTCCACCGTTCTTGACTCGTCAATATGTTCGTGTTCCGGGCTCATCTAGTTCTGCTGCAACTTCTGTTCGAGTTCTCGCTTCGCTGTCGTGAGGATGTCCTCTTTCTTGATGAGGTCTCTCACGCGCTGTTTGTCTGGGAAACTGATCGCGTTGAAAACGCACCACGATTCGCACGACGTACAGCCCACGAGGCACTGTAGCGGCCTTGCCACGACGGCTTTCTTTCTTGCGGCGTCGAAATCGAACACTTCTCTTCCACAAGTGGTGACGCACATGCCGCAGCCCCGGCATTTGTCCTGGTCAATCGTCGGATGCCAGTCGATCCGTTCTCGCGGCACACCCTTCCATTTCGCGAATTTATCAGGTAGTTTCGCACTCATTCGGACCTCCTCCTTCTTTCCGTTCACCCACCTGCCGCCAACACTATTCCCCGCTTGGCAGACAATCCTCGCGCCAACAACACGCGAACTGATCGCATTCGGTTCTGCCGGTGGCGAAGCAAGGCGTGTTGCATTCCGCCGTCTGAATCGCGCGAATCAAGTCCGGTTTCTTCAAACTCTGTGTCTTCAGTCCCAATTCCTTCGCTTTCTTTCTGACATCGTTCATCTTCATAGTGCATACCTCGGTTACGATTCGCTTACGGTCAAGACGCGTTGCGCATCGGGCGCGGCCGTATTCGTCGCCCGATCGCGGGCAAAGAGTAGATACAGCGCGGGCATGAGAAACAGGGCCGCGCCGATTTCCATCAGCAGGCCGCCGATCGCCGCGACGGCCATCGGCTGCAGCAGATCGCCGCCTTCCCCGAGGTTCATCGCCAAAGGGACAAATCCCGCAATCGCACCCACGGTCGTCATGACGCGAGGGCGAAGCCGGATCTTCGCGGCCGAAAGCACGGCGTCAAACGCTCGCAGCCCCTTGGTCTTCCTGAGTTCCTCGGCAAAATCCAACAGCAGTACGCCGTCATTGACGGTCGCGGCGATCACGATAAAAACGCCGATGGCCACGGTCGCGCCAATGGCCTGCCCACCGACCATTAAGCCATACGCCATGCCGGCCAGACAAACCGGCAGACTCAGGAAAATAATGATGGGCAGTCGGAAACTCTCGAACTGGATCGCCAGGACCGCAAAGGCAAAGAAGGCTGCGAATCCCAGAATCATCCCGAGCGCCCGCCGGTTCTCCGCCATGATTTGAGCCTGACCGCCCATGGCAAAGCTCACTCCCGGCGGACGCGTGAGCGCGGCTGCCGCGGCTGCGGCCCGCGCCGTGGCATCGCCGACGCTGACTCCGGCCGCCGGGTCCGCCCGTACGATCACCTGCTTCACCTGGTCTTCCCGGGCAATTTCCACCGGTCCGACGGCGCGGCGCACCTCCGCCACGTCGCGCACATGAATGGTCCGGCCATTGCGTGTATCCAGGACGAGGTTCTCCAGATCTTCCTTTCCGGTGATTCGCGGTTCGGGAACCATGACCCGGATATCGTAGTACTCGCTCCCTTCCCGGTATTCCGTGGAGACCACCCCGCTCACCAGCGTGCGCAACGTGGTCGCCACCTTGTTCACGGGGATACCCAGGGCGGAGGCGCGCACGCGGTCCACATAGATGCGGTATTCCGGCTTGGTCATGTCCATGGAGATGTTCACGTTGGCGAGCTGTGACATCTCGCCCATCTTCGCGGCCAGAGCTTTGGCGAACTCAAAGATCGGCTGCACGTCCGACCCCTGCACCTTGACCTCGACATCCTGCAAGCCGATTTTGCGAATTCCCTTGATCGGCATGTTCATGACGGGCAGTTTTGCACCCGGGACGCCGGCCTTCTTCACCAGTGGCTTGATCTTTTCGATGAAGTCCGCTGTGCTGATCGTGCGCTTGGATTTCGGGAGAAGCTGGATGTCCACCTCGCCCTCGTTGGCGGTTTCGTAGGTCGCCAGTCCCCAGACCCGTCCCCCGGCCATGGTGAAGACGCTTTCGATCTCGGACAGACCGCGCACCTGATCTTCGACGCGCGCCAGGACGCGGTCCGTTTCCCCCACGGACGTACCGGCGGGCATTCTGAGCTTCACCATGACGCGTCCGTCATCCAGTTTCGGAAAGAACTCGGAGCCGACCCTGCCCGCACCGAGAATCCCGCCGATCAAAACGGCGACGAAGAGACCGATCGTTACCCACCGGAAGCGTAACACGCCCCTGAGCGCCGTCCCATAGCTCTGCGTGAGTCGCTCGATACCCGACGCAAAGGCCCTGGCCACGGGGTCCATACGCCCTGGTTTCAGCCAGCGTCCGGCCAGAAAAGGGGTGATGGTCACCGCGACCAGGAGGGAGATGAGCACCACACAGGCAATCACCAGCACCAACTCGTGAAACAGCAGTGACGCCAAGCCGGGCACGAACAAGAACGGCAAGAACAGCGCAAGAAAGCTGGCCGTCGCCGCGACGACCGCGGGACCCACCTGCCGGGTGCCGGCAATGACCGGATCCTCCGCGGCCGGGTCCGGCGATTGCTCCCGCTCGTGCTTGATCCGGGTAATGTTCTCCAGAACGACGATGGAATTGTCGAGCAGGACCCCAAGCGCCACAACCAGACCGCCCAGCGAGAAGATGTTGAGCGAAAAGCCGAGCGTCTTCATCGCGAAGAAATTGGCCAGCAGCGTCAAAGGCAGCGCCACGAGCATCACGGCCACTTGCCGCCAGTTTCCGAGAAAGAGGTAAATGACCAGCACGACCAGGATGGCGGCGAGAATCGCCGAATCGCGGACGCTCTTGATGGCGCCCATCACGTAGTCCCCCTGGTTCTCCACCACGCCGAAACGGATGTCCGGGGGCGACTCGGCCCGCAACTGGTCCAGCTTGGCCTTGACCGCTGCCGCGACCTTGACGGTATTGGCTTCCGCCTGCTTGAGCACGTTGACTTTCACGCATGGCTGCCCATTGAAGCGCGTGTTGACGCGCAACTCCTCGTGGGCGTCCTCCACCGTGGCAACGTCCTTGAGGTACACGAGGTCACCATTCGCGCCGTGCGCGACCGCCACATTGCGGATTTCGTCGAGGTTCTCGAACTCGCCCATGGTGCGGGCGATGATCTCCCGCGTCTCGACGGTGACGCGCCCCGCGAAAGTCTGCCGGTTCTCCTCCCGCAGGGCTGCGGCCACTTTCTCCGGCGACAGGTCATACGCCGTCATACGGACAGGGTCCAGGTGCACGCGAATCTCGCGCTCAACCCCTCCGACCACCTCGGCCCCCGCGGTTCCCGGTACGGCGCTGAGGCGTTCAACCAGCCAGTTGTCCGCCCATTCCCGCAGCCAGACCAAGCTGCGCGTGTCCGATGCGAGCGTCACCTCCATCACCGGCAACTGGGACGGGTCCGCCTTGATGATCACCGGCGGGTCCATGTCGGGAGGCAACAGGCGGTTGATGCGGCCCATGATGGCCAATACATCCTGATAGGCCACATCCACGTTCACGCCGTACCGGAAGTTGACCAAGAGGGTGTACATGCCTTCGATACAGGAGGCATCCAGATAGTCGAGGTTATCCACCGTCGCCATGGCGCGTTCAACCGGGTCGGCGATCTGCGTTTCGATCTCGTCCGGCGTCGCGCCCCGCCACCAGATGTGGACCTTCACCATCGGATAGGTGATGTCAGGCAGGTAGTCCACATCGATCTGCGTCAGCGAAAACCAGCCAATGACGGCTACCGCCACGGAAAGAACCGCAACCGCCACGGGTCTGTGGATGGCAAGTTCGGTCAGTTTCACGGCTTGGATTCCTGTTTAGGCCCGCTGCCTGGTACGGCCGCGGATTCCTTCTTCTTCTGCCCCGCCACCTGCACCGTGGCGCCGTCCTTGAGCATCTCCGCGCCTCGCGTCACCACCATGTCGTCAGCCTCGATGCCGCTCTCGATCGCCACCCAACCGCTTGCCTCCAGGGCCGTCTTTACCTTCCGTCTCGCCACGGCATCTTGCTTCACAACAAAGGCCACGACTTCTCCGTTCGGCATGACGGCCAGGGCGCTCTCGGGCACGACCACCGCATTCGTCAACGTCTGGACCGCCACGTCCACACGGGCGAACATGCCGCCCAGAAGTCGCACCTCCTCCTTCACGACCGCTTCCGCCGTCAAGGTGCGTGTCGTCCGCTCCAGTTCGGGATAGACCCGGGTGATTTGGCCCGTGAAACGGCGGCCCGGATAGGCATCCAAGCTCACCTGGACGGGTTGATCGGCACGGACCGCGAAGGCCTGTTGTTCGGGAATGGGTAACCGAACCACCAGACTGGCTGGGTCGTACACTTCAACCAAGGGAGCCCGTGGCGACACGTAGTTGCCGTCCGCGATCCAAACGCGTGACACCACGCCGTCCCAGGGCGCTTTGATTTCATAGTCGCCCGCGCCGGTTTCCATGGCCGCCACCTGCGCTTCGGCGCGCTTCAGGTTCGACCGTGCCATGTCCAGTTGCTCGCCGGGAAGCGCACCGCTTTTCACGAGCTGCTCAACGCGCTTGAACTCCGATTCCTGCCGCCGCAACTCCTCGCGCGCCGCCTCCAGCCCTGTTTCCGCAATGCGGCTGCGGCCGACTCTCGCGAGAATCTGGCCCTTTTTGACAGTGTCGCCTTCGCGGACCGAGCACTCCATGATGGGGCCCTCCGCCGGCGACGCCATTCTCGCCACTTTGACCGGTTCCACGGATCCCGTGAAGGTCAGCATCTTCGTCAGGTCCCGCTTCTCCGCCTTGGCAACCTGCACCACCGGCATCGGCTTCTTGGCTTGGTCCCCCGCTTCCGGCTTCTTCCCGCAACCCGCGAACAGCAAGAGCGCCATCGAGCAACCAAACCATGCGAGATGTATCTTCATGGCAGTATTTCTCCAACCGCTAGTTTCCGCCGCGCATCGGCCACGGCCAGATCGGCGAGCGCGCGGGCATGACCGGTCTGGGTTGTCACCAATGCCGTCTGCGCATCCAGTACGTCGGTCATCGTGCCTTTGCCCAGGTCGTACTTCTCCTTCATGATCCGGAAACTCTCCTCGGCTTGACCAATGGCCTGTTGGGCTGTCTGCACCCGTTCCTTTGCGGCGGCGATGTCCGACAGTGCGGTCTCCACCTCGAAGCGAATCTGTAACTCAAGCTTGCGGAGGCGTTCCTGAGCGCCATGCAAACGCGCTTTCTGTTCGGCCACCTTGGCGCCGGTCAGGCGGCCGTCGAACAGCGGGATCTCCGCCACCAAGCCGATGCGGCCCACGTCCCCTTGGTCCTCCGTGCCCTCCGGGGCATCCGACGCGTCGGGCAACCACCGCGACCCATACGAAGCCTGGGCCGAGAGCGTGGGCCGATACCCTGCGCCGGCGGCACGCACGGCGGCGTCCGCAGCCGAGACCGATGCCTGTAAGGCTCGGTAGTCGGCTCGCCGGGCAAGCGCCTGGCGCATGCAGGTTGCGGCTTCAGGGCAGGCTGGGGGTTCATTCGTCGGCAGAGCTCCGCGCGCCTCGGGCGCGGCGGCATCGTCCAAGCCCAGTAGTGCGGCCCACGCGCGCTGCTGGACGGTGCGGTTGTTCCGCTCACGCACCTGAAGCGAGTACAGTTCGGCACGTCGCACATTGGTCCGCAGCAGGTCCACGCGGGCCGCTTTTTGCGCAGCCATCAACGCCTGAATGGTGCGTTGCTGCTCATCCATAGAGCGCACAGCAGTCTCCAGAGACCGAAGAACCTCGTCCTCTGCCAACAGGCCATAATACAGGGCGGTGACTTGGTAAGCGAGGGACTCGCGGACACGCGTCAACTGATCCGTCGCGGCCTTTCGGCTCCAGTCGGCCGAATCCGCTTCGGCGGATATGCGACCGCCGGTGTAGAGAGGCAAACTCGCGACCAACTCGGCCCCAAGGATGTCTGGCCCGAACACTCCCGTTTCGCCGTTCTGGGTTGCAGGAAAGAGCCGCTGATCCTCCGTCCAGTAGTCATAGGAGCCGCGCGCCTTCAGCGTGGGCCGTCCACCTGCCTGAGTTGCCCGCAGGCGAGCCTCCGATTCCGCCAATCGGCTCTGAGCTTCGCCTACGTCGGGATTCCGCTTCAGTGCAATCGCCAAGGCTTCGTCCAGCGTAAGACGACGGCCATCTTCTGCCGCCGGCAGGCTGAAAGGCGCCGCCGATGCACACAGGAGCAGCAGAAAACCGACTGCGGCATCACGTTTCATGACACTATAGCCCCGAATACTATCCCCGTGATCGTGGCCATGATCACCACGA
>Ga0315283_10001020_pt1 | contig 21705 bp, 20 predicted proteins | sample YL17G09_0_MG_FD_204541 | JGI IMG/M metagenome (GOLD analysis project Ga0315283, IMG submission 204541) | Sediment microbial communities from Yellowstone Lake, YNP, Wyoming, USA - YL17G09_0 | ecosystem: Environmental > Aquatic > Freshwater > Lake > Sediment | place: USA: Wyoming | collected...
GTTGTGCGTCAGCAGCGGCTCGGCGGACGTGACCGCCGGGAGCAGGGCAGCCACGGTGCAGGCTGCGGTCGCCGCAACGACGGCGACGTATCGCGAAAGCGCAGAATTCACGGCCACAGCAGGCCCTCCATCGGTCTGCGGGGTTGGCCTGCGAGTCTAGGCTCGCGCAGGACGCGAGGCCTACGCAGTATCCACGGTCGCGCCGGTCCGCAGCTGTGGCAGAATCCCGCGATAAATCAACAATAAGCAGCTCGTGTCGGAGGGGTCATGCGGCCACTTGACGAGGCCAGCGGGGCGGAAGACTCGACATTGCCGGTGGACGGGTTCGAAGTCGAGGAAGTCAGCGACGAGTCTACGATCCGCCAGTTCGTGGCGGACTGGCGACGACGCGTGAGCCAGGAATACGCGATGTCGTTGCTGCAGCCTCATCCAGGCGAGGACGTTCGGCTGCGCCTCTACTGACCATGACGCGAATCATCGACGCGTGGGCGCAGCATCCGACTGCACGGCACCTGAATCACCCGATGTTTGAGTCGCTGCGTCGCTGGACGCGCGGCGATGCCATGGGCAATGGCGAGATAGCGGAATGGCCGGTGGCCTTGACGATCGCCAGCATGGATGCGGCCGGTGTGACGACCAGTCTCATCAGCGCCTGGGAAGGTCCGCGGGGCTCGCTGATCTCGAACGACGAAGTGGCTGGATTCGTGCGCCAGGCGCCTGACCGGCTGGTCGGTGTCGGCTCGGTGGACTTGAGTCGCCCACGCGATGCCGTCAAGGAGATCCGCCGCTGCGTGGGCGATCTCGGCTTCAAGGCAATCCGGGTGCTGCCGTGGCTGTGGGAATTGCCGCCCACACATGCGCGTTTCTATCCGGTGTACAACGAGTGCTGCGAGCTCGGTGTGCCGTTCTGCACGCAGGTCGGCCACACCGGTCCGCTGATGCCCTCCGAAGTCGGCCGGCCCATACCCTACATCGACCAGGTCGCGATCGACTTCCCGGATCTCGTGATCGTCTGCGGGCACATCGGCTATCCGTGGACGGAGGAGATGATCGCGGTCGCAACCAAGCACCGAAACGTATTCATCGACACGTCCGCCTACACGGTGCGGCGATACCCGCCGAATCTCGTCGCTTACCTCAAGACGCACGGCCGCGAGAAAGTGCTGTTTGGCTCGAACTGGCCGATGATCGCGCCGGCGAAGGCGCTCGAAGGTATCGAGGCGCTCGGCCTCGACGAGCCGACGCAGGCGGCATTCCTGTCCGGAAACGCCGCCCGCGTATTCGCGCTCTGACTACTTGATCTGGCCGCGGATCTCGCCGAGTTGGTAGTCGCCCGGCCCGGAGTTCGCAGGCGGCGTGCCGTCGTCCGTGTGGACGTTCACGTAGGTGTTGCTATCGCGGATCTGCTCGATCAGGTCCGCTAGTGGCGATCCGAGCAACGGGCCCGTGAGGTCGCCCGCCGTGATGGTACCCTCTGCGAGCACTCCGCTGAAGTCGCCTTTCTTCGCGGCTGCACCGTGCGCCGGGAACAGCCTGACGACAGCCGGTCCGTTCGCCGTGGCGGGCCCGAGGTGCATGTCGGCTCCGGACGGATTGCGGATATTCTCCACGGAGAGTGTGTACGAGACCTTCTTGCCGTCGGCGGAGACCATCAGCTTCAGCTCTCCGGTGGCCTTCGACGTCGTCGGCTCTGGAACCTGAGAGGCGCCGGTCAGCTTGGCGCTGAATTGCGACTCCTCGGCCTGCACCGAGATCGCGGTCAATGCCAACACGGCCGCCGAGAGGGGAATCCAGACTCTTCTGATAGACAACATGTTCGATACCTTTCCGGGTTCGTAGGGTCGTCCAGCCCGTTCGATCCGGGCCGGACATGGCATCCAAAATCGGCCCTCGACGACCAAACGAAAATACGTAGTTTCGGAAAGCATGTTGCGCCCGGGGCCGCTCAGCCGAGCAGCAGCGCGGCGCCGCCCGCCGCCAGCACGGCGATCGACGCCATCAGCACCGGCTTCCTGAGTTCTGCGCTGCCGAGCACGCCGGCCATGGCGGCCTTGACGATCGTGTTGGCGAGCGTGGCGATGATGATCGCCTGGCCTGCGATCGCGATCCCGCCAGTCCGCGCGTACTGCGCCATCGACAGCGTGATCGCGTCCACGTCCGTCGTGCCCGCGAGCGCCGCCACCAGGTACACGCCGCGGTCAGGGGCATACGTCTGCACGAGCTTTACAACGAGCAGCACCAGCGCGAAGAACGCGGCGAACTTCGCTGCAGCGGTCAGGCTGAATGGATTGGTGAGGGGTATGCCCTCGGTGCTCTGCGGCGCCCCGCCGCGCCTGCGCAGGTACCAGGCGACCGCGAGAGCTGCGACTGCCATCGCCGCAAGCGGAGCCACGAGTGCCGGCAGGAGGTCGCGATTCACGACCAGCACCATGACGATGACCCGCACGAACATCACGGTCCACGCGAGCAGGATGCCGCTTGCCAGCGCCGGCGCCGCCGACGCGTACGCCGGGTCGCGGCTCTGCTTCGAGAACGCGAGCGTCACGGCCGTCGAGGATACGAGGCCGCCCGTGAGCCCGGTGAGCGGGATGCCGCGCTGCGTGCCGAGGAGCCGTGTCGCGACGTAGCCCACCAGCGACAGTGAAGAGATGAGCAGCACCAGCACCCAGAGCGAGCGCGGGTTGAGCGCGCCAAGCGGGTCGATCGCGCGATCCGGCAGCAGCGGCAGCACGATGAACGTCGCGATCATCAACCGCAGGCCGGCGTAGACGTCCTCGCGATCGAGTTTCCTCACAATCCCGTGCAGCGGCTGCTTGTACGCCAGCAGCGCCGCGACCATGACGCCGAGCCCGACTGCGAGCTCGCGATACCCGAGTGTCGTCATCGCGCCCAGCAGGAATGCGGCGATGGCGGCAAGCTCGGTCGTGAGACCGAGCGCATCGGGCTGCGCGCGCGCGGAGAGCACATAGCCGGCGATGACCGGGGCAACCGCGACGACCAGCGCCGCGGCGAGGATCCAGGGCGACCCGAGAACCAGCGTGAGCCAGCCGCCCAATGCACCGATCAGCGTGAGCAGGATGAACGTGCGCAGGCCGCCGATCGTGAGTTCGTCGTGCTCGCGCTTGTGGCGTTCGCGTTCGATGCCTAGCAGCGCGCCGATCAGCAGCGCGGTGGCGAAATTCCAGACGACGGTGATATCGACTTGCGGGGGCATGGGCCCGCCTGGACTCACTGGGTTTGCGGCTGTCCCGCGTAGAGATCGATCACCGTGCCGATGGCGCGCTCGCAAACGCGGCAGAACGGCACAGCGTCGCGTGTGAACATGACGCAGTCGAGTTGCGGCCGGTAGAACGCCCGCGCATCGTAGTTGGCGCCCCGGAAGGCGCCGACCTTGCCTGCGAATTCCGCAGACCCGAGCAGGCGCGTCGTGAGGGCCTGCTCCTTGCGGAACAGCGCCGACATTTCGCTCTCCGGGCGTCGCTCGTCGCGCATTGTCTTGCGCAGCGCCTGGTAGTCACGCTGCTCCCTGTCGAACTCGTCCTTTGGCCACGGAGTGGGGATGGGCGTGCCACTTGCGACCAGGTCGCGCCACTTGAGTTGCGTGGGATCAAGCAGGGCCGTTACGTTGGGTTCCCACGGCTCGACGACGTCTGTGACCGGTTCGTATGCGACGGGCGAGCCGTAGTACTCGTCGGCCAGCGCCGCGAAGTGATGGCCGAACTCGTGGACGAAAAGATAGTCGGCCCAGTCGTTGTTGATCGCCACGGTGGAAAACAGGCCGAATATGCCGCCGCCGCCGTACGTGTCGCTGTTGACGAGGATCGTGAGGAATTCGTACGGCGCCCACGACGCCACGTCGCGCAGCGCGCGGTTGTCGAAAGTCAGCACGTAGCGCTCGGTGCGGAACGCGTCATAGGAGGCGCCGACCGGGGTGCGCCGGTAGATGCCCGTTGACGGCCGCGATACGCCCGATTCGGCGGAAGGCGGGCACAGGCCCCACACGTTGAAGTCGGTCCGGCGCGACTTGAAGGGCTCGTGGCCAAAAAGAGCCTTGGCCATGCGCTCCGCATCGGGGCGGAATTTCGCCGCGCATTCGGCCGCGGTGTAGCCGTCGCCAATCAGCACGATGTCGACCTTGTCCGGCGGCAGACCGCTGTGTTCGATCTCCAGCAACGTTTGTTCCGGCGGCCGGGCGCGGTCGACGAACATGTCGGCCGGATCGACCCGTGTGGTCCACGCCGTCTCGAAAACCTGCGACGCATTGCGCCTCTGCACGACGATGTCGACCGGCCCGGCGGGGGCCGGGAAACGCAGCGATTCCTGGAACGTCTGGTGCGACTTCGCGGCCTCGGCCGTGGTCACCCACTCGCCGTAGATCGACGCGTAGCCGCGTGAATAGAGGACGTGGCCGGAAGGGTCGCGCACCTCGAAACGGTACTTGCCGAGATTGGTGTCGTCGATTGCCCGCGCCGGGTTGCCCGGCCACGGCAGCGGTTCTATCACGACGCGGTCCACCGCGAAGATCTCGGCGCCCTGGCCTCCTGTGTGCGAGAAATCGAGCCGCATCGTCGCCGGTTCCGCGGCCGGCGCCGGCAGCACCGCAACGGTGGCGAGCAGGACCGCAAGACGCGCGAGGAGGCTGCGATTGGCCACGTCAGCGGCTCCGCCTCGTAGCGGTCGGTCGCTTCGCCGCCCGCGCTTTGGCGGACGCGCGCGACTTGGCAGTTTTCTTGCGGCCAGAGTCGCGCGCGGGGTTCATGCGCGCCAGCACGCGCTGCTCCTGTGCCTGCAGTACCGTCTCGACCTGGCGCAGCTGGGTGACGAAGAGCTGTGCCGCCCGCGACAGCGAACGCTTGCGCGGGTAGAAGAGCCCGTAGCTCAGGTGCAGCCAGGGTGCATCGAAGGGCACCAGCGCGAGCTTGCCCGAGCGCAGTTCGGGCTCGATCGCGGTCAGCGGGGCCAGGCCGATGGCGTCGCCGGCCAGCACTGCGGCCTTGACGACCGAGAAGCTGTCGAGCATCAGGTTCGGCGAGAGGTCGCCGGTCTCGCGCTCGACCTTGGCCGACGGCATGGACTTCGCGATGTGCATCGCTATCCGGTGCGGGATCCGGGAGCAGGCGAGCGGGAACACCAGCAGCGTCTCGAGCGAGTGCTGCTTCGCCGCGGCGAGCGGGTGGCCCTGGCGGGCGAAGAAGAACACGCGGTGCTCGGCGACGGGCTCGATCGCGAGCCGCGTGGGGTGGCGTTCGGCGCTGGTCGTGTCCGCGATTGCGAACTCGAGCTTGGCCGCAAGCACTGCGCGCGAAAGATCATCGAAGTCGCCGACGGTCGCATGCACCCGCAGGCGCGAGTTCGCAGTCGCCATCCGTCCGAGCGCGATGCCAAGCGGCAGCTCTGCGGCGAACATGTCGGTGCCGAACACGAGCTCGGGCGCCTGCAGTCCGGCCAGTTCCTCGAGGTCGCGCGTCAGGTCGCGGGCCTGCGAAAAGATCCGGCTGGCATGGTCGATCACCAGGCGGCCGGCCTCGCCCGGCTTCAGCGCCTTGGCGGCCGTATCCATCAGCTTGGCGCCGACCGCGGACTCGAACGAGCCGATGCGGTTCTTCAGCGCATCCTGGGTCAGGCCGAGTGCCTTGGCCGCGCGGGTCAGGTCGCGGGAGGGAAGCAGGCCGATGATGTCGAGAAGACTGGGAGTTTTCACTGTGCCCTCCGGATGCAGGCCGAAAGCTAGCAGATGGCCCGCCGGACCGCACCTGCCGGACCCGGCAGGCCTGCATCCGACCCCTCACTCTACGACCTCACGGTGCTCCCGTGCAGTCGGTATGATGCCCTGATGGGTTCGAAGCTGATTTCCCGGCGGGATCTCGAGTTCCTGCTCTACGAATGGCTGGACGTGGGGTCACTCTGCGACCGGCCGCGTTTCGCCGATCATTCGCGCGAGACGTTCGATTCCGCGCTCGATACGGCGGAGCGCGTCGCCACCGAGGTATTCCTGCCTCACCGGCGCAAGAGCGACGTCGAGGAGCCGAGGTTCGATGGTGAGCGAGTTCACCTCATTCCCGAGGTGAAGGCGTCCTTCGACGCCTTTGCGGCAGCAGGCCTGCTCGCCGCCGCGGCCGACTACGACTACGGCGGCATGCAGTTGCCGCTGGTCGTTGACAAGGCCTGCTTCGCTTATTTCCTTGCTGCCAACGTGGGCAGTTCCGGCTACCCGTTGCTCACGGCAGCCAACGCGAACCTGCTGCTGTCGCATGGGTCCCCGGCGCAGATCGACGCCTTCGTGCGGCCGATGCTCGACGGCCGCTACACCGGCACCATGTGCCTGTCCGAGCCCCAGGCCGGCTCGTCGCTGAGCGACATCGTCACGCGGGCGGAGCCGGACGGTGAATCTCCGCTCGGGCCGCGCTACCGGATTTCGGGCAACAAGATGTGGATCTCGTGCGGCGAGCACGAGATCGCAGAGAACATCGTTCACCTGGTGCTCGCGAAGATTCAGGGCGGCCCGCCGGGTGTGAAGGGGATCTCGCTCTTCATCGTGCCGCGCGGGCTCGTCGCGGCGGATGGATCGGTCGGCGAGCGCAACGACGTGACGCTCGCCGGGCTCAATCACAAGATGGGGTATCGCGGCACCGTCAACACGCTGCTTAATTTCGGCGAAGGCCGATTCCGGCCGGAAGGCCGCGCCGGGGCGATCGGGTATCTCGTCGGTGAGCCGCACCGCGGTCTCGCCTGCATGTTCCACATGATGAACGAGGCGCGTATCGGAGTGGGCCTTGGCGCCGTGGCGCTCGGTTACGCCGGCTACCTCGAATCGCTTGAATACGCCCGCAATCGCACACAGGGCCGGCCGGTTGCAAGCAAGGACCCGGCGACTCCCCAGGTCCGCATCGTCGAGCACCCGGACGTCCGTCGCATGCTGCTTGCGCAGAAGGCCTACGTCGAGGGTGGCCTCGCGCTGAACCTCTATTGCGCGCGGCTGGTGGACGAGCAGCACACGGCCGCGGCCGAGCCGGCGCGGGCCGAAGCGGGGCTGCTGCTCGAGATCCTGACGCCGATCGCCAAGTCGTGGCCGTCGCAGTGGTGCCTGGCGGCAAACGATCTCGCCATCCAGGTGCATGGCGGCTACGGCTACACGCGCGATTACCCGGTGGAGCAGCTGTACCGGGACAACCGCCTCAATCCGATCCACGAGGGCACGCACGGGATCCAGGCGCTCGACCTGCTGGGCCGCAAGGTCACGATGGAGCGGGGGCGCGCGCTCGAACTGCTCGGCCGTGACATGGCGCTGACGTTGGCACGCGCGCGTGGCACCGGCGATACGGAGCTCGCCACCTGCGCGGCGAAACTCGAGCGCGCCGTGGGCAGGGTGGTCGAGACGACCCGCGCGCTCTACGGTGCGGGCAACATCGAACTCACGCTTGCCAATGCGACCGTGTATCTCGAGGCATTCGGACACGTCGTGCTTGCCTGGATCTGGCTCGAGCAGGCCTGCGCCGCACATGGCAAGGTCGGCGACTTCTACGACGGCAAGCGCCAGGCCTGCCGCTACTTCTTCCGCTGGGAGCTGCCCCGGACGGGTCCGCAATTCGATCTTCTCGCCAGCCTGGACGACACCACGCTAGCGATGCACGACGACTGGTTCTAGCCGAGGTGCCCTTGGCCCGTTCGATATTCATCACTGGCGCGTCGTCGGGCATCGGCGAGGCGCTCGCCGTCGAGTTCGCACGGCGCGGCTACGACATCGCGATCGCCGCTCGCAGGGCCGATCGTCTCGAGGCGCAGGCGAGCGGACTTCGCGGCCTCGGCGCGAGCCGGGTGCTGCCGGTAACGCTCGACGTGACGGACTTCGACGGCATCGCCGGCGCGTTGCAGCGCGCCGCCACCGAGCTGGGCAGGCTGGACATCGTGGTCGTGAACGCCGGGGTCGGTTACTCGCTGCCGGCCGGCAAGGGCAAGTTCGACCTCGTGAGGCGCACGCTCGACACGGACCTCACCGGCGCGATCGCGACCATCGAGCATGCATTGCCGCTGCTCAGGGCGCAGGGCGGCGGCCAGATCGTCGGCATCACGTCCATCACCGGCGTGCGCGGCATGCCGTTCCTCGGCGCATACTCGGCATCCAAGGCGGGGCTGCATCGTTACCTGCAGGCACTGCGCGCCGAGGTGTATCACGAGCCCATCGTCGTGACCGAGCTCGCGCCGGGCTATATCGACACCGACATGAACCGGGACGTCGCCAATCGTCCGTTCGTGATTCCCGTGGCGAAGGGCGCGGCGATCATGGCGCGTATGATCGAGCGCAAGGTCGGCCACCGCTACGTGCCGGTCCTGCCGTGGACACTGATTGCGCCCATCTTCCGGATTCTGCCGACCCGGTTCCTGGCGCCGCGGAAGAAATCAGCCAGACGGGACTGACCGGATGAGCAATATGCAGCCGAATACGAAGCCCGTGGCGCCGCAGCACGCGATCGACCTGGCGAAACTCGAGCAGTGGCTGGCGACGAGCGTGGGTCCGCTGGGCGGCCCGCTGGAAGTGGCGCAGTTCAAGGGTGGGCAGTCGAACCCAACGTACCTGCTCACCGCAGGTGACCAGCAGTTCGTCCTGCGCCGCAAGCCGCCTGGCAGGCTGCTGCCGTCGGCGCACGCGGTGGATCGCGAGTATCGCGTCATGAAGGCGCTCGCGGGCACTGACGTCCCGGTCGCGCGCATGTACGCGCTCTGTGAGGACGAGTCCGTCATCGGCACGATGTTCTACGTGATGGAGTACGTCGGAGGGCGGCTGCTCTGGGACCCGCGGCTGCCGGACGCCACGGCAGGCGAGCGGGCGCAACTGCACGACGAGATGAACCGCGTGATTGCGGCACTGCACTCGGTGGACCACGAAGCCGTGGGCCTCGGCGATTTCGGCAAGACAGGCGACTACATCGCGCGGCAGGTCGCGCGCTGGAGCAAGCAGTACCAGGCGTCCGAGACCGAGAAAATCGAGGCGATGGACAACCTCATCGCCTGGTTGCCGGCCAACATCCCGCAGGGCGATGAAACGCGCATCGTCCACGGCGACTACCGCATCGACAATGTGATCTTCGATCCGGTCGAGCCCCGCATCCGGGCCGTGATCGACTGGGAACTGTGCACGCTCGGCCATCCGCTCGCGGATTTTGCCTACCACTGCATGGTGTGGCGCATCCCGCCCGGCATATTCCGCGGACTCTCCGGCGTCGACCTCCCGTCGCTCGGCATCCCCACCGAGCGCGAGTACGTGGCCACCTACTGCAGACGCACCGGCCGCGACGGCATTGCCGCCCGTGAATGGGAGTACTACATGGCCTACAACATGTTCCGTATTGCCGCGATCGTGCAGGGCGTGATGGCCCGCGCGCTGCAGGGCAACGCCTCGAGCGCCGAGGCCATGCAGACCGGTCGCGCCGCCCGCCCGCTCGCCGAGCTCGCCTGGAGCCAGGTCGAGCGACTGAAGCTTCCCTGAGGACACACACATGGATTTTGCGCATTCCGGAAAAGTTCAGGACCTGCAGCGTCGCGTCACTGCTTTCATGGACGAGCACGTCTACGCGAGCGAAGCGCGTTTCCACGGCGAGGTGGAGGAGAACCGGCGCAAGGGCAACGCGTGGGTGCCGACGAAGGTCGTCGAGGAACTGAAGCAGAAGGCACGGGCCGCTGGCCTCTGGAACCTGTGGCTGCCCGAGTCGGAGTACGGCGCCGGCCTCACCAACCTCGAGTACGCGCCGCTCTGCGAAATCATGGGACGGTCGCTCGTCGGGCCCGAGTCGTTCAACTGCTCGGCACCCGATACCGGCAACATGGAGGTGCTGGTCCGCTACGGCAACGAGGCGCAGAAGCGCGAGTGGCTCGCGCCGTTGCTCGAGGGCGAGATCCGCTCGGGCTTCGCGATGACCGAGCCGGCGGTGGCCTCCTCGGACGCGACCAACATTGCAGCCAGCATCGTGCGCGACGGTGACCACTTCGTGATCAACGGGCGCAAGTGGTGGACCTCGGGCGCCGGTGACCCACGCTGCAAGATCCTGATCTTCATGGGCAAGACTGACGCGGGCAACGAGAACAGGCATCGCCAGCAGTCGATGATCCTGGTGCCGATGGACACTCCGGGCGTGCGCGTCGTGCGGCAGGTGCCGGTGTTCGGCTACGATGATGCGCCGCACGGGCATTCGGAGATCGACTTCGTCGACGTGCGCGTGCCCGCAACCAACCTGCTGCTCGGCGAGGGCCGTGGCTTCGAGATCGCTCAGGGACGGCTCGGCCCGGGTCGTATCCACCACTGCATGCGGCTGATCGGCGCGACCGAGCGCACGATCGACAAGATGTGCCAGCGTGCCCTTACGCGCACGGCCTTCGGCAAGCGGCTGGCCGAGCAGGGCGTCTGGCGCGAACGGATCGCCGACGCGCGCATCAAGCTCGACCAGGCCCGCTTCCTGGTGCTGCACGCGGCGTGGAAGATGGACTTCGCAGGCAACAAGGCCGCGCAGAAGGAGATCGCGATGATCAAGGTCGTCGCTCCCAACGTCGCGTGCGAGGTGATCGACCAGGCGATCCAGCTGTTCGGCGGCGCGGGCGTGTCAGACGATTTCGGTCTCGGCTGGCTGTATGCGAACTCGCGCACGCTGCGCATCGCGGATGGCCCTGACGAGGTGCACCGCAATCACATCGGCAAGCTCGAACTGGCGCGCTTCCTGAAGTTCTGAGCCATGCAGATCGCGGGCAACGTAGCGCTCGTCACGGGCGCAGGGCGAGGCATCGGAAGGGCGCTGTGCCGCGAATTCCGGCAGCGCGGTGCTGCCGGCATCGTGGTCGCGGATCTCGACGGCGCCATGGCCGAGGCGACGACGGCGGAGCTTGGCGGCATCGGCCTGCAGTGCGATGTCGCCGACTCAGCCGCCGTGCGCAGGGTGGTCGAGGCGGCCGTCGCGCGTTACGGTCGCGTGGACATCCTGGTCTCGAATGCCGGCCTCGGCGTGAAGGCACTCGATCTCGACAACGCTCTTTCCGCCTCCGACGCCGACTGGCAGCGCATGTGGTCGGTGCACGTCATGGCGCATGTGCACGCGTGCCGCGCCGTGCTGCCGGGCATGCTCGAACGCGGATCGGGTTATCTCGTCAACGTTGCGTCGGCCGCGGGGCTGCTGAGCCAGGTGGGCGACACGGCATACAGCGTTACCAAGCACGCTGCGGTCGGGCTCGCCGAGTCGCTTGCGATCACCTACGGGGACCGTGGCGTCGGCGTGTCCGTCGTCTGTCCGCAGTACGTGGCGACGGCCATGACGGGCCTCGACGAAAAGACGGCGGCAGGGTCACTGCCCGGTGTGCTCACGGTGGAGCAGGCCGCGTCGGCGATCGCCGACGGTATCGAGCAGGACAGGTTCCTCATCCTGACTCATCCGGAAGTGCTCGGGTTCTTCCAGAACAAGGCGGCAGACTACGCGCGCTGGCTCGGTGGCATGCGCCGCGTCCGCGACCGCTTGCGCGCCGGAGGCTTCCTCAAGGTCAAGCCCTGAGTTGGTTTCGCACGCCTGAGCCGCTGCCAGGCCGCGAGACAGTGCGCGATGAGTGGCTCGGCGTCCGGCAGAGCGGCGCGATTGGCGATGATGCCGACGTCCATGCGGCCGTCGTGCGAAAGCGTCGTGAAATTGAGGCCCGCCGGATCCGCGATCATCGAGATCGGAAAGGCCCCGACCAGCCGTGAGCGACCGAGGTAATTCTCGCCCTCCGTGCCGCCGACGTTCGAGACGACATAATTCACCACCGGCCTGGTGTAGGCGTCGAGACCGAACGCGTGGGACGTGAGCCACAGGCCGAACGCGAGCAGCGCGAAGTCGAGGGACGCCTCGTTCGACATCGAGCGTTGCTCGGCCTTTGCGCGCTTCGTGCTCGCGACGATTTGCCGGAGGCGGGCGCCGACTCCTGAACGTGGACTGCCGAGCTTCACGAACAGCGTGGTCGCCTTGGTGCCTGCCTCGCGGTCGTCCGGCTGGCGCAAGGACACCGGACACATGGCGACCAGCGGTGCAGGCGACGGCTCGCCGAGGTCGCGCAGGTAACGGTGGACACCGTCGTCAACGATCGCCAGCAGTACGTCGTTGATCGTGCCGCCGTGGGCCCGTCCGACGCGGCGCATTTCTTCCAGCGGCAAAGTGAACTGCCCGAGGGTCCGCTCTGCCGTCACCGGTTGATTGAAACGCGTGTGCGGCCCCGCAAAAGGCGCATTGCCGCGCGGCCGGTCCGGTTCGCTGCGCAGCGCGCCGATCCGCTGTGAGGCGGTTGCGTAGAGTTCGCGCATCGCCATCGCTTGACTCACCAGCGTGCGCAGGTTGTGCGCAATGCCGGTGTCGCCGGTGTCCACGGCTGCGGGTGCCGCATGAAAGCCGGCGAGGATGGGGCCCGGTTCCCTGGAGAACGAGCCGAAAATTCTGGCCATCGCGGAGCGTCCGTCCCAGCTCACGTGATGCGACTTGACGTAGAGCGCGAACTGCCCGGATTCGAGACCGTCGATCAGGTGGATCTCGAAAAGCGGGCGGCGGCGGTCGAGCATTCCCCGGTGCAGTTCGGCAAGCCGCTCGTTCAGCTGCGCGATGGTTCCGGGCGCGGGCAGCGTGCTGCGCAGCACGTGTCGGCGCATGTCGATCGCGTCAGGGTCCCGCCAGTGCGCAAGGCCGAGCGGCGGCGCGTCCGCCAGCTGGTTGAAGGGTGCGGTCGGACGCGTGGCCCGGTAGGCGCGCAGGACCTCGCGAACCGCCTTGTCGGCGCTCTTGCCCTCGGTCGGCTCGAAAATCAGCACCACACCGACGTTGGCCGGCGCTTCTTTACGGTCCGCCCACAGGAACAGGAGATCGGTGAGCGGGATCACGCGGGCCATGGCCGGGAAAGTATGCGACATCCGCAGGGGTGGCGGCACGCGGGCGATGCTAGACTCGGGCCGGCCCCCACCTGGGACCGAGCCGAGAGGACGCCATGCGTCAATTGCGCGGTGAAGACGCCCGTTTCGTGTACGCCGAGTCGGGGCATGCCAATTCAAACATCACGCTGGTCTACATCTACGATCCGTCGACTGCACCCGGCGGCCGGGTGCGCTTCAAGGGCCTGCTGAGGCACATCGAGAGCCGCCTGCACCTGTCGCCGATCTTCCGCCAGAAGCTGCTGCGGGTCCCGCTCGAACTCGACTACCCTTACTGGATCGAGGACGAAGGCTTCGACCTCGAGTATCACGTGCGTCACGTCGCGCTGCCAAAGCCGGGCGACTGGCGCCAGTTCTGCATCCAGGCGTCACGCATCCACGCCCGGCCGCTCGACCTGTCGCGGCCCCTCTGGGAGCTCTACCTCGTCGAGGGGCTCGACACGTTCCTCGACCTGCCGCCCGACAGCTTCGCGATCCTCGCGAAGATCCACCACGCGGCCATCGACGACAAGGGAGGCTCGGAGATCACGACGCTGCTGCACGACGTCACGGTGCAACCGCCCCACCCGGAGCCCCCCGAGCCCTGGTTCCCGGCGACGCCTCCGGGCTCCGTGTCACTGCTGGCACGCGCCGCATTCCACAACATGGTGCAGCCTTTCATGGTCGCAGCACCGCTGACGCGTGTGCTGCGCAAGGTCGCCCCAGTCATACTTGGCACGCTGCGCGAGCTATGGCTGCACCCCGAGCGTCTGCCGATCACCCGCTTCAACGCGGAGGTTTCGCCGCACCGTGTGTTCGAGACGCGGCGCTTCACGATCGACGAATTCAAGCGCGTCCGCGACCTGGTGCCGGGCTCGACCATCAACGATGCGGTGCTGGCCGTCTGCGGCGGGGCGCTGCGTCGATACCTGCTGACCCACGATGAGCTGCCCGGACCGAGCCTCGTATCGGTGGCGCCGGTATCCATCCGCAATGCGGACACGACCACCACGACGGGCCGCGGCGGCATCAGCATGCTGCGCGTGCCGCTCGGTACCGAAATCGAGGATCCGGTGCGGCGGCTGCGCGCCGTGCATCACCACACGTCCAGTGCCTCGGAGATCGAACAGGCTGTCGGCGCGAAGGAACTGACCGACATCACGAAGCACGCGCCTGCCGCGACGCTTGCGATTTCGGCCCGCCTGCTCGCCGAGTCGTCCATCGGCATCGGACAGGGGGCGCCGCTCGCGAGTTGCACGATCACCAACGTGCCCGGGCCCGCGATCCCGCTGTACCTGAATGGCGCGAGAATGACCTATTTTTCGGCCATCATGCCGATCGCGGACGGCATGGGCCTCGTCTTCGCCGTCACGAGCTACGACGGCAAGATCATCATCTCGCCGACGTCCTGCCGCGAGCAGATCCCCGACCCGGAATTCTTTGCGCTGTGCATCCGCGAGTCGTTCCAGGAGTACCTGGGGCTCGCGAGCCGCCGGCCCAGCCCGTCGCGGCGCAAGGCGGCAAGGAAGTCCAGCAAGGCCAAGGCAAAGGCCAAGGCGCAGCCGAAGGCCAAGAAGAAAGCGCGGGCGCGTCGTTCCGCGGCCTGAGCCGACGGGGGGCGGCAACCGCCTGGTGAAAGCGCGGCTCAGGCCGCCTGCATCAGGCTCGCCATGCGTTCGTAGAGCGAGCCCACCACACCGTGCGGTTCGAACGGCTTCCACGCGCCTTCAGGCTGCGCAAGCCGGTCGGCGAGTATCCACATCACCGCCGCGTTGAAGCCGAGGCCGATGTGACTGCCCGGCACCCAGATGTTTTCGTGCTGGCCCTCGCCAGCGTCGAGCTGCGCCGAGTCCGGCGGCACGACGCCATCCGTCATCGAGTAGATGCAGGTGGACGGCATCGGCGGCGGCGACTTGAGTATCTTGGAGCGGACGTTGGCGACGTGGGCCACCGCCCCCATCGGGTGCGCAAAGTAGCGGTACAAGGCCTGGACGAGGAGCGGTACCTTCACGTTGCCGACCGAAAAGCGCATCGGGCTGCCGAGGGAAATGACGGAACGAATGCACTCCGGCGCGGCGTGCGCCGTATAAAACCCGTAGACGCCGCCCAGGCTCCAGCCGATCACGCTCACCTTGCGGCGGTGGCGGTGGTGCAGGAAGCGCACTTTCTGTTCAAGAGCCTGAGCAAACTTGAGCTTGAAGCCAGTGTTCTGCCCGAACCCCCAGGTCTCCACGTGATAGCCGCGGGAGCGGAGGAACATGCTCAGTCCGACGAGAGTTGAGTCGCCAGCCGTGAAGCCCGGGACGAGCAGCACCGGATGACCGTCGCCCCGGGGGCTGGCGTGCAGGAACGGGAGGCAGGCTGGCAGCAGCGCCATCTCGAGCAGCCCCCGGGCCTCGAGCAGTGTGTAGAGGCGCCTGGGCGGCTTTCCAATTCGGGCTGAAATGGCCATGGGCTTTCGCTTCTTGCCTCGCGCCTTGCGGTGGCTGCGCTGCAGCAAGCTTAACCTCCCTGCGCGAGTGGCGGTAGCCGCATTGCGGCGGCCGCGCTGGACAGGCAAGCTGCCCGCTTCTCAAAGCGGCCCCAGGGCCCACGTGGAGATCTCATGCGTTTGATCAGACCTGTTGCGGTGGCGGCCATGCTTGCCGTGCTGCTGGCTCCCGCACTGCCGGCCGCCGAGCGCTCCGAGATCCCCGACCAGTACAAGTGGAACCTCGCCGATCTCTATCCGAACGAGGCGGCGTGGATCGCGGCGAAGCAGGACCTGGTTGCGTCGATTCCGCAACTCGGGCAATGGCAGGGCAAGCTCGGCGAGTCGCCGGCCACGCTGCTTGCGGCGATGACGGACATTGGCAAGACCAGGCTGAAGCTGGACCGGCTCTACAGCTATGCGTCCCAGTTGTACGACCAGGACACGCGAGTGAGCCGCAGCCTGCAGCTGCAGCAGGAGGCGAGCCAGGTATACACGGAACTCCAGACGGCGACCGCGTTCGTGCGGCCCGAGTTGATCTTGGTCGGGCGCGCGAAGATCGATGGCTTCATCGCCGCGGAGCCGAAGCTCGGCCAGTACCGCATGTATTTCGACGATGCGCTGCGCGCGGCACCGCACACGCTGTCGATGGGCGAGGAGAAGATCGTTGCACGCACCGGGCTGATGGCGGATACCGGACGTACGGTCTACTCCGTATTCACCGGCGCCGAGCTGCCGTTCCCGGAGGTCACGCTGTCGAGCGGCGAAAAGGTCCGACTCGACGGCGCCGCCTACACGAAGTATCGGGCCCTGCCGTTGAAAGCCGATCGCGATGCCGTGTTCAAGGCGTTCTTCACGCGCTACGGGGAGTTCGGCGGCACGCTCGCCACCACGCTCAACGCGCACGTGCAGGCACTGGTCTTCACGAAGGACGTGCGCAAGTTCCCGAACACGCTCGAAGCGGCGCTCTTCAAGTACAACATCCCCACGTCCGTCTACACGCAGTTGATCACGGACGTTCACGCGAACCTGCCGACACTGCACCGTTACCTCAGGCTGCGGCAGAAGATCATGGGCCTGCCGCAACTCGGCTATGAGGACCTCTACGCGCCCATCGTGGCGAACGTGCAGTTGAAGTTCACGCCGGAGGAAGCAAAGGAGCTCACGCTCGAATCGTTCGCCCCGCTGGGCCGGGCCTACGTGGATGCGCTGCACAAGGGATACGACTCGCGCTGGGTGGATTTCCTGCCGAGCACCGGCAAGAGTTCGGGCGCCTACAGCACCAGCGTCTACGACGTGCATCCTTACCAGCTGCTCAACTTCACGGGCACCTGGGAGGAGGTCTCGACCCTGGCGCACGAGTCCGGGCATTCGATGCATTCGTACCTGGCCGCGGCCAGCCAGCCGTACGCGACCGCGGACTATGCGATCTTCGTCGCCGAGGTGGCCTCGACGCTGAACGAGAGCTTGCTGTTCCACCACGTTCTCGACCAGACGAAGGACGACGATACGCGGCTCTTCCTGCTCTCGAGTTACCTCGACACGATGCGTGCGACGCTCTTCCGCCAGACGATGTTTGCGGAGTTCGAGCTCATGATCAACCAGGCGGTCGAGCGCGGCGAGCCGCTCACGAAGGAATCGCTCGACGCGCTGTACCTGAAGCTGCTGCGCCAGTACTACGGCGCGGAGCAGGGCGTGGTGAAGGTGGCGGATCTCTATGCCACAGAGTGGGCCTACATTCCGCATTTCTACCGCAACTTCTACGTCTACCAGTACGCGACCAGCATGATCGGCGGCATGACGCTGGCCGAGAACATCATCGGCAAGGAGGCCGTCGCCTCGGGCAGCGCCGCGAAGGGTCGAGACGCATACCTCAAGCTGCTGTCGTCGGGGTCATCGCAGTACCCGATCGACCTGCTGAAGGAGGCTGGCGTGGACATGACGACCTCGAAGCCGTTCGAGGCCGCGATGCGCGAGATGAACCGCATCATGGACGAGATCGAGCGGATCTACGCTCGGCGGAAGGGCTGAGGCATGGCGGCAGGTCGCAGGAAGCGAGCCGGCGCCTACGCGTCGATCAAGCAGCTCGGCGCGCAGGCCCGGATTCCGGTCGCGCCCGACGAGGCGGTGCTCGAGCGCGTGTCGAACCCGCATCCGCGCAAGCTCTACCTGACGCGGTTTATCGCGCCGGAGTTCACGTCGCTTTGCCCGATCACCGGGCAGCCTGATTTCGCGCACCTGGTCATCGACTACGTGCCGGGCCGCTGGCTGGTGGAGAGCAAGTCGCTCAAGCTGTATCTCGCGAGCTTCCGCAATCACGGCGCGTTCCACGAGGACTGCACGCTCGCGATCGCCGGACGGCTGGTGGAGTTCCTCGTGCCACGGTGGCTGCGCATCGGCGGGTACTGGTATCCGCGGGGCGGGATGCCGATCGACGTCTTCTGGCAGACAGGCCGTCCGCCGGCTGGCCTGTGGATACCGGAGCAGGGCGTCGCGCCGTACCGCGGTCGCGGCTGACGGGGACGGATCGGGCTGCTATAGTCGCCGCCCTCCATGGTGGCTCGCGTCGGATCCCTCGCGACGGCCAGCCGCAAACCCCGCCAGGCCCGGAAGGGAGCAACGGTAGCGGCCACGCCGGGTGCCGGGGGTATTCTGGCGCGGGCCGCCTCCATTCTGGCGCCTCGAGGAGACCGGACCTCCGCATGAGCTACCTCGTCCTCGCCCGCAAGTGGCGGCCGCGCAGTTTCGAAGAACTCGTCGGCCAGGAGCACGTCCGCCGAGCGCTGACCAATGCGCTCGACTCGGGCCGCATCCACCACGCATTCCTGTTCACCGGCACGCGTGGCGTGGGCAAGACGACCATCGCACGGATCTTTGCCAAGTCGCTGAACTGCGAGAAGGGCGTTACCTCGAAGCCCTGCGGGGAGTGCAGCGCCTGCCGCGACATCGACGCCGGGCGGTTCGTCGACCTGCTGGAGGTGGACGCGGCTTCCCGCACCAAGGTGGACGACACGCGCGAGCTGCTCGACAACGTGCAGTACGCGCCGGCCCGCGGTCGCTACAAGGTCTACCTGATCGACGAAGTGCACATGCTCTCGACGCACTCGTTCAACGCGCTGTTGAAGACGCTCGAAGAGCCGCCGCCGCACGTCAAGTTCCTGCTCGCGACCACCGACCCGCAGAAGCTGCCGATTACCGTGCTGTCGCGCTGCCTGCAGTTCCACCTGCGCAGGCTGCCGCTGCAGCAGATCCAGGAGCGGCTGGCCTTCATTTCGGCGGCGGAGAAGGTCGAATTCGAGCCGGCGGCGCTGCGTGCCATCGCGCGCGGCGCGGAGGGCAGCATGCGCGACGCGCTTTCGCTGCTCGACCAGGTGCTTGCCTTCGGCGGTGGACGCGCGCTCGAGAGCGAGGTGCGGGCGCTGCTCGGCACGCTCGACCGGCGCCACGTCGAGGCGATTCTCGAGGCGCTGGCGGCGAAGGACGGCGCTGCGCTCATGGCCTGCGTGCAGCAGCTCGATGAGCGGGCCCCGGATTACGACCAGGCGCTCGGCGAACTCGCCGCCGCAATCCAGCGCATGGCGCTGCTGCAGGCCATACCGGATCTGCGTGGTGAGGACGAAGAGGAAGACCGGGTGCTCGCGGCACTCGCAGGCCGCTTCACGCCCGAGGACCTGCAGCTTCTCTACCAGATCGCGATCATGACGCGGCGCGATCTCGATTTCGCCCCGGATGCTCGCGGTGGATTCGAGATGGCGCTGCTCAGGATGCTGGCGTTTCGCCCGGAGGCGCCTCCGGCCGTGAGTTCGCCCGCACCGTCCGGCACCACGCACGCTGCCGCTTCGAGTTCCCGCGGTGCGGGCCCTGCTGCGGCGCCCTCCGGGGAATGGCCGTCCATCGTTGCAGCGATGGCGCTGCAAGGACCGGCGGGACAACTCGCGGCGCACTGCGTGCTCATCGGGCGTGTGAAGGACCTCGTGAAGCTGCGGCTCGACCGGGCCGGCGAGGTGTTCCATCGCGCGCAGCTCGTGCAGAAGCTGACGCAGGCGCTGTCGCAGCATTACGGCGCGCCGGTGCGACTGGAGATCACCGTCGCGGACGCCGACCGGATTGAGCCGACGCCCGCGCGGCAGCAGGCGCAGGTCGCGGACGAGCGATTGAAGGCGGCGGAGCAGGCCATCGAGAGCGACCCCGCGGTGCTTGCGATGCGAGACATTTTCGGTGCCACGGTGCAGCCGGGCTCCGTGAAACCGTTGAACTGAACATCAAACTGGACATCTGACCTGGAGACTACGAACCCATGAAGGGCGGCATCGGCAACTTGATGAAGCAGGCGCAGCAGCTGCAGGCGAACATGCAGAAGGCGCAGGAAGAGATCGCGGCAATGGAAGTCACCGGCGAGTCCGGCGGCGGCATGGTCAAGGTCACGATCAACGGCCGGCACGAGGCGAAGCGGGTGCAGATCGACCCGTCGGTTCCGCTCGACGACCGCGAGATGGTCGAAGACCTCGTCGCCGCCGCGATCAATGACGCCGTGCACCGGCTCGAGGCCGCGTCGCAGCAGAAGATGTCCGGCATGATGGGCGGCATGAACCTGCCGCCAGGGCTCAAGCTGCCGTTCGGCGGCTGACGTCGCTCACGGCCATGCTCTATCCGCCGTCCCTCAGCCGGCTGATCGAGGCGCTCAGGGTCCTGCCGGGCGTCGGTCCCAAGTCGGCGCAACGCATGGCGTTCCACCTGCTCGAGCGTGACCGCGACGGTGCACGCGAGATCGTCGCATCCGTTGGTGCCGCGATCGAGGCGCTCGGTCACTGCAGGCGCTGCCGCATGTTTGCCGAGGGCGACCTGTGTCCGGTGTGCGCCACCGCAAGCCGCGACCGCACGCTGCTCTGCGTGGTCGAGTCGCCGGCGGACGTCGTCGCCATCGAGCAGTCCGGAAGTTTCCGCGGCTGCTACTTCGTGCTGATGGGACATCTCTCGCCGCTCGATGGCGTGGGCCCGGACGAGATCGGCATCGAAGCGTTCGAGCGACTCATCGCTGAAGGCGAGGTGCGCGAGGTGATCCTCGCGACCAACCCAACCGTCGAGGGCGAGGCGACCGCGCATTTTCTCGCCGGGGTCGTCGCTCGATTCGGCCTGCGCGCGTCGCGCATCGCGCATGGCGTGCCGGTCGGCGGCGAACTCGAGTACGTGGATGGCGGGACACTGGCGCACGCGCTGGCAGGAAGGCAGGTGATCTGACGGCATGAAATCGTTGCCGATGCGCGTGTTGATCGTGCTGGCCACGTTGGCGCCGGGTGTCGGCCACGCGCAGTACGTGTCGTCGTTTGAGAGTGTGCGCAGAAGCTATTCCAAGGGCGATTTCGACGCGGCGATGGCCGGGTTCCGCGAGCTGTCCGAGCAGGGGGACGCGCGTGCGCAGGTCCTGTTAGGACTCGCGCTGAAAGAAGGCCACCATGTGCCGCGTGACCTCGCGGCTGCGTACGCATGGCTGGACATCGCCGCCTCGGCGTCGATTCTCGACAGCGAAATGGCCGCTTCGGTCGAGCGCACACGAAACGAGTTGGCACTGGTCCTGTCGGGCCGCGAACTGCTGGCCGCCGAGCGGCTGGTGACGGAATACAGGGAGCACCTCACGGCGCGGCTGAAGCAGCAGGGCGAGGTGGCCAGGAAGGCGCTCTTTTCCGATGGCTCCGCTCCATCTGCGGCGTCCGTTGCCGGCTGTGCCGAAGACCGTTGGCTGGCCGGATGCGACGAGTCTCGAGGCCGATCGGATGCCGCCAAAGGCTGTCGCGGCGAATTCCCGGTCCTCGATGCGCCCCCAGTCATCAGCGGACAGTCGGCGTCGATGCACGTGCCGCGCGTGCACGGGCCGGGCACCCTGGCCAGGGAGACGACGACGGTGACGTACGCACTGCACATCGATGCTTCGGGCTTCGTTTGCCGCGCGGCCCTGGTCGAAGACAGTGCCAGCCACAATGCCGACCAGACGACTCTGCAGACCGTGACTCGATGGCGCTTCCGGCCTGCCACCAGTGGCGGGACTCCGGTGGAGTCGCTGTATGTCGGTCGGTTGACCTGGGTGCGGGATCCGTGAGGCCACGCGCGTGCCGGGCGGCCCTTTCGGGTCTTCCCCGGCTCGCGAAGAAACATGCTCGCCGAAGAAGACCCGAAAGGCCCGCTTGATGGGCCGCGCCTGAGCGGTGGATGAGGCGACTGGGGACTGTCCCCAGTCGCCTCATCCATCGCACGGCGCATGAAGCGCCCACCGGATTCGGCCGTCGCATCGCAGGCCATATTGGCGCATGCCCACTGTCGAGGGACGATGTCCGGT
>Ga0315283_10001022_pt1 | contig 21699 bp, 22 predicted proteins | sample YL17G09_0_MG_FD_204541 | JGI IMG/M metagenome (GOLD analysis project Ga0315283, IMG submission 204541) | Sediment microbial communities from Yellowstone Lake, YNP, Wyoming, USA - YL17G09_0 | ecosystem: Environmental > Aquatic > Freshwater > Lake > Sediment | place: USA: Wyoming | collected...
AGGTAGGCGAACGACCTCTGGAAACCCGTCATCGCCGCCGTCAACGGCATGGCCTGCGGCGGCGCGCTCTACCTCCTGGGCGAGGCCGACATCATCCTCGCGGCCGAGCACGCCACGTTCTTCGACCCCCATGTCACCTACGGGATGGTCGCCGGCTTCGAGTCGGTGCACCTCCTGCAGAAGCTGCCCCTCGGCGAGACGTTACGGGTCGCCCTGCTCGGGGCCAACGAGCGGCTGAGCGCCGGCCGGGCCCACCAGCTCGGTCTGGTCTCCGAGGTCGTCCCGGCCGACGAGCTCCTCGATCGGGCGATGTGGGTCGCCACGGCGATCGCCGAAGCCCCGGTGCTCGCGGTGCAGGGGACGCTGCGGGCGGTGTGGATGGCCCACGAGACGGCCCGGCGCCAGGCCCTCGAGCAGGTGTCGACGCTCGTCTCGCTCGGCACCGATCCCGCCAACATCGCGAGCGGCCAGCAGGCGTTCAAAGGCCCCCGACGGGAGTGGCGGCTGCGCTGATCGGCGCCAGGGCCGATCGCCCGGTGCCGGCCGGCGTCAGTCCTCGACGGGGACGGCCTGGCCGGTGCGGACCTCGTCGCCACCGTGGACGAGGAGGTTGGCGCCGGTGATGTACCCGGCCGCAGAGGAGGCCAGGAAGCAGACGGCATCGGCCACGTCGGTCGGCGTGCCCATCCGGCCGAGGGGGATCGTGGCCTCGACCCGGGCGATGGCCGCACGGTCCCCGTAGTAGAGCTCGGCCTGCTCGGTCTCGATGATCCCGGCCGAGACGCAGTTGACCCGCACCAACGGGGCCCACTCGATGGCCAACGTCTCGGTCAGGTTCAGCAGGCCGGCCTTGGCCGCCCCGTAGGCGGCGGCACCCGGGGAGGGGCGGATCCCGCTGACCGAGTTGATGTTGACTATGGCGCCGCCCTCGTCCTGGGCCTGCATGACCCGGTTCGCCGCCTGGCCGACGAAGAGCGGGGCCAGCAGGTTCAGGGCCACGATCGACGTGGAGAGCCGGGGGGAGGCCGTGGCGGCGTCGACGGTCGGTGCCCCGCCGGCGTTGTTCACGACCACGTCGAGGCGGCCGAACCGTTCGGTCACGTCGTCCACCAGGGCGTCGACCTGCTCGCCGTCTCGGACATCGGCCGTGAAGAAGGTCGTGCCCGCCGGCTGGTCCTCGTGCTCGGTGCGGCCGCAGACGGCGACGAGGGCGCCACGGGCGACCAGCCGCTCGGCGATCCCCCGGCCGATGCCGCGGGTCCCACCGGTCACCAGGGCGACGCGACCCTCGAGGTCGGTGTTCCCGTCCATGTCGGTACGAGCGTAGGGCGACCCCGTTCGGCGACCCGATTCCGGGTCCGGTCGCGTCAGGGCTGCATGACGATGAGGCGCTGCTCGGTCATCTCCCGCACGGCGTAGGGGGGCCCCTCGCGGGTGTTGCCGCTGTCCCGAAGGCCGCCGTAGGGCATGTGGTCGGCCCGCCAGGTCGGGACCTCGTTAATCAGGACGCCGCCGAAGTCCAAGGTGTCGGCCGCCTTCAGGGCCTTGCCGAGATCCTTGGTGAACACGCCGGCCTGGAGGCCGTAGCGGCTGTCGTTGGCCCGGGCCAGGGCGTCGTCGTAGTCGGTGTAGGTGGCGACGGCGACGACGGGGCCGAAGACCTCGAGGGCGCAGACCTTCATGTCGTCGGTCACCCCGGTCAGGACGGTGGGGGTCAGGACACCGTCGGCGGTGAGGCCCCCGCCGGTGGCCACCGTGGCGCCGGCCGCGGTGGCCTCGGCGATCCACTCCTTGACCCGGTCGGTCTCGCCCGCGTCGATCAGGGCGGAGACATCGGTGGTGTCATCGGCAGGGTCGCCCACGACCAGCGCCTCCACCCCTTCGACGAGGACGGCGGTGAAGTCCGCGGCGATGTCCTCGTGGACGTAGACCCGCTGGGTGGAGATGCAGGACTGCCCGGCATGGCTGAAGCCGGCCACCTTGATCTTGGCCGCCGCGGTGGCCCAGTCGCCGTCGGGCTCGATGATCACCGGGGCGTTGTTGCCCAGCTCCAGGCCGACCTTCTTGGTCGCGGCCCGGGCCCGGATGCCCCAGCCCACCGGCGGCGAGCCGGTGAAGGTGATCATGGCCACGTCGGGGTGCTCGACCAGGTGGTTGGCGGTGGACCCGGCGCAGGGGACGACGTTGAGCCAGCCCGGCGGCAGGCCGCACTCGTCGATGAGCAGCTCGGCCAGCTTCAGCGCCGACAGCGGGGTGGCCGACGCCGGCTTGAGGACAACGGGGCAACCGGCGGCGATCGCCGGGGCCACCTTGTGGCAGACCAGGTTCAGGGGGAAGTTGAAGGGGGAGATCCCGGCCACGACGCCGATGGGCACCCGCTTGACCCAGCCCACCTTCCCCTGGCCGGCGGACGACGCGTCCATCGGGATCAGCTCGCCGCCGAGGGTCCGGGCCATAGCGGCGGAGAAGTTCACCGTGTCCACGGCGCGGGCCGCCTCGACCCGGGCGGTCTTGATGGGCTTGGCCGCCTCCGCCGAGATCACGGTGGCGAACTCCTCCACCCGCTCGGCCAGCAGCCCGGCCGCCCGGTCGAGGATGGCGGCCCGTTCGTGGGCGGGCAGTGGCCCCCCCCGGTGCAGGGCCTTGGCAATGGCCACGGCCCGGTCGAGGTGCTCCTCGGTGCCCTTGGCCACCGTGGCCACCACGGACCCGTCGAACGGGGAGCGGACCTCGATGCTCTCGTCGGAGGCGACACGCACGTCGCCGATGATCATCGGAATCTGATCGGCCATCGGGGATCCTCCGTGCGGCTTGTCCCGGGTCGCGTCACGGTAGCTTCGCGACGACCGCCGCCGTTGGGGGGCGCGCAGGAGGACGACAGATGCCCCGGTCGGTCCGGTGGCGGCGGCTGTTGCTGGTGATGATCGCGCCGGTCACGTTCCTCGGCCTGGCCGTGGCCTGCGGGGACTCGGCGACGCCGAGGTCGCCACGGACACCACCGCGGTCACTGCCCGGACCCCGGCCCCCGAATCGGTGACCGGTGACCCCCGGGCCTGATCCGGCGGATCAGGGCGGGAGGTCGATGACAACGGCCAGGGCCCCGCGGATCTGAGCCAGCGCCATCGAGCCGACGTTGCCTCGGACCTCGTGGACCCGGGCCGGCGAGACGGCCCGGATGTGCTGGCATTGTGCCGCCGACTCGTGCTCGAGACCCGTGGGTAGGACCACCTCGGACCCGAATGGACGAATGGTCGTTGTGAGGGGGACGACCTGGATCACCGTGGGCGAGACATCGAGGATGCGGGCCGGTCAGAGGCGGATGGTCACCACGACGTCGAGGGCACGGTCCAGGTGGGCCTCCTCGACGTCGTTGGCCATCACCTGGGCCCCCTGCACGTTCACCAGGTCGACGTGGTCGGTGAGGGGGTAGGGCCCGGCGTGCCAGGTGCCGAGACCGAGGTTGATCCCGGCGCTGCCGTCGCAGAGGAAGGCCCGCAGCGTGTCCAGGTGGGCCGCTGCGCTGAAGTCGACGTCGGCCGGCCCGACGAGCACGACGGTGGGCTTGCCGTTCAGGGCCACCAGGGCCTGGGTGGCCCGGTGGTGGCGGTTGAGCACGGTGAACTCCAGTGGCCTGTGGCCATAGCTCAGGACGTCGAGGTGGAACGTCTCGTCGCCCCGCAGCTCCAGGCGGACGTCGTCGAGCCCGACGACCTGGCCGAACGGCGCGAACCCCGCAGAGGTCAGCGGCTCGGCCCGGACCACGTGCTCGCGCATGGATCTAGTCTGGCGCGGACGAGCAGGGGGTGACGGGTGGACGTCCGGTCGATCGAAGACGTGGAGCCGGTGGTGGAGCACAACGGCACCGTGCCGGTGTGGTGGCTGGTGTCACCGCGGGAGATGCACGACATCACCGTCGGCGGCCACCTGGAGCTGGTCTCGGAGTTCGAGGTGGCCGGTGGGGGCCTGGTCGACCCCCACTCGCACCCGACCCACGAGTTCTACTACGTCACCGCGGGTCGGGGTCTCATGACCATCGCCGGCGAGGAACGGGAGATCGGCCAGGGCGATCTCGTCCACATCCCGCCCGATGCGGTGCACAGCCTTCGCCCGGTGAGCGACCACGCCCCGATCCACTGCTTCTGCTTCGCGGTCGGGGTGAAGGACGCCGGCGAGGTGGACTACACCTCACACTGAGGGATCGGCCCGCCGGATCCTGGTGGGATCGAGGCCGAGCAGGTCGACGGTGGTCTCGCCCGCCTGCAGACGTCGGAAGAGGTCCTGTTCCCGATCGGCTCGCTGGCGGGCGGCGGCGACCACCTCGGCGAGGTGCCCGCCTTCGATGACCACCACCCCGTCGGCGTCGCCGACCACCCAGTCCCCGGGGTGCACGGTCACCGCCCCCAACGTCACCGGTCCCCCGACTTCGCCGGGCTGGTCCTTGCTCGCGCCCTGCAGGGCGATCCGGTCACAGAACACGCCGAAGCCGTGGGCGGCCAGGGCGGCGGCATCGCGGACGCCGCCGTCGATGACCAGCCCGGCCAGGCCGCGGGACTCGGCCCCCGTGGTCAGGACCTCGCCCCAGTAGCCCCGTTCGGGCTCGGCCGAAGCGTCGACCACGAGCACGCTCCCGGGCGGCGCGAGGGTCACCGCGACGTGGATCGCCAGGTTGTCGGCGGGGGCGCAGACGACGGTGAAGGCCGATCCGGCGACGGTGGCACCGGGCCAGGCGGCCCGCAGGGCGGAGCGCAGCGGCCGGGCGCCGCACTCCCCGAGGGTCGCGGCACCGAGGCCCAGGAGATCGACGGCATCCACTGGTGGTCGACCCTACTGGCGCACGGTCGGGGCCTCGGCTTGCGGGTCAGCCGGTCCCCGGGCACACTCCGGCGACCGTGGCCGGCGACCCCTGGGACTTCGACGACGACCTGGCCCGCCAGGTCCTGGCCTGGGCCGAGGACCGCCTGCGCCGTGACCCGAGCCCGTTCACCGGGGCCCGACCCCGCGACGACCTCGAGGCCGCGGCCGGCCAGACCATCACCGAGGAAGGCCTCGGCTTCGACGAGGCCTTCCGGGTCTTCAGCGAGGTCCTGGCGCCCGCCACCCGGGCCCAGGACCATCCCCTCAACCTGGCCTACATCCCCACCGCGCCCACCGAGGCGGCCCGACTCATGGATGTCGCGGTGAGTGTGTCGTCCATCTTCGGCGGCGTGTGGGAAGCAGGGGCCGGGGCCATTTTCGCCGAGAACCAGGCTCTGGACTGGCTGCGGCGCCTGGCCGGCCTGCCCGAGTCGGCGGGCGGCTGTTTCGTCGCCGGGGCCACGATCGGCACCCTGTCGGCCCTGGCCGCGGCCCGCACCGCGGCCGGCCCCCGCCCCCCCGGGGGTTGGCGCCTGGCGGCCACGCGGGAGGCCCACGCCTCGGTGCGGGCGGCGGCCCGGGTGCTCGACGTGGAGATGCTCGAGGTCCCCGGCGACGAGCGGGGCCGCCTGACCGGGCCGAACCTGGCCGCAGCCGTCGCCGGGCGCACGGATGTGTTCGCCGTGGTGGCCAGTGCCGGCACGACCAACGCCGGGGTCATCGACGACCTCGCCGGGGTGGCCGACGTCTGCACCGGGGACGGCCTCTGGCTGCACGTCGACGGCGCCTACGGCGGGGCGGCGCTGGCGGCACCGTCGGCTCGGGAGCGGCTGATCGGCATCGAGCGGGCCGATTCCCTCGTGGTCGACCCCCACAAGTGGCTGTTCGCCAACTACGACTGCGCCGCGCTGCTCTACCGGGACCCGACGAAGGCAGCCGAGGTCCATTCCCAGCACGCCGACTACCTGGACACCGTCGACCGCCAGCAGTGGAACCCGGCGGAGTACGCCGTGCACCTGACCCGCCGGGTCCGCGGCCTGCCCTTCTGGTTCTCTCTCGCCGTCCACGGCAGCGCCGTCTACCGCGACGCCGTCGAGTCGGCTCTGACCCTCACCCGCCAGGTGGTGCTCGAGATCGAAGCCCGGCCCAAGCTGGAGCTGGTCCTCGAGCCGGACCTCAGCATCGTGGTCCTGCGCCGGGTCGGCTGGGGTGCGGCGGCGTACGAGGCCTGGTCGTCCCTGCACGCCGCGGCCGGGACCTGGCTGGTCCTGCCCACGCGGTGGGAGGGCGAAGCCGTCCTCCGTCTCTGCTTCCTGCACCCGCGTACCCGGTTCGAGGACGTGGGTCGGATGCTCGACTCCCTCGAGGTCGAGCCCCGCGCCTGACCGAGGAGGTCAGGTCAGGCGGGCGATGTCGGTCAGGAAGTGGTCGACGAGGGCCTCGGTGTGGGGTCGGGCCTGCTCTTGGCGCTCGGCTGTCTCGGCCAGCAGGCCTTCGGGGGTGCCGTCCAGGTGTCGGAGCTCGGCCTCGTCGGCGTCGGCCAGCCAACCCTCGAGGATCGAGGTGGTCAGCTCGGGATGGAACTGCACGCCGAGGCTGCGCCCGAACCGGAACGCCTGCACGCCGACGTCGCTGTGGGCCAGCACGGTGGAGCCCTCGGGCACGCTGAACCGGTCGAAGTGCCACTGGAACCAAGGCCCGGAGGCGATGGCGGCCACGCTCGAGTCGATCTCGTACCAGCCGAACTCGGCCTGCGGCGATCGCTCCACGGTGCCGCCGAGGGCGGCGGCGAGGGCCTGGCCCCCGAAGCAGATCCCGAGCACGGCGACGTCGGCCTTGACCGCGGTCCGCAGCAGGTCCAGCTCCCGGCCGATCCAGGAGCCGATGGTGGCGGTGTCGTAGACCGACCACGGCGAGCCCGTGGGCACGATCAGGTCGTAGTCCCGCGGGTCGGGGAACTCGACGTCGGAGACGGGGTGGGCGGCAGCGGCGACCACGACCAGCTCGTCCAGCTCGATGCCGTGGTGCGCCAGGCGGTCCCCCACCAACCCCGCCGGGCAGTGCCCGTCCGGGTTCACGACCAGCGCCCGCATCCCGGCGAGGCTACCCCTCCCCGAAATCGCGCCGGTTGGGGCTGCTCTCCGAACGCAAGTGGCCCAACTTGGTCGGGGACGCGACGGGGCCCCGCCCGCGGGGGTGCGGCCGGGGCCCGTCGGGCTGGGGGAGGGAACCGCTCAGGCGTCGGCGTCGGCCGGAGCGCCCGCGCCGCCCGGGGGGCCGCCGGGACCGCCGCGGCCCGGGTCCATGCCCTCCGGGCGCACGCCGTCGACGATGTCGTTGGCGTGGTCCTCGACCTCGGCCAGGCGCTGGTCGGCCTCGTCCTGGGTGAGGTCGCCGTCCTCGACACCCTGGTCGATGTGGTCGGTGATGTCGGCCACGATCGCGTCCACCAGGTCAGCCCGGCTCACACCGTTGGCCTCGGCCACCTCGGCCGGGGTCTGACCGTCCTCGAGGGCGGCATGGAGGTCCTCGACGTCGATGCCGATGGCCTCGGCCATGGCGTCGAGGCCGGGGCCGCCCCGGCCCTCGCAGCCCGGCTGGCCGGCGGCGGCCTCGGTGGTCGTGGTGGCGTTGTCACCGGTGTCGGTCTGGGCGAAGGCACTGGTGATGCCGAAGCCGGCGAGGCCGGCTCCGGCGATGGCCGCCGCGGCAACGGCGTTTCGTAGGGAGGTGTGCATGATCAGGGCTCCTTTCGAGCTCTTGTCGGGGTTGACGGGAGCCACGATCCCGGACCCGGGTAAGCCCGGGTTCGCGGTGAGCCTGAGAAGGGCGCGAGAACCACTTTCGGCTGTTCTCACCTCGTTCTTGCTTTCGGGGACCAGACTCGGCGGCTGTGGAAGGCGCAACCGCCCGGGTCCTCGTCGTCGAGGACGACCAGAACGTGCGCCAGACCCTCGACTCGGCGCTGCGCTTCGCCGGCCATGAGGTCGTCACCGTGGACGACGGCGACGAGGCCCTCGACGAGATCAGTGCCCGCGAGCCCGATCTCATCGTGCTCGACGTGATGATGCCGAGGCTGGACGGTCTCACCGTCTGCCGGATGCTGCGGGAGCGCGGCTACAAGACGCCGGTGCTCGTCCTGACTGCTCGCCACGAGGTGTCGGACCGGGTGGCCGGCCTCGATGCCGGAGCCGACGACTACCTGGCCAAGCCGTTCGCCCTCGACGAGCTGTTGGCCCGGGTGCGGGCCCTGCTGCGGCGGACCAGCCCGAGCGGCAGCGCCGATGTGCTGCGGGTGGCCGACCTCGTGCTCGATCCGCAACGGCGATCGGCCCAACGGGGGGACCGGCCGATCGAGCTGACCAAGACCGAGTTCGACCTGCTGGAGCTGTTGATGCTCAACGTGGGCCTCGTGCTGCAGCGCAGCGTCATCTACGACCGGATCTGGGGCTACGACTTCGAGACCGGGTCCAAGTCCCTCGACGTCTACGTGGGTTACCTGCGGCGCAAGACCGAGGAGGCGGGGGAGGCCCGCCTGGTCCACACGGTGCGCGGCGTGGGCTACGTCGCCCGGGAGCCCTGAGCCGGCCATGAGCCTGCGGTGGCGGCTGTTGGCCGTCTTCGCCGTCCTGGGCGCCCTCGCCATCGGGGCCGCCAACCTCACAGCCTGGCTGTCGACCAGCAACGAGCTGCGGGGCGAGGTCGACGACTTCCTCGTCCGGCGGGGCAACGAGATCCTTCAGGGTCGCCGCCAACTCCCCCAGGGCCCCGGCGGCCCCGGCAACGGCGGTCCCCCGGGAACCCCTGCCTCCTTCGTGCCCGATGTCGAGACCCAGGTCCTCGACGAGGACGGGGAGATCGACCAGTCCCTCGCTCAGGTCCTGCCCGTGGACGGCGCCGACCGGGCCGTGGCCTCCGGCACCGACGACTCGCGGCTGCGTACCGTCACCGTCGACGGAGTCGAGCTGCGGGTACTGACCGCCCATCTCCGGGAGGGCGGCGCGGTCCAGATCGCCCGGGAGCTGACCGAGACCGACGACGTCCTCTCGGCCCTGGCCGGTCGCCTCGCCCTCATCACGCTGACCGGCGCGGCGCTGGCCGGCCTGGTCGGCTGGCTCGTGGCCCGGCGCATCACCGGCCCGGTGCGGGCCCTGGCCGACACGGCCGAGGAGGTGGCCGAGACCCAGGACCTGACCACGCCGATCCCGGTCCTGGGCGACGACGAGGTCGGCCGTCTGGCCCGCTCGTTCAACACCATGCTCGGTGCGCTGTCGGACTCCCGGCGCCAGCAACAGCAGCTCATCCAGGATGCCAGCCACGAGCTGCGCACCCCGCTGACCAGCCTGCGCACCAGCGCCGAGCTGCTCGAGCGGGGTCATGACATCGCCCCCGACGAGCGGGACCGCCTCCTGGCCGTCATCGCCGGTGAGGCCAAGGAGCTGAGCGAGTTGGTGACCGAGCTGGTCGAGCTGGCCACCGAGCAGCGCGCGGCCGCCCCGTTCGCCGAGGTCGCCTTCGACGAGCTCGTGGCCCAGGCCGTGCGCCAGAGCCGGGACCGCACGGGCGGGGCTATCACCCTGGCCGTCGAGCCGGCCGTGGTGGACGGCGACGCCGTCCTGCTCGAGCGGGTGGTGCGCAACCTGCTCGACAACGCCGACAAGTTCGCCCCCAAGGCCACGCCGGTCGAGGTGGCCCTGGCCGCCGATGAGGGTCGGGCTCGACTCACGGTCCGCGACCACGGCCCCGGCATCCCGGTCGAGGACCGGGAGCGGGTCTTCGACCGCTTCTACCGTTCCGCCCCCGCCCGGACCCTGCCCGGCTCGGGCCTGGGCCTGGCCATCGTGGCCCAGGTCGTCGAGGCCCACGGGGGCTCGGTGCGGGCTGACGCCGCCGACGGTGGGGGCGCGGTCCTCATCGTCGAGCTCCCCCTGTCGACCGACGAGGGGCACCGATAGGCTTTACCCGGTGTTGGCCGTGAAATCTCCGTTCTCCATCGAGGTGGCCCCGCTGTGAGCATCGACCTTCCCGAGGACCTCCGCACCGAGCCGGTGATCACCGTCACCGACGACGCCCTCGCCCAGATCCTGGAGCTGAAGGCCAAAGAGGACGACAGCGAGGAGCTCTGCCTGCGCATCGAGGTCGTGGGCACCCAGGGCGTCGACTACCTGTACGACCTGGCCTTCGCCACCCTGGAGGAGGCCGTCGAGGGTGACTCGGTGGCCACCGTCGGCGATCTACCCGTGATCGTTCCTGCGGCCAGCGTCTCGAAGCTGATGGGCGCCACCCTCGACCTGCCCAGTGGCGACCAGCAGGGCCTCGTCCTGCGCAACCCCAACCGCCCCAACCCGCTGGCGGGCGAGGACATCGAGCTCTCGGGCACCACCGAGGAGAAGATCCGCCAGCTCCTCGAGCAGTCGATCAACCCCGCCCTCGCCTCCCACGGCGGCTTCGCCGTGCTGGATCGCCTCGAGGAGGGCACCCGGGCCGTGGTCACCATGGGCGGTGGCTGCCAGGGCTGTGCCGTCAGCGCCATCACCCTCCGGGAGGGGATCGAGGCCGCCATCAAGGAGGCCATCCCCGAGGTCACCGAGATCATCGACGGCACCGACCACGACGCCGGCGAGAACCCCTACTTCACGTGACATCGGCGTTCCTTCGCTGACGCTCAGGGACGCCGGCGCCGTCGATCCCGCGGGCCGCTCCACTCCGCAGCCGCGGCCCCTGGTACGCGACGAGGCCCGGGGATTCGCCGGTCGAGCCGGCAAGACCCCGGGCCTATCCCCCCTTTGTCGCCTCGGTGGACCAGGTCCGCCCGAGGGGGCAAACCGTACACCGGTGTGACATATGTCATCCAACCCGGTGTCAGAGCAGGGCGCGGGTGCTGGCGGCGATGCCGGGGGCGTCGAGGCCGAGCTGGGCCAGGATGACGTCGGGCTTGTTGTGGGGGAGGTAGCGGTCGGGCACGCCGAGGACGGCGACCTTCGGGCCGGCGCCGCCGGAGCGACGGCGCAGCTCGTCGGCCAGGGCAGACCCGACGCCGCCGTCGGCCAGGCCGTCCTCGATGGTCAGGACCACGGGGTGGGCCAGGGCGTCGTCGATCAGGGCCTCGTCGAAGGGCTTGACCACTCGGGGGTCCCACACGGTGACGGACACGCCCTCGGCCTCGAGGGTCTCGGCCGCCTCGGTGGCCGCGGCCAGCATCTTGCCCACGCCGATCAGGCAGACGTCGGTGCCGTGGCGCACCAGGCGGGCGTTCAGGCCGGAGCCGACCTGGTCGGGACCGACGCTGGGCGCGGCCGTCTTGGGCCAGCGGATGGCGGCCGGGCCCTCGCAGAGCTCGAGGGCGTCGTGGAGCATGACCCCGAGCTCCTGGTACGACGAGGGGGCGAAGATGGTCATGCCCGGCACCTTGCGGAGCAGGACCATGTCGAGGATGCCGTGGTGGGACGGGCCGTCGTCGCCGGTGATGCCCGCCCGGTCCAGGCAGAAGACCACGGGCTGGCGGTGCAGGCCGACGTCGTAGAAGGTCTGGTCGATGGCCCGGGTCAGGAAGGTCGAGTAGACGGCGAAGACGGGTCGGAGCCCGCCCATGGCCATGCCGGCGGCCGAGGTGACGGCGTGCTGTTCGGCGATGCCGACGTCGAAGCATCGGCCGGGGAAGCGCTCGTCGAACGGCAGGAGGCCGGTGGAGTCGGGCATCGCCGCGGTGATGGCCACCAGCTCGGGGTGCTCGTCGGCCTCTTTGATGAGGGCTTCGGTGAACGCCGCCGTGTACGACCCCGGCTTCACGCCGCCGATGTCGTGCATGTGCTTGACCGAGTCCTGCTCGGCCGGGGCGTGGCCCTTGCCCTTCTGGGTCAGGACGTGGACGACGACCGGGCCGTCCAGCTCGGCCGCGTTGCGCAGGGCCCGCTCGACGCCCTCGACGTCGTGGCCGTCGAAGGGGCCCGTGTAGCGGACACCGAGCTGCTCGAAGAAGGCGGGCGGCTCCCACATCTCGCGCACCGCGGCCTTGGTGGCCTCGAGGCCCCGGACCATCCGCTCGCCGGCGGGGAGGCGCTGGATGGTGCGTTCCATCCGGGCCTGCTGGCGCAGCCAGGTCGGGTTCAGGCGGAGGCGGGCGAGGCTCTCGCCCAGCCGGGAGATCGTGGGGGCGTACGAGCGCCCGTTGTCGTTGAGGATGATGATCGCGTTCCGGCCGCTGTGGCCGAAGTTGTTGAGGCCCTCGAAGGCCATGCCCCCGGTCATGGAACCGTCGCCGATCACGGCGATGATGCGCCGCCCTTCGCCGAGGTCGCTCTCCTGGGCCACGGCCAGGCCATGGGCGTAGGAAAGGACCGTCGAGGCGTGGCTGTTCTCGATCCAGTCGTGCGGGGACTCCTCGCGGGACGGGTAGCCCGAGAGGCCGCCCGCCTTGCGCAGGTGGGCGAAGCCCGCCTGACGCCCGGTGAGGATCTTGTGCACGTAGGCCTGGTGGCCGGTGTCCCAGAGGATGATGTCCTCGGGGGAGTCGAAGACCCGGTGCAGGGCCAAGGTCAGCTCGACGGCGCCGAGGTTGGACCCGAGGTGCCCGCTGCCGGCCTCGTCCACGGCCGCCACGATGAACTCCCGGATCTCCTGGGCGAGGTCCGTGAGATCCTCGAGGGACAGGCCCTTGAGATCGGCCGGTGAGTGGATCTGCTCGAGCATGGGCGCCCTGGCACCGTACCGCGCTCGTCGTCTGGCTCGACAGACGCGGGGCCCTCAGACGGGCAGCGTCAGGTCGGCCACGACGGGCCAGTGATCCGAGGGCAGGCGACCCCCGGGCCGCTCGGTCACGACCTCGGCGGCGCCGATCGTCCAGTGGCTCGACACGAGGATGTGGTCGATCCGGCGCCCGTCGGTTCGCCCGGTGAAGTCGTGGTTCGTCCCCGGCGCGTCGGGGCCGAGGACGTTGCGGAGCCCGCCGGCCTCCAACGCCCGCACCACCCGGCTGTCCGGTTCGGCGTTGAGGTCGCCGACCACGACACGGGGCCCGTCGCCCAGCCAGTCCAGGAGCTGTTCGGCCGCCGCCACCCGGTTGTCCTCCAGGTGCTCGTCGAGATGGGTGTTGGCGAAGGTGAACGGCGGGCCGCCATCCACCGGCCCGAACGTGGTGATGGTCGCCACTCGGGGGAACGAGGCCTCCGGCAGGCGCAGGCCCGGCCGGCTCGGGTCGTCGCCGTACCAGCGGGTCTCGCTCCGGGTCAGCTCGAGCCGCGCCTTCCGGAAGACGACGGCGCAGCGCTCGCCCCACCGCCGGGCGGAACGCCCGTCGCCGGTCAGGCCGTAGGCGGGCAGCCGGCGGCGCAGGCTCCGGGCCTGGAAGCCGTAGGCCTCCTGTAGCCCGACGACATCGGCGTCGAGGGCCCGGACCATGTCCGCCGTCGCCTTCCGCCGGAAGGGCCAGGCGTTGCCGCCGTCGAAGGCCACCCCGTTGCGGATGTTGAAGGTGCCGACCCGGAGGTTCACGTCGGCTTGACCACGAGGACGGCGAGGTACCCGGCCAGGACGCCGAGCGCTACCCCACCGAGGGCGTCCAGGCCCCAGTGCACCCCCAGGTGCACCCGGGCCACCGCGGTCAGGGCGGCGGCGGCGATGACCAACCCCCGACCGACCCGGCCCCGGGCCACCGTGAGCAGGAGGACGGTGGCCAGGGCGGCGGCGATGGTGGCGTGCGACGACGGCCACGAGGCGTTGTCGACCACCTCGCGGGGCACGCGTTCGAGCGTGGCCGACGTCGGGCGGTGCCGGTCCAGCCCGTCCTTGAGGAGGCTCGACGCCAGCCAGCCGCCGAACCCGGCCAGGGCGGCGGCCCCCGCGGCCCGGGAGCGGCCGGCCACGACCAGGGCCGCAGCCACCAGCACGACGGCCAGCTGGGTCCCGACCTGCATCACCGCCTCGAGGGGCGTGGTCAACAGGTCGGGCAGGTCGTACACCCAGCGCCCGAGGTCACCCTCGAGGGTGTAGGGCGTCCGGGCGTTCGCCAGCACGCCGGTGACCACGAGCACGACCGCGGCGCCGAGGGGCACGAGGTGTCGCCGGGTCACGCGCCCAAGTGTGGCCGGTGGGCGTTGTTACGCTCCGCACCCGTGTGCATGAACTGCGTCACCGGTTACGAGGCCATGGCGGTGAACTCGATCGCCTTGGCCACCGCAGGGTCGTCGTTGTGGACCAGGCTGACCACGCGGGTGCCGCGTGAAGTCACCCGGCGTCGTATCCACGACGAGAACGCGGCCCTGATGCGGCGCTTCGGGCTGGACCCCGAGGCCGTGCTCGGCCCGGCCCCCGAACGGGCCCCGGCCGTCGCCGTCGCCGAGCCGGTCGAGTCAACCGTCGGGCCCGAGTCGGTCGGGGCGGCCGACCAGGCGAAGACGCTGGTGTCGGCGTGACCCGGCGTTTCCTCCCCTTCGTCCTCGCCCTCGTGGTCTACGCCGTTCTCGGCGTCGTGCTGAAGTCGTTCGTGCTGAACTGGGTCATCGGGCCGCTCTTCCTGCTCCTGGCCCTCGACGTGATCCCGCGGGCGTTCGGGGCGCCACCGTTGTTCACGCTGCCCCCGGCCGAAGCGCCGGCGGAGGACTCCCCGATCTCGTGAGCTGGGCCGCCCACGAGTTCGAGAACTACTTCATCCAGAAGCACACCGGGGCCCGCGTCTCGTTCCTGGCCATCGTCCTGGGCACCTTCGCCCCCGACCTCTTCACGAAGTACTTCGTCTATGCGTCCGACAACCCCGCCAAGTTCCACCGGGGCTGGCCGGGCGTGGGCTTCACGCACTCGTTGATCTTCGGGTTCGTGTTCGCCGTGATCATCCTGGCGATCACGAAGAGCCGCAGTTGGGCGTTGGGCATCCTCATCGGCCAGTGGGCCCACGTGCTCACCGACTTCGCCGACACGGCGGGGACCATGCCGTTCTTCCCCTTCTCGATCGAGCCGGTGACGATCAGCATGTGGAAGCACGCCGCGGCCGAGGGGCGCTATGGCGACGCCGCGGCGTACTACAGCAGCCTCGGTGGCGTCTGGGACTTCTTCTGGTTCGCCATGGTCCTGTTCTTCGCCTGGCGCACCCTGCGGCCCGCCTACTTCCGCTCGGTGGTCGTGCCCGCCGACCCGAAGGTGTGGGGCTGGCTCCACCGCAAGTTCAAGCTCACCGACAGCGGCCTCTTCCTCATCTACGTCGGCTTCTTCTTCTACGGCCTCGGGCGGATGACGTCGTGGTTCCTCTACGCCCGCTTCGGGGCCAGGACGCCCTTCCAACCCGTCTGGGGCGGCCCGAACTACATCCTGGGCAACGACCTGTCCGACGCCGGCCCGCTCGAGGTCGTGATCCGGACGTCCATCGGCGGCGTGTTCTTCGCCCTCTTCCTCTGGCTCTGCTGGGTCCTGTTCGTTCGTCGCCTGTGGGAGCGTGGCATCGACCCGCCCGCGGTGCAGCGGGGTGAGGGCCTGCGGATCGCCTTCGTGACCGAGTCCGACGACCCCGGGCTCAAGCCGGGGCCGGCGCCCCCGGTCCACGGGTACGCACAAGACGGCCCCCCTCCCGCAGGAGCCACGCCAGGCTGAACCCGCCGGCGAGGGCCAGGGCCCCGCCCACGGCGTCGATCCAGTAGTGGTTCGCCGTCACCACGATGGCGTACAGCGTGACCCACGGGTACAGGGCGATGGCGAAGCGGGACCATCGGTGCTTCAGGTGGGGGAAGAGGACCAGGAAGGCCCAGAACGACCAGGCGAAGTGGAGGCTGGGCATGGCCGCGTACTGGTTGGAGATCTGTTCCATCGTGCCGCTGTCGAAGGACCACAACCCGCCGTACTGGGCCAGGGTGTCGACGAAGCCGTAGCTGGCGCAGGCGCCGAAGTGGCCGCAGTCGTCGAGCAGGCGGGGGGGCATGAGCGGGAACCACGAGAAGCCGATCAGCGCCAGCAGGGTGGTGAACACGATCGTGTTGCGCCAGAGCGAGTACCGGGCCGGGTACTTCCGGAACAGGTAGATGAGGGCGAAGCCGGTCACCCAGAAGTGGAAGCTCCCGTAGAAGACGTTCCAGAACTGCAGGTAGAGCCTGTGGCCGAGGAACGCGTCCTGGAAGTTCTCCTCGAAGAACAGTCCGAGGTGACGTTCGAGGGCGATGACCCGGCGGGCGTTGGTGAAGGCCTGGATCTCGTTGCCGGTGGCCGACCCGAAGTTGTTCCGGATGCCGCTGTAGATGATGTAGAGGGCGAGCATGGCCACGACCTCGACCCACCAGCGCAGGCGCACGTGGGTGAGGTCGTCGCGGGCCCCGTGGGCCTCCTGCTCGGCGGCGTCGACCGCTTCGGTCCGGGCCTCGGTCAGGTCGATCGGCTCCGGGTCCTGGTCGACCGTTCCGGGCCCGGGGTCGCTCATGCCGCCGACACCTCAGCGGCGTCGGGGTCGATGTCGGCCACGCCGGCGCCGCGCCGGGGACCCCCGAAGGCGAACGCCGGGGCGCCGACCAGGCTGGCGGTGAGGTTGAGGAAGTACAGGGCGAGGCCCAGGGCGATGGCCTGGGCGTGGGGTACTCCGAGCGGCGAGAGGAAGAGGACCAGGGCCGTCTCCCGGAGGCCGAGGCCGGAGATCCCGATGGGCAGGACCTGCACCATCAGGACCACCGGGATGAACGCCATCATCGCGGTGAGCCCGGCCTCGTCGATGCCGACCACCCGGGCGGCGCAGAACGCGGCGAGGACCAGGGTCCCCTGGAAGGCGAAGGCGGCCAGGATGAGCTTGCGGGCGTCGCCGGGGTGGCTCCGCAGGTGGTCCACGCCCAGGTGGACCGAGCCCAGGAACTGCAGCCAGTTCTGGTGGCCGGTGAACCGCCCCAGGATCTTCTGGTGGGCCGCCAGCCAGAGCACGCCGATGAGGCCCACGAGGGCGAACGTGTTGATGAGCAGGGCCGCCCTGGCCGCCCCCGACTCGGGCAGCAGGTTGCGATTGATGGCGAACGCGACCAGCGACATGACCGGGAGGACCAGCCAGCCGGTGAGTCGCTCGAGGACCACCGAGGCCACGGACTCGGGTCGTTTGCCGTTGTCCCGGGACACGCGGGCGATGCGCAGGACGTCACCGCCGATGGTGGTGGGCAGGACGTTGGAGACGAACTGGCCGGCGAAGTAGTACGACACCAGGGGCTTGAGCCGGCTCGGCAGGTCCAGGGCGTGCAGCACCTGCTGCCAGCGCACCGCCGAGAGCACGATGCTCCCCATCGTCAGGGCGATCGCCAGCAGGGCCCAGAGGGCCGAGACCGGTCGCCAGTCCGGGACGAGCTCGCTGGCCTCGAAGTCCGGGACGCGCCAGAAGAGGACGGCGAGCATGGCCGCGCTCAGCACGATTCTCACGACGAGGACGACCCACGTCTTCTTCACACGCTCTCCACCTGCCCGCGAGGGAGAGGCCAGCTTACGGTCGCCCTCGCTTTCGTCCGAAGGCGGTCGGGCCGCCGTCGTAGTGTCCGATCCATGACCATCACCGGCCACGGGGGCGAGTTGGCCCTCGCCGCTCTCACCCCCTTCGGCGTCCGGGAGCTCTTCACGCTGTCCGGGGGCCACGTCTTCCCGCTCTATGACGCCGCGGTGAAGCAGGACGTCCGCATCGTGGACGTCCGCCACGAGCAGACCGCCACCTTCGCCGCCGAGGGCATGGCCAAGCTGACCCGTCGGCCCGGCGTGGCCGTGCTCACCGCCGGCCCGGGCGTGACCAACGGCATCAGTGCCGTGACGACGGCGCACTTCAACGGCTCGCCGCTCGTGGTCCTCGGCGGCCGGGCCCCGCAGGCTCGCTGGGGTGCCGGCTCCTTGCAGGAGTTCGATCACGTGCCCGTGCTGAAGCCGATCACCAAGGTCGCGCGGACGATCACGGACGTGAACCGGATCGCCGCCGAGGTGTTCCACCTGGCGAAGACGGCGCTGACGCCGCACCGGGGCCCGGTGTTCGCCGACCTGCCGCTCGACGTCGTGTTCGCTGAGGGCGAGGACGAGGTGCCGGGCGTGGCCGCGACCCACGTCCGCGAGGAGAGCGCGGCCGACATGGCCCAAGCGGCCGGGCTCATCGCCACGGCGCAGCGGCCGGTGATCGTGGCCGGCACCGACGTCTACTGGGAAGGGGCCTGGGACCAACTGCGGGCCGCCGTCGAGCACCTGCGCGTGCCGACCTTCGTCAACGGCCTCGGCCGGGGTTGCCTGCCCGCTGACCACGAGCTGGCCTTCAGCCGCACGCGGGGGCTCTTGAAGACCGAAGCCGACCTGGTCGTGGTCATCGGGACCCCACTGGACTTCCGCCTCTCGTTCGGGCACTTCGGCGAGGCCCATCTCGTCCACGTGGTCGACGCCGCGTCACAGCAGGCGGGCCACGCCCAGCACGCGCTCTCGCTCGTCGGGCCCATCGACCAGGCGCTGGCCTCATGGGCCGACCACACGGGGCCCCGGGCCGACCACGAGCCGTGGATCGCCCGGTTGCGCGACCTCGAGGACAGGGCCGCGGCCGACGAACGGCCGGCGATGGAGGCCGACAGCTCGCCCATCAAGCCGTCCCGCATCTACGGCGAGGTCCGCAAGCGACTCGACCGGGACGCCGTGGTGGTCAACGACGGCGGCGACTTCGTCTCGTACTCGGGCAAGTACATCGACTCCTACGAGCCCGGCTGCTGGCTGGACCCCGGGCCCTACGGCTGCCTCGGAACCGGCCTGGGCTACGCCACGGCCGCCCGCATCGCCCGCCCCGACAAGCAGGTGGTGGTGATGATGGGCGACGGCGCGGCCGGCTTCTCGCTGATGGACGTGGACACGCTCGTCCGCCACGACCTGCCCGTGGTCATCGTGGTCGGCAACAACGGGATCTGGGGGCTCGAGAAGCACCCCATGCAGGCCATCTACGGCTATGACGTGGCCGCCGAGCTCACGCCCGGGACCCGCTACGACGAGGTGGTGCAGGCCCTCGGCGGTGCCGGGGAAATGGTCACCGAGGCCGAGGACATCGGCCCCGCCCTCGACCGGGCCTTCGCCGGTGGCGTCCCCTACCTCGTGAACGTCCTCACCGATCCGGCGGACATCTATCCGAGGCAGTCCAACCTGGGTTAGCTCGTTGCGGCCGGTGGTTTCATTGCGAGAGCAAGGAAACCACCGGCCAGTTCGGAATCTGCGTCGGATTCGGCATCATGGGGAGGCCCAATCATCGTCTGGTAGGCCGACATGACCGACATCTCCGCCACCGCTTCCGGCCCGCCCGTCTTCGTGGACCAGCGGGGTCGGCGTCACCGGGTTCTCACCGGGATCGGCGTCGGCGGAGGCCTGCTGCTCATCGCCTACCTCGTCGTGGTCGTCGCCGCGCTCACCGGGGCGCCCTGGGTGCCGGCGATCGGCCTCCCCGGCGTCGATGCGCCCCGTGACGTCGTCCCGGCGCCTGCGGTGCTCACGGCCTCCCGGGCCGCCGGTCGGGCGACCGAGGCCTCCGAGCGCGGCGAATCGACCTCGCCCTCCACGGATTCGTCGGTCCGGGCCGCCGCCGCTATCACCGCGGATCCGGCGACCGGGGCGGCGGATCCGCCGCCGACCGGCACGCCGCCGCCGAGCACGCCGCCGCCGAGCTCGCCGCCGGTGTCCTCGCCGCCGACGGCCCCGGTCCCGCCGCCCACCTTGCCGCCCCAGAGCAACGGCAACGGCACCGGCCTCGGCAACGGCAACGGCAACGGCCCGCCGGCCGACGCCGGGCGCCCCGCTGACCCCGGGCGCCCGGACGGGGTCGGCCGGGGGAACCCGCAGGCGCCGGCCGACCCCGTGGGGTGACGGCGGAAGGCGAGGCGTGGCGTCGGCGCTCGCCGCGGGCCCACTGGTTCCTGTTGGCGCTGGTGCTGCTCGTGGTCGCCATCACCCTGACCGTGAGCGGATACACGACGGGAGCGACGGGGACCGGGACGGCGGCCCCCTCCGAGCAGACCTCCGCCGGCCCGCCCTACGACACCGCCGGGCCCATCATCGACCTCCGGGGCGAGTCCCTGCGCTCGGTGTCCACGCCGTCGCGGACGATCGCCCTCACCTTCGACGACGGTCCGGACCCCGAGTGGACCCCGGCCCTCCTGGAGGTCCTCGCCCGCCACGACGTCACCGCCACGTTCTTCGTGATCGGCCACGACGTGGTCGACCACCCGGACCTCGTGCAGGCCGAGATCGACGCTGGTCACGACGTCGGTGCCCACACCTACAACCACGCCGACCTGTCCGGGCTCCCCGTGTGGCAGATCAACCTCGAGCTGTCGCTCACCCAGCTGGCCCTGTCGGGGGCCACGGGTCGCCACGTCGGGCTGTTCCGGCCGCCGTATTCCTCCACGCCGGCCGGCCTCGACGGCCGCGACGCGGAGGTGCTCCAGCAGGTCGCCGATCGTGGGTATCTCACCGTCCTGGCTGACCGGGACAGCGAGGATTGGCGCCGACCCGGTGTCGACGCCATCGTGGCCAACGCCCTGCCGGTCGGCGACGACGGGGCCATCGTGCTCCTCCACGACGGCGGCGGAGACCGATCGGAGACGGTGCAGGCCGTCGAGCGTCTGATCGTCACGCTCCAGCGCCGAGGTGACGAGTTCGTGACGGTCGACGAACTGCTCGGTGTGCCCGACGACGTGGCCATGGCCGAGGTCGACAACCGGGAGCTGTGGCAGGGCAGGACGGCGCTGGCCGTGATCCGGGCCTCGCAGGCCGCCACCCGCCTGTTGGCCTGGTCCCTCTTGCCGATCGGCATCCTCGCCGTCGCCCGGGCCGTCATGGTGGTCCTGCTGGCCCGACGCCATCGGCGGCGTCCGGTGGGGACCGGGGCCGCAGACGCGGTGCCGGTCAGCGTCCTCGTTCCCGCCTACAACGAAGAGGCCGGGATCGGGGCGACGGTGGAGTCCCTCCTGGCATCCGACCATCCGTCAGTCGAGATCGTGGTCATCGACGACGGATCCCGCGACGGCACGGCGGCGCTGGTCGAGACGTTCGCGCCGGCGGGCGTCCGGCTCGTCCGCCAAGCGAACCAGGGAAAGGCAGTGGCGCTGGCCGCGGGCATAGCGGTGGCCTGCCACGACCTGATCGTGACCGCCGACGGGGACACGATCTTCGAGCCCGGCACCATCGCCGCGTTGACCGCGCCGTTCGCCGACCCGACGGTGGGCGCCGTCAGCGGGAACACGAAAGTGGGCAATCGACGTGGCCTTCTCGGTCGTTGGCAGCACATCGAGTACGTGATGGGGTTCAACCTCGATCGGCGCATGTACGAGGAGTTGGACTGCATGCCGACCGTGCCGGGGGCCGTCGGTGCGTTCCGGCGCAAGGCCTTGGACGACGCCGGCGGGCCCACGGAGGACACGCTGGCCGAGGACACCGATCTCACGATGGCCATCAACCGGGCCGGGTGGCGGGTCGTCTACGCGCAGGAGGCGGTGGCATGGACTGAGGCGCCCGCCACCTTCGGCGACCTCTGGCGCCAGCGCTATCGGTGGTGCTACGGCACGCTGCAGGCCATCTGGAAGCACCGGTCGGCTCTGCGGGACAGATCCTCGCCGTTGGGGCGCCGGGGCCTTCCGTACCTGCTCCTGTTCCAGGTCCTGTTGCCGATCATGGCCCCGCTCGTCGACCTCTACACGCTCTACGGTCTCGTGTTCCTGGATCCCTGGCCGGTGTTGGCGTACTGGCTCGGCTTCACCGCACTGCAGGCCGCGATCGCCGTCTACGCCTTCCGCATCGACGGCGAGTCCGTCCGGCCCCTCTGGGTCATCCCCCTGCAGCAGTTCGTCTACCGCCAGCTCATGTACCTCGTGGTGATCCAGTCGGTGACCACCGCGGCGGTCG
>Ga0315283_10001023_pt1 | contig 21692 bp, 20 predicted proteins | sample YL17G09_0_MG_FD_204541 | JGI IMG/M metagenome (GOLD analysis project Ga0315283, IMG submission 204541) | Sediment microbial communities from Yellowstone Lake, YNP, Wyoming, USA - YL17G09_0 | ecosystem: Environmental > Aquatic > Freshwater > Lake > Sediment | place: USA: Wyoming | collected...
CTGCTGGCCGGTGTGCACCGCGCCGTGGCCGCCAAGGTGGCTATGCAGGCCAAGAGGCTGAAAATGGAGCCGGAGGCGGTCCTCACCGGCGGCGGGGCGGAGGACGCCGGCCTGGTCCGGGCCGTCAGCGAGGCCCTGGGACTGGAAGTGCTGGTTCCGGAGAAACCCCGGCTCACCGCCGCCCTCGGGGCCGCCTGCCTGGCGGAGGAAAACCAACCCTGAGCCTCCGTTTGTCCATTAATCCTTGACCGGCCCCTTTTCGGGAAATATACTTAAAAACTTGGGTTCAAGATGAAAATTTTCGAAGGGGAGACTTCCATGGAACTGAGTTCGGACCTGGTCGGAACGAAGCTGAAACCCTACCGCCGGGAAGTGTCCTGGCGGGAGACCATGAATTATGCCGCCGCCGTGGGGGATGACAATCCCTGGTATTTTGACGACGAGCGGGACCAGGGGATCGTCGCCCCGCCCTTGTTCAGCGTGGCCGTTACCTGGCCCATCCTGGAGCGGATCTGGGAGTTTATCGACACCGACCGCTTCCCGCCGGAGGTGCTCTTCACCCAGGTCCACCATACCGAACACCTGGTCTTTCATCGACCCCTCCGACCCGGCGATCACTTGACCGTACAAGGGAAGATCGCCGCCGTGCTGCCCCACCGGGCCGGGACCCAGGTGGTAATATGCTTTGAGGCTTCGGACCGGAAGGGCCAAAAAGTGTTTACCGAGCATACCGGGGCCCTGCTGCGGGGGGTGTCCTGCACCGAGGGCGGGCAGGGGCAGGAGGACCTCCCGGCGGTCCCTTTCGCCCCGGAAGCGGACCGGCCCCTCTGGGAAACGACCCTGCCCATCGACCCCCTGCGGCCTTTCCTCTACGACGGCTGTGCCAATATCTTCTTCCCCATCCACACCTCGAGAAGCTTTGCCCGCCAGGTGGGGCTGCCCGGGATCATCCTCCAGGGCACCGCCACCCTGGCCCTGGCCGCCCGGGAGATTCTCGACCGGGAGGCGGGGAAGGATCCCCGAAGGCTCCGGACCTTCTCCGGCCGCTTTACCGGGATGGTCCTGCCCGGAACCTCTATCCGGGTCGGACTGGTGGGGAAAACCCCCCGGACCGACGGGACCGACCTGCATTTCGTCGTGCACAACGGGGAAGGACAGCAGGCCATCAGTAAGGGCTACGCCTTCATAAAAAATGAATAAGGAGGAAACATGAGCACTCCCTTCATCAGACTCCCTTTAGTCAATTCCTATATCGAGCACTGGGCGAAAATTTTTCCGGATAAACCCGCCATGATCCAGCATGAGGACGGCAAAACCGTATCCTATAAGCGGTTTCTGTCCCTGATCGACTTCTTCGCCCTGCGCCTGCTGGATATGGGCGTTCGGGAGGGAGACCGCGTGGCCACCCAACTGGTGTTGATTCCGGAACACCTAATGCTGATGTATGCCAGTTTCAAGATCGGGGCCATCGTATCCCCCCTGGACCTGCGCCTCAAGGATGAAGAGGTCGTCCGGGACCTGAACAAGATCAACCCCAAGGTCTTTTTCTTTCTGGGACAGACTCCGGTCAGGGATTTTCGTCTGGTCGGGCAGGCGGTTAAAACACACTGCCCTTCTGTCGAATTCCTGGTGCAGTTTACGGCCGATCCGAAGCCCGGAGAACTCCTGGACGGGGCCTGGTCGATCACCGGGATGATGGACAAGAAGAAGCTCCTGGGCTTGAAAATCAAGAACCTCTTCACCCGGAGGCTGGAAAAGGCCTACGGGCAGATCCAACCCCGGACCCCGGCTTTGATCATCTACACCACCGGGACCACCGGCGATCCCAAGCCGGCCCTGCTCTGCCACGAGAACATCATCACCCAGAACGAAATCCTGGCCCGGGGAATGGACGTGGGTCTGGGCAGCGACCTGCGTATCCTGATCAACCTGCCTCCCAGCCATGTGGGCTGCCTCACCGAATGTTTCATGACCACCATGGCCCTGGGAGGCACGACGGTCCTGCTGCGGATCTTTGACGTGAAAATGACCCTGGAGGCCATTCCGAAGCACCGGGTCAATGTCCTGGGGCAGATTCCCACCCAGTACCGGATGCTCTGGAATCATCCGGACTATCCGGGCACTGATCTGAGCAGCCTGCGCTTCGTGGCCTATGCCGGGTCGGCAGTGGATCTGGCTTTCCTGAAAAAACTCTCCGGCATGGCCCCCCATTTCGGCACCGGCATCGGCATGACCGAAAATGCCGGTTTCGCCACCTTTACTCCGGTGGGAATCCCGCCGGAGGAGATGGTCGGACAGGTCGGGCGGGCCTTCCCTGACCTGGCCGAGGTGACCGTCCGTAAACCCCTGAATCCGGACGGGAGCGCCGGGGAAGAGGTCCCCGATGGGGAGATCGGGGAGATCTGCTATCATCCGCCCCTGGTTTTTTTAGGGTATTACGATCTGCCTCAGGAAACAGCCAAGACTATTTCCACTGAAGGGATTCTCTATACCGGCGATCTCGGCTCCTTCAAAAACCTGGGGACTTACCGGGCTCTCTTCCTGGCCGGCAGGCGGAAGTTCGTGATCAAGCAAAAGGGCTATAACGTTTTCCCGGACGAGGTCGAAGCCCATATCGGCCGAATGCCCGGGGTGGAAGTGGCCGAAGTGGTGGGCCTGGAACACCGGCTTTTCGACGAGGGGATCTTCGCCTTTGTGCGCCCCCTCCCGGGGGCGACGCTGACCGCCGAGGAAGTGCTGGCCCACTGCCGGGAAATCGCCTCCTACAAGAGGCCCCAGCAGGTGGAGCTCTGGCCCGCCGGCCGGGAGTTCCCGATTACCCGCAGTACCAAAGTGGACAAGCTGGCCTTGCAAAAGCTGGCCCAACCCATCGTGGAACAACTGCGCCGGGAAGGGAAATGGGATGCCACCCCGGCGGATAATTCATAAGAAACGGCGGAAGCTTGAAATGGAACCAATGGCGTTCACTGATTTCTTCGATTTTCTCCAGAAGACCGAACCCATCGCCGCAGAATACGATGTGGAATGGTGGGGACCGTATTTTATCCCCCGGTCGAGATCCTGGCTCCCGACGCATTTTATGCTCTATGGCGGAACCCTTTACGGATCAATGGAAATAGGCTGGTCGCGTTCATCCGCCAATTGGAACATCAAGACCGGCGAGGTTTCCTTCGATCAGACCTCCAGTCTTTTTTCGACGGTAGTCGATGGCCGGGAGGTCTGGGAGAGGGCTATCCCCCAACTTGGACGAAAACTGGAGGCCGCCTTAAAGAACCCCGAGGCCTATAACCGGCGGGTCCTTCGCCTGTTGCCGCTGGAAGTCCGAACCGGTCGGGTGCTGCGCAGGCTGTCCTGGCCCCGAGGCGGCCACGCGCCCCTGTCACCGACCATGGCCCGGCGACTGGAAACCGCCTGTCGGTCGGCGGCTCTAGCCCGTCCCGGGCGAAAGTTGAGTGCGAATGGTTACCTAAAGACGGCCGCCCTGGCTTACGATGCGGGATTTAAAGAATTTCAACAGTTATCCCCACGGGCCAAGTATGAACGAAAGGCTGACAGCCGTCACGGAGGTCTTCTGGATCTATCCCCCTGGGATTCGAAGGCCTTTCACGATTGGTATAGTTCTCGGGCGTGGTCCGGTTCCCACCCCTGGGAGATCGTCTTCGGTCACCCCCACGGCATCCTGTTCTCTCCGCTACCTGATGCCGAAGGTCGCTGGCGATTTCACCTCAGCGTGGACGCGCCGGGGTGGTACCTGACGGCGGCCCGAATGGCCATCGCTTTAGGCGAGGCCGGAATTCCTTTTGAATTTTACCGCCGGGATGAGGTCGTTGCCGCTCTGCGCGGCCGGGATTTCGTCCCGATTGGGCCGCACTATGGGCAGTTATCACTGGCGGAACTCATAACCATCCGGCCGGAAGCCCCGGCGCATATCTGCTGGGATCCCATCCCCGAGCTTCGGCCGATAACCGAGGAACAACTCCGTCGCTTGCACTATGTCCTCCTCAACGGGTCACCGGCCGGATGGAAATAGTTTTTCGCCGACCTAATTCTTTTCACTATTTTAAACATCCTACTCAAGGACTACTATGACTAACCCGACACTCTTCAAAGCCTACGATATCCGCGGCGTTTACGGTGTGGATTTAGACGACGAGACTGCTTACCGGATCGGCTATGCTTACGCCCAAATGAGAAAAAAAGAATTGCCATTGGATCGGCCATTACAAATAGTGGTTGGCGCGGATATGCGCCTGTCTTCGCCGGCACTCAAGGAAAAATTAATTCAAGGCCTGATCCATGGCGGAGTGGATGTGGCCGATATCGGACTGGCCTCCACTCCGACTTTATATTTCGCGGTAGCCAATTACCATTACGACGGCGGCGTATTGGTCTCGGCCTCGCATAATCCCAAGGAATATAACGGATTCAAATTGGTGCGCCAAAAGGCCTTCCCGATGAGCGGGGAAGGCGGTCTATATGAGTTAAGGGAGTTGGTGGCCAAACTGGAAGTAGCCAACATCAAGCCACCGGCAACGGCCAATGCGTTGTCGGTCCAGAGCGAGGTGCTGGCGGATCAAGTGAGGCATGATCTGACGTTTGCCGACTATCAAAAAATAAACAAATTTAAAATAGTGATCGATCCGGCCAATGCGATGGGCGCGCTTTATTTTGACGAGCTATTCAAACATATTCCGCAAATGGAAATGGTCCGCATGAATTGGGAATTGGACGGTTCTTTCCCGGCCCATGAGGCCGATCCCTTTAAAGAAGAAAATCTGCGCGGCCTAAACGCGCGGGTCAAACAAGAGAACGCCGATTTGGGCATAGCCACCGACGGCGACGGCGACCGCATATTTTTTGTTGATGACACCGGGGAGCCGGTAGAGCCCGGCATTACGCGGGCGATCCTCTGCAAAATATTTTTGCGCGAAAACCCGGGCGCTAAGATCTGCTATGACATCCGGCCGGGAAAAATCACTTATGACACGATAATAGAAAATGGCGGGGTACCGATCGTAACCAAAGTCGGACATTCGCTGATCAAGCAAAAAACGATCGAAGCCGGCGCGGTATTTGCCGGCGAATCCTCCGGTCATTTTTTTCTAAATATGGGCGAGGAGGGCTGTTATGAAGTACCGCTTATCGTTACTTTAAAAATTCTGGCCGAGCTGTCGCAAGGCGGGTTGAAATTCAGCGAATATATCAAACCGTATAAAAGATATTTTCATTCCGGCGAAATAAATTCGCGCGTAGAGAAGGCGGCCGAAAAAATTAAAGCGCTAAAAGAAAAATATAAGGACGGACAGCAGAACGATCTGGACGGCATTACCATTGAGTATCCGGAATTCTGGTTTAATGTCCGCGGTTCCAACACCGAACCGCTTCTGCGCCTAAATCTGGAGGCCATCAGCCCAGAGGTCATGGAAGCTAAACGCGACGAAGTTTTGGGGTTAATAAGAAATTGAAATAACAATTTAAAAAGGCCTTCCCCTAGATTTTCTGAATCACCCGAGCCCACTTCCGGTTGGGTTTAAGTCAATCATTAGGCGGCACCGCTTCAAAGGAAAAAAGAGGCTGCTCTTTTGCCGAGTGGTTCATAGTCATTTTTCTGGCCTTTTTCTTGGGGGGGGTGGCCGGCGGAGTCTCAGGCCGCTCTGAGCTGCACGGCTTCGGTTGGCGTTGCGCCGGTCGCTCGCTGGGAGGACCTGGCCGAACGGATGGCCGACCCTGGTATTCATTTGCGGCGAGGAACGCCTGGCGGCCCCCTCACGGCTAATTTTCAGATCTTTTTAAATACCAATATTACCAGCAACCTCGACCACAACTCCACTCCCTCGACGGAAGCCCTGCTCCTCCTGAACGATCCGGCCCCGGTGCTTCAGATTTTAGGGGCCAATGTTTTCCAGGGCCTTAAAGGCTTGCCGAAGGACCCCAGGACCTGACGGCCCAGAATGCTTTTTCGCTCTCGCTCCCTCCCATCGTGTTTCTGTGGTGAAAAAATGGCCCCACGGATTTTTTAGGGGCTATTCCTGGATTAGCCTTGACGGTATTAATCCCGGGTATATAATGGACTGAATTCCGGTCAACCATAAAAGAGGTCTTTTTAATGAAAACATTGTCCCTATCCGAGGTGAAGATGAAGTTGAGCGGCTTGGTCGAGGCCGTTCAAGCCACCGATGAGGAAATTGTCATCACCAAAAATGGAAAACCGGCCGCTGTGCTTGTGAGCCCGGATGAATTTGAAAGTTGGCGGGAAACCAACGCCGTCCGCTCCGACTCCATCTTAATGGACGAAATTCGATCCGGACTGAAAGAACTGGGTGAAAAGAAAGCGCGGCGCTTTACCCTGGAGGAGTTGTTGGCCGACCTCGGAAACAGTCCCGGGTAATGGATGGGGACTGTCGTTTACATGCTTCGGGTACCCGACGGAGTTGCTGAAAGTATCCGGGGGATGCATCCCCATTTAAAAAAGAAAATCAGGGCTTCCTTAAAAATTCTCCGCTGCGGGGATGGGTCTCTCTACACGGGGATCGCAAAAGATGTCCAGGCTCGGGTCAAGCAACATAGTGAGGGCCGGGGGGCAACCTACACCCGAACCCGCCTGCCCGTCAAACTGTTGTATCAACAAGAAAGTTTGACGCAGTCGGAGCCCCGGTGTCCCTCAGATGAGCCGAGTCCTTATGGGCCGGCGGCGATCTTTCGGAAAGACCAGACTAACTTCCGTACCTTTTTTAGGGATACTGAGAATTTCGACCTGCCCGTGATGTTCGGTGACGATCCGTTTGGCCGTGGTTAAACCCAAACCCAGGTAATTGAACTTGGTGGAAAAAAATGGGTCGAAAACAAAAGGCAGGTGTTCGGGCAAGACCCCCGCTCCCCGGTCTTTGACTTCAATGATCACCTGATCGTCCCGGACCGTTCCCGATACTTCAATTTCTTCCTGGTCGGAAGAGGCCTCCAGGGAGTTTAGCAGCAGATAATGAACCGCCTGGGCCAGAAGGCCGGGATCTCCATAAAGGGGGGTCTCCGGTAATATTTCCAAAGAGGGAATTCTTATCCGAGACCGGTTGCCTTCCTGAATCAGGGCCAGGGCCTTGAGTACTTCCTGGAAAATTTCAGCCAGGCTTATGGGTCGAAAATGTGGAGAAGAAACCCGTGCGAATTCCACCAGGCGGTTGATGATCTGTTCCAGACGGATCGCCTCAGTATAAATTATATCCGTATATCGGGTATACAATTCATAGGGGACCTTTTCCTTGGCCAGGCGAAGGGCAAACCCGCCTATGGAAGCCACCGGATTTCTGATTTGATGGGCGATCTGATCGGTCATTTTTCCCAGGCCGGCAAATCGTTCCGAACTAAAAAGATTTTTTTCCATTTGTTTAAATCGGGAGATGTCCTGTAGCGTAAAAATAAGGAGGTCCCGTTCGGGCGAATCTTCCTGATAGCGAGCCGTGGAGAGCTTTACAAAAAGGGAGCGGCCGTCCCCTTTTCGCAGAAGGAGTTCGCCTTCAAAGCCCTTGTTCCTCAGGGTCAGGTTCATGATATTAGCCAGAAAAACGGGGACATCCTCCCGGAAAAAGAGCTGTTGCAGGGGCTTTCCGATCAGGCTGTCTCTCGGGTATTCCAGGAGCGCTCCCAGGTACTCATTGGTAAAACGAATGGTCCCCTCATTATCGGCCAGGAGTATCCCGGTTTTAACCGCCTCGATTAATTGGTTGACCAGCTTTTGGGGTAAAATCAGGCCGGACATCTTTATCCTCTCCTTTTGAATGGAAGAGTATAGGGAAAGGAACCAGCAGGGTCAAGGAGAAAGACGGGGCGGAAAGGCCTGGGAATCGAATCCCGCAAGGTTTCTTAAACGTGCCCTCTTCCCCCTGATTTGCTCCCTGCGTTCTGCGTTTTTCTATTGACTTCCTGCAAAACCTTTTTATATACCTATACCTAATCCCGGCGATTACCGGGCACCCTTTTCTGAAATTTCTTTCCTTAAGTTAAGACCATAATAAAAACGAATTCGGAGTCTTTCGTAGGGTCGGCGTTCCCGCCGACCCGGCCCGGGCTCGCAGCGGGAAAGGAGGCGGTCGGTGTTCAAGGATTTGATCGGAGATCTTTCGGGAATAAGATTATTCAACCTGGTAAAACCCCTGGTGGACGGGAAGAAGTCCGGGCTGATGGCGGTCAAGGGTAAGGAGGCAGCGGAGTTATATATTGAGGGGGGCCAGATCGTCCACGCCCGGACCGGCACCCTGAACGGAGAAGATGCGATCCTGCCTATTATGGACCTGGACAACGGCCGGGTCACCTTCAATTGGCGAACGTCGCCGGAGGAACACACGGTGCGTCTGCCCACCGAGCAGGTTATGTCGAATTGGTCCCAGCGGGAGGAGGAGTGGAAGAAGATCAGGCCGGCGGTGCCTTCCGCCGAGGCCATCTTCTCCCTGGTGGTAGATAGCGGCGGCGAAGACCGGATGATTCCGGCCGAACAATGGGGCGTACTCGCCCTGTGCAACGGGAGGCGAAACGTCTCCGAAATGGCCGGTCGGCTCGGGCGGACCATCTTTGGAGTTTCGGGTACCCTCTTCGCCCTGGTTGAAAGAGGTCTGGTCGAAAAAACGGAGGCCGCCGATATTCCCCAAGCGGGGCTGAGGACCATGGTTGACGAGGCCTTTTTCGAGGCCGCCGAGACGGAACTCAAGAAGGTAATGGGGCCGATCGCCCGGATCATCCTGAACGATACCCTGGCGGCTTTTGAGGAATCCCGGGAGGCCTTCCCCAAGGACCGGGTGAAAAGTTTCATCTCGACGGTCTGCGACCAGATCACGGAGGAGCCGAAACGGGAAAAGTTCGGAAAGGCCATTTATATCGCCTGGCTTTCTTCCCTCGAAACCAGTTAAGCACTTAAAACCAGGAGGATCGATCATGACGGAAATATCGAAGCGCGAGGGGGGCTTTCCGGACCGGATAACGAGACCATTCAGGCAGGGGAGGAACCGGCTGGGGTTAAAGGGAACCCTGCTGCTGGGGATCTTCGTCCCCATTCTGATCGCCTTCCTGGTCATCGCCGGTCTGCTTTTTGTCAATGTGGGCCCGTTGGTCAGCATCCGGACCCTTGGGTCCGACAGCCTGAAGGAACTGGGCGACGCCGGCGTCAAAGAATCCGTCGCTTCCCTCAACAAACTGGGAGAGAAGATCATTCAGGAAAAAGCCGAGGGGGTAGCCCGGCAGATTGAAATCTACCTCGAAGCCCATCCGGGCCTGTCGGAGGCGGCCCTGACCAACCAGCCGCGTCTCCAGGAGATCGCCATCCAGCGGGTCGGGGAAACCGGCTATACGGCGGTACACAACAATAATGGGATCAACTATTTTCACGTCAACCCGAAGATCGTGGGGACCGACCTGCATAAGCTGGCCGGTAAACTGCCGGAATTCGTCAAGGTCATGGAAGCGGGGTTGAAAGGGGCTTCGGGCGGCTATTACCAATGGACGGACATCGATAAGAAGGTGCGGCCCAAGTATATGTTCAGCGCCCCGGTGGAAGGCACGAACCTGATCGTGGCCGCTACAACCTATATAGACGAATTCGGAAAACCGGCCGGCGCTATCCTGGCCAAGGTGGACCGGATGCAGGCCGCCTACGCGGAGCGGTACCGAAGCCGGTTCCTGATTTTCCTGGCTATCGTCCTGATCGACCTGGCCGTGCTGCTGGCGGTCATCTACGCCTTTTCGTCTTCCCTGGTCCGGCCGATCCGTCAACTGTCGGAAGCGGCCGACCGGATCAGTATGGGGGACCTGGAGGCGGCCGTCAACGTGGAGGGGGAAGGAGAAGTCGCCCGACTGGGCCAGTCGATCGAGCGGATGCGAACCAGCGTCAAAACCGCTCTGGAGCGGCTGGAGAACCGACGACCGATAACCATTCGCGAATAAAAGGAGGAAGGTTATGAAAGGGCGCAACGGGCCGAAGTGGGTCCTCCCCGTACTCGGGCTGGCAGTCTTCCTGTTCTATTTCGGTGACCGGGTTTTCGGTCAGGGAACCTCCAAGGCGGCGCCGGATACCAGGCCGGCCCTTCCGTCCGCCGCGGATCAGCCGCCGGCCATGCCGGAGCATACCCTGACGATCCTCCGGACCGGGAACGGGCAAGGCAAGGTGATAGCCAATCCCACCGGGTCCTCCTTCGAAGAAGGGACGCTGGTGACCCTGGTGGCGGTTCCCGCCCCCCATTGCGTTTTCCAGGGCTGGAGCGGTAACTGCGCAGGCTCCTCCCCCAATTGTCGGGTCAGAATGTCAACCGACCGGACCGTCACCGCCATATTTTCCCTGAAAACCTACTTGATCCACGTCCACCCCCCAATGAACGGGGTCATCCATCCTTACGGTAATGTCAAAGCCGCTCACGGGGAAAAGCGAAGGTTTCAGATTATCCCCCTGCCCGGCTACCGGGTTTCTGAGGTCCTGGTGGACAGAGTTTCGCGGGGCGCCATAAACACCTATACCTTCAAGGAAATCACTGGCGACCACGTCCTGGAAGCGATTTTTATGAAACAATAAGGGGCAAGGAGAAAAAATAGGGGAGGATAAGGGACTTAAATGGTATTGCTTGGGCTGATCCGTTTGACGAAGCCCCCGGGAAGGGGTACTATAGGTGCCAATGACTAAATGACCGAGGTCCCGATGACCGATTCCCAACCTCCCACGCTCCAAACCTGGCTGATGGCCGCGCGACCCCGCACACTACCCGCCGCCGCCGCCCCCGTTTTTGTGGCCATCGCCTTTGCCCTGCGCGATGGTGTTTTCCACTGGCCCTCCGCGCTGGCCTGCTTGCTGATTTCCCTGCTGATGCAAATCGGGGCGAATTTCGCCAACGACCTGTTCGACCATGAGCGCGGCACGGACACGCCCGACCGTCTCGGTCCCACGCGCGTCACGGCTGCCGGGTTGATCTCCCCGGGGCAGATGCGCTTAGGCACCGCGGCCATCTTTGGCTTGGCGGCGCTGCTCGGTTTGTACCTGGTTTGGCTGCGCGGTTGGCCGATCCTGACCCTGGGTGCGGCCATCATTATCGCCGCCTTGGCCTATACCGGCGGTCCGTTCCCTTATGGTTATCACGCCCTCGGCGAAGTCTTCGTTTTTCTGTCCTTCGGCCTCGCGGCTGTTTGCGGGACCTACTACGCCCAGTCGGGCACGCTCACGCCCACGATTGGTTGGGCCTCGGTGCCGCTGGGACTGCTGATTGTCAATATCCTGGTGGTCAATAATACCCGTGACATTGCCACCGACACGGCTGCCCATAAACGCACCCTGGCTGTGCTGCTCGGCCGGGAAGCGATGCGCACCGAATATCTGCTCTGTTTGCTAGGTGCTTACCTCGTTCCCTTGGGATTGTGGACGTTTGGCCTGACCTCGGTGGGCGGGTTGCTGTGCTGGTTTTCCATCCCCCAGGCCGTCCTGCTCTACCGTGAGTTTTCACAGGCTGAAGGCCGTTCCCTGAATAAAACCCTGGGCGGCACGGCGCAACTGGCGCTGGTCTACGCCGTTCTGTTTTCTTTGGGTGTGGTGGTCATCCGGTAGATCGCGGCCGCGAAATTAGATTCTTACATCCATTGTTCTGAGAATTTGTCTCTAACAATGGATGTAAGAATCTAATTGAAAAGACGTTATCTTTAAATCTGTTAAGTGGTTTTTATTACAGCCAAAAATATTTCAAATATTTTTGGCTAGGATTTAATCGGTGAACTGCCACGGACAGAGCCGGCGTTCCAGTCGGTCGACCGTGAAATACATTCCCAATCCCAGTAAACTCATGGCCACCACTCCGGCATACATGGCGGGATAATCGAGCAGGGTGCTGCCTTTGAAGTAGATGTAATACCCCAGCCCTTTGGTGGTTGCAAAAAGTTCGGCGATATAGAGCACGGCCACCGCCGTCCCCACGCTTTGACGGAGCGCCGTCAAAATGGCCGGTAGGCTGGCGGGCAGGTAAACATACCGGAACAGCGCCCGCCGTCCCGCGCCGAGACTCCTCACGGACTGGATCAACTCCGGGCGTAGGCCGGCGGCCTGGTCGCGGACGAGTACCAGAATCTGAAAAAATAGAATCAAAAAGATGATCACAATCTTGGCCGCGTCGCCAATTCCGAAAAAGAGCAAAATGATGGGCACAAAAACGACCTTGGGGATGGGGTAAAGCAAATAAATCACGGGGGAAAAGAGACGGTTGACCCGTTTCGACTGCCCCAGCACCAGCCCGGCGGGAGCCGCCGTCAAAATCGCCAGCGCCGTCCCGGCTACCACACGCCACAGGCTGACCAGAAAATGCCCGGGCAGTTCCCCGCTTTTTACATCGCGCCAGAAAACGAATAGAACCGTCAGCGGCGATGGCAAAATGGGGCGATTTATCAGCCAGGCGGCAGCCTGCCAGATGGCGATGATCAGCACGGAGGCGAGCAAAAGGTCCCGGCGGCGGATGGTGGTCATCTTCCGGCGGCTCGATCAGTATCCATTGCCAGGCGTTGGCGCAGATCTCGGCACAATTCCAGATACTCCCTGCTTTCACGGTATCCGGGCCTCCCGGCGCCGGGGTTCTCGATGATGGGTGTCGCGCGGTTGGGCGGCTCGTTGAGCAGCAAAATCCGGCGTCCCAGCAGCGCGGCTTCCTCGATGGAATGGGTTACCAGCACGAGGGTTAAACCCCGTTCGGCGGCCAGTTCCAGCGTCAGGGTTTGCAGGGATTCGCGGGTGGGGGCATCCAGCGAGGAGAAGGGTTCGTCCATCAAGAGCAGGTCGGGTTTCAGGACCAGGGTGCGCGCAATGGCCGTGCGCTGGCGCTGCCCGCCGGAGAGTTGCGCGGGGTATTGGTCGGCCACGGCGCTCAGGCCGAGCCGCTCCAGCCAGGAATCGACGGATTGATCGGGAGAATGGTCACGGGGCGCATGGATTCCATCTGCCCCGTAGAAACGGCGGACTTCCAGCCCGAGACCGGCATTTTGACGGAGCGTCGCCCAGGGCAACAGTCCATAATCCTGCAAAATCAGCCCGGTGTGCGGCCGGGGGCGGAGGAGCGTCTCGCCGTCAATGCATACTTTCCCGGCAGAGGGGAAGCGCAACCCGGCCAGCAGCGCCAGCAAGGTACTTTTGCCGCAGCCCGAGGGTCCCAGTACCGTCCAGGAATCGCCGTTTTGAACCTGCCAGTGGAAATTTTCAAAGACCGGAGTGGATTGGTAGTGGAAAATGAGCGCTTCGACGGTAATCATGATTTAGGGGCGACCAACCGGTTGCCGTACGAAATTTACGGCAAAAATGTCGATTTGACTGAGTCGTGATAGGCAATGTTCGCGGTCAATAGGCCTTTGGCCTTGGCCCAGGCCAGCACGTCGCTCCATTCGGCCTCGGTCGGCGCGCCCCGGGTGGGAAATTTCGGGACGATGTAGGAACTGATCAGCGGCTGGGGCACAATCTTTTTCTCTGCCAGCAGACCGCTGTACTTCGACGGGTCGCGGTTGATCATCCCCACCGCTTCCTCGATCGCCGCCAAAAAGGCCTTGATCGCCTGGGGATGCTGGTCGATGACTTCCTTGCGGAAGGAAATCACGCTCGCGCCCAGTTTGGGGTTGGAGGTGTCATCCAGGATGATTTTGGAGCCTTGTTGGACGGCGAGAGCGGCCAGGGGGTCGGGCATGACGCCGGCTTTGAGTTCGCCCGAAGCTAAAAGTGACATACGGTCGGGGATTTTGGGCACGGCCAGGTACTTGATCTTGGCGGCGGCCAAGCCATTGGCCGCCAGCAGACGGTCGGTGACGTATTCGATGATCGTGCCCTGCGAGATGCCGATTTCGACGCCCTTCAGTCCATTTACATTGTTGATGCCGCTTTGGCCCGAGGCGAGAATGAAAAAGTGCCCCGCGCCTTCGGAGGCCATGTGCCCATAGCGCACGGCCTGCATCCGGACTTTTTCCTTGTTAAAGAACATCACCGACAGGATTTCGTTCAGCGTGCCGTCGGCCTGACCGGCCTGGAGGAGCTGGTCACGCTCCGGGGCGGAGGCCACCGGGACGAGTTTCGCGTTGACGCCGTGTTTGGCGAACAGTCCCTCGGCCTGGGCTACGAACATCGGCAACGTATCGATGACCGGAATGACGGCCAGGTTCAAGGGGCCGGGTTCGGCAATTGGGGCGGGTGTGGACGCCGAACCGCAGGCGCTCAAAACCAGGCTGAGCAGGGTAAAGGCGACGAGCAAACGTCTCATTGGGGATAGCTCTCTTTGATTTTTGAATAAGAATTTCCTTTTAGATGTGAAGAGTATAGATAAGCCCATTGAGGGGGTCAAGGAGAAAAAGCAAGGGAATGGGGGCCGCCTGATTTCCCTTTTGACGAAATCCCCGAGAAAGGTTACTATCCCCGATAATGCGGTTCAAGGAGAAAACGCCATGGAAGAACAAAATGTTTATCAAAGGTTAGCCGAGCACTTGAGCCAGGTCGGCCTGGGTTACCCCATCAGAGAAACCCTGCTGGAAATCCTGAGAGAGAATCTCAACCCGGTCGAAGCGGAAATCGCTCTGGCGCTTCCTACCGGTGTTATCCCTTTTTCAACGGTCTGTGTTTCCGAGATAGTGCCCCGAGTCGTGATGCCCCCAGAGGAATTGGAATCGGCTTTAGACCGTCTCGCCGAAAAAGGGCTCTTGTACGTGGGCCCGACCTCGACCGGTGCAAAGGGGTACGCTCTGTTGCAAGTGGGATTCGGGTTCCCTCAGACCTTTTTCTGGAAGGGCGAAGACACTCCGCACGCCCGCAAGATGGCTCTCCTGGTGGCCAAGTACTTTAACCGGGAGGTTACCGCGGAGGCCTATGGCAGCCAGAGCAAGCATTACCGATACCTCCCCATAGGAAAAGCGATCAAACCTGATTTGCAGGCGGTTTTCCCGGTCCAACTTATGGAGCAGGTCATTACCCAGGCCAGGCGTATCGCCGTCGCGCACTGTCCCTGCCGCGTCTCGTATCGACTTTTAGGCCGAGGATGCGAGCATCCCACCGAAGTCTGCTTGAAATTCGACGAGTTGGCCGACTTCGTCATCGATAAAGGTCTGGCCCGTGAGCTTACCAGGGATGAAGCCCTCGACGTGATCCGGGTAACCGAAGAGGCCGGACTGGTACACTTCGTGGACAACGCCGAGGGCGAAATCAAACACAACTGCAACTGTTGCGGTTGTGCCTGCTGGAATGTGGGCAACATTCGGAGGAGAAAGATTTCGCGGGATGCGATCATGGCGACGTACTTCATAAGAGAAACCGAATCCGAGGAATGTTCGGGTTGTGGAGAGTGTGCCGCGATCTGTCCGGTCGAGGCCGTGCAGATGAAAGACGGCCTACCGATCATCGATCAGGATTGGTGCATCGGTTGTGGCGTCTGTGCCACGGTGTGCCCAACCGAGGCCGTGGTCTTGAAAGGGAGAGAGGACCGGATCGGGGTCAAGCCCGCCTCAACTTTCCGGGAACTTCATCAAAGAATATTGGAGGAGAAAAAGACGAAAACTCAAGAAGGGCCTGCTATCCTTAATTGACTCCGGGCGGGCAATGGATTATGATTCAGCCAGATAAAATTCAGAACGAAGCAGGCCGTGCATGTCTATTACCAGTGTATTGTTTTTCCCCATCTTCATTGTGCTGACCATCGGCTTCAGTCTAGCGGCCATTCTGGCCGCCCTGGTGGATCCCGGAGGGAATCGGGCTCACCGGGTGGGCGCCGCCTGGGCCACGGGCCTCCTTTTTTTCTCCGGGGTGCGGGCTCGGATCACTTACCTGGAACCCTTAGCTCCTGCGGAGGCTTATATCTTTGCCGCCAACCACCAGAGCGCTTTCGATATTCTTGCCCTGCTCTCCAGGCTGAAGGTCCAGTTTCGCTGGCTGGCCAAAGAAAGCCTCTTTAAAACCCCCTTTATGGGCTGGGCCATGACCCGGGTCGGTTATATCCCCATCAACCGGTCCAACCCGAAATCGGCTTATCGAAGCCTCTTATTGGCCGCTAAAAAGGTGGAGGACGGGACCTCGGTGCTGATCTTCCCCGAGGGGACCCGGCAGTCACCCAATCAATTAGGAAAATTCAAAAAAGGGGGATTTATTCTGGCCGTCAAATCCGGGCGTCCCCTGGTCCCGGTCAGCATCAGCGGCAGCGCCGCCGTACTCCCTAAAAAGAGTTTCTCCATTAAACCCGGATTAATTGACATCGTGGTCGGAAAACCGATCCCCACGGGGAGGATTTCGGCCAAAACCGTGGAACCGCTGATGGAACAGGTCCGGGCGGCCATCCAACAACATTACCGCCCGATCCACCGGGGAGCCCGCCCATGACGTCCGTTCTTCAAATCCCGGATTTCGAACCCGCTGTGGAAATCATTCCTTTGGGGGGGCTGGGGGAAATCGGCCTCAATATGCTCCTCTTCAAGGTTGGAGAGGAGATTCTGGTCATCGATGCCGGGTTGATGTTTCCGGAAGACTATATGCTGGGCATCGACATCGTCATTCCGGATTTCAGCTTTCTTTTAAGGCACAAAGACCAGGTCCGGGCCGTGATCCTGACCCACGGCCATGAAGACCATATCGGGGCGCTGCCCTTCCTGCTGCGGGAACTCTCGGCCCCGGTGTACGGTTCCCGGTTTACCCTGGAGTTGGTTCGGGAGAAATTGAAAGAACATCAACTCTTAGGGCAGACGGACCTGCGGTTGATCGCGCCCAAAGAAACCCTGGAACTGGGTTCGTTTAAAATTGAATTTATCCGGGTCGCCCATAGCATCCCGGACGGGTTGGGGTTGGCCATTCATACCCCCCTGGGGACGTTCATCCATTCCGGGGATTTCAAGATCGACCAGACCGGTGGGGTATCCGACCTCAACACCCTGGCCGCCTACGGGGCCCGGGGTGTTCTGGCCCTTCTTTCGGATTCCACCAACGTGGAACGGGAAGGCTATACCATCCCGGAAAAGCGGATTGGCGACAGTCTGGATCAAATCATGCGAAAATGCGAAGGCCGGGTGATGGTGGCCGTCTTCGCCTCCAATATCTACCGCATCCAGCAGGTGGTGGACTCGGCCGTGCGCTACGGGCGCCAAGTGGCCTTCAACGGCAAGAGCATGATTACCAACTGCCGGATCGCCCGGGAGTTGGGTTACCTGCACCTTCCCCCGGGTCGGGAGATCACCTTGGGCGAGATGGCCCAAATCCCCGATTCCCAGGTGGCCGTCATCACTACCGGCAGCCAGGCCGAACCCATGTCCTCCCTGACCCGGATCGCCCGGGATGACCATAGGCAGATCAAAATCAAAAAAGGCGATACCGTGGTCCTTTCCTCCCGCTTCATTCCGGGCAACGAGCGGGCCATTACCGGAATGATCGACAACCTCTACCGCTTCGGGGCCGAAGTGATTTACGAAAGGGTCTCTGAAATCCACGTCTCCGGCCACGCCCACCAGGAGGAGTTGAAGCTCATGCTCCACCTGACCAAGCCCCGCTATTTTCTCCCCATCCACGGGGAATACCGCCATTTGGTCAAACACGCTCAATTGGCCCACGAGATCGGTCTCCCCTGGGAAAATCTGCTGTTGGCTGAAAACGGGCAGGTCATTCGGTTCGATCGGGAAGGGTGCCGGTTCACTGATCCGGTGGAGGTGGGGCGGGTTTTTGTGGACGGCAAAGGAGTGGGCGACGTGGGGGACCTGATCTTGCGGGATCGGCGCCACCTGTCGGAAGAGGGACTGGTCGTGGTCCTGACGGTCCTGAACAACCAGACCGGTGACCTCCTTTCCGGTCCGGAGATCATTTCCCGGGGGTTTATTTCCGAGGAAGAATACCCGGAGTTGATCCAGGAAGCCAAAAACCGGGTCCTGGAGATCTTGACCCAGCGGCCCGTGGAAGATCGAAAGAACTGGCCGGAAATCCAAAAAGAGATCCGCAAGTCCTTGCAGCGTTTTTTTGTAAAATCCATTGATCGCCGGCCCGTAGTGCTGCCGCTGCTAATCCCCATGTAGGTCGCGAACGCCGCCGATGGCCAAAGATAGCGCACCAAGATCCATAAAGGTTGAGATTTTAGGATTGGGATTGGCGGCCCTGACGCTCCTCCTGGCCTTGGGCCTTTTCAGCCACCATCCTGCCGATCCCTCCTTCAGCGCCCCGGAGGCCGGCCGGCAAGCCGTTCAAAACTGGACCGGCCGCCTGGGTTCCTATTTGTCGTCCTTCCTGTTTGAATCTCTGGGTCTGGCCTCTTTCTGGCTGGTTTTCATTCTGGGTCACCTGACCTTTTTCACCTTTAAAAGGCAATCCCGTCAAGCCTCCCCCTCCTGGTACGCCTTAGGCTATCTATTATTGATGGTCGGTTCGGCCGCCATCCTTTCCTGGGATCGGGGGAACTTTCAGTTTTTCGGCTGGAATTTTCCGCGGGGAGGGGTGGTCGGCTATCTGGTTTTTCAGCAGACTAAGCTTTACCTGAACCCTCCGGGGGCCCATATTCTGTTAGTGGTGATACTGCTGGTGGGCCTGATCCTGATCAGCCGGATATCTTTGGCTCGAATGGCCGAACGGTTCCAGCTTTGGCTTTATACCCAGGTGGGAGCCTGGCGGGATACCTATCAGAAAAACCGGGAACGGCGACGCAAGGCTAAGGTCCTGACGGTTGGGAAAGAACTGCAAAAAGAAAGGGAAACGAAACCACCGCTGATCGTCCAGAACCCCGTGGTCATAACGCCCCCGGCTTCGAAGGTCACGCCCCAGCAGGAGCAGTTCGTTTTCATGAAGGACCTGGGGGACTATAAACTTCCGCCCTTGTCGCTGCTGGATGACGTGGAAAAGAAAGACCAGCAAATCCAGCAGCAGAGCCTGATTATGAATTCACGCCTGCTGGAGAAAAAACTGAAGGACTTCGGCGTGGAGGGGCAGGTTTTGGAGGTTTCCCCCGGACCGGTGATCACCATGTATGAATTTGAACCGGCCCCGGGCGTTAAGATCAGCCGGATCACCGGCCTGGCCGACGACCTGGCCATGGCCATGCGGGCCGTGAGTATTCGGATCGTGGCCCCTTTGCCGGGGAAAGCGGTGATCGGCATTGAAATCCCCAACGTCCTGCGGGAAACCGTGGGTTTGAAGGAGATTCTGGCCTCTCCGGCCTTCGCCGGTTCCAAATCCAAGCTGACCATCGCCTTGGGGAAAGATATCCTGGGAATTCCGGTGGCCAATAATTTAGCCCGCATGCCCCACCTGATGATCGCCGGGGCTACCGGCACCGGGAAGAGCGTTGCCCTGAACGCCATGATCTGCAGCATTCTTTTCAAAGCCCGACCGGAGGAGGTCCGTTTTCTGCTTATCGACCCCAAACGGATCGAACTCCTGCCCTTCGAGGGGATCCCCCATCTGCTCCACGAAGTGGTCACCGAACCCAAGATGGCCACTCGGGTCCTGCGCTGGGCCATCCGGGAGATGGAAGACCGCTATCAGCGCCTGGCTGAGAAAGGGGTCCGCAGTATTGATACCTATAATCAGCGACTGCTCAAGGAGAAAAAGGGAACTCCCCAGGGATATCCCGAGGGCTGGCTGCCGTATATCATCGTGGTGATCGATGAGTTGGCCGACCTGATGATGGTTTCCTCGCGGGATGTGGAGGAATACCTGACCCGGCTGGCCCAGATGGCCCGGGCCGCCGGGATCCACCTGCTGATCGCCACCCAGAGGCCCTCGGTGGATGTGCTGACCGGGATCATCAAGGCCAATTTCCCCGCCCGGATCTCTTTCCAGGTCTCCTCGAAAACGGACTCCCGGACCATCCTGGATACCAACGGGGCCGAAGCCCTCCTGGGGGCCGGGGATATGCTCTTTCTGCCGCCCGGAGTTTCCAAATTGCAGCGCATTCACGGGGCCTATGTGTCCGAAACGGAGATCAAACGGGTGACCGATTTCCTGAAAGGCCAGCAGCAGCCGGTGTATGATGATTCCATCCTGGCGGTGGAGGAAAACCTTAGTTCCGAGGATGAAGAGGCGTTGGATGAGAAATACGAGGAGGCGGTCCGACTGGTCAAGGAAGCCCGGCAGGTCTCCATCTCCATGATCCAGCGGAAATTACGCATCGGCTATAACCGGGCGGCCCGCCTGGTGGAGATCATGGAACGGGAGGGAGTCGTCGGCTCGGCGGACGGAGGACGAACCCGGGAGGTGCTGGTGAAGAATTTTTAACCTCGGGCGGGTTCCAGGGGTCAGTAGAATACTAAATGAACGTCGAACATCGAACGCCCAAATCTAAATGAAAAACAAACCTGTCAGGAGCTTTCCATGGAAAAAAAAAGAACCCACCAGGCTATCCTTTTATTTTTTGTAACCTTCCCCCTGATCTTCTGGGGGGGATTTCATCTTAGCTATGCCCAGGAGGATCCGCAGCTCCAAACCCTTTTGGAAAAGCTCAAGGACCGCTTTGGCGCCATCAAAACCTTAAAGGCCGATTACGTCCGGGATCTGCTTCCCAAGGTATCCAGCGCCCTGCCTGCTGCGCCGATGAAGGCCGAAGGGCAGCTCATTTTTGCCTCACCGGACAAGCTGCGTCTGGACCAGAGGAAACCCCGGGCGGAACTGTTGGTCAGCAATGGGGAAAAGGCCTGGTGGTATATCCCCGGAGAAAAAACGGTCCAAGTTTTTCAGGTAAAAGATTACGGTCAGCAGGTCAAACCCATCACCGAGTTTTTCTCCGGTCTGGGCGGTTTGGAGAAACATTTTACTGTCCGCCTGGACAAGACCGTTCCTGAAGAGGCGCCTTTTTACGCGCTGGTGCTGCAGCCCAAATCCCCCCAGCCCGATCTCAACCAGATCCACCTGCGGATCTCAAAGACTACCTTCCTGCCCCTGGAGTTCACCTTTTACAATATCCTGGGCGATGGAACCCGCTTTCGCTTCAGCCAGGTCCAGACGGCGGTCAAAGTCAGCGATACGGCCTTCCAGTTCACCCCGCCCAAGGGGACCCAGGTTATTCAAGCGCCTTCCGATATAAAAATCAAGTAAATGTTCAAATGGGTTGGGGCAAGCATAGTCTTTTTATAGCAATAATTAAATTTAAATTAAATTATTACTTGACAATAATTATAATTTAATTACATTAATTCCATGAAAATAATTCCCCGGATATACGATCTCTATTTCCAGCGCTCCCTGGCCGGCCCTCTGATCACCGTTCTTCTCGGCCCCCGGCAGACCGGCAAGACCACCACGGTGAATAATTTTCTGGAGAGTGTCCCGCCTGACCGAAAATTCTATCTGAACCTGGACTCCTCCTTTGAGCGGGACCGGGTCGCCGGCCGGGAAACCTACCTGACCGATCGCATTGAGGAAACCCTCGGGTTTAAACTGGAACGGTTAACGGAGCGGTTTTACCTTTTTGTGGATGAGGCCCAAAAACTGCCCCTGATTTTTGAAATCGTCAAAATGCTGAGCGACCGTTACTCTCATAATCTCAAGATCATCCTGACTGGCTCATCCAGCCTGGAGCTTCTGGACAAGACGTCCGAGACCCTGGCCGGCCGCATTCAGTTCTTGAGGATCTATCCCTTCACCCTGACCGAAGCCGCATTCTATGAAGAGATTGACGATGGCGAGGGCTCGAAAACCCTGTACGATTTGATTTTTTCAGGGGCCCTCTCACGGGACCATCTCAGCGGCCTGATTGAGCAGCAAA
>Ga0315283_10001024_pt1 | contig 21685 bp, 8 predicted proteins | sample YL17G09_0_MG_FD_204541 | JGI IMG/M metagenome (GOLD analysis project Ga0315283, IMG submission 204541) | Sediment microbial communities from Yellowstone Lake, YNP, Wyoming, USA - YL17G09_0 | ecosystem: Environmental > Aquatic > Freshwater > Lake > Sediment | place: USA: Wyoming | collected...
AAGGATGACGGTAGATGGGCAGTCGTAACAAATAGAGAGCCTATGTGACACAGCCTGGCAGTGTGCCTCCTTGGTAAGGAGGAAGTCCCGAGTTCAAATCTCGGCATAGGCTTGAATTATAAAGTTCAAATCTTTAAGAAGTTTTTGCTAAAATTCCTTTAATTCTTTCTCTGATCATCTTACTTCTTTTCACAGACCCTTTTTCCTGATTGGGGGATTGTGCCCGGAATCCGTAATCATGCAAAGGACATAGAGTCCCGGGAAAGTCCCCTACGATTATGTCTGAGAATTCTGACCTGACGTCGATTACATTTTTATATATTTTATGTATTCGACATTAAACCAGAATTTTAAAGGCCTGTATTCTTTCTTTTTAGAGATGAGCGTTATTGAATCCGCAAGTTTGGGGCACAACAAACTGCTGGTTGCATAAAAAATTTTTTTAATGAATGGAGAGGTGTGTTTTTTGGCCATGTGGGAATATGTAGACGTCGTTATAGCGAATCCCGTAATCTCTAATAACTGAATTAACTCTTCCAAGGTATATTCTCTCCAGTGAATACCACAGATGGACGGATTTGTTTGATCCAATTGCGTAACAGAATCACTAATGGAATTTCTTATGGAACGCCCTAAAATAATTTTAATCCTGTTTATTAAATTTACTTGATTGGGTGTCGTAATATATAAAATTCCATCCTTTTTCAGGATTCGATTAATCTCTTGAAGAACGGGTAAAGGATTAAAATTGAAATGTTCAATCACTTCTGATAAAATAACTGCGTCGAAATGATTATCAGGATAAGGCAATCCGTTTTGCCAAACGTCTTTTAAATACCCGGAAGACGGATGAACATTAAATTTTGAATATAATTCGTTCAATTTACAATTTTTTTGAAATTCCGGGATATCATACGTATATACTTCAAACCCGATTTTTGCTAAAGCAATATCCACAACACCTAAAAATGAACTTATCTCGAGAACCCGTTTACTAGTAAAATTACCATTAAAAATTTTATTAAAATCTATCAGTATATTTTCATATTGAAAATGCAAAAAATCAATATAATTTTTCTCTCCTTTGTCATCCCAAAGATTTAATAAAATAATGGGATTTTTACCATAAACATTAATAATTATATCATTGAGAATTGCTTTCAAATAATCATTATTATACGTCATAAGGGGAATATTTGATTGCCTTTGTATTTCTCATCTTTGTATTACGATGGTACCCTGCCATGCAGGACTGATACACCCTTTAAAAAATCCCTTTTTAATAATACGGTGACCTGCTGTTTTTTATATAGGTTTTTATATAGGAATACCCAAGGGTAAATAATAATTTCGTTATTAAAAGGTGAGCAGAGTGGATAGTAGTAAAATTATCGAAGATTCATTTGGCTATGCGAAAGAGGGTCTCGTCGGCAAATGGGACACGTGGATACTGCTTATTTTCAGCTGCATCATTTTCCCGCTCTATCTGGGTTATGTATTACGGATTTTTCGTGGTGCAAATCCATCCCCGCAATTAGATAACTGGGGCAGCATGTTTATTGACGGAATCAAACTTTTCATCGTAGGTTTAATCTACTCGATACCGGTTCTCATCCTTTGTTTTGTACTTTTCGGAAGTGCAGATATGATAAGGTCTTCCGTGAGTCCCAGTACAATAGGGGGTTTCGTTATTGCCGTGCTTTTAGGAGCGATAATCCTTATCATCGTCGCTATCATAACCTGGTTGATCATCATGACAGCTGGTGTGCGTTTTGCCCGTACAGATAGTATTGGGGAAGCGTTCAATTTCGGGGTTATCTTTACTCATATTGGCAAGATTGGGTGGATGACTTACATTATTGCACTGCTCATGATACTAATCACTCTCGTTAATATTGTAATAATCTGCCTGGTAATCAACATGGTAATCCCCTACACCGGCGTTATTCTTCTCCTCATACTGCTTCCATTCCTGTGTCTGTTCTCTCCACGTTACATCACCCTGCTCTATGAAAGTGCTGGTGCAGCATAATTTTTTAGGTAGATAGCGGCGGAAGGAATCCCATACGCCTTCGCTTTTCGCTCCCCTTAAAAAAATATAGTAATTGGAAGTGAATTGTGTCAAAAAGTTTTTTCCAGGTATTGGAGTAGAGCTTACTTGTTGCCGGATTCTAAGATCATGGCGACCAAAATTATAGTATATAAATAGCATTGATAAATATTGATATACATACATTAGTACCAGAAAGGGTATATGCCGCTTATTTAAACCTGTATACGTGAGCTACCCGTGCGGAAAATACCTGAATATCAAATGCTATCTACAGTGAGGTAAGAAATTCATGAATAAGAGTGATGCTGAGGCATTGTTGCGACAGGGCATCGAACTCTATGATCTTGGCAGATATCAGGAAGCCATTATCATGTTTGACCGGGCACTCGCCCTCTTTCCCAACCTATCAAAAGCCTATTATTTCAAAGGCATAGCCCTGTATGACCTTGGCAAATACGAGGATGCAATTGATTCCTATGATCATGCGGTGGCGATTGAACCTTCTGACACGAATGCATGGTATAATAAAGCAGCAACACTGGCCCAGATTGGGAAGAATGAAAAAGCGCTCGAAGCGTGCGATCGTTTACTCGCGATATCCTGGGACAATGCTGAAGCGTGGATCCTTAAAGGAATTGCCTTTTATGAACTGGGGCGCTTTAAGGAAGCCATTAGTGCATATGATCATGCGTTAACGGTTGATCCACGCCATGCAAAAGTCTATTACAATAAAGGAATTGCGCTTGCCGATCTCAATCGGCACAACGAGGCAATTTTATCCTACGATAAGGCAATTGAAATCGTACCCAATTATGCCAAGGCATTCTATAACAAAGGTATATCTCTCTATGACCTCGGAAAATTCAATGATGCCCTGATTGCTTTCAATAAAGCGTACGAATTAGATCCCACTGATATCTGGGTATGGTATTACCGCAGTTTCATTCTTGCAAAACAGGAACGATACAACGAAGCCAATGAGTCATCTGATAAATTCCTTGAATATGAACCGGGACATTCTGATATCTGGGCGATTAAAGGAATTTCATTATTCAAAATCGGAAGATATGAAGATGCTGTTGCCGCGCTTGATCGGTCCCTTGAAATTGATCCCCTTGTTGCTGATGCTTGGCTTCACCAGGGACTGGCTTTAAATAAGATTCAGAAGTTCAGCGATGCAGTTTTTTCATTCGATAAAGCAATTGAGCTTAGCCCGGAAAATGCCAGTGCATATTACAACCGCGGTATTGCCTATGCTTATCAGAATAAATACCGGGATGCCGCACTCGACTTTGATCATGTTCTCTCGACTGATCCTGAAAATTCCGATGCGCTGTATCTGAAAGGAGTTGCCTGCATCAAACTGAGCCGGTATGAAGATGCACTTGCTTCATTTACGCAAACTCTTTTAAAAACAGAACATCCTGCATCATTTTATTACCGCGGAATCGCACTCACCAAGCTTGGCAGACATAAAGAAGCGATTGAATCATTTGAACGGGCACTCGATCTGGATCCTGGATGCGCTTCTGCTGCATATCAGGAAGGAATAGCGTATGCAAGTCTCGGCAGGTTTGCCGAAGCTGTTACTGCTTATGACCGGGCAATAAAAATCAATCCAATATTTACCGATGCACTCTACCATAAGGGATTCGCACTCGCAAAACTGGGTAATATCACTGAAGCAATCCAGGAATTTGATAAGACCATTCTGCAGGACCGGGAAAACGCTCAGGCATATCACCAGAAAGGGCTCCTGCTTGCAAGACTTGGAAGATATAATGATGCCATAGATTCTTACAACGAAAGTATTGAGATTAAACCCTCATATGCACAGACATACTTTGACAAAGGTCTCTCTTTAGTAAAACTCGAAAAGTCCGAGCCGGCAATTGATGCATTTGAGCATGCGATTGCTATCAACCCCAACTACGTGAACGCTTATTATAACCTGGGACTTGCACTCCTTCAACTCGACCGATTTGACGATGCAGTTTATGCATTTGATCAGGCGCTTGAAATTGATCCAACGAATACTCTTGTACTCTATCAACGGGGAACTACACTCATGCATATCAAGCACTATGCTGAGGCGGTAGCAGATCTGGATAATGTACTTGCACTATTACCCCAAAACACCGGAGCGTTGTATAATAAGGGGATAGCCCTTTTCAACCTTTCACGGTATCAGGAAGCGCTGGTAGCTTTTGACGACGCGATCGAACAGAACCCGGGACTTGTTGAAGGTTGGCTCTATAAAGGTATAACCCTCAACAACCTCGGCAACCTGAATGAAGCAATTGCTGCATTTGACAAAGTGCTCATATTAAATCCAAGACATGCTGAGGCGGCAGTTCGTAAAGGGATCGTTCTCGTCACTCTTTGTCGATATGATGAAGCAATATCAATCCTCAATCGCGCTCTTGAAGAACAGCCTGACAACGACTGGGCCTGGTGCAATAAGGGTATTGCTCTCTCCGCTATCGAAAGATTCGAAGAAGCAATCCGATCTTTTGACAAGGCGTTGGAAATCAACAGCCGATGCACGCGTGCTATCTATGAGAAAGCAAATGCCATCTCCTCCATGGGAAACCAGTCCGACGCGGTGGCATTGTATGATCATGCATTAGAGATTGAACCCGATAACCCGAAAATTCTCTATTTTAAAGGAGTTGCCCTTTCCCGTCAGGAACATTATAACGATGCAATCGACATATTTGAACATGCCCTTTCTCATGAGCCGGAAAATGCTTCCGGGTATTATTACCTTGGTGTAGCGTATGCCGGAACAGAGCGATATTTTGAAGCTATAACAGCATTTGACCGTTCTCTTGCAATCGAACCCTCAAATGCCATAGTCCACCATTTTAAGGGTATTGCTCTTATCGAAATAGAGCGCTATAATGAAGCCCTTACCGAATTCAATCATGCCATTATACTCGATCCTGCTCATGCTCCTTCGTATTATTATTTAGGGATCGTTCACCTCCAGTTAAAACAATATGAAGAGGCGATCGCTGCATTTGACCGAACAATTGCATTGGAACCAAAAGGAAAGGACGCTGCTGTCCGAAAAGGAATTGCTCTGGTCAAGCTTGAAAGAAATGAGGAGGCAGTTATTGTTTTCAGCAGTTCTCTCAAGGAGAGTCCCCGTGATGCCCTGGCCTGGTGTTACTATGGTATCGCGCTTACTGCACTGGGACAGTTTGAGAAAGCAGTCCTGGCATTCGATAAAACAATTGAAATTAACCGGTTATGCGCCCCTGCATTCTACGGCAAGGGAAACGCACTCGCCAGCCAGGGAAAGCACCAGGAAGCAATTTCATCCTATGATCGGGCTCTTGAACTCGAACCCGGTGATTTGAAAACCAATTATCATAAAGGAATAACTCTCCTAAACCTTAAGCAGTATGATGATGCCATCACGGCGTTTGAACATACTCTTGCAATAAAACCTGATTTTATCGATGCTCATTTCAACAAGGGACTTTGTCTCATTCAACTAAAAAAGTATGGTGAAGCGATAGATGTATTTGATTATGCCATTGAAATCGATCCAACGTATACTCCTGCTCTTTATAACCTCGGTACTGCCCTTTTGCAGCTCAAACGATATTCAGATGCAATAGAAACCTTTGATCGGGTGCTTGACATTTCCCCGCAAAATTCAGAGGCATTATATGGGAAAGGAATCGCATTTTTACGCCTTTTCCACTATCAGGCCGCCCTCAGTACTTTTGGAAAAGCGCTCGAACAAAATCCAGCACATATCGAATCATGGCTTCACAAAGGTATTGCCCTGACCAATCTCGACCAGCATGAAGATGCTATTACAGCATTCGATCATGCACTCGCGTTAAATCCAAAACTTGCTGAAGCGACAGTAAGAAAAAGTATCGAGCTTATCAGACTTCACCATTATGAAGAAGCAGTTACGATTCTCACCAGTTCAGTTGAAGAACAGCCCCGTGATTTATGGGCCTGGTGTTACCTGGGCATAGCATTTATAGCCCTTGAACGATTTGAAGAAGCAGTTCATGCATTTGATAAAACTCTGGAAATCAATCGCCGGTGTGCCCGTGCATTTTTTGAGAGAGGGAACGCCCTGCTCCATCTGGGAAAACCCCTTGAAGCTGTCGTATCGTATGACCAGGCACTCGAAATTACACCCAAAGATCCAAAAATTCTCTATCAGAAGGGTATTGCCCTTGCCCAGCGCGAGCGGTATGATGATGCCATCACGGCATTTGAGAAGTCTTTAGCCATCGAACCGGAAAATGCACTTGGTTTTTACTTCCTGGGTGTCTCTTTTGCCGGACAGGAGCGATTTACTGACGCAATAAAAGCATTCGATAAGGCAATAGCACTTGATCCATCTAATGCTTCAGCCCATCATTTCAAAGGTGTTGCTCTCGTCCAACGTGAACGATACAATGATGCTCTGAAGGCCTTCGAAACTGCAATTGCTCTTGATCCCTCGGATGCATTAAATTATTATTATCTTGGGATTTCCTACCTGCAGTCAAAGAGATACGAAGAGGCTATCGCTGCATTTATTAAAGCCACAGAAATTGATCCATCACTAACAGACAGTTACATGTATCAGGGTATCGCCAACGCTGAATTGTCGCGTTACGATGAGGCTATACCATTACTGGACCGAAGCTTATCAACAAACCCATCGCGTATCGAAGCACTGATTTGTCGTGCGAAATCCCTTGTCAAACTTAGTCAGTACTCTGATGCTATCGAAACACATGACCGGATCCTCTCTCTTAATCCTACAATTATTGAGATCTGGATGCAGAAAGGAAATGCACTCTTTTCTCTCGGCAGAAAACAGGATGCTATCCTTGCTTATTCAAAAGCGCTTGAAATCAATTCAAATTTTGCGGAGGGTTGGGTAAAAAAAGGCAATGCACTGTATGATCTCGGCAAGATTCAGGATTCTGTGGTCGCTTACACAAAGGCGCTTGATATCAATCCAGCTCTTCGCGATATCTGGATGCGAAAGGGTGATGCACTCAACGAACTCGGGCGAACTGAAGATGCAATCGCGGCATACACCAAATCCTTAAAAATAGACCCGGATCAAGTTGACGGATGGGTTAAAAATGGGAAGGCGCTTTATGATCTGGGGAGATACCAGGATGCAATAGATGCCTTTGACAATGCAATTGGCCTGAACCAGAGGTGTATTGAAGCATTCCACTACAAAGGACTTGCACTGGAGAAGGTGAACAGAACCGACGAATCGATCCATGCATTTGAGGTGCTCCTTGAAATTGATCCCCGGAATGGCGATGCACACTATCACAAAGGACTTGCATTGGCCAAACTTGGCGATCACCGCGATGCCATCGATTCATTCGAAAAGACCATCGATATCCTGCCTTCATTTGCGCCTGCATTGTATAACAAAGGGAGATCCCTAATCCATAGCGGAAAATATCAGGAAGCGGTTTTTGCATTTAACCGGGCACTGGAGATCGAGTCTGAATACACTGAAGTATATTACTATAAGGGTTTCGCACTTTTAAAGCTAGAAAAGTTCACCGAAGCTATCGAATCTCTTGATAAAAATCTGGAAAAGGACACGAGTAATGCACAGGGACACTACAACAGAGGCCTGGCACTTTCTAAACTCGGAAGATACGAAGAGGCTCTGGGGGCGTTTGACAAGGCACTCATCTATGATCCTGAAAATGCACTCGCTTTTTATCACAAGGGCAGGTCATATGTGGGACTCAACCGGCACAGCGAGGCAATCTTTGCGTTTGAAAAGACACTTCAGTTAAAACCAAAATACCTCGAAGCACGGATGCGTAAAGGCATCGCTCTCTATAATCTTGGGAAATTCAAAGAAGCTATAAAGGATTTTAACAAGATTATTACTGAAAATCCCAAAAATTACCATGCTTATTACCAGAAAGGAAGAGCTCTTTTTGATTTGGGGAATGTGTCCGATGCAATCGATGCTTATGACCGTACAATTGAGCTGGAATCAAATTTTGCCGAGGTACATTTCCACAAGGGTTTAGCTCTCATCGAAGTACCCCGGTTCGAGAACGCAATTCTGGAATTCGATCGCACGTTAGAAATTGATCCCAATCTTGCAGCTGCATATTACAACCGTGGTATTGCACTCGCAAAGCTTTTCAGGTTCAACGATGCGATTACCTCATTTGATAAAACACTGACTCTGCTCCCAAGATATGCCCCCGGGTTTTTCCAGAAAGGACTTGCTCTTTATGCTCTTGGCTATTACCAGGATTCAATAGATGCATTTGACCGCACTCTGGAACTGGATCCGAATTCAGCTGAAGCAGCACTCAATAAATCTATCGCGCTTCATGATCTGGGGCGATATGAAGAGTCACTCACTGCCTGCGAGAACGCATTAAAACTCAAACCGGACTTTATTGAAGCAGCATACCAGAAAGGAAAAGCCCTCGTTGGTCTTGAACGGTATGATGAGGCAGTTACTGCCTTTGATCGGGCAATTGAACTCGATCCAGCCAATGCACAGGCATACTATGACAAAGGTCTTGCATTGATTCACCTTGGCAAGTATCTGGAAGCAGTTGCATCATTCGATCGTCTTTTAGAACTTATACCCAGTTTCGCTCCTGCATTCTTCCAAAAAGGTATAGCGCTTGCAAATGTCGGCATGTATAATGAAGCAGTATTTGCATTCAACATTAAACTCGAGATTACTCCGGACGATGCAGAAGCGCTCTGCCAGAAAGGAATCGCACTTGCACACATGGAAAACCACGAAGAAGCCATCACTGCGTTTGAAGCTGCCTCCAGTATCGATCCATTGAAAGCTGAAATCCAATTCCAGAGAGGATTATCCCTCGCAGCATTAGGTCATCATAATGAAGCGGTGAATGCATTTGCCCGTGCCCTCGAGATCAATCCCGGTTATACGGATGCGATTTATCATAAAGGACTCTCCCTCGCCGAACTTGGTGAGTTCAACGAGGCTATAGCAGCCCTTTCCCGCGCACTTGAAGTTACGCCAACAATCGCCAATGCATGGCTGATTAAAGGATTCAGTCTCTTCGCAGTCGGGCGCTATCAGGAAGCCATCATAGCCTATAATGCCTCACTTGATATTGATGGAACAAACCCTCATACCTGGTTCTATAAAGGAAGGGCGCATATCAGTCTCGACAACCATGATGATGCAGTTGCTGCATTCGATCAGGTGCTGGCTCTCGAACCGGAGTTTGGGGAGGCATTTTACTATAAGGGAATCACTCTTGCCAAAGATAAGAAAATAGCGGAGGCAGCAGCAGCTTTCGAACAGGCAAACCGGCTGATGCCCGATTTTACCGATGCGTATCTCCAGAAAGGGAGAGCACTTGCAGCACTTGGCATCTACCATGAAGCAGCTGACGCATTCAGGCAGGTGCTTTTATCAAATCCCGATGATCTGACAGCACTGTATGGCCAGGCCCGGGCATTTGACCACCAGGGATTGTATGAAGACGCGATAGCTGCCTACACCCATATTAACCAGATTGAGCCCGGATGCGAACGGGTATTTTATTACAAAGGTATTGCACTCGTGTGCACACATCACTATCCCGATGCCACCGATGCATTCAGCAGGGCTCTGACCCTTAACCCATCCCGGGTTGAGTCATGGAGCGAGATGGGGAGAGCATTAGTCATACTGAAAAAATATGAAAAAGCAGTAGAAGCCTTTGATTCCCTTCTCACGCTCAGACCCGATTCTGTAGATATCCTGTTTGAAAAAGGACTCTCTCTTTCCCACCTAAAAAAGCTGGATTCTGCTCTTGAAGCATTTAACCGGTGCATCGATCTCGGTCTGAATAATTCCCGCGTGCATGCAGAAAAGGGACTGGTGCTCTTTGAACTGGAAAGATTTGAGGATGCCTTATCATCATTCGATCGTGCCCTTGAAATTGATGCAAATGATGCGGTCTCCCATCGGGTAAAAGGAGAGATTCTGGCAAAGATTAACCGGCATGAAGATGCGATCTCAGAATTCGATGCCACTCTTGCCCTTGATCCGGAAAATGCCCAGGCACACCGAATGCGAGGTATCGCACTTGCAAAACTTGAACGGTATGAAGATGCTGTAGTTGCGCTGGACCGGGCATTGGAAAATGATTCGGTGAATCCCGATCTCCTTGCATGCAAGGGGTATTCACTCTACAAGTTGATCCGATATAAGGAAGCGGTCGAATCTTTCGGGAAATCCCTCAAACGCAAACCTCATAATGTCTTTGCTCTGTTCTATCGCGGAAAAGCTCTTCTGCATCTCAAGCGCTGGGAAGAGGCGATAACGACCTTTGAAAAGGTACTTACTCTTGATGAACAGAATGCCGAGGCATGGTATTACCGGGGAATCGGCTATGAACATATGTCACTCTATGATGATGCCCTTGGTGCGTTTGAGAGGGAGCTGTCTCTCGATAATTCATGTGCGGTCGCATGGTATCATAAAGGATACGTTCTTGGCAAACTGAATCGATTCGAAGAATCAGTACCACCCTTTGAACGTGCTCTTGAAATCAATCCTGATATGCAGGATGCTGCGTATAACAAGGGGCTCGCACTCGCAACTATCGGACGACATGATGAAGCTGTGGTCGCATTTGATGTGGCACTCGCACTCGGTCCTGAGAGTGGGGCACTCTACTATTACCACGGATACTCTCTCATTGCAGCGGGACGCGACAAGGACGCAATTGTATCCTTGAACCGTGCGCTTGAACTTACTCCTGATGATGCTGCGACAAATTTAGCACGAGGTGAGACACTTTTCAGGCTTAACAATTTCAACGATGCTGTGGTCGCATTCGATAAGACACTCGGATTAGATCCTCACAATGCTCATGCCGCATTTGGCAGGGGTCAGGCATTGTCTGCAGTCGGGCACGATGATGAAGCAGTGATTGCCTATGAACAGGCACTGACCCTGGATTCCACGCTTTCGGATGCTGCGTATAACAAAGGGCTTGCACTCTTCCGCATCGGCAGATACTCGGATGCCATTAAAGCGTTTGATTATACCTTAGAATACGTTCCGGGGCATGCTCTTGCTCACTACCACAAAGGACTCGTATTGAACGCTACGGGAAAGTATGAAAAGGCAATCCGGTCATTCAATCAGGCACTCACCTACGATTCTTCCATCACCGACGCGATATATCAGACTGGTCTCTCCTTTGCCAGCCTTGGAAAACAGGAGAAAGCACTTGACGCTTTTGAAAAGATACTGGAACTTACGCCCAACAATGCCACCGTCCTGTATATGCGGGCACTTTCTTTTGTAAAACTCCTTCGGTTTGATGATGCACTCCAGGCGCTCGAATCTTCTTTGAATCTAGAAAATACTACCGCAGACGTTTGGCTCCTCAAGGGAAGTGTGCTTTTTGAGCTGGAACGTATGCCGGAAGCTCTTGAGGCATTTGAGAAAGTTATTGCCCTTGCACCAGACAACAACACTGCCTGGTACCGAAAAGGGAAGACATACATTGAGCTCGGGAGCCCTCTTGAGGCTATTGCATGCTTTGAACGTGTCCTGTCTCAGGATCAGGCATGTGCTTCAGCATGGTTACGGAAAGGAAGTACGCTGCTTTCTCTCAGTCAGTATGAACCTGCACTGGAAGCCCTATCCCGTGCCCTGGAAATTAAACCCGGTTCTGCATACGGGTGGTATGATCGGGCAATTGCGCTGTTAGAACTTGGCAGATATGAAGAAGCAGTCTCATCGTATGACCGGGTGCTTGCCATCAACCCGAAATACGCAAATGCCTATTATGACAAAGGTGTGGCTCTCGCAAAGCTAGGCAAAGATAGGGAAGCAGTTGAAGTATTTGAACACGCCACGACACTGGATCCGAAGTTTGTTAATGCTTTTTACGACAAAGGACTGGCGCTTAGTCGACTCGCCAAAAATCAGGAAGCTATTGCTGCATTTGACCGGGCACTCTCTGTTGATACATCCTACGCTCCTGCCTATTTCCAAAAGGGACTGATACTCAAAAACCTGAAACGGTACGAGGAGGCACTTTCAGCATTTAGTGCAGCTCTCACCCTCGATACAGGAAATTATGATACCTGGTTTAACAAAGGCCTGGTACTAACCTATCTGAAAAGATTTGATGAAGCAAAAATTGCATTCGACCGAGCAATCACCCTCGACCAGAATACCTATGCTGCACATTATGAACGAGGGTATGCGCTCTTAAATCTGAAACAATATGAAGAGGCAATCACTGCATTCTCGCGTGCACTTGTAATAGATGACCAGAACAGGGATGGGCATTTTGAGCAGGGACTCGCTTATGCAATGCTCGGCAGATATGAAGAGGCCGAATCGTCATTTTCAAAAGCCCTTACTCTTGATCATGACTTTGCGGAAGGCTACTATAACAAAGGACTGGCACTAGAAAATCTTGGACGTTACGATCTAGCGATTGGTGCATTCGATCAGATGCTTTCACGTATTCCCGATTTTTCAGCAGCATGGTACCACAAAGGCATCGCATTTGAACATCTGGGCAAAGATGAGGGTGCTGTAGAGGCATTTGAAAAAGCACGACAGAACGATCCGCATAATATATCATTGCTCTTTTCCGAAGGGAATGCTCTCTTCCGGCTCGCAAAATATGACGAAGCTGTTCATATTTTTGGTATTGCCCTCGGGAAAGATCCGGATAATGGAGAGATCCTGTTGGAGAAGGGTCGGGCACTTGCAAAACTGGGGCGTGATGAAGAGGCACAGGAGATTTTCGGATATGCATCTGCTCGGCTTCCCAACCAGTACGAACCGCCTTATTTACAGGGATTGTCTCTGGTCTTGCTCGGCAGATATGAAGAAGCTGGACATGCATTTGATGCAGCGCTCGCACTGAATAAAACAGATCCGGAAATCTGGTATGAGAAAGGGTTGGTGCTTTCAAACCTCGGTCATCCTGCTGAAGCAATAACCGCATTTGACGACAGTATCATCTACCAGCCTGATAATCCCAGGGCGTTTCTGGAGAGGGGGAAAGCTTTTGCCATTCTTGGTAAATTTGAGGATGCTATCAGTTCCTTCGATAACGTAATTGACCGTTTGCCAGAAGATACCGGTGCCTTGCATGCGAAAGGTATCGCTTTGTTCAGTATCCGTAAATTTGAAGAGGCTATCAAAGTCCTGGAAAAGGTACTTTCCCTCGAAAGGGACAACACAGATGCACTCTACCATTATGCAGCAGCTTTTACCGAACTTGGAAGATATAACGAAGCAGCAGAAGCATTCGGACGTTTGCTTGTCCATACTCCTGATAATGCTCAGGCATGGTTTGAACAGGGACTCATCTTTGCAAAACTCACCCGTCACAAAGATGCACTATCCGCATTCGATAACGCACTCTCGGTAAAACCGGATTATTTTGCTGCATATTATAACAAAGCGCGTTCACTGGATCTGCTTGAACGAACCAACGATGCAATTGTCGTCTATAACCAAGCGATTGATCTCGATCCGGCACATACGCCATCACTTCATTATAAGGGTGTAGCACTTGCGCGGATTGGCAGGTTCGAAGAGGCTATCAAAGCGTTTGACCGGACACTTGAGATCAACGGCTCCTTTGCTGAGGCATGGTTTGATAAAGGAAAGGCACTTGCATCGCTTGGCATGTACCGTGAAGGTGTAAGGGCCTTTGACAAGGCCCTGGTCATTGAGAAGAATTATGCTGAGGTTTATTTCCATAAAGGACTTGTACTGGCAAATCTGGGGCGGCACGATGAAGCCATCATTGCATTCAATAAAAATATCGACCTTGATGCAGGAAATGCCAAAGCAATCTATAACAAAGGATTGTCTCTTGTTGCAACCGGACGACAAAAAGATGCAATCGATGCGTTTGACCTTGTATTACAGATTACCCCCCTGTCTGTTGAAACATGGTTGCACCGTGGCATGGCGCTGGCAGATCTTGGCAGATATAATGATGCTATCGAGGCTTATGGAAAGACTCTCGAGATTGACCCGTCGAATGCCGATGCCTGGTACCTCAAGGGTACTGCACTCTTCGCACTTTCCGGTTATGATGATGCAATTGAAGCGTTTTATAAGGCACTGGAAATACACCCGGATTTTGTGTCAGCGTTCTATTACAAAGGGCGGACATTCTATGAACTGGGAATGGATAACGACGCGGTAATATCGTACGACAATACCCTCGCAATCCAACCGAAACATATCGAGGCCCTTTACCATAAGGGAATTGCACTCATCCGACTCACCCGGTACGACCTGGCAATCACATCATTTGACCTGGCATTGCGCCTCCGACCTACAGCTGCATTTATCTGGACGGGGAAGGGGGTAGCCCTGTCTGCCCTTGGCCAGGATCAGGATGCCATCAGCTGTTATAAAAAGGCTTTAGGAATCGATACAAAAGATGCACGGGCATATTATTATCTGGGAGTTTCTTTCTCCCATGTCGGCCGATATAATGATGCAATTAAAAACTTCGACTCTGCACTCATTCACAGCCCGAAATGCGCCAAAGCATTCTACCAGAAAGGGCGGGCCCTTGCGAGTCTCTCAATGTATCATGAAGCAATAAGTGCATTCGACCGGGCTCTTGGTGAGAATAGTGCATTTTCTGATGCCTGGCTCTACGAGGGTATATCAGAGGAAAATCTTGGCAGATATGAGCCTGCGCTTGTTTGTTATGATCGCGCAATTTCCATGGATGCAACAAACGCTTTGCCACACCTTTACCGGGGAGTTGCATTAATTCACCTGAACCGGTACAACGAGGCGCTGAAAGCATTTGATCTGGCGCTATCTCTCCAGCCGGAGTATCCGGAAGCATTCTACAACCAGGGTATCACGTATCTTAAGCTTGAGCGCTTTGATGAAGCAATAACTGCATTTAATCAGGCCTTGACGTTTAATGACCAGTATTCAGAGGTATACCATCACAAAGGAATTGCCCTGGTCCACCTCCGGAACTACGATGAATCGATTATTGCATTCGACGCTGCGCTGAGAATTAATCCTGAATATCAGGATGCCCTTTACGAAAGGGGAAGGGCACTCATGCATATCGGGAAGAATAAAGAGGCAATTGCATCGTTCGATCGTATCCTTTCTCATAATCCCGGATTTGCAATTGCTATCTATGAAAAAGGAAGGGCGCTCCTTGCACTCGGAAACCTGGATGCCGCAATCTCCACCTTTGAACGGGCATGGGAAATAAACCCCACCTGCTATCAGGCATTCTTCTGGAAGGGAAGGGCATATTTTGAGATGGGCAATTATGATGCGGCAATCACGGCATTCGAGCATGCTCTGGAAAACAACCATGGAACTGCTGACGTATATTACTTCCAGGGTAAGGCTTATGCTGCGCTGGATCAGCACAGGCAGGCAGTACAATCGTACGATCAATCTCTTGAGATCAATCATAGCGCTGAGGTACTATCCCATAAAGGTGTTTCACTCGCTGAACTTGGCATGTCAAGGGATGCTATAGAAACATTCGAAAAAGCGCTGGAACTGAATAGTAACCTTGCTGAGGCATGGATGGGAAAAGGTAATGTACTGTATGATCTCGGAAAGCATCAGGAAGCTCAGGCTGCATACGAGCAAAGCCTCGATCTGGACCCGGAGAATGCAATTGGCTGGACACGTCACGGTATGGCGCTCGCAGCTCAGGGTCAAAGCGGGGATGCAATTGAATCCTATGAACGGGCGGTATCGGTTGATCCTACGTTCTCAATAGCCTATTTCACCAAAGGCAGTGCCCTTATTGCACTCGGGCGGCATCAGGATGCCAGCGAAGCATTTAGTGCAATGATATCGATCCAACCGGATTTTGTGGACGCGTGGATCTATAAAGGCCGGGCATTACATGAGCTTGGGAAATATCAGGAAGCTCTGACTACCTTCAAACATGCATTGGAAATCGATCCTGGACGCAAAGAAGTATGGAATGATATTGGAGGAATACTTGATACGATAGGCAAACATGAAGAGGCCAAGATTTGTTATAATAAGGCGAAGTAAGATTTTACGCATCTTTTCAATAAATCAATTATTTAGCTCTGGAGAATTCCGTATATCAGGAAATGTAATGAAAAATGAAGGATGAGGCAGTTTCTGTCCCCCGTAACGCCCCCTCTCTCAAGGGCGATTATGATGTATTACCTGTCCGGGGATTATCGCATTATGAGTGAAGCATAATGCGCCAAGGAAAAAACCCTTCCAGAGCCGTCAGGTTTTTTTATTTCCTATGAAAAACGGATATTTTGGATATTCCGGGAGATTGTCCATCTATTACTATTGTGATGAACACTGACTCCCCTGAAGGGACCCCCCGCGGCGGTTTAAGTGACTAAATGCTGAAACCTTCGTGCCCTGCCTCGGAGAGGCCCTGAGGCGGGGATTCTCGTACCTGATCGATTTTCATGGTTCAGAGTGATCTCAACGGCTTCATGTCCGTTTCCCCAGAGACGGATTTACCATTTTTTCTTTTTCCCGAGCTGTCGTGCAACTACAAGAATTGAAAAAATGCCGATAACTCCTATCAGGGAAACGGGAGACTTTTTTGGGACAGTCTGCATTGAAAGGATTGTAGGTGACACGGTGCCTACCGGAAGAGTGGGTGCGGTCTTTATTTGCGATTGTGTTGGGATTGTTGAAGGGGTTCTTTCACTCGCATTAAATGACGTAGTTGCGTTCCGATTCTGTTCAGCAATGCGTATATTCGCGGCCAGTTTCGGAAATGTGGGATCAAGAGCCTGCACTTTATTAAAAGCCGCGATTGCTTCATCATATCTCTTCATGCCGGCAAGTGAGTACCCTTTGTTGAACCACGCGGCGGGACTGGCAGGATCAATGGCGATCGCGGTCTCATACGCTTTCAGTTCTTCATCAGTACGGTTGAGATTATACAGGATGTAGCCGCGGTTTATCCATCCCTGAACATAATCGGGTTTGAGCACAAGCACGCGATCGGATGCTTCGAGCGCTTCGGTGAATTGCTGTGCCCGGTTAAGTGCATCCGCTTTTCCATTCCAGGCTTCAAAATAATCGGGTTCTAGGGTTATTGCATTATTATATACAAGGAGTGCCTTTGAGTAATTTTTATTTTTCATGAAAGCATTTCCCTGCTCGAACCACCCAATGGCATCGCTCGAGTATGCCACAACGGGAATGCAGATACAGGATAAAAAGATACATACAAAAATTGCTGCTTTAGTCACATTCTCTGTTTCCATATTATCCAGAATATATGTGATACAGGTTTTACATAAATATTACTTCAGGGTGAGGATTGTACCTTACCGCGTCAGAACGAGAACACGGCGGGTAAGGCTTTTATGTACCCGCTGCTCATGTCGTTGCAGGATAATTAAAGGTGATGCAACGATGTCTGAAATATCCCGATGAGTGACTACCACAGCTCTGTGCCCGACTTTAAGTACACGATGAATCTCGTCCAGAGCATCAGCGTAAAGATTGGCCATGGTGTCGGTTTTTTTAATGCAGACCGATTGACCGTAGGGAAAATCCGTCACGATTGCATCAAGGGTATGATTACCAAACGGCAGATGCGTTGCATCAGCAAGCATGAGATCCGGGTGCGATACGTTTCGACGGGTGCCATGAACCATCATCGGATCAAAATCACTTCCTATGGTATGCATACCGAGCATCTCCGCTTCGATCAGGATACCGCCAGTACCACAGAACGGATCAAGCACTACATCCCCCATTTGTGAACAGGTTAAATTGATGAGCGTCCGTGCCATTCTTGGCATCATAACTCCTGGATGGAAAAAGTCCCGTTTTCCGGGATTGCGGACATCATAGGCTCCGCGATTGATACTGAAGAGAACTTTGCCAAAATAGCACCGATCCTCCGAAAGTATAGCACGATATTCTATGTCTGGTTTGTCCAGGGAAACAGGACCCGCTATCATTGTGCCGATCAATCGTTCAAACTCCCTCTGTGAACAGGGATTTCTTTCGAGGCAGCCTCCATGAACTTTTTTGGCACGTCCTGAAAATGACTGACTGGTTTCAAGGGCAAGTTCTTTGAGTAGTTTTTGGAATGCACGAAGATTCGGCTCACATTCCCCGAGATATTCTAAAACAACCTGCGTCATGGCAAGACGGTGAGCCTCTTCTGGATCGGGTGCCTCAACAACCGCAACCTGAAGCCGGTGATCGAGTACTTTTCCCACGCAATCAAGTTCGGCAAAAGGAAGTGTCGGGTTTTCACCGGACAGCTCAACGAGCAGTCTCATTCTGATCTCATTGGTCACGGGCACTCAAATAAGTGCGCAAAAATGATAAAAACCCATTGCATAAGAAAGAATAACCAGAGGAATTTTCCGCTTACTTTTTACCTTTCTTTTTTCCCATGATTCCGGAGAAAAATCCGCCTGAACCACTGCTCTTTCCTTCAAGCTCGGCAAGTTTTACGTAAAGTTCTCTCTGCTCGCTGCTGATGGACTTTGGTGTGACAATTTTCACCCTGACAAGCAGATCCCCGGGTTTTCCACGACGCTTTATCCCTTCACCGGCAATTTTCAACGCTGTGTTGTGCTGTATACCGGGGGGTACTTTTAAGTCAATATGCCGTTTATCTATCGTTTCAATTTCGATCGATGTCCCCAGCACTGCCTGTACAGGACTGATCTCAATGGTGATTTCGAGGTTATCTCCGTTCCGGATAAAACGGTCGTGGGGCTTAACATACACTTCAATAAACAGGTCACCATTGGGTGCACCATAATCACCTGCTTCACCGTACCCCTCCATACGAAGTCGCATACCATTATCGATTCCTGCAGGTATATGCACGGATACTTTCCGTTTCACTCGTGAATGACCAGACCCACGGCACTCTTTGCAGACTTTTTCAGGAATTTTTCCTTTTCCACCGCACTGATTGCAGGTCATCATCCGGACGAACTGGCCGAAGGATGAGTGAGCAGCTTGTCGCATCTGTCCACTGCCACCACAGCGGGAACAGGTATTCAGTCGTTTTGTTTCACTGCCTGTTCCATTACATGCAGGACACGGTTCTGTATGCATCAGTTCTATGTCCCGGTCTACACCGGATACTGCCTCTTCAAGACTGATCTGGATGCGCATGAGCAGATCGGCACCTGGCTGGGGACCCGATCGTCTCTGACCCCCGCCAAAGAAATCAAAGATATCCCCGAAACCCGAGAAATCGGTGGAGAAACCTCCACCCCCGAATCCACTCGCTCCTGTATATGAGCCTTTGGAGGCGTTGGTAAACGTCTCATGGCCCATGTTGTCGTATTGTGCTTTCTTCTGCTCATCGGAGAGGACACTATATGCCTCGTTGATCCCCTTGAACTTCTCTTCTGCACCCTTCTCTTTGCAGACATCGGGATGGTATTTCCGGGCGAGGTTGCGGTATGCCTTCTTGATCTCCTTATCGTCAGCACTACGGGGTATGCCGAGGGTGTCGTAGTAGTCATCCGCACTCATTTTTTAGCTCACTCTTCTTTTACGTTATAATCTGCATTGACAACATTATCATCGGTATTTTTATCAGGTTGCGGTGCAGCACCGGCTCCTGCCTGTTGTTGTGATGCCTGCTCTGCCTGAATCTTCTGATAGAGTTTGGTTGTTGCCGCATAGACACTTTCAGTCAGCGCTTCCATTGTCTTCTTTATCTCATCAAGGTTGTCGTCTTCCAGCGCTTTCTTTACTGCAACAATGCCTTCCTCAACTTTTAGCTTGTCAGCTGTTTCAAGCTTGTCCCCGCTCTCTTTAAGCATCTTTTCAGCAGTGAATACGGCAGTATCCGCCTGATTGTGCAGCTCAATCTCATCGCGCTTTTTCTTATCCTCAGCTTCGAACTGTTTGGCTGCATTCATCATCTTCTTGATGTCTTCATCAGAGAGTTTCTTATCTCCCTTGATCGAGATCGCCTGCTGGTTGCCTGACCCCAGATCCTTTGCAGATACATGAATAATACCGTTTGAGTCAATATCAAAAGTGACTTCAATCTGGGGTATGCCACGGGGTGCCGGCGGGATGCCGGTCAGCTGGAACCTGCCAAGGGTGAAGTTATCTTTTGCAAGAGCCCGCTCACCCTGTTCCACGTGGATCTCGACACTGGTCTGCCCATCGGCTGCTGTCGAGAATATCTGGCTCTTCCGTGTGGGGATGGTGGTATTGCGTTCGATTAGTTTGGTTGCAATACCGCCAAGGGTCTCAATGCCCAGCGTGAGCGGGGTGACATCGAGCAGGACAATATCTTTTGTCTCACCGGTCAGCACAGCACCCTGGATTCCTGCACCGAGAGCTACGCACTCATCGGGGTTGATGCCCTTGTCGGGCTCTTTCCCAAGAATCTTTTTTACGGTATCCTGAACAAGGGGGACACGGGTGGAACCTCCTACGAGGAGGACGTGATCGATGTCCTTTGGCTCAAGTTTTGCATCGCTCAGTGCCTGCTTCACCGGTCCGACGGTGGATTCGACGAGATCGCCAATTAGTTGTTCGAGTTTTGAACGGGTAAGATCGAAGTTGAGGAATTTGGGGCCACTCGTATCCGTAGTTATGTAGGGCAGGTTGATGTTGGTGGACTGGCGCTGGGAGAGCTCGATCTTTGCATTCTCTGATGCATCCCGCAGTCTCTGCATGGCATACGGATCATTGCGCAGGTCAACTCCCTCTTTTTTCTTAAACTCCTCAATAAGGTAATCTGTTACCCGTTTGTCGAAGTCATCTCCACCAAGGAGGTTATTACCGGCAGTTGATTTCACTTCAAAGACACCGTCACCAAGGGTCAGAATCGAAACATCAAATGTACCGCCGCCAAGATCATACACCAGTACGGTGGCATCCTGCTCTTTATCAATGCCATATGCCAGTGCACTTGCTGTGGGCTCGTTGATGATGCGCATGACATCAAGACCGGCGATCTTTCCGGCATCCTTGGTTGCCTGCCGCTGTGCATCGTTGAAGTATGCCGGAACCGTGATAACCGCTTTTGAAATCTTCTCACCTAAGTACGCCTCAGCATCGACTTTCATTTTCTGCAGGATCATAGCCGATATTTCCTGGGGCGTAAAACTCTTATCATCGATCTTGATTTTTTCAGTCGATCCCATCTTACGCTTGATTGACTGGATTGTCCGCTGGGGATTGGTAACCGCCTGGCGTTTGGCCAGGCTGCCGACAAGTCGTTCTCCTTCTTTGGTGAATGCAACGATCGAGGCTGTTGTCCGTCCGCCTTCTGCGTTTGGGATGACGATCGGCTTTCCTGCCTCCATGATAGCCATACAGGAAAAGGTTGTTCCCAGATCGATTCCCAAAACCTTCTCTTTTGCCATTTCTTTATACCTCCTGATCTTTCTGATTTCCTTTTGATACGGCAACTTTTGCGTATCTGATCACTTTATCATGCATACGATACCCGCGTGAGACTTCATCGATCACGGTACCCGCCGGTTTTTCTGACGTAACATAAGCGATGGCTTCATGTTCTGCAGGATTGAATTGTTTTTTTTGCGCATCTAGGGGATTGATACCATTACGCAGCAATTGGGCATTAAGAAGCTGCTGGATCTGACGAATCCCTTCACGCAGAT
>Ga0315283_10001025_pt1 | contig 21682 bp, 16 predicted proteins | sample YL17G09_0_MG_FD_204541 | JGI IMG/M metagenome (GOLD analysis project Ga0315283, IMG submission 204541) | Sediment microbial communities from Yellowstone Lake, YNP, Wyoming, USA - YL17G09_0 | ecosystem: Environmental > Aquatic > Freshwater > Lake > Sediment | place: USA: Wyoming | collected...
TGGATCGCGGGTGGGAATGAATTCGTGACCGACATAGCCCTTGTATCCAATCTCAACCAACTTCCTCATGATGGGCGGATAGTTGATCTCCTGCTGTTCGTCGAGTTCCGCCCGGCCAGGATTACCCGCCGTATGAATATGGCCGATCACATCCCGGCATTCTTCGATGCGGCGGATCACGTCACCATTCATGACCTGGACGTGATAAATATCGAACAACAGTTGCACGCGTGGCGAGCCGACTCGACGGACGATATTGGCCACGTAATCGATATCGTCTCCCTGATAGCCGGGATGTCCCTTCATGGGATGTGAACCGTCTCGCGTGTTCAGTTGTTCGAGGCAGATGTTAATCCCCTTCTTTTCGGCGAGAGCAGCCAAGGCTTTCAGACCCGCGACACAATTGTCCGCTCCCTCCTGAAGCGAGATTTCGCCGCTATTCGGATCGTCTGCATTCTTCCACTTGTACCCCGTGAAGGCGATCACGCTGGGGACGTTGGCGGCAGCACAGTCCTCGATCGTCTTTGACGTGACGGCAATAACCTCCGACTGATAGGACGGATTATTCAGCCCCCTCATAAACGGCGCACCAGACATCCCGTTCGCCGCAAGAGCGCACGTCAACCCATGCTTCTTGATCGTATCAAACTCGGCCGGGCCACAGATTTCAACCGACGAGCAGCCGACACTTTTCGCGACGGAACAGGTCGTGTCGATGCTCCACTTGTCTCCGGCAATATTGAAGCACCAAAAGACAACGGAGTGATTGATATTTCCTTTCATGGCAACTTTCAGGTCGGCATCGGCGACCATTTAGAGGGCGAGCAGGTCAGTCAGGCCACCGCTTCGGCAGCCACTGTCGGTTTGAAGGCACTGACCCCGTCACGACACTGTCATTGGATATGACATCATCTGTCTTTCGGGAAGCTTCTACGAAGCTCAAGTAGAATCTGTCGAACTCCCGAAATCAATCGCCATGCTTCTGGCGCAGTCGCGGCGAGAGTCGCAGCATGAGTTGAACTCGCTCGAATTCATTAAGCCAATCCTGCGTGACGTCGCTTAGCAATGCGTGTACCGGAGCCACAATTCCGGTCGGACAGGAGGCGCCATCGAGAGTCGCAACCATGTCGCGGTACTTGGACAATGTTCGATCACCGGCGCGGCCACAGGGAGCTCCGTCCTCCGATAAAAACAACACCGACGGGACTCTCCGCCCGCCACAAATTGACAACTCGTCGGCCAGATCTCCGTGGTCCTCTCGATCAAAATAACGGAATTGAAGACAGGGGGCCTGCTTCGAAAAATGGTCGAAAATCGGAACCTGCTGAATACAGTCGCCGCACCATGCACCGGCCACGACGATGACGAGCATTTCGCGGCGAAAATCCCGTAGGGTCGCCTGCTGAGAGGGCGTCAACCCGACCTTGGAGTGAAATGCGTCCCATCGACGCCGCTGTTCAGGCGTCGCATATTTGTCGAGAAACCTGTCGTAATTCAATCCGGCAGTCCAACGTGAAAGAACATCCATCCCGAGTTTCCCCAAGGTCTGAAAAATAAATCATCAATTGATACTCGGTTTGAATTTGACTCTGATTCTGACAAGTTCGCAACCCGTACACTCACGACAACATCGTCGGCGGCATTTTCAAGGGGCCTTCCCGCTGATATAGAATGCGTCAGGCCCGCTTTTGGGAATGAACCGAGCAGACTGCAAACGATTCCCTTCACGAGCGTCAAACATCGAAATTGCGAGTGACTTTATCTTCGATATCGATTCTGAAATGAAACAGCGAATCACTCTGAACGCCACGTTCGGTGCTGAGTCAGGTGCGATCCATTGTGGTTCCGATTTTCCAATTCTTGTGCGGATTCTCGTGTTTTGCCGTGACCGGTTATTTTATCCTAGGAACCTTCGGTAATGCCTGCAAATTCTGAGATTGTCGAACAGCTTCGCTGGAAGAAAATACCTGTTTTGGACGACGGCTTTGTCTGTCTCGTTGATGTCATGGGAGACGACTCGGCGGTCGTTCAAGCAGCGAGAGTCAGCTATGGTGTCGGCACGAAGAAGGTCTCCGACGACCGAACCCTGATTCGCTACTTGATGCGTCACAGACATACAACTCCACTTGAAATGGCGGAGATCAAGATCCTCGTTCGCGTCCCCATGGACTGCTGGCGTCAGTGGATCCGGCATCGAATGGCGAGTGTGAACGAATACAGTACGCGTTATTCCATGGCGATTGATTCCGCTCAGTCGACTCCCGTCGACGCGTGGCGATCCCAAGCCGACCAAAACCGCCAGGGAAGCGGCCAAGCACTTCCCAACGCGATCGGTGAAAAGCTATCCCAGGAAGAACGACAGTTGCACGAGGAAACTCGACGCATCTACGATGGCCGCTTGGCCTCAGGCGTGGCGCGTGAGCAAGCCCGCAAAGATCTTCCGCTCGCCACGTATACCGAAGCCTACTGGAAGATTGATCTCCATAATCTGTTACATTTCCTCTCACTGCGGATGGATCCCCATGCGCAGGAGGAAATTCGGCTTTATGCCACAACGATCGGGCAAGAAATTGTTCGCCCACTATTTCCCGTCGTGTGGGAAGCGTTTGAGGATTATCGTCTTGGAGGCGGAACTCTCAGCCGTCTCGAACAGAGTGTCATCCGCCGCCTCGCGCAACACGGAGCCGCATCTGGCAAGGCTCCCCCGTATTCCAACACCGATTTCATCGAAGTTCAGGATCCGACCTGGATCGAACTGACCCGCAGCCGTGAACGGGACGAATGCCGTGAAAAACTGATTGAACTGGGATTGTTATTGCCCGATTGAGATCTGCGATGACCCCGAACCGACGTTGCGAGTTTCCCTAAGAATCTTCGATCGAGTTGTCCCCGTCTGATTTTTCATTTTTTTTCGGAGTGGCACGATTTCGGATGCTTGACGGTGCTCGATCTTGAGAATGTCCTCTTTTTGGCCCGGAACTGGCTCCACGACCAACGCGTTGACTTTCATCATCCCGCTGCAGTCCCGCTTTCTCGAGCAACCCGATTGAAAAAGGATCGATTTCGACGACGGAGACGACGTTCCGATCCGGAGTATAGTCGATCTCGAAGCGACACTTCGCAAACGCAATGGTATCGCCTGGCTTAAGGATTCCGTGGTGCACACGCTCCCCATTGACTTTCGTGCCGTTACTGCTGTGAAGATCACTCGCCTGCCAATAGCCGCTGACCATCTCCAAAAGGCAGTGCTCTGAGGAAATATTGGCAAAATTTAGCCGAATATCACAACGAGGACGGCGGCCGACAAGGAGCTTCGGCTTCCACAACGGAATGGGATCTCCACCACCCAGCGGGATTAGCTGGCCTAACATTTTTGATCGCTCCGGGTCCGCCAAGAACCGCTCGAAATCCTGACGAAACAGTATCAACTCCGCTCCATCGACCAAGGCAAAAAAACGGTTCTACCTGACTAGTCTAATTGACTAAAATCCGTGCGTCAAATTCGATCGGCTGGGAGTACTATGATTCGTTAAAAAGGCAACAAATTTTACGGGATCATGCACAAAATTCGCCAAATTCCTGCAAACAGCAAGACTCATTTAAGTGCAACCTTCGTCACCGCGTGCAATTTATTTACAAATTGTACACCCGTCGAAAACTTACTTGTGGCGATTCTCGCGCCTACGATAGAATCCCGAAGGGGGGGGGTGACGTCAAATTTTTATCGTCAGCGGCTTTGTTAAAGTACAAAATCATGGGACTGATCGATCGATTACGCCCTGAACAGGTTGATATTGTCGAGTGCTTGAAGGACTCGGACCGGGTGGTTTCCCTGATATCCAAACCAACGGAAACAGGGGGGGCCACTCTGTGTTCGGCCGGATCCACAGGCTGTTTTGGTGCGACTCGGCAAAGTCACGGAAGGGCTCGCCTCCGAAGATCTCCGTGGAAGACTTGGAATCTTCCTCTGTGGAGGACATTGCATGGCGAGACCTTCCGGATCACGCCCCCCGTTCACGTCGGGAATTTATGGTCTCCACAGCCGCCGAGTGACCGACGGCAAGTAAGGGACGCCTCATCCGCTGATCCTGCCCAACTCCGAATTTGGACCGATTTTTCTGCGTGTGTTCAGGACCGACGGATTGCGGGCCGTGGCAACACACGCCCTACTTTTTGTTGGCAGGCCGATTCGCCAAAAAATTCTGACCGCGAGTCCGGGTGAGGCATCGAGCCGCCGCCTCAAAATTCGTTTTTGAAGCTCGGAGCCTCCGTGATTGTCCGCGGCAGAGTGTGCCAAATGCGACCTGTGATATTCCTTAACGAAATTCTGCGACAATGCTGGTTCTTGAGTGGGCCGACCGCCTGTGGCAAGACCGCATTGTCTTTGACGCTGGCCAATCAATTGAATGCCGAAATCATTGCTCTGGATTCCATGACCGTTTACCGGGGAATGGATGTTGGTACGGCCAAGGCCACTCGATTTGAGCGTGATCGCGTCCCGCATCATTTGATCGACATTCTTGCACCTCACGAAGAATTTAGCCTAACGGACTATCTCGAAGCATCCGCGACGTGCTGCCTCGAGATTCTCAGTCGCGGTCGCACACCTCTCTTCGTCGGTGGGACTGGATTGTACCTGAGAAGCCTGCTACGCGGAGTGTTTGAGGGACCAAAAGCCGACTGGGAGTTACGTCGAGAACTGGAACAGCGCGCGATTGCCGAGGGGCGTGAATCCCTACATCGCGAGTTATCTCGGATCGATCCCGTGACCGCCTCACGCCTGCATCCGAACGATCTGCGTCGCGTGGTTCGAGCCATCGAGGTCCAGCTTTTGACAGGCCGAACATTGTCGGAACAGCAAGAACAAGGCCCTCGGCCACTTTCTGAACGAACACCCCACGTCTATTGGTTGTCACCCAATCGAGACTGGTTGAATTCCAGAATCGATGCGCGGGTCGAGCAGATGTTTCAGCAGGGATTTCTGGCCGAGGTCCGGCTGTTGCGAGACTTGCCACAACCACTCAGCCGGACTGCACGTCAGGCTTTGGGATACAGAGATGTCCTCGATTGGATGGATGCCGAACCTGTGGGATGCAATGGCCGGCCCGATCTCGAGGCGTCTCCACCCCACGAATTGGTCGCCCTGATACAGACGCACACAAGACAATTTGCCAAGCGACAGTTGACTTGGTTTCGCAACTTGGAGGAGTGCGTTCCGATCGAAATCGATTCGAATGAGTCAACAATCCAGTCGGTCGATCGTCTTTTGAACTCTGCTCGAACTCGTTCTTGATCACGATTCGAAGCGAACACCTGTCTTTGCTCCAACCCCGTTCGGCACTCGGGCGAACATCGCCATTCCATTCGCATAGGGGGTCAGATGCCGCAGTCGCTGATTCGGCTGGCTCACTTATTTTTGCGTTACTGCCTTCGTGCCACGATGCCATCGAGTTTGTCTAAGTGCTGCTGAAGAGTGCTTGCGTTCGCTGGTCACCCGAGCATCTCCTTTCTCCAAAACACCTCGGCCATTCACTGCCCCGATTTTTTAATTTTGTCGCCTGCGAGCGGCAGGAGGCACCAACGATGCTTGACTGACGAACACGCCGCCACGAATCGCGCAGCGTTCTGAGACCAGGGGATCGTCGTCCTCGCTGATTTCTGCGGTTTGAGAAAGGGGTTTGTCGACACTGCTGACACCAGCCACCAATCCGATCGCCAATCATTGTCTGGATTGCTGGCTTATCACAATGTGAGAACGACGAAAACAAAACGAATGTCGAACGTGCCCGAAACAATATTGTAAGGGTGATAAGAAACGAAAAAAACGTTGTCTAACTTGTAGAAACCAATGTGATAAGGGGCAACAAAAAAACGACAAAAGGAAAGAACATGAAAACGACCCTCTCGACAAGTGACGCCGTACGAATGCTATTGAACGATGAGTATGCCAATCGGTCACGCGAGGGAGCTACGGCTCTCGTAGAATACTTGGTACAAATGGAAGACATCGTGCGGCAGCAGTTCCTCCTTCTCCCCCTCATCGTCCGCTTTTCCAGAGCGGCGAATTCGCGAGCGACCGATTCTCAAAACGAATCTTCCCCAAAACGAATTTTCCCCAACTCGTCGTGTGAGACGAATGACGGAAGCAGGTGATGACGAATGCGGACTGATTAGAAATGTAGAATCCGCCAATCGTGCCGTAAGGATGACGAATGAAAAGAAGAAACGAGACTCAAGACCAGAATTCGCCACAATAGTTGTGGCGAATGAAAACAATAGAGTTGTGGCGAATGAAAACAACATGCTGGAGTTAAAATTGCGTGCAACACTACTGCTTCGTGTGTTGACTTTGGTGTTCTTCCGTTCGTTATCTTTTTAACGAGTGGTTGTTATGTGACGACTGTTTACAAAAATATTGACGTCATTGACGAGCCTACGTATGAGTCTTGGGGGAGGTCTTGCCTGCATTGGGAGCCATGTTCTGGGTCATGCGACATGCGAACGTTTGAGGAGCAGGATGAAAACGAGGAGTTGGAGGAACTCCGTGATACGGAAAAATTGGGTTATTTAGCCCGCCATCGATAGGAGAAGGCAATGAAAATTGGGGGGTTACCACTGTGACACGGGCAGGATTACCTAGACGATGCTTGGGCTAGACGACGACAGCCCAGAACTGGATTTACCCACGATGGGTGGGAGCGGGGTTTGGGTTATGCGGCCTGCTCGAACTGTAATGCCGATTGGGACCCCAGCGAAGAGTGTCGGCGGACGCGGTTGTAAAAGACTTCGATGTATTCAAACAGGCCGTGACGGGCTGCGCTGCGAGCCTGATACCGTTCGAGATGGACTCGCTCTTTCTTTAAGGTGGCGAAAAAAAATCCATCGGCGCGTTGTCCCATCAGTTTCCTTTCCGGCTCATGCAACACGTGACGGCATGTTTCCGCCAGAGAGCCTGCATAATGCTCGCGAGCGTATTGCTCCCCCCGGTTCGAATGAGCCACCACGCCTTCGCCAGGAAGTTCCCGCTGGATGGCCACCTCCAAGGCAGCGACCACCAGCCGGCTGTCGATCCGGTCCGACATCGACCAGCCGACGATCTTCCGCGAATACAAATCCTCGACTGCCGCTAGGTACAGCCAGCCTTCGCCGGTCGGAATGTCCGTGATGTCGGCCGTCCACATTTGATCCTTCTCCGACGGAGAGAAATTCCGCTCCACGAGGTTCTGGGCCACCGGATGGGAATGGTTCGAGTCGGTCGGTGATCACCCGGAACCGCTTCACGGTTTTCGCCGAGATTCCCGTGACTTTCCTGCACTTGTCCAACGTCGTGCGATTGCAGACGCGATCATCTGCAACGAGTTTCTGATGAATTCGCGGCGTCCCAGACACGTCGTGATCCTTCCAAGCATGAATCTCACGGATTTGCTTGGTCCGTTTGTCTCGCCGCTGGGTCTATTACGCTCGGCGGACGTTTCCGCCAAGCGTAATAGCCGCTGCGAGCCACTTCCAGCACGTCGCACTGCACGCCGCAGACATCCCGATGATCGTCGAGGAACCGGTATCTCATCGCGATGCTTGGCGAACAAGGCCGTCGCTTTTTTTAAATCTCCCGCTCCATCCGCAGCCGCTCATTCTCGGAACGCAACCGGGCAGTCTCGGCTTCCAGTGCCGACGGTTGCCGAGGACTAGCCGGCGGATCGTTCGTCTCCAAGGACTGCTTCCAGATCCGCAGCAGGTTGGCATGGATCCCCTGCCGACGAGCCGCTTCTGCCAGACTCAAGCCTTGTTTCGTGACCAGCAGGACCGATCCCTACTTGAACTCCGCCGATTGGTCCGGATCACCCAAACCGTTTTGAAGAGTCACGGAGTTCCGCTGTTTCGGCCGCTTTGCGGCGGCTGACACGGTCACGGAAGGCGAGTGGACTCGCTTCCCCTTGACCACCTGACATCGTACAGTCATGGATCGGAGCGGGCCGAGCGGCCGCGGCGGAGTTGCCTCTGGTGATTTCGTCGAGGAAAGTCCGGGCTTCACAGGACACGGTGGTGGGTAACACCCACCGTTCGCAAGGACCGGGATAGTGCCACAGAAAGTAAACCGCCGACCGCGCGAAACGGCTTGCCGATTCGTGGCGAGGTAAGGGTGAAACGGTGCGGTAAGAGCGCACCAGCGAATCGGGTGACCGATCGGCTAGGTAAACCCCACCGGAAGCAAGACCAAGCAGAACGCAGTTCGTTGATGTCGAAAGGTTTCAACGGCGCGAGGCGGTTCGTCTCGTAATGACGTTCGGGTAGGTTGCTAGAGCTGGCGAGCAATCGCTAGCCCAGAGAAATGGCCGTTCACGACAGAACCCGGCTTACAGGCCCGCTCCGATTTTGCTGAACCGCTGAATTGAGTTCAGCAGCCCATCTTGAAAACCCTCCCCCTCACAGATCTGGCTGACGCGCGCGGGTGGCGAGCCAGAAAAGAGGCTCCGAGCTGTCTGCGATCAACCGAAAATTCCAAGAGATCGGCGGCTGTCATCTTCGCCCGCTATTTCACGTTCTTGCAACATCGTCGCCCGGATGGCCACTCGAGTGGCCGTGACCGAAGTCGAAATCAGAGCGGGCGACGGCCCCGGACCGCGACTCCGTGACAATTCGCCCTTGCGGTCCAGTGAGCCGATCAGTGGATTCGATAACCGGGCTTCGCCCCGGAATCGGGTTGAAGAAGATAGACTTCCTTGCCACCGGGACCGGCAGCCAGAATCATCCCTTCACTGATGCCGAATTTCATTTTGCGTGGAGCAAGATTGGCGCAGACAATCACTAAGCGACCAATGAGATCTTCCGGGTTGTAGACGCTCTTAATTCCGGCAAAGACATTGCGTGTTGCCTCGCCGCCGAGGCTGAGCGTCAGTTGAAGCAGTTTGTCCGCCCCAGTCACATGGCTCGCAGAAACGATGCGTGCCACACGAAGATCGATCTTCACGAATTCATCGATCGTACACAGGTCTGTCACCAGCGGTTCGGCAGCGAGCGGTTCGGGTCCGTCGTTCCACGGCGTGTGTGGCGCGGTCGCGCCAGAAATTGTCTCCGCTACGGACGGCTTTTCGTCTTCAATCATGGCTTGAACCTGTGCGAGTTCAACTCGCTTCATGAGGTGTTCGAACTTGGCAACGCGCGTTCCAACGAGCGGCGTCTGAGAATCATTCCACGTTTGAATGGGCGTCTGCAGGAGCACCCCTGCCTGTCGAGCCAGATGCGGCAGAACCGGGGCTAGAAAGACGGCAATCTGTCGAAATAAATTCAGTGTCACCGTACAAGCGTCTTGAACATCAGAGGCCTTGCTCGGATCTTTCCGCATGATCCAAGGAGCCTTTTCATCGACATACTTATTCGCCTGATCGGCAAGCCCCATAATCAGTCGCATGGCACCGTTGTAGTCACAAACTTCGTAGGCCTTGGCAATCACGTCTGCCTCTGCCGCGGCATGCCGGAACAGACCACCATCGTCAGGATAGACCGTGGATAAACCGACATCCTCGAGAAATCGCGCTGTGCGGCTAGCGAGATTGGCAACCTTGCCTACAAGATCTGAATTGACTTTTGTGACGAACTCCTCAAGGTTCAGATCAATATCATCCAACCTCGCCCCTAGCTTTGAGGCATAGTAATACCTCAGAAATGCGGGATCGAGATGTTTGACGTAGGATGACGCTTGGATGAACGTCCCGCGCCGCTTCGCCATCTTTTCACCGTTCACGGTCAAGAAACCGTGGATATGAACGCGATCCGGCCGTCGAAATCCGGACGTCTTGAGCATCGCCGGCCAAAAAAGGGTGTGGAAGTAGGTAATGTCCTTGCCGATGAAATGATGTATTTCTGCTCCACGGATTTCGGAATCCACTCCGCACGCCCACCACTCATCCAATTTCTCTCCGTGCTTCTCGCACCATTCGGCCGTCGATCCGATGTAGCCAATCGGCGCGTCGAACCAAACGTACCAGTAATTTCCTGGGCTGTCGGGAATCTCAAAACCAAAGTAAGGGGCCGGTCGGGAGACGTCCCAGTCTCGCAACTCTTCACCAAGAAAATGCCCCTTCAAATAATTCGCAATTTCGGCCTGCAGGTGTTCGCCGGATTGTGTCCACTCGGTCAGCCAACCTCGCAATTTTTCAATTTGAACAAACAAATGCTGGGCGGATCGAAGCTCGGGCTTTGCACCCGAAAGCGTGCTGACTGGGTTGATCAGATCCGAGGGGCTGTATGTCTGTCCGCAAACCTCACAGTTGTCACCGTATTGGTCTGGCGCCTGGCAATCGGGTCGCGGACAGGTCCCTCGAACAAAGCGATCCGCAAGAAATGTTTGGGCTTGGGGGTCATAAAGTTGAGTCACCTTTTTTTCGGTGATCAGGCCCGCCACGCGGAGACTGGACCAAATCTGCTGACAAAGTTGGCGATTATGTTCGCCATCGGTGCTACCGTAGTTGTCAAATTCGATACTGAACGCGGAAAAGTCCCGCAGATGGGCCTCTCTCATGTCAGCGATCAAAGCGTGTTCAGAGCGTTGTTCTTGACGAGCACGAATCATAATCGCCGTGCCATGCGTGTCATCGGCGCAGATGTACACACATTGATTTCCTTGCAATTTTTGAAAACGGACCCAAATGTCCGTCTGAATGTATTCCACCAAATGCCCAAGGTGAATTTGTCCGTTGGCATAGGGCAGTGCTGAGGTGACAAGGATCCGTCGTCCGGTCATACGTTGTCCGTGGAAAAGGCGCAGTCAAACGGTGAAACAGAACTCGATTCTAAGGAGCAAAGATCCGAATCGCTACAGACCCGACGAACCCGAAAAGGAACCACTGGAATCGAATCCAAATTATCGCAAACACGTGATCGATGGCGTGTCACAGAGCAACCAACGGCGGGCAGACGAGCGGTGGCTAGGCAATCCCGGACGATTTTGCGGCAACGATTTCATGGACCACTCGACCACTCACATCGGTCAAACGAAAATCTCTTCCGGCATACCGGTAGGTCAGGCGTTCGTGATCGAAACCCAGCAAATGAAGCATCGTTGCATGGAGGTCGTGAACGTGAACAGGATTTTCGATCGCCTGGAAGCCGAACTCATCGGTTGCTCCATGAACGATGCCACCCTTCACGCCGCCACCGGCCAGCCAAACCGAGAAACCATAGTGGTTGTGGTCTCGACCGCTGAGTTCGGGAAGCTCGGCGACGGGTGTCCGACCAAATTCGCCTCCCCAGAGGATCAACGTTTCGTCAAACAGGCCGCGTTGTTTGAGATCCGTCAAGAACGCGGCAATCGGGCCATCCCATTCCTCGGCTAATTTTTTGTGTTGTGACTGCAGACCTCCATGATTATCCCAAGGCTGTCCTGCACCGCTCCAGACTTGAATGAACCGAACTCCACGCTCGATCAATCGACGGGTAGTCAATAACTGCCGACCATGAATTCCCTCACCGTAAAGTTCACGAGTGTGCTTGGTTTCACGAGTCAGATCGAAGGCCTCCGCAGCTTCACTTTGCATTCGATACGCCAATTCAAATGTCTGAATTCGGGATTCGAGCATTGGCGGATGCTGGCGTTCCTGAGAATGGATTTCGTTCAGCTTCTGGACCAAATCCAGTTGGCGTCGTTGTTCAACAAGCGTCATGCTCGTGTTTCGAATATTGGCAATCAACTTATCGACATCCGTCTGAGCCATGTCGAGATAGGTGCCCTGACAGGCTCCTGGCAAAAAGGACGAACGCCAGTTTTGAGTCGCCACGATAGGATAGCCGCCGGGACACATCACAATGAAACCGGGAAGATTGCGGTTTTCTGTTCCGAGCCCATAGTTGAGCCATGCTCCGAAGCTAGGGCGTGGCAGCCGACCGTCACCGCAGTTCATTAACATCAAAGACGGTTCGTGGTTGGGAACCTCTGCATGCATCGAGCGAATCACGGCCATGTCATCAATGTGTGCCGCCGTTTTCGCAAACAGTTCACTGACTTCGATGCCACTTTGTCCATACTTCGAAAATTGGAACGGCGAACGCATCGCGGCTCCCGTTTTGCGTTCCGTTCGCAAGTTGGAAGGCGAAATTGGTTTCCCATGATACTCGTCGAGTTTCGGCTTGGGGTCGAAGGTATCGACCTGCGAGGGGCCTCCGTTCATGAACAAATGCACAACATGTTTTGCCCGACCTTCAAAATGTGGTACCTGTTTCAGCGGCGGTTCCGAAGAAATTCTCGCCTCTTGACCCGACAGACGCCCGTCATCCTGTAACAGTCCGGCCAGCCCAATCAAACCGAACCCCATTCCGCATCGATTCAGCATGTCGCGTCTGGAGACAACGGGGGCGACTCTGTTTCGGGATGATTCGGCGGCACTCACAAGGTCGAATTTCATCAGTGTCCCAATTAAAAAAACCGCTTTCCAATCGAAACCGCAGCACGGCGAAACGTCTTTTCGGCACTTCTTGCAGAACGTTTTTTGCGGGACATCAATGCCACTGCGTTCAGCCTCCTGCGATCGGTCCCTCATAGACAAAGTAACCCCGTCGAACGGTCAAAGGAAGAGCATGTGCAAGCCTTTGGCTAATTTTCAAGGCTGGAGTCAGAATGAGTCACGGCGACTCCGACGGCCTCCGAATTCAATCCTTCACACGGCAGGAGATCGCTGTCAACATCCTGATTCATGAATGAAACAAGAAACGAACCACAACACATTCTTGGACCTCGAGCGACTCGACCTCAGCAACCGCGAGCCTCATAATCACCATTCGACGTTCACCACGGTTCTTATTGCGGGAGAGTCTCGTGTCAGGCTGGGTAGTGGAATTATGCGTCGTCGTTTTCATGGCGTTGCTCAATGGTTTCTTTGCGGCGGCGGAAATTGCGATCCTGACCGCCCGGCGAGGGCGCCTCGAAAAATGGGCCGATGAAGGGGATGGGGCCTCAAAAGTCGCGATTCAGCTGGCTGACGACGCCGATCGTTTTTTGCCCACAGTGCAAGTGGGTATCACCCTTGTCGGGACGTTTGCGTCAGCGTTCGCCGGAGCAAAACTAGCTGTGCCCCTTGCGGATTGGTTCGGCGGTCTTCCGGTCGACTGGATCGCCGAACGCAACCACGGTCTTGCGTTGACGCTTGTCGTGTGCGGAATCGCCTTTTTGCAACTGATTGTCGGTGAATTGGTCCCGAAGCGGATCGCCTTTCAAAACGCCGAGCCGATCGCCCGATTGGTCGCGTATCCGATGCTGATTTTACAACGCGTTTCCCGCCCGGCAATCGGATTTCTGCACGGTACGACGTTGCTCGTCTTGCGTCTGCTCGGGCAAAAAATCCTGCCACAGCGGACCGTGTCGATCGAAGATATCCAGCATCTGATTGAGACCGGCGCCGAAGCCGGAGTGCTGAAGGAGTCTGGACAAAAAATGGCGATGGAGGCCTTGCGGCTGAGTGATCGTACGGTCGTTGATATTCTGCGACCGAGAATCGACATCGACGCCATCGACATCGATACCCCTTCCGCGGAAGTCGTGGGTGCCATTGCGATGTCCGGATTTTCGCGAGTCCCCGTGTGCGAAGGGACAATTGACCAAATTGTCGGTTTTGTTTACATCAAGGATGTGTTTCTGCAGCAATATCTGGGCAGACCGATTGACTTGCGACGTTTGATTCGCCCTCCGCTATTCATTCCCAAATCCGTATCGATCAGCCGTCTTATGGAACTCTTTGAGGAACATAAGACGCAACTCGCCATCGTCTTGGACGAGTACGGAGGAACTCAGGGAATGGTGACATTTGAAGATGTCATGGAAATGCTGGTCGGCGAAATTCACGATGAACTCCGTCATGAAAGAGAATCAAAACAGGATCGTGAACAGGATATCATCCGACGTGAGGATGGAAGCCTCTTGATTGACGGAACGGTCAACCTGCACCAACTCGAAGAAGCATTGGAAATCAGCCGCTGGATTGAAGCGCCTCCACGGGGCATCGGTACGATTTCCGGGTTGGTTCTTTCGATCCTAAAACGAGTGCCAGCCATCGGCGATGTCCTGACGTGGAACTCATTACGCATCGAAGTGGTCGATATGGATGGACAAAAAATAGATCGCCTGATGGTCCACAGCATCACCGAATCAGACAAGGACACCGAGGCACTCTCTCGAGATCAAAATATGTCGCCTGGGAAAGAACAATGATCATCTGACCGATCGCGTTAACCCAAACCAACGAATGGCCCAACGGCATTCCATATTCCCATTCTGAAAATTCCACCCGCACAGGGTTTCACCCCTGCCAAGAAAGCTTTGTCCATGCCAATCGCCATGATCACGCCAGAAGCCCTGATCAATACCCGAGGACCGTGGGTTTCCTTGCTCGAAGACGCGGGATTTACCATTCACCATCCAGCAGATCGAAGCTTCACGCGCGGACTTTGCAGCGAACAGGAAACGGTGCGGGTTCTCCAAAACGCCTCTGCCGTGATTGCTGGCGGAGAGTACCTGACTGCGTCAGTCATGGCTGCTCTGCCGAATCTACGCGTGATTGCTCGCAATGGCGTTGGATACGACCGAGTCGATATTTCGACAGCGACCGCTCGGGGGATTCCCGTGACGATCACCCCCACCTCGAATCATGAATCTGTCGCTGAAACAACATTCGCACTTTTGTTGGCCATCGCCAAGCGAACCATCGCCAACAATGCCAGTACCCGTCTGGGAGACTGGTCGAGGGAGCAAACCGAACCCATCCGTGGCACGACACTCGGACTGGTTGGCCTCGGGCGGATTGGCCGCAGCACCGCAGTACGTGGCCGAGCGTTTGGAATGCATGTGATCGCCTATGAAACCAATCCGAACGATGCCTTCGTTCGGCAGCACGGCATTGAACTTGTCGATTTCGACACTCTGCTGAGTCGTAGTGATCACGTCAGCATTCACTGTCCGTTGAACCCGGAGACACACGGACTATTCCACAAAGGCGTTTTTTCGAAAATGAAATCCGGCAGCGTCTTGCTGAACACCGCTCGCGGTGGTCTGGTGGTCGAAGCCGACCTGATCGACGCCCTCAAGTCGGGTCATCTCGCCGCAGCCGGGTTAGACGTCTTTGAACAGGAACCGACCTCGCCCGACAATCCGTTGTTCCAACTCGACAATGTGGTCGTCAGTCCGCATCGAGGAGGGACGGACAGGTTGTCACAGGAAAACATGGCGATTGAAGCGGCCGATTGCATTGCCAAATTGTCTCGAAATCAATGGCCGGAGGGAGCGGTCGTGAATCACGAATTGCAGTCCACTTGGAAGTGGTGAAATTCGAAGATCATTCCGGCGTCTCGACCATTTCGAAATTTCGAAACGCTAGATCCGTTGTCCGATCGTGGCCCTGCAAGCTCAAGTGGCCCGCTGCCAGTCGCCGGCCCTCGCGGGGGTTGTCGTCGGGTTGGCGTTCATCGTTCCAATCGATCGCTTGGCTGCCGTCAATCCAAGTCGCGAAGTGGGGACCATCGGCAATCAACATCGCCGTGAACCATTGCCGGTCGTGGGAGAGAATTCGGCGCGCGGCCACGCGTTTGAAGATCCCTCCCGTACCATAATCCTCCGGCTGATTGCGATCACCGTTCTGGAAGCCATTCTGAATTTGAAATTCGTATCCGTTTGCCGGGGCCGTGGCGGTACCAGGATTTGCGCGAAAGAAGACTCCGCTATTCAGTTTTTCTCCATTCGTGATCGCTTCAAACTGCAGCACGAAATTTCCAGCCGTTTTTTCACTTTCCAAAAAACCTCGACCGTTCGCGACCCGCAGGGCTCCCTCCTTGACGGTAAACGAACTTTGGCTGCCGGGAACCGTACGCCAGCCTTGCAACGATTCACCATCAAACAACCGCACCTTGCCGAGGGGCTTCAGGTAGATATCGCGAAACTCAATTTTTCCACGGTTCATTTGCAATCCGATATGGCCCGTCAGCAGCGGCCTGTCAGACGCATCCCCATATTTCAGAATTTCTTTTCCGTCATACTTGGCCAGAATCTGTGAGCCCTCGACTCGGACATGAAACGAATGCCATTCATTGCCACACTGAACGGGGGTCTCGGGTTTGGCGCGTTTCACGAGGCTTCCCGTATGGAAGCCGGAAGGGTGTGTATCGCACATGTTCAACTCGTAGCAGTCGATCCCCGGATCGGTGGCAGTCGTTAGGGTTCGCAGAAAAATTCCACTGTTGCCCCCGGCGGCAAGCCGAAAATCACAACGGAGCTCATAGTCGGCAAATCGGCTCGTCGTACACAGCAGACCCGCATCTCCGTGGTCGGCCGACAACACTCCCTGATGCACCGACCAATTGAGATCGCTGTTGGCCTTCCATCCAAACAGTGTCTGACCATCAAACAAGCGGACCCATCCCGCCTCGAGTTCCTCACGATTCAACCAGTTGTGCCCGTCAGCGGAGGGCTCATCGATTGCGGGGACCGCGAGTAACGTGGCCGCGGACCCCGTGTTCTCGACAGTCGCGATCTCGACCGACTTCTGCGGCTCCACGTTTTTTGTGGCTTCTGTCGGTGGTCGCTGTGTCGGATTCATGCGGGAGGATTGAGGGTCACAACCGACGATGGTCGTGGTCAACCAAACAACTAGGGAATATCGATGTCGCATCACGGGTTCCTTCAATCGTTCCAAACGGGAGATGAGGCAGGGGCTCACACCCGCTTTCTGAACTTGATTTGCAACGACAAGGCATTACTTGCCGGAGACCGAAAATGTGCTCTGTTCCATCGCCCAACGAAGATAAGATTCGATCCATGGATCGAGATCGCCGTCCAGCACCGCCAAAGGATGAGCCGTCTTATATTCCGAGCGATTGTCCTTGCAATACGATTCCGGATGCAGGACATAGCTGCGAATCGTCTCCCCTCCGAAACCGATCCGCGATTTCTGGCCACGACGCGCCGAAATCTCCGCGTCCCGTTTATCTTCTTCCATCTGGTACAGCTTGGCGATCATCATTTTTCTGGCGAGGGCGCGGTTTTGATGCTGACTCCGTTCATTCTGACACTGCACGACGGCATTGCTGGGCAGGTGAGTTAATCGGATCGCCGAATCGGTTTTGTTGACTTTCTGCCCACCCGCACCGCTGGCACGACAGATGTCTTCGCGGATGACTTTCGGATTATCCCATTCAATATCAATGTTGATGCTATCATCCAGTTCGGGTGTCACATCCACCGCCGCAAAAGACGTTTGACGGCGGTGAGCCGAATCAAAGGGACTCATTCGGATCAAGCGGTGGTTCCCTGTCTCGCCTTTCAGCAGACCAAACACGAATGGCCCGCGAATGACAAGCGTGGCGGAATGAATCCCCGCCTCCTCGGCAGGAGATGAATCGATTAATTCTGTCGCAAAACCGCGGACCTCGGCCCACCGCTGATACATCCGCATCAGCATCTCCGCAAAGTCTTGGGCGTCCGTTCCGCCCTCTCCCGATTGGATCGCCACATACGCGTTACTGCCATCCTGAGACCCGGAAAGCATCGCCTGCAGTTCGGCTTGGACGAATTGGTCTTTCAAGAGGACTAACAAGCTCGTGGCATCGTCCCCCACGTCTTCGCCCATCTCGGCGAATTCGATCATCACCCCCAAATCTTCTGCCCCCTGGACCAGTTCGTCGACGGGCTTGATCGCGGCATTGAGTTGTTTGAATTCGTTCATCGTGGCCTGAGCTTTCTCTTGGTTATCCCAAAAGCCGGGCTCCGACATTTTTGAACCGATCTCGAGCACGCGTTGCTGTTTTCCTGCCCAGTCAAAGAGAGTCTCGGAGTTGGAGGATGCGGGCGATCAAATCTTTCGATTCTTCTTGAAGTGCGGTGTCCATAGTCGGCAGGTCAATTCTGTAACAAAGGAGGAAACACGGAACGGGGACGGAGTATACAGACCAAACGCAGACGTTTGACATCGTCGGAGACATCAATCGTGGCGAAAATGCGGCATTCGTGTCGGGTCAATTCCAGGAAGGGTCGCATCAACAGTCGATCGCGGGGCCGCCAAATGTTTCAATTGCGAATTCTCTGCGCTACCCGTGGGCTCACCGATAAACTCGATCACGCCATCGCTCTGGATCAGGCCCTCAAATTGTTCATCCGTCTCGGGAACCGGCGACGTCTCGCCCCCTTGGGGATGGGTCACGCTCAACAGTTCTAATCCCTGCCGAATCAGCGAGATTTGACCGTGAACGGCCGCGCGTCCCGTGATGCTGACGGCACGTGAAAATCTTGTTTCCGGGTGTGCTGTCCTGATCTCAATCAGGCTTGACGTCGCGGAAGCCAAGGCAAACACACAGTCCTGCACGACGATCCCAATACCGGGAGCAGCAGCGTCCGCTAGTGCTCCACCGTATCGTATGAGCGGACCGGTATCTCGCAACGTCACTCGCGATAATTCAAAAGCAATCGGCCGAGCCGTTGCCTTGTGTCCGAAATTCATACAGGTTCCTTCGCCGACCTTCAAACAATTCGTCAGCGTCACACGACTCGGTGAATCGGTGAATAGCATCGCTGTCAGCGAGCCGAAAAACAGCGTGTTTTGCACCTCAATCTGTCCTGCCTGAGTCTGATCGGATTCGCTGCGGGTCGTGTCTTGCGGCATCCATGCCAACGTGGCGTAAGGAACGTGACCGGGCGTCATCTCGCCGACCGACTTCCAGTCCAACTCACAACCTTCCAGCGTCAGTCGCCGTGAACGAACGATGACGAGTGCGGTCGGGGTCGGTTCACCCGAGAAGGACTCACATCGAATCGCCACGTTCGACAATGCCACGGTCTCCGCGGCGAGTTTCAATGGGGTCTGGCGAATTTGAATCACCGGTCTGACACCCATGGCACCACGAATCGATAGGCTGGCGGGGAGCGCCGAACCGTCGGGCGGAAACTCGTCTGTCCCGTAGGGCCCCACTTCCGTCAGCAAAATTTCGCCATCCGGCGATGCTCTGGGCAATGGCAACAAGACCTTGCCTCTCTCATTCGTACGGGCTTTGCCCGTTGCTGTCCCGTCAATTTCCGAGAGAAGATCGGTCTTGGCCTCAACCGATTTTGCCATATCAACAATCCGGTTTTTTAAGGCCAGAAGGTCATTGCGCAGTCCGTGATTCGCCATCGTAAACACCAACCCAACGACGCCACATACGGCAGCCGCAATCCGCGGCCAACGAACAACTTTCGACGATCTTTTGGATTCTGTGAGATGTGGTATGGCTCCGTCGAACGAGCGGCGATACTGCTTCAATCGCGAGCGTGCCAAGGCCCCGGGCCTTCCCCATGCCTGCAGCAGTTCTCCAAAAGAACGAGGCCGCTCTGCAGGAGCCGGCGAAGTCATCTTGAAGAGAGCCTGAGCGATTCGATCCGGGGTATCGGGAGCCCAATGGCGCACATCTTCGATGCGACGGGACTGGTGTGCCGCGAGCTTCCTCAGCGGATCGGCCACCGGATGGGGTGGACGTCCAGAAAGAAGTTGCCACAACAGGCAACCGAGTGCGTACAAATCGGAGCCCGCATGGGCGTGCGCTCCGGTACCGATCAGTTCCGGAGCGATACCGTCGTAACTTTCCATCACATGCGACGCGTGAATCGTCAACTCCGGGCAAACGCAGGGGCGAATCCCACCATCGACAAGGATGGCTAAACCACGTTCTGTGAGACGTACGTTGGATAGCCGAATGTCACCGTGGACGAGTCCGAGGCGGTCCAGCGAGGCCAAGCCATCCAACAGTTGTCGGGCAATCTCGAAAACGACTGCGGCCGGAAAGCGGCCCCGGCGAACGAGCAATTCGTTCAAGGGAATTCCCGGCACAAACACGCTGGCGATGGCCAACTCTGCCTCAGCACTCGGAAGCATTTTCTGGGGGACGATCATGTGAGGGTGGGACCAACCCCCGGTTCGTTCGATGAACTCCCGCATCCGACAGCAACTTTCCTCAGCATCGTCGGTCAGCAGTTGACACCGTTTAATCGCATACTGAGCACCCCGATTTCCCTCCAACGACTTCGCCCGATAGGTCACGGTCCATGGGCTGCGCGCCAATTGGTCGATGATGACGTAAGAACCGATGCGCAGCGACGACGCTCTTCCATCTTCCAGCATGCGCGCCTGATAAGGAGTCAGTCTTCGCAGTTGAACAAGGGCATCAATCCAAACAGAATCGAAGGCCGGTAGGTCGTAGGCCAATCGCCGCGCGAACTTTTTCGCCCGCTGTAAGTCCGCCGGTCGACAAAGCTCATATTCCGAAAGCCGACTCACAAGGTCGTCCGAAGGCGACAACGGCGAATGGTTGCGATGAAACACGACGCCGGCGTCCTTTCCCAAATACTCGCTGTGGCCATTTCCTGGTGCCTCGACCCGCAAGACAACTTGTCGCAGAATTTAGCGATTCGGGCAAGACGCTCTGTCTCGATCGGCAGTCACCGCATTCCGTGGAGGGTTGGCACAAGAAGGCCCCCAAAAATTGGGCCATTGAGGCGAACAGCGACAGCCGTGGGACCACAATCCACAGGCGGCATCGCCAAGGCTCGACGATCGATCTCATCCTGCGGTCAGGGAGCGTGATGGTGGTTGCTCGACTGCAACCAGCTACCTATAATCGGGTCTGTTCTCGAGCTTTCTGAAAACTCACCTGAGGAGAGCGTTGTCCGGTGTCAAATCCTCCGCGGATTCTTGTACTCGGTGCCAGCGAAGAGGCTGGCCGGGCACTCTTGGAGTCGATTCAGCTTTTGTCTTGCGTTGTTTGTCGGGCCTCGGAAGATGGCTGGCCTTCGGAATCACAGACAGACGACAGTGAAGAGTTCTCGGGGGCCGTGGTGCTCGGCGATTCGGTTCGCCGCCTTCCGGCTCTTCTGGCCTTCGAGAATGTTCTGAAGCATCTCCCCGAGGGGGTCGCGGTGCTCGATTCGCAGTTGCTGATTCGCTGGTGCAATGACCGGTTCATTGAGTTGACTGGCCGGAAAGAGCTCGGGCAATCGCCTCCGACCGGACTGAATTTCCATGATGCCTTCGGCGCTCCGCAAATCGTGGGACCGGATTTCTCGCCCTTTCACACGGCGCTCGGCGTCGGAACCACCGCTCGGACAACGTATCGGATCGATGAGCGAACCTATTTGGATGTTCTCGCGGCACCGGTCTACGCCGCGGACGCCGAGTATCCCTCTCTGTTGGTGGTCACCGTGCGGGATATCTCATCAGAGCACCTTCAGGGAGAGAAATTACGTGCCATCCATCAGGCCGGTCAAGATTTGGGGGATCTGTCACCCGAGGACTTGCAATCGCTCTCTGTGAACGAGCGTAAGGAACTGCTCAAAGAGCGGATCATCCACCACACGAAGGACGTCTTGCACTTCGAAACGATTGAGGTCCGATTGCTCAATGAACGGACGAATCGTCTCGAACCACTGCTCAATCTCGGGATGACTCCACTTGCCGCGGAACGCGAGTTGTTTGCGAAGGCCGATGGAAATGGTGTCACGGGCTTCGTGGCTGCCGAAGGGAAGAGCTATCTGTGCCGTGACACGCTGACGGACTTACTTTACCTGCAGGGTGCGGCGGGAGCCCGCAGTTCGCTCACCGTTCCGTTAATGCGTCACACGCGCGTTCTCGGGACATTCAATGTCGAGAGCACGCTGCCAAACGCCTTTACGGAGAAAGACCAA
>Ga0315283_10001029_pt1 | contig 21651 bp, 19 predicted proteins | sample YL17G09_0_MG_FD_204541 | JGI IMG/M metagenome (GOLD analysis project Ga0315283, IMG submission 204541) | Sediment microbial communities from Yellowstone Lake, YNP, Wyoming, USA - YL17G09_0 | ecosystem: Environmental > Aquatic > Freshwater > Lake > Sediment | place: USA: Wyoming | collected...
GTGGCGCCGATGAGGGTGGACATGAACAGGTCGCCGGCCAGCTTGCGCGCCGTCGCCCGGCTCGCGTGCTGCGCGATCATGGCCGGCTGGAAGTAGCCGATCAGGTAGCGGATGTTGTTGTCGCTGCGGCGAGTTCCGCCTGCCGCACATCGGGACGCCGCCGGAGCAGGTCCGTCGGGGCGCCCGCCGCAATCGCTTGCGGTGCCGAATCACGCCCGGCTGCGGGCCCAGGATCTCCGCGAGGTCGCCCGGCGGCCGGCCCAACAGCGTGCTGAGGGCGTTCTTTGCCTGCTGCAGGCCGGTCTCCAGCGGCGGGATCGTCGCCTGGGTCCCCAGCAACTGGGTGCGCGCCTGGAGCACGTCGAGCTCTCCGACATCGCCGCCGCGGAACCGGGCCTCGGTGATCTGAACCGCACGCTGCTGGACGGCGACATTTTCGCGCGCGACCTTGAGTTGCGCCTCCGCGTTGCGGACGGCGACGTAGGTGTCCGCGACCTGCGCGACGAGCAGCACCAGCGCGTTGTCGTAGCCGGCGACGGAGGCCAGCAGGTTGGCGTCGGCGGATTCGATCGAGCGCCGGAACTTGCCCCAGAAATCGAGTTCCCAGCCGACGCTGGCGCCGACGTTGTACTCCCAAAAGCCCAGGTCTCCGGCCGCCGTGTTGGCGGCGTTCTTGCTGGCCGACGTATAGATCACGCCGCCGTTTGCCTGCTGGACCTGCGGGTAGAGGTAGCCCACCGCAATCCCCAGCTGCGCGCGCGCCTCCAGCACCTTCAGGCCTGCGATCTTCAGGCTGTAGTTGTTCTGATAGGCAATCTCGATCAGCTTGCCGAGGACCGGGTCGCGGAAAGCTTCCCACCACCGGACTTGCTCAGCAGGCTTACTCATGACGACCGCACTGTCGGCCTCCTGCCATTGCCCGAGTGCGGGCGCTTTGGGCTGCACGAAGTCGGGGCCCACCGTCGTGCAGCCCGTGAAGGTCAGCATCAAGGCGATCAATGCAGCCGGGCGCAGTCGATACCCTCCGCACGATGACGCGGCAGGGGCGCCGCGCGACTCGAGATCGTGTGCGGCCTCGATCGAGACGTTCACGAATCTGGCGCGGCGTGTGTCGGTAGTCGTCATCATGTCAGGCGGCAGATACATCCCTCATGCCGCCGTGCCCCTCGCGTTGCGTTCGTTTGCGCTTCACTTGACCGTGTAACCGCGGCCTTCGAGGCAAGCGGCACGCGCCTTGGCAAACCCAGCGTTCTGCTGCTGCACAGCCGCCTGCTGTTGCTGCTGCCCCTGCTGCTGGGCCGCCGCGTTTTGCTTCCGGCTTTGCGAGCGCGCAACAGCCGCCCCCGCTGCAGCACCCGCACCCGCGTCGCCGCCGACGATCTCGCCAACGACTGCACCGCTCGCGGCGCCGCGAGCGCCCGCGCCGGACTCCGCTTCGCTACTTTGCGAGCGCGGTGATCTTGTTGCCTTGCAGGCCGACGCCGCCCATCAATCCCTTCTGCCCGAAGACGAAGGCGTATACATCGTCCTTCATCGTGATCGACGTGGCCGACTTGCCCATCCCCTCGTCGACCACCACCACGCTTGGCCCGACGCCGACCTCGAACCCATCCGTCTCGGTCAATGTCTTCAGCGCCTTCTCGTTCATGAAGAACAGCGCGTAGCCGAACTGCTGCGCACCGGCCTGCAGGCCGTAGGAGGCGCCCGACGTGTTGTAGTAGCCCACCGCCTTGCCGCCCCTCAACATCACACCATCACCGAACTGGCCGCCGACCACGAGGCCGGCCTTGGTGATTTTCGGAAAGACCAGCACCGCCACGGCATTCTTGCCAAGGGCCTTCGCGGCCGGCACTTTCGCGACGAGCCTGTTGTAGGCTGCCCTGGCATCGGCTTCGAGTGCAGCCCGGTCTGCCGCAAATGCCGGCGCCGCGAGCAGGATTGCGACGAGGGCAAAGGCTGCGAACAGTTCAGTACGGAATTCGCGGATCGTTTTCATTTCACCACTCCAAAGTTAGCCTGCGGGGTTCACCGCTCACCTGACCCTTGCGGAAACCGGGCCGGCGCTGGCCGCATCCGTTGCGGCATTGCGGCCGAACAATCTCACGCCGAGCAGCGCGAAAATCACCATGAGGGGAAGCCCCAGCACCACCATGATCAACGCGCGCTGGTCCATGTCGGGCACCATCAGGAGCGGCGCCATCGCCGCGCCGATGTTGCGCGTCGTCATCCCCACGCTGAGGACGATCTTCTGCTCATGCGGCATCCCGAACGCCACCCAATAGGTCAGCGTGGTCAAGACTGTGAAGAAGACGACCTGCGACGCGATGGCCAGGCTGCCACCAACGCTCAGCAGACCTTTGCCGTAGACGGCGACGCACAAGACGCCAACGAACACGGTGGCGATGCCCGTCGTCTTCTTGACGATCGGCAGCAGCCTGCCGGCGAAGGCGGGCGAAGCGCGCAGGATCGCCATGCCGACGAGCAGCGGAATCAGGACCATGATCAGCAGCGGCTTGACGACCATCCACATGGAGACGGTCAGCCCCTTGGTCATGACCGGCACGGCGAGCGGCATGAACACGACCGTGCCTACTGCCGACAGCACCATGAACGCCGCGGTGAAGCCGAGGTCGCCCTTGCCCTTGGCGACAAGCGCCGGCACGAACGGTGCGCAAGGCGCCATGCCCATCAGGACGAGGCCGAGCACATAGTGCTCTTCGAGCGACATCAGATGGGCGATTCCATACGCTAGCGCCGGTGCGAGGACAAAGCCCCAGATCAGCGTCAGCGCGACGAAGCGGACGTTGCGCAGGCCGCGCAGGGCATCCGCGGGATCGAGCCGCAGGCCCATGTCCATCAGGTTGCCCGCCATGAAGATCACCAGCGAGATCTTCAGCATGGGCATCAGAAGTTCGGTCATCTTGGATCCTCGAGGCACGCAGTGGCGAACTGCCCGTCATCCTTTCGGCAGACCGTCGCGTCCGGACACCCATGGGCGATCGCCCCGCTGCCGCGCCGCGGCCGGGCTGATCTCGCGGTCCAGGTGCGCCGCCATGTGCGGCGGCAGGCGCTTGCGGATGTAGTCGCGGTGGGCCGGCGTCTGCGCCGGCAGGGCGGCGTCGGCGTACTGCAGCAGCGGCTGTTCGCACACCACCGTGCCGGTGATGATCGTGCGCCGCACCCCGTCGCCATCCTCGATGCGGATCGCGCCGGTCGGGCACACCTGGGTGCAGGCGCCGCAGCCGATGCACAACTGCGCCGCCCGGGTGAAGTCGAAGTAGGCCAGCCGGCCGGCCTGGGTGTCGCCCATGCGCAAGGCCTCGACGCCCATCTCGCTGCACGCGACCATGCACATGCCGCAGCCGATGCAGACATCGCAGCGCAGGCAGCGGCGGACCTCGTCCTGCGCCATCGCGTCGGTGAGGCCCTCTTCGATGCGCACGTAGTTGCCCTCGCCGAGAACCTCCTCGACGCTCTTCTCGGGCATCGAGGCACGCCGGCGATGGGTGCGATCGTGCGCCTCCACCACCAGCGGGATGACCTCGGCGCGCCGAACCGGTTTGCCGGTCATGGGGTCAAGCGCCGCGCCGCGCAGCCAGGCATCGATCGACGCCGCGGCGATCTTGCCGGCGCGAATCGCCTCCACCGCGGTGCGCGGGCCTTGCTGCCCATCGCCGCCGGCAAACACGCCCGGGACGTTGGTCATCAGCGTCTTCGGGTGGGCGACGATGAAGCCACGCGTGGTTTCGACGCCGCTGCCCTCGAGCATGGCGAGGTCGGTGCCCTGGCCCGTGGCCAGGATGACGTGGTCCACCTCCAGCGCCAGCAGGCGGGTGGTGTCGAACTTCGGGTCGAACCTGCCTGTCTCGTCCTTGACCCGCTCGCAGAACTGGAAGACGGCCTGGCCTTCCTCCTCGATGCGCAGCGGGCCCCAGCCTGGGCGCAACTGCACGCCTTCGGCGGCCGCGGCTTCGATCTCGTGCGGGCTGGCCGGCATGTCGCGGCGCTTCTCGAGCGACACCAGTTCGACGCTTTTCGCGCCCTGCCGCAATGCCGTCAAGGCGACGTCGATGGCGACGTTGCCGCCGCCGACGACGACCACCCGCGGCCCGACGCGCACCGCCTCGCCGCTGCGCACGGCGCGCAGGAAGTCGATGCCGCCCAGCACGAAGGGATGGTGGGCGCCTGGTATCGGCAGCAGTCGCGCGGTCTGTGTGCCCAGGCCCAGGAACACGGCGTCGTGGTTCTGGCGGAAGTCGTTCAGGCTGCCGACCGTGGCGCTCGTGTGGATCGGGATACCCAGCACCCGTATCTGGTCGAGCTCCTGCTCGAGCAACTCGGGCGGCAGGCGATAGGCCGGAATCCCATAGCGCAGCATGCCGCCGGCGTGCTCTTGCGTCTCGAAGATCTCGACCTGGTGCCCGTGGGTGCGCAGGTAGTACGCGGCGGTCAGGCCCGCCGGCCCGGCGCCGACAATGCCAATGCGCTTGCCGGTGTCGGGCGCGAGTTCGGGCCGGGGATAGCCCCCGTTGGCCAGGCAGTGCTCGGCCGCCTTGGCCTTCAACGGCCGGATGAAGACGGCGCCGTCGCTGCTGCTGCGCACGCACGCCGACTCGCACGGCGCCGGGCAGACGAGGCCGCAGGTCAACGGCAGCGGGTTGTCGCGCCGGATGACCTCGATGGTGGCGCGATAGTCACCTTTGCCGAGGTGCGCCATGAAGCTCGGGATGTCGATGTTGGCCGGGCAGGTGCGGTGACAGGGCGCCGCGTGGTGCGGCAGGTCCAGGCACACGCCCTCGGGGCACGACTCGCGTCGCACATGCTGTTCCCATTGCGCGCGGTAGTGGCGCAGCGAGCTGGAGAGCGGCCAGGCCGCTGCCAGGCCTTGCGTCGCGAGTTCGAGCGCCAGTTCGTCGAGCGCCACCAGATGCCCGGCGTCGCCGCGGCCCAACGTGATCTCGGTGGTCAACCGCGCCACGCGCGCCAGCAGGCCGCGCACCGCCGGTCGCTCGCCGTCGGCCAGCTGCCAGTGGCGGTACAGTGCGCGCCGCGTCTGCTTGACGACGCACACGCCGGTGGCCATGACCATCAGGGTCGACGGTGACGGGGCGATGCCCGCCGCCGTGAACGCCAGCGGCTCGCACGACAGGTCGGCCTGGGACAGCGGCAGGAATCCGCCCAGGCCGTCGTCGAAGACCAGCACCGGGTTGTCGCCTTCGACCTCGACGCCGCCGCCCCATTCTTCGATCAGGCGGCGCAGGTTGCCGGAGCGCTCGAACTCGACCAGGCCGCGCTGCCGCAGGCCGCGCCGCAGCGTCAGCAGCGATGCATCCAGGCCCGATGCGCCGGCGAACAGCAGCGCGATGCGGCACCACGTTTCCGGCGTGTGCACCAGCCTTGACGCGTCGTCCGTGGGTGGCTCGGCCCAGCAGGTAGGCTTGCAATTGCGCTGGATGTCGAGCCGCCGCTGCGCCACCTGGATGTTGGCAAGCGAACGGATGGCATCGGCGGCGTTCAGCAACGGGGCCTCGCTGCCGGTCAGCTCGGCCGGCAGGCGTACCTCGATCGTCAGGCTGTCGCGCAGGCCCGCCGCGATCAGCACGCCTTCAGCCAGCAGCCAGGGCGCACGGTCGAGCACCGCCGCCGGGCCGAGCGCGCGCTGGTCGAACGAGGTGGCGTCGATCACCAAGGTCGCAGGCCCGTGGCCACGGATGAAGCGGCGCCAGGCCAGATAGAGCGGTTCGCCCGCCGCCCCCCATTCGGCCAGCCCGGATTGCTGGACACGCTGCAGCCGCTGCATCGGCGTCAGGGACTGGGCGCAGGCCAGGCCCGGCAGCGCCGCGGCCAAGGTCGCGGCGGGCGCCACGGCGCCTGACAGCGCTGCCGCATCGGCGTCGAGCCAGTTCGGCAGCATCGCTTGCTGGAGTTCGCTCATGGCCGTTCCTTCACTTGCTGCACGCGGGTTCGGCGAGCAGGTAGTGTGCATAGCGCTCGCGGCGTGGATCCGGCACTTCGTTGGCCAGGCCGAAGGACAGGCAGCCCGTCACGCACTTGGTGACGCAGGCCGGCTGCAGCCCGGCGTCGACGCGATCCATGCAGTAGTCGCACTTGACCACCTTGTTCGTACCCGGGTCCCACTGCGGCGTGCCCCAGGGGCAGGCCGTGATGCAGCTCTTGCAGCCCACGCACAGGGCGGCCTGGACGAAGACGATGCCGTCCTTCTCGCGCTTTTGCATCGCCCCCGTCGGACAGGCCTTGACGCACCAGGCTTCCTCGCAGTGAAAGCAGGGCATGAAGGTGTGGCGCACGCGCGGCATGCCGCCGACGTCGATCGGGCCCGTGGTGACGATCTTGCACGGCGAAGGCCCCGGGCCCAGGCCCTTGTTGCTCGTGCAGTGCACTTCGCAAGCCTGGCAGCCGATGCAGTTGGCCTCGTCATGGCGCAGGGCATAGATGCTCATTGGGTAACCTCCGTGCTTCGCACTGCGGTGCCATTCGCCTTGGGGACGGCCCGGCGGCTCATGCTGTTGCTCCTTGCGTAGCCGCGGGCTTGACGCGGACGATGGTTTCAGTCAGCGCGTTGCCGCCGCCGGCGGGATCGAATTCATACAGCTTGCCGTGCTGCAGGCGCTGGTCGGCGACGCCGACGCCCAACGCGCGCGTGGCCAGCGGCACCTGGGCGCCGTAGCCGTGCAGCATGAACACTGCCTCGCGGTGGATCCACGGCGTGACCTTCGCCTTGAGCCGCCCGACATAGCTGCCACCGCCGCCGACCTCAACCTCGTCGCCGTCGCGGATGCCCAGCGGCGTCGCCCGGTCGGGGTGGATCCACAGGCATTGCTCGGGAGCGATCTCGCGCAGGATCGGGTTGTTCAGCGACTGGCCGTGCGCCAGCGTCGGCGGCCGCCCGAACAGCAGCGTGAACTGGTCGCCGGTGGGCGCCGCCTTGACTTCGTAGGGCGGGAAGGCAGGCAGGCCCGCCTTCTTCAGCAGATCGCTGTCGATCTCGATCTTGCCCGACGGCGTCAGCACCTTGAACGCCTCGCGCGGCGCCAGCTTCGGCGCCGGCGCCAGGCCGACGACGCCCGACTCGCGCATGTCGGCCACGGTGACGCCGGTGCCTTCGAGCTGGTAGTTCCAGATCTCCTCGATGGTCTCGAAGTCGAGCGCCTCCATCTGGCCCATGCGGCGCAGGAGCTCGCGGAAGATCCACCACGCCGGGCGGCTGTCGAAGCGCGGCGCGAGCGCCTGGTCGCGCATCACGAACACCGGCACCGGGCCGGGCAACTGCGCCAGGATATTGGCGCGTTCGAGGTAGGTGGATTCGGGCAGGATGACATCGGAATGCCAGCCCGTTTCCGAATAACGCACGTCGATCGAGACGAGCAGCTTCAACTTGTCCAGCGCCTGCTTCACCGCGTCGGCGTCGGGCATCGCCGTGAGCGGGTCGTGCCGGTACGCGATGTAGGCGCCGATGCCGTACGGCTGCGCGGTCTCCATGGCCGCGAACAACTGGTGCAGCATGCCGATGGCCGGATCCCAGGTCGGGCGCGTGGTGCCGGCGCCGTCGACGCGCGGCTCGGTGACGGCCGGCACGCGACCTGCCAGCGGCTTCAGGCTCTTGCGGTTGTAGTACTCGGGCCGCTTGGCGATGATGAAGCCCCCCGGGGTCTCGAGGTTGCCCATCAGCGCATTCAGGATCAGCGCCGTGCGGCTGACGTAGAACGACTGCTTGTGGCGCGCCGTCATCCAGCCCGGATTGAAGATCACGTGCGGCACCTGGCTGGCGATCTCCTTGACGAAGTCGCGCAGCTCGGCGGCGCTCACGCCGGTGTGCGGCGCCTGCCACTCGGGTGTGGTGCCCTTGACCGCTTCGCGCAGCACGTCCATGCCCGTGACGAAGCGTTCGACGAAGTCCTTGTCGTAGGCCTCCTGCTTCAGCACTTCGTGAATGATCGCCAGGTTCAGCGCATAGTCGCTGTTCGGGCGCACCTGCCAGAAGCGCGTGGCCCTGGCTGCCGTGGCGCTGGCGCGCGGGTCGATGTAGGTGCAGCGCATGCCACCCGACATGCCGGCCATGAAGGCCTTGACCTCCTTGACCATCAGCGATTCGACGATGTTGCGGCCGTACAGCACCACGTGCTTGACGCGGCTGAAGTCGGGCACGAGCCCGGCATGGCTGAAGCCGAAGATCGAGCGCGCGGCGTTGTGCACGTTGCCGCCGCAGGTGGCGTCGTGGTTGAAGTAGTTGGGCGAGCCGAGCGCCTTCACGAAGGTGCGCGCCAGGTCGTTGAAGAAGCCACCGCGATCGGACAGCGCGATGCCGCGCGGGCCTTGGTCCGCGATGGTCTCCTTCAGCCTGTCGGCGATGTAGTCCAGCGCCTCGTCCCACGACGCGCGCCGCCACTGGCCACCGCCGCGCGGGCCGGTGCGGATCAGCGGCGTCTGCGGCCGCTGATCGTCGTGTTCGAACGCGATGCCGGCCGCACCTTTCGCACACAGGCTGGCGCCGATGGCCTTGTCGTGCGTGTTGCCCTGCAGCCAGGCCACCCGTCCGTCCTCGACCGTGACTTCCATCGGGCAGCGCACCGCGCACATGCCGCACATACTGTAGACCGTGCGCTTGCCGGGGGCGCCCACGCCGCGCACGTTCGGTGCCATGGTGGAAATCATTTCACTCTCCTTCGCTCGGTTCGGCTTCGGTCCACGTACGAGATTTCGCGTCCGGCCCGGTAAGCTTTTCATTCTATTTGCACAGGAAGAAGCTGCGCTGGATGAATTCGGACAGTGGTTGGACATTTCAGGACAACGCCGCCTATCGAGTGTTGCCACAGATCAAGGAAACGACAGATCGGTCGGGCGGCCCGGCAAGAGGGAAACCCTTGCGGCCATGGGCTGTCCGGAAATGTCCAGTCACTGTCCGGATTCATCCAGCGCAGCCGCAGCGCGGGTAGATAATGACGGTAGGCAGGCCGGCGACGGCGATGAGGAGTCAGCGATGCAACCAGGAATGATCGGACGGGATCGGATAGGGGCGCACATGTTTCGCCGGCTGATCGGCGGTGGCCATGAGTGCGTTGCCTTCGCCATGTTCCCCAAGGCCGTGGCCGAGCGGCCATCGCGAGACGCCCTCGAAGCGAGGAGACCGACATGAGTGCTCCCCGGTCGGACGCCCTCGTCTTCTTCGGGGCAACGGGCGATCTCGCCTACAAGAAGATCTTCCCGTCGCTCCAGGCGATGATCAAGCGCGGCCACCTCGACGTCCCGGTCATCGGCGTGGCGAAGGCGGGCTGGAACCTGGACCAGATGAAGGCCCGGGCGAAGGACAGCCTCGAGCAGCACGGCGGGCTCGACCCCGCCGCCTTCGCGCAGCTCTCCGGACTCCTCCGGTACGTCGACGGCGACTACAACGACCCCGCCACGTTCGCGGCGATCAGGCAGGAACTGGGCGCCGCGAGACGGCCGGCACACTACCTCGCCATTCCCCCGTTCCTCTTCGGCCGGGTCGTCGAGCAACTCGGCGCGTCCGGCTGCGCGAACGACGCCCGCGTCATTGTCGAGAAACCGTTCGGAACCGACCTCGCTTCGGCACGGGAGCTGAACCGGATCCTCTCCTCGCAGTTTCCGGAGTCGTCGATCTTCCGCATCGACCACTACCTCGGGAAGCGGCCGGTCATCAACATCCTTTTCTTCCGTTTCGTGAACTCCTTTCTGGAACCTTTCTGGAACCGCAACCACGTCGAGAGCGTCCAGCTCACCATGGCGGAGAACTTCGGGATCCAGGGCCGCGGCGCGTTCTACGATGCCGTCGGCACGATCCGCGACGTCGCCCAGAATCATCTCTTCCAGATCATCTCGAATTTCGCGATGGAGCCTCCGGTCCGCCGGGACAGCGAATCGATTCGCGACGAAAAGGTGAAGGTGCTCAAGGCGATTGCGAACCTTGAAGCCGGGAATGTCGTCCGCGGGCAGTTCCGCGGCTTCAGATCCGAGCCGGGCGTGGCGCCGGACTCGACGACGGAAACCTTTGCCGCGCTGCGCCTCGACATCGATTCGCCGCGCTGGAAAGGTGTTCCGTTCTATGTCCGCGCCGGCAAGAACCTCCCGGTGACCTGCACGGAAATCATGATTCGCTTCCAGCGCTCGCCCAATTGCTATTCGGGCCTGGCGACGGCGCCCAATCATCTGCGCTTCCGGATCAGCCCGGCGGTGCAGTTCGCCATGGGGATGCTCGTGATGACGGATGACGACACGATGATCGGTTCAGTGAAAGAGCTCGCAGGCACCCCGGCGCCGATCGCCGACGAGAAGGACGCCTACGAGCGGGTGTTGACCGATGCGATCGACGGGGACGCGACGCTGTTCGCGCGCCAGGACTACGTCGAAGAGGCCTGGCGAATCGTCGATCCGGTCTTGAAAGCGGGCACCCCCGTCTGCGAATACGAGGCGGGAACATGGGGGCCGAGTGAAGTGGATCAAAGGGTCGCTCCCGCCGGCGGCTGGCACAACCCCGTCGTGACAGGCTGATTCGATGAACGCTGAACAATCCCGTCTTGAAGAGATCCTGACGAAGAAGGCGCCATGGAAGAAGTGGGGCCCTTACCTCAGCGAACGTCAGTGGGGGACGGTCCGCGAAGACTACAGCGACGACGGCAACGCCTGGGACTACTTCAGTCACGACCAGGCAAGGTCGCGGGCCTACCGCTGGGGCGAGGACGGGCTGGCCGGCATCTGCGATGAAAGGCAGAGGCTGTGCTTCGCGTTGTCCCTGTGGAACGGGAAGGATCCGATCCTGAAGGAGCGCCTGTTCGGGCTGACCAACGCCGAGGGCAACCACGGGGAGGATGTCAAGGAGTACTACTTCTACCTCGACTCCACGCCGACGCACTCGTACATGCGCTACCTCTACAAGTACCCGCAGGCCGCCTATCCGTACGAGGACCTGGTTCGCACCAACCGCATGCGGGGCCGCAATCAGCCAGAGTACGAGCTGCTCGACACCGGGGTGTTCGAGCAGGACCGCTACTTCGACGTGTTCGTCGAGTACGCCAAGGCCTCCCCCGAGGACGTCCTGATCCGGTGCACGGTTCACAACCGCGGGCCGGACTCCGCCACCCTCGACCTGCTGCCGAGGCTGTGGTTCCGGAATGCATGGTCCTGGCATGCCGACGCGAAGCGCCCGTCGCTCGCGCAGGTCGCGGATCGCCCAGGTCGAAGCGTCGTCCGCGCCGTCCACCGGCACCTGGGCGAGTACCACCTCTACTGCGAGGGCGACGTCCCGCTGCTGTTCACCGAGAACGAGACGAACATGCAGCGGATCTTCGGCGCTGCGAACCCGTCACCCTACGTCAAGGACGGAATCAACAACTGCATCGTCGACGGCCGGGACGACGCGGTCAATCCGGAGAAGACCGGGACCCTGGTCGCGGCCCATTACCGGCTGACTGTCGGTCCGGGCGAATCGCGGGTGGTGCGCCTGCGGCTGTCGGATGCGGCACCCGGCGCGCTCGCACGCACCAAACGCGCGCAGGACCCGCTGTTCGGCGACGCTTTCGATCGGGAGGTCGACGGCCGTCGGAAGGAGGCGGACGAGTTCTACGCGGCGATCATTCCGGCCGCGGTGGGCGCCGACGGTGCGAACGTGATGCGGCAGGCCCTGGCCGGCATGCTGTGGTCCAAGCAATGCTACCGCTACGACGTGCACCAGTGGCTCAAGGAGCGTGGTTCCGACCCCTTCAACCCGTCACGAAAGGCAGCGCCGCGCAATGACGGCTGGCACCACATGTACAACGCGGATGTCATCTCCATGCCGGACAAGTGGGAGTACCCCTGGTACGCCGCCTGGGACCTCGCTTTCCACGTGTTGCCGCTGACGCTCGTGGACGCCGGCTTCGGCAAGCAGCAGCTGAGCCTCATGCTGCAAGAGCACTACATGCACCCCAACGGCCAGCTTCCTGCTTACGAGTGGAACTTCGGCGACGTCAATCCTCCCGTGCATGCCTGGGCCACGATCTTCGCCTACCGCCTCGACAAGTTGCAGACCGGAGCGGGCGACACCGAGTGGCTGAAGAACTGCTTTCACAAGCTGCTCCTGAACTTCACCTGGTGGGTCAACCGCAAGGACCGGAGCGGACGCAATGTGTTCGAGGGCGGCTTTCTGGGCCTCGACAACATCGGCGTGTTCGATCGCAGCGCGCCGCTGCCGACCGGCGGCTACCTGGAGCAGGCCGACGGCACGGCCTGGATGACGCTCTTCAGCCAGAACATGGTGGAAATCGCCGCGGAGCTGTCGATGAGCGATCCGAGCTACGCGGAGATGACGCTCAAGTTCGTCGAGCACTCCATGTGGATCGCCTCGGCGATGGACAACCTGGGCGATGGCGCGGGCATGTGGGATGAAGACGATGGCTTCTTCTACGACGTGCTGCGGCTGCCCGACGGCCGAGCCCAGCGGCTCAAGGTCCGATCGATGGTGGGTCTGCTGCCCTTTTGCGCAGCCACCACCCTCACCGCGGAACAGTGCGAAAAATACCCCGATATCCAGGAGCGGTTCAGATGGTTCCTGGAGGCTCGCCCCGAGCTGTGCTCCTCGATTCATGATCCAAGAAAGACCGGCGTCGACGGCCGGCGCCTCATGTCGATCATGAACGAAGAGAGGCTCCGGCGCGTGCTGGCGAAGATGCTCGACGAGCAGGAGTTTCTGAGCCCCTACGGCCTGCGCTCGGTCTCGCGCTATCACGCCGACCATCCCTATGCCATCTCTGCCGGCGGCCAGGTCCACCAGGTCGCTTACTTGCCCGCGGAGTCTGACAGCGGACTATTCGGCGGCAACTCGAACTGGCGCGGTCCGATCTGGATGCCGGTCAACGTCCTGATCGTCCGGGCACTGCTGCGCTACCACGAATTCTACGGCGACGAGTTCACTGTCGAATGCCCGACGGGCTCGGGTCGGTACATGAATCTGTTTCAGGTTGCCGAGGAGCTCTGTCGCCGGTTGACGTCCATCTTTCTGCAAGACGCCGAGGGCCGGCGCCCGGTCTACGGCGGCACCCGCAAGTTCCAGGAAGATCCGCACTGGCGTGATTACCTGTCCTTCCACGAGTATTTCCACGGCGACAATGGAGCGGGCCTGGGCGCCAGCCACCAGACCGGCTGGACCGGCGTCATCGCCAGGACCATGCATCTGTTCGCAAGCCCGGGTTCCGCACTGGAAGCCCGCAAGAAAACCACCGCCAGGAAAGCCCCTCGGTCGAAGGCCGATGCCGGACGCCGGTGATCGCTGCCGCCGGGGATTCGGAACCGGCGCGCGCCAGCGAACGACAATCACGGTCACATTTGAACTCAATGAAGGAGAAGCACTATGGATCGAGCGAGTAAATTGCTGACGGTTGCGCGCGGTCGTGCCGCGGAACTGAACCTGCCGTATGCCGGCGCCCTGACACCGAAAGAAGCCCACGAGGTATTGACGCTCTTGCCGAGCGCGAAGCTGATCGACACCCGTACCAAAGCCGAACTCGACTTTGTCGGGCGCGTTCCCGGTGCCGTAGAGATCGAGTTGCTGCTCTACCCGGGCAATGCGCTGAACGCCATGTTTACGCACATGGTCCAGGGCGCGGTGACGAGCGACACCACAGTTCTGTTCATTTGCCGCTCGGGTGGTCGTTCCCACATGGCGGCAACGGCCCTGGCTGCGGCGGGCCTCACCCAGTGTTACAACATCCTCGAAGGCTTCGAGGGCGACAAGGATGCCCATGGTCAGCGCAACCGGACCGGTGGATGGCGCGCTGCGGGATTGCCCTGGTATCAGAGCTGATCCGTTGAGCAGCGCCACTGTCCCGCCAGCGTCTGCTGTCAGGCAGGACATCGGCTGGGTGCCCTCTGCGCAGAAAATTTCTTTCCCAGCGGCCGCCAACTGGCGGAAACAATGATGAACAACATCGAAAAAGTGAATCACCGCGCCGCCTGGACCGCGAAGTCCTTGCAGGAACAATCCGCAGAGTGGATTTATCACCTGAGCGCTGACGACATGGCCGAGATCGACCAGGCCTTGCGGCAAGTCAAGAGGACGGGTTTGGTCGTGCCTGGATTCGGCGCCGCGGAGTTCCCCATCCCGAACCTGATGGCCAGGCTCGCCACATTCAAGGAAGAACTGAATTTCGGCCTCGGTGTTCTCTACATCCGCGACCTGCCCATCGAGCGCTACAGCAAGGACGACGCCAGCGCCATTTTCTGGGGGCTGGGCATGCACTTGGGCAAGCCGTGGGAACAAAACCTGCGCGGTCACGTGCTTGGCGACGTGATCAACGAGGGCAAGACCATCGATGATCCCTCGGCTCGCGGCTACCAGACGACGATCACCCTGAACATGCATACCGACGGCGCCGATCTGGTCGGTTTGCTCTGTCTCAAGCAGGCGCCGATCGGCGGCGAAAGCCAGATCGTCAGCGGCGTGTCGGTGTTCAACAGACTCGTCGACACGCATCCGGACGTCGCCCGTCATCTGCTCGAGACCGAGTTTTGCATTGACTGGCGCGGTGAAGAGCCGCCAGGGGAAGCGCCCTATCACCGTGGCCATATCTATGAGCGGCTTCCCATCGGCATGACCTCGTTTGCCCTGACTGTCTACATTCAAAGTGCCCAGCGCCACCCGGACGCGACTCGTCTGACCGAGGCGGACAACGCGGCGCTGGCCGTATTCGAGGAAGTGACGAACGACCCGGATCTGGTCTTTCGCTTCACCCAGAAAGCCGGTGACATGCAGTTCCTGAACAACCACTTTCACTTCCACGGGCGCACCACCTTCACCGACTCCGACGACCCGAAGGAAAAGCGCCATCTGCGCCGCCTGTGGCTGGAGACCCCGGAATGGAATGAACACCGTCCCGCCGTGATGTCGAACATCCTGCACAACGCCACGGTCCACTGGCGCAACTCCGATGCCAGCGTAAAGATGTGGGATAACGGGTAGGCCGCTTGCGGCGAGCTTCCCGACCGCTCACACCCGTCGATCGGCGGCCTGCGCGCGCTGCCAGGGCCAGCGCCCGCTCACCTCCAGTTCGAGCGCGAAGCTCAGAAGCGTGCGGATCGCCACGATCAGGGCGAGCACCCCCAGATTCTGCAACGTGGGTTCGATGGCCACCGTCCCGATGATGTCGGCAATCACCAGCAGTTCGAGCCCGAGCAGGATCGCCCGGCCGAGGTCGGCCCGCAAGGCATGGTACGCGTCCTGGAACGCGGCGCGGCGCACGAGACGCCACCCGAAGGCCGCTGCGGCCAGGAACGCGCCGAGCAGAAGCGCGCCGACGCCGATGAACTCAACAACGCGCGCGGCCGCAACGACAAAGTGTTCGTAGTCCATGATGACTCGACTCGTCAGTTAAAAACCAATCACCACCCGGCCCGACTTTGCATTGAACGACAGGAGTGCCGATCCAGTTCTTTACCCGGGCTGGCGGGGCAGGCTGGCCCCCTGTTCCCGTCTTGCCCTGGAACTCGTCGATGGCGTCGGCCAGCGAGATCCTGCGGCCGAAGCAGCCGACGGTTTCCTCCAGTCCTTCGGCGCACAGGATATCGCGCATCAACGAAACGTTACGCCCCGCTCGCCAATGGGCATTGACGCCCGTCAAGGACAACCCTTGGCCGGGGCACCCTGCGCAACGACGTTCAGCGGTCTGCCCGAGGGGCCGCCACGGCGCGCCGCAAGCGCGATCGGCTGGTGTCGGACACACGCAGTTTCCGCAGCCGCGATGACTTCTTGTGCTGGTGCTCCTCCATCCGCCCGAGCACGTCGATCAGGAACCGCAGCGTCTCGCGGATGTAGGGCCCCTTGTTCAGCATCACGCACTCGGCGCGGCTGCCCATCGCGGCGTCCGTGACCTCGGCGCGCGAGGGCATGCCGCCCTTGGCGAGGGATTCCAGCACCTGGGTCGCCCAGATCACCGGCACATGCGCGGCTTCGCAGAACCACAGGATCTCTTCCTGCACCTCCGACAGCCGTTCGAAGCCGACTTCGGCGCCGAGGTCGCCGCGCGCAACCATCACGGCCACCGGCGGGTGACGCATCGCCGCGAGCAGCAGTATCGGCAGGCGGTTGAATGCCGCTTGCGTCTCGATCTTGAGGACGATTCCGAGCCGCGACGCGCCAAGCCTGGCAATCTCGGCGAGCAGCGCTTCGATGTCCTCGGGGCGCCGGACGAACGATAGCGCCACCATGTCGGCGTGCTTCGCCACAAATGCCAGGTCCTCGATGTCCTTCGCCGTCAGCGCCGGCAGGTCGAGCTCCGTCTCCGGCAGATTGATGCCCTTTTCCGCTCTCAACTTCGCAGTGCCTCCGGCGACCGCCGTGATCTCGGCCCGGAGGCGATCCTCGGCCACGCCGCGGATCATGCCGCGGATCTTGCCGTCATCGAAAAGGATCGGTTCGCCGACGCGGACCCCCACGAAGACCTCCGGCAGCGCACAGGACACGAAGGCCGGCTGCAGCAGGTGCCCGTCGTCGTCGTGAACCGCGTCCCGGCCGGGCATCTCGCCGCGCACGAGGTCAAGGGTGTCGCCGGGCCGCAGCGCGATCCACTGCTCGGCCCCCGGCAGCGCGCCGACGGTGCCTTTCGCCACCACGCGCGACTTGCGCCGCAGCGCAAGGTGCATTCCCGGCACGACGTACGCCGTGGTGTCGGTCGCGCAGAGGCATTCGCCGGCGCGGGCCTCGACGACGCGCAGCAGGCGCTTGCGGCCGCGGGCGTCAGTGAGCGCGACGGTGTCGCCAGGCTTGGCCTTCGTCAGCAGCGCGCCCGCGACGGGTATCGTCGTCTCGTTCCCATCGGCTTCGTCCACGCGCGCGACCAACCGCACGCGCGCGGGCGCCGTCACGCGTCCGAGCGTATCGCGACCCGGCCGCCACTTTGCGACCGCCGGCCCGGGCTCGATAGGGCCGGTGCGGAACTTGGGTCCGGCCAGGTCGAACGACAATGCACAGCGCTTGCCGGTCTTGCGCTCGGCCTGGTTCAGGTGCTTGACCATTCGCTCCCAGACCGTCGGGCTGTCGTGGGCGCAGTTGATGCGCATGACCTCCATGCCGGCCTCCACGAGGTCGCGGATCAACGCCGGTTGGTCGGCCGCTTCGCCTGGCATCGTCACCATGATGCGGGTTGCCCGGCCACGGCGTGCGGGTCCGAGGATCGCGTCGGCGTGCGCCGCGAGCAGCGCGTCGCCGCTGTCGAACATGATCGATGGTGGCGCCGCAATGTCGGTCGGAACCGGTTGATGGCGGAGCGTGAAGAGCGCTTCGAGCACTGCTTGCAGCGAGGCCATGACGTGCGCTTCCATGCGGCCCAGGGAACTCAGGCCCAGTCGGGCCAGCTCGTCCTGCAGCTCGCGGACGTCGAGGCGGCGGACGGCGAGATAGTGGACGAGGTTGTAGGCGCTCTCCCGCATCGAGGGCGCCGTGGCGTCGAGCTCGGAGGCGAACTCCTGCTCGGCCGCCAGCGCCGCGCGGCGCAGTTCGTCGACGCCACGAGCGACCCGGTCGAGGCGCAGCGTCCGGGATACTTCGTGTTCGGTGCGGCGCTGGCCGGTCATCGCAAGCGGACGGCGGCTTTGGACGGACCCGTTCATGAGCGCCTAAGCCGCGCGCCGGAATGGTTCAACAGCCGGACGCGGCTTTTGGGACGCCAGCCACAGATCCCGTTTTGTCTGTCCGGCAAGCCACGATTCCGGTGTCGTATGGGTCAGCAAGCCAATCCGAATGGCCATATCGGCCGAAATCGACGAACGACCGTTGAGAACACGAGACAGCTGGACGCGAGAAACGCCCAGGCGCCTTGCGACTTCCTCGATCGTCACCCCGTCGGGCAGAAATTCCCTGAGCACCTCGCCCGGGTGCGGAGGGTTGAACATCCGTGCCATAGGTTTCTCCTAGCGATGATCCTGATAGTTCAGCAGGATCGCATCCGTACCATCGAACGTGAACGTAAGGCGCCAGTTTCCGTCGACCCGTACGGCCCAATGCCCTTTCAGGTCGCCCTTGAGGGCATGGAGTTTCCAGTCCGGCGCGTCCATATCCCCCGCCTTGGTCGTGTCATCCAGCCGGGATAGCATCAAGCGCAAGCGTCGCTCATGCCGAGCCTGGATACCAGACTTGGAGCCCTTCTCAAAAAACCGTTGCAGCCCCTTGTGCTGAAAGCTCCTGATCATTGGTCGATCGTAGCATGTAACGCTACTGTTTACACGTCCCGCACTTGCCATCCGCCCCGTGGTTGTCGGCATTCGGCCACCGGAAGCAGCGCCTCGCCCCATCGGCCGGTCGTGCGCACCGTGACCGCAGACTCGGGCGCCCGCGTGTGCGCACCTGAACGGACCACCGGGGAACATTGATCTTCGGTTTCAATGCCGACTCGCCAAAGCCGCGCGACCTATCGCTGCGTCCAGCAACGCCTCGAGACCCGGCTCGCCCACTGTCGCGACGGTCACGAATCGCATTGGCGGTCGCGGCGGCATTCGCGACGGGCGCGCACGCGGCGGTCACCGCCGACGAGGCGAAACAACTCGGCACGACGCTGACCCCGGTCGGCGCTGAGAAGGCCGGCAACGAGGAAGGCACGATTCCCGAGTGGGCCGGCGGATTGACCACGCCACCGGCCTGTTTCGTCAAGGGCAGCGGCAAGCGGCCCGATCCGTACGCGGCCGACAAGCCGCGGCTGGCGATCACCGGCAAGAATCTCGCCGAGCATGCGTCGAAGCTGACCACCGGCACGCAGGGCATGTGCGGGCTGCACAAGGGCATCACCTGCAACGACGGCCTGGCGGCCAGTCAGTGGGCGCCCGAGGTGCTTGCCGGCTCCGGCGTGCGCTGATCGACGACGGACGCCCTCCGGCAATTCACCCTCAGGCAACTCAAACAGGCCGGCCTGATTCTGCCCGCCCCGTCCGCATCCGGGCGGCGGGCAGAAACCTGCCGTAACGCGCCTCGAGCATCTCCCGCCGGCACGCCTCGACGTTGATGCGCGTGAAATCCCCCTGGACGTGCGGCAGGGCCAGCAGGCGCCGGTCCATCACCGCGTACCACAAGGGCGGGATCAGGGCGACCAGGAACATCCCGAAATAGCCGGTAGGCAGCGTCGGCAGGTCGGGGAAGCTGCGCAGGCTCTGGTAGCGCGGCACGACTTTCACGGAACTGCGTGCCGCACGGCAACACGAGATCGCCTGCCGGATGCTCGCCGACGCCCGATTCACCGTCAATGAAATCAGCCTGCGGCTGGGCTACGGTGACGCCGCCAATTTCCTGCGCGCCTTCAAGCGCGTGACCGGCGTTCCACCGGGGCAGTATCGCCGAGGGCAACGATAGATTTCCCGCTCGGCGACGGTCACGGCCAGGATGATTGTCGCCGCCCATCATGGTTCGTCGCGCGGCGCGGCGCATGCGCCAGGGAATCGCCGGCCATTGACCCACTTGACCGGCGAGGTCGCGCCCGGCAGCATGGAAGGGCATGCACCTCGACACGTGGCTCATCTACCTCCTGGCGGCCACCGGGCTTTCTCTGTCGCCCGGACCCAACGGGCTGCTTGCCCTGACGCACGGCGCACTGCACGGTCGGCGCAAGGCGCTGTACACCATCTTCGGAGGGGCCCTCGGTTTCGTCGTCGTCATTGCCCTTTCCATGTTCGGCATCGGCGCGTTGCTCAAGGCGTCGCTGGTGTGGCTGACGGTCATGAAGTGGGTGGGCGGCGCCTACCTCGTTTGGCTCGGCTTTCAGGTCTGGCGGTCGCCGCCGATCGGCATCGAAGCCCGCGGCTGCGCGGAACCCAGGGCAGGCGGGTCGCTGTTCCGGCAAGGGGCACTCTCCGCGCTGACCAATCCCAAGGGAATCCTCTTCTTCGCCGCCTTTCTTCCGCAGTTCATCGACCCTGCGCGAAGCCTCTTCGTCCAGTTCGTCATCATGGCCGGCACGTTCGCCGCAATCGAAGTAGCGACCGAGGTGTTCATCGCCAGCATGGCTCACCGGATCAGTCCATGGCTTCGCCGGGTCGGGCGGCGCTTCAACCAGGCCTGCGGCGGGGTGTTCATGGCGATCGGAGTCGCGTTGCCGCTGCGCAGCTGACCGGTGGCGGGCGTCGCCCTGAAGATGCGCACGCGGCGGTCGAGCCTCGGGCGCTGCCGCAGCGTCGCGCAGGGCCGGCACGGTGCGCGGCGTTCAGCGTGCCGCGAGCCTATCTTGACGTACCTACATAACGTAGCTACACTACGGACGTGTTCACGTGGGATGAAAAGAAGCGAAGGCTCAATCTCGCCAAACACGGCATCGATTTCCACGATGCCGAGTTGATCTTCGTTGGACCACTGGTCACCGTCGAGGACACGCGCGAAGACTATGGCGAACCGCGCTATGTTGCCCTTGGACTTCTCGTAGACGTCGTCGTATCGCTCACCTACACGGAACGTGGCGATCGAACTCGAATCATTTCTATTCGCAAGGCACTGAAACATGAAACGAATTTCTTCTTCTCCCAAATCGGCAAGTGACCTCAAGCGCCTCGCGGCGCTGCGAGACTCAGAGGTCGTGGTCGACAATGACGCTCCGGCATGGACGCCAGAAATGTTTGCGCGGGCCGTAGTAAAGCGAGGTCTCGACGCCCCGACGACAAAAACATTGCTTTCGCTACGCGTCGATTCAGACGTCGTTGAGTGGTTTCGTGCGCAGGGGCGCGGATATCAGTCCCGTATGAATGCGCTCTTGCGTGCCTATATGGACGCGCATCGCCAAAGTCGAAAGCGTGCAGGCTAAGCGCCTGCTCGTAAATAACTTGGACATTTGGCGAGTCAAATGTTCAAGTTATTTGCGAGCAGGCCCTAACCGGGCGGTCAACCGGACGCGCCGATCCATGGCGTCGACTTGGCGATCGTCAGCGCGGCGCGCCGGTTAGCTTGGTACGCCGAACGTCCGGTTTTAGTGGGGCCCAATGGCTGGAGTGGGTCGGATAGCCGCCAGTCACCCCCGCGAGCGGAATGGCCGCTGCTACGACATTGCAGCCATTGGTGGTGTTACCTTGACCGGCAGCAAGGCGTCGTACTGCGATCCTCGACGGAACGGTGCACCGCCGCCAGAAGCCTTTCATTCCACGCGGATCGAACGAACCGCCAAGGCAAAGGACCCAACCTGCCGATCGGCGATCAGGAGACCCATCTGCCGCACGCGGGCCGGGTCCAATGGCGGCGCGCCGGGCACGCTCCGACCGCGGAAGGTCGCACGGGATCCGGCGATCGGCAGCCGCATCAGGGCCCATGTGCCGGCCGCCGCAGCTTCTGCGTCCTGTACGCGGTCGGGCTGGTGCCCGTCTCCTTGCGAAAGGCGCGGATGAACCCGGGAACGTCGCTATAGCCGAGCCGATGCGCGATCTGCGATACGGACATCGTGTCGTCGGTGAGCATCCGGCATGCGCGTTCGGTGCGGATGCGCAGCGAAAGCGCGCGAAAGCCATTGTTCTCCCGGTCGAGGCATCGGCTCAGCGTGCGCGACGACAGGTTCATGAAGCCCGCGAGCTGATCGAGCGTGGGCTGACAGTCCTCCGCCTCGCGCAGCATCATCGCGCACCAGTCGCTCCAGCGGTGGTGCCCGCCCGTGCCATGGAGCAGGGTCTTGCAGCGCTCCTCGGCGG
>Ga0315283_10001031_pt1 | contig 21643 bp, 10 predicted proteins | sample YL17G09_0_MG_FD_204541 | JGI IMG/M metagenome (GOLD analysis project Ga0315283, IMG submission 204541) | Sediment microbial communities from Yellowstone Lake, YNP, Wyoming, USA - YL17G09_0 | ecosystem: Environmental > Aquatic > Freshwater > Lake > Sediment | place: USA: Wyoming | collected...
AGGAGCTCTTCTCACAGTCGCCACTATTGGATATAATACACTGAAATATTACTCACTAGCACAGACCTTCAAACCATCTATTGATGGATTCATTAATCATATTGATGTCTATGTGGGCTCCCGAACAGGAGCTCCGAATTCATTCTATATAGAGCTCAGAACTACCGATGGTAGTGGAGTTCCAACAAATACGGTAATCTCATCAGTCGTTGTAGCTTCAACCAATATTAACGATAATACTTGGAATTCGTTTGCTTTGAACGGGCAAATGGTAAAAGACACTACATATGGAATTGTAATGTATGCTCAATTTGCACCGGCAAGTGGAGTAAATACATATGGTCTGCAGGGTACTGGCACAGACACATATTCAAGAGGGGGTCTTTATTATTATGACGGTAGCCAAAATGCATCAATCACACCGGTTCAAATCGCAGGTGATTTGGCATTTAAGGTCTATCTTGATGCGTCCCTCACTCCGTCCGACATGGCCAACATAACCGTCAACGCGGCAGCGCCGGCTGGGCCGGACGGGGCAGGGGCCTACTGGTACAACTTCACAACTCCCGCGTTAGACAACGGGACCTGGGACTTCACGATATCGAACGGGAACGCGTTCAATGTGTCGGGTCTGAACTACTCCGCGATTGTGTGGTTCCAGAGGGAGCTCATGGATGTGTCCCTTGACATCGGGGACGACGGGACAATCGACTGGAGCCTCCCGGGAATGTTTTCCGGAAATCACAGCGTCACGCTCTCCGGGGCCTTGCTTGCTTCGGCTCCGAAGGGTGCGCCTCCGACCACCGATAAATACGGCAACGACATGTGCACGGTGCCCCTGACATTCTCCGCCTCCGGATACGGGATGCTGTCGATATCCAACCTCAGCGTGCCCTACAATTATACTGCGCATGTGGCGGACTTCTACGGCTCCCTGACGATGTTCCTGCAGAACAAGCCTCATGGAAATGTGACCGTGCCTATTACGGTGAAGGCCGATGGCGCCGGCGGATTGCGGCTGTCCGGATTGCATGTGGTGTCGGACGTTGCGCCCGTGCTCGTGGCTCCGATACCCTCGACCTATTCCATAACCGAGGAGGGCTTCAACGACACCCTCATCGACCTGAGCCAGTACTTCACGGACGACACGGATACCAGATTGAACTATTCGCTCTTCGACAACACCAATTCGTCGTATGTGCGCGTTACTATCAACGGAACGTATCTGGGCGCAAGGGCCCTTGTCGTAAACTGGTCCGGCACCACCACGCTCGAGGTCAACGCCTCTGACAGCTCGCACCAGAAGACCCCGTCAAATAAGTTCACCATCACCGTCGCCGCGGTCAACGACGCGCCCGTCATCATCAGCATCCCGCCCGCAAGCGGCGAGGTGAACGTGAACTGGACCTACCAGGTCAACGCGCTCGACAGCGACGACAGGAATCTGACCTATATCCTCGAAGAGGCGCCCTACGGCATGGGCGTGAACCTTTCGGGCTTCATCACCTGGAGGCCCGTCGCATCAGCCCTGGCACAGCCCAACAACGTAACCATCAATGTCTCCGACGGGAAGCTGTCGGCGGTCCAGCGCTTCCATGTGAATGTGACGACGAGGAATACGGCGCCACGCATCACGCCCAAGGTCAATGCGACGGCCTACGTGGGCAAGTTCTATTCCACCCAGATGCAGGCCACGGACGCGGAGAACGACAGGCTGACCTGGTCGTTGGACAGGATGCCCACCGGAATGACCATCGACCCGGCGACGGGCCTCATCAACTGGACCACGCCTCTGGAGGGCAACGCGACCATCCTCGTCAATGTGACGGACGGCATATCCTACAGCGGTTACACCTTCGTTCTCAAGGTCCTCCGCAACAACGCGCCCAAGATAACTAGCGGGGCGCCTTTGAAGGCCAAGGTGGGCGATTCCTACACCTACAAGGTGACCGCCAGCGACATCGACGGCCAGGTGCTCTCGTACAGCCTCGATGCGCCGCCGGAGGGAATGTCCATCTCCCTGACGGGCGTCATCACATGGACCCCCAAGGACAACCAGAAAGGCAACAACCATGTCGTTGTGGCTGTGACCGATGGAGCGGACACCGTGCGCCAGAGCTTCGATGTCGAGGTCTCGGAGAAAGGGCTCATGGGCGGCGGCATGGAATGGCTCATCATAGTGCTGGTCATAGTGATAATCGCGGTCGTGGCCGGCGTGGCGATAATGATGATGAGGCGCAAGAAGAAGGTCCAGACATTGCCGGCGATGCCCGAGGAGGGTCCCGAGACGGCGCCCTCCAAGCCCGAGGCCATCATCTCGCCGGGCGCACCGACTCAGATAGACGACATATTCGTCACATACAAGGACGGCAGGCTCATCCACCACCTCTCCAACAGCCTCAAGCCCGTGGACAACGAGATCTTCGCCAGCATGTTCAGCGCCATACAGGATTTCATGAAGACATCCATGGGCGCCGAGAAGGTCGATTCCATAAATTACGGCGAAAAGAAGATACTCATCGAGAAGGGCAGGCTCATCAGCATAGCCGTCTCCGTCAACGGCCAGGAGCTTCCCGAGATGCGCCAGAAGATGAAGAACTCGATATCGGACATAGAGATGCAGAGCGGCCAGAGCCTAGAGAAGTGGGACGGGGAGGCGGAGCCGCTGAAGAAGGACATAGCGTTGCTCGTGAAGCCCATCTCGGATATTCCCAAATTCACCCGCCGGGACGGGAAGCAGCGAGACAAGAACCCTGAAGAATACGTCACGCTGCTGAGCGGCCTCGAGTTCTACCGCGGCTATGTGAGGATGAAGATAGCGGTCCAAAACGACCTGGGCGCCGTAATCACGGACTCATCGATAAAGCTCATATTGAAGCAGGAGGCCCTCAAGATAAGCCACATAGAGCCCGATGAGTACCTGCTTTCGGGCGACGAGATAGCCATCGGCAACGTGCAGCCGGAGGAGAAGGTGACCGTGGCCGTCTATCTGGACCCGATGATATGCACAACGTCGTTCATCGACGCTACGCTGACCTTCAAGGACTCCAAGGGCAAGCTCTTCTCCATCGTCATGGCCCGCAAGAAGGCGGACATAGTGTGCCCCATGTTCCATACAGACGAGGAGATAAACGTCGCCATGCTGCGCAAGATGATAACCGAGTTCCAGCAGCACGACAGCAAGGTGTTCAACATCCCCAACGGGCTCGGCGCGGAGGATGCCTTCGGAGTCGGAAAGGCGGTAATAGAATCCCACAATGTCCGGCTGATAAGGGAGTATTCGGAGCAAAAGCCCGCGTACATGGGCGAGGCCTGGTACTACGGCAAGACGCAGATAAAGAAGGACCAGGTCGTGATGAGGATAAGCGTCACAAGGGAATCGAACACTCTCGAGTTCTTCGTGGGCTCCTCGGACCTGGCCGCCATAACAGGCCTGCTGGCGGAGTTCGGCCACGAGCTCAACCGCAAGCTCAAGGAGAAGGGCATCATCCAGGGCACGATATCCCACCTGGACCTGACGGAGAAGGACCGCGTCGCGAGGAAGAGCACCTTGCTCCTGCACAGGTATTCCGAGGCGGAGGCCGGCGCCGGGGAGAACGAGCCCAGGAAGTAGTCGCCGTTGCGCTTACTACAGGTAAGGTCCGGGAACTGAGCGCAGGAGCATCAGATTCCATGCCGGTCCTTGGGCCCCGGCCAGTTCTGTTCATTGCGGATGCGCCCCGGCGCTTTCCTCGCCCGCTCCTCACGCTCCGTTTTCTTTCTCATCTTTCTTTCCTTGCGGCGCCTAGACCGGCCCGAGGGCCTTGACGCGTTCGAGAACCAATCCTTTTCCCAGCCATAAAAGAGGATGACGACGCCCACGCACCCGAGCGCCGCGCAGGCATTGAAGTTCCAGTTCGTCAGATAGGCCACCAGGAAACCAACGACCGCAAAGATGACCGCGAGCAGGACGAGCGTCCTGGTCCCCCTCGCAAGCGGCCGTTCCCCCCCTCCTTCCCCTGTGATGGGCAGGTTCGTGGAAATGGCCCTGAACGGGTCGTAGGTTTGAGATTGAACCGGTGACATCGCCCTTGCATCCTGTCTGGACGACTATGAACCTAGCCGTGGCATTTGCGCTCCCTGTGGTCCCATCATGATTGCGGCTCTGCGGCATTGAAGCCTTGTCACAGGAGCGGTCATCCTCTCCCGACCTACCCGCAGTACTTCCTGTAGATGCCGAAGTAGTCCATCTTTCCGTCGTGGAGCTCCTCCTTGAACAATATCTCCAATCCACCCTCGGCGAAGCGCTCCACCTCGAGGGCGACCTCGTCCTCGCTCACGAGCTTCAGATTCCTGTTGATGGCCACGAGAGACAGCATCCGGTTGCGGTCGAACTCGGAGAAGCTCTGCCTGAACACGATGGGATTGCGGAGCTCTTTTTTGAAGTCGCGGGCCATGCCTATGGCTGCCGCAAGCGCGACCACGTTGTCCTTGGAGTCGATGTTGTGGGCCTTGTAGGCCTCGTCGAGCTTCCTGGCGCTCTCCTCGTCTATGTGGAATGTGACCATCTAGCTCACCTCCCTGAGTTGGGTCGACTTCTGGCCCTGGTCGTGCTCCAGCGCGAACCGGCGCTGCACTCCCGAAAGGAGCTTAAAGTCGCTTTCGCGCAGGTCCTCGTCCGTAACCAGGAGAACGACGTTCTTGGCGAGGTCGTGGATGCGTTCTATGAGCCTCGTCTTGTGGGTCTGGTCCAGCCTGCCGAAGGGGCTGTCCATTATCAATGTGCCCTCGTGCGTAGAATCCTTGAGCCCGCCCAAAAACGACAGGGCCATCACATGCCTCTCGCCGTCCGAGAGCTTTCTGGATTCCACGAGCTCCCCTCCCTCCGACTTCACCCGGACCTCGAAGGTCTTTGGGTCTATGGACAAACCGACGAATTCCTTGGGCTTGTTGGTTATCGTCCTGAATATGGTGGATGACCTCTCCTCTATGGAGGCGCGCTTTTGCTCGGCGCTCCTGTCGATTATCTCCTCGAGGGCCTTGAGAACGCGGTTGGAGCGGCTGACGGCCTCGATGATGTCCTTGCTGGCGGCGCTCTTCCGGGAGAAGCTGATGTCCAGCTGCCTTTCCAGCTCGCTCACATGTCTCTTGGCGATATTCAGCGCTTCGCGGGATTCGTCGAGCTTGCACCGCACGACGGCCTTCTGGTTCGTGAGCGATGTCAGCTGGTCGAAGACCTCCTTCTCGCGCAGGTTCTGCGCCGAGTGGGTCTTGAGGTTCTCCTGCTCGCGCACGAGCGCCTTGGTGATCTTGGACCGGTTGTCATCGAGATAACGCCTCTTGGCCTCGAGGCTGTGGATGTTCTGGACCTCGTCGTCCACGGCCCTGGATTTGGACAGTGCCGTGGTAAGGTCGCTCTGGGTCCAGGAGAATCGGTCCGTCTCTATGACCTGGATGGTCTTGAGAGCCTCGTCCAGCTTCACGAGCATCGTGTCGATGCGCTCCAGCCCGGCCGCGTCCATCCTGTTCCCGCACACGCACAAACCGCTGGTGCGCAGGTCCCGCATGAACTCCATCTGGTCTATGAGCCTGCCCTGCTCTATCCTTTCCTGGATGGCCTGCTCCTTGACCTGGCCGACGGTATCGACCGCCTGGCGCACGTGCTTGCTCAGTATGAGCCACGGCAGCTCCGCCCTGAACCCGGCCTCCGACGTCTGGATCCCGGATTCTTCCTTTGAGAGCTCAGCGTTGAAGTCCTCCAGCTCGGTTATCCTCTGCTGGATTCCCCGCAGGTCATCGAATTCCTCCAGATGGTGCTGCAGGTCCCGTATATCGCCGTTGAATGCCTCCAGCATCGCCTCCTCCTCCTTGGAGTGGCCATCTATTTCGGCCGCCTTGCCGCGGCCCTGGCGCAGCTCGCCCTCTATCTTTTCGGTTTCGGGCGAGGACTGGATGTCCTTGAGGTCCCGCTCGAAGTCCTTGATGACCCTCTCCACATCCTCGCGACCCTGCCTGAGGAATGGCAGGCCCAGGGCCTTCTCCACGGTCTCGCGGTTGTTGACCTGCGCCTCGGCATACCTGGAGATGGTCTCGCCGTCGAAGAAGAAGAAGTCGGCCACATCCTCCGGGAATATGTCGTAAAGGAGGGAATTGTCCTCGCCCCGGTCCTGGCCGTCCACCTTGAAATGAAGCTCCTCTTCGAAATCCGATTTCCTCGCTGGCTCGGCGACGCCCTTCTTTGCCCTCAGCACCCTCTCGACCTCGAAGTTCTTGCCGTCGTGCTCGAAGGCCATCATGACCCTCGTGCGGTAGTTGCCCTCCTTCTTGGCGGTGTTGTTCACGAGGCCCGGATAGTTGGGCGCCACCAGGCGGTCGTGCTTCTTCTCCTTGCCGTAGAGCGTCCAGAAAACGGATTCCATTATGGTCGATTTCCCGCGGCCGTTGTCGCCCATGACGACGAGAACGTTGCCCGGGCCTTCACGGAGCTCCAGCTTGTTGGTCCCGTGGAAGATCTTGAAGTTCTCCAGCTCCAATGATTTAATGAGCATCCTTTTCGCCTCCCTTGAGCAGGCCCCTGAATTCCTTGAGCCTGTGGGTCCGGACGTCGATGTTCTTTTCGGCGGATATTATCCTGAAAACGGTCTCCTCACTCACCTTGTGCTTCTTGCAGACCTCCGCGAGGAGCGCGGGGTCGACCAACACTTGGGGCATGCTCCGATAATGGCATTACGGGGTAAAAAGGTTTGGCGCACTGAGGACGAGGGCGAAAATGCGAGCGCGGGGAGCTACGCGGAACCGCTCACCGCTCGATGTCCAGCAGTGCGACATGCTCCAGCGCGATGTCCTCGAGCTGCTTTTCCGTTGCTCCGCGTGCGTCGATGCCGAGGCGCTCCAGCGCCTTGCGGCCTCCGACAACGCGAGCGTCCGCGGCCTGCGCGCCGACGGCGGCAAGGAGAGCGGGAAGATGTTTTTCGGCGCCGTTTCCGACGATTACAATTGCGATGGTATCTGTCGAGCCGCTGACGCCGGTCACAGCCAGGGCGTCCTTTATCTGGCGTTTTCCGGAAGCATACATGAGAATTTCCATTCCAAGCGCGGATGAGCGCATGCTCTTGCGCTCTTTCGCCCTCAGAGCGTGATGGACAGCGGAGCGGATGTGCTCCTCATTGACGATGGCGGCCGCGTCCAGAAGCTGCACGTCGATATTGTTTGCAGTGACGAAGGCCTGCACTTTCTTCAGGAGGGAAGGGACATCCATCCCCTTTCCCGTTATTCCATAGCCGATGGCAATTTCCATAGCGCACCCTCGACCGTCAATCATCGAAATAGCTCTTTCCCTTCTTTTTATCATCGTCACTACTGGCGGGGCCGCCGGAATGTTTCGAATCTTTTTTATCGCCCTCGCCGGACGATCCGGATTTCTTGTCGGTGCCTTCGCCGGATTTTGATGGCGCTTTGGATGCCTCTTCATCGGGGGCGTCGCCGCGCGCAGGGCCAAGCTGGTCCAGAATGTTCTGGGCCACCTTGGTCCCTATCTTGGGCAATCGGCCAAGTGTTTCCAATTTCGCCTCCTTGAGCATCGAGCGGTCCGTGAAGCCGGCGTTGAACAGTATGCGGGCCCTGACGCGCCCTATGCCTCGCAGCTTCACGAGCTCCAGCAGCTCCTCCTTGATGCCGTCCTGTATCCTGCGGTGGAGCATGTCTATCTCGTCGACGCAGTCCAGGCGGAACAGGCGCGCCAGCTCGCGCATAGCGTATACTATCCATTCCGAGGTCTCGACCTTGGCCCGGATGTCCCCGGGGCCTATGTCGTATTTTTGGGTCATGAGCTCCTCGCCGTGCTCCTCGACCCAGTCCTCCAGGAGGCAGGCGAGCTTGAGGTCCGCGAGGAACCATTCGTATTCGGAAGGGTCATCCGGCGGACGGACCAGAAGATGCTCCTTGACCGCCTCGGCCTTCTCGTCGAGCCATTCTATGTCGCCCTTGCGCATGTACATGCCGACGCGGCGCAGGTCCGTTGTGGCGGCCGCCGCCACGAGGTACGCTATGGGCTTCCATTCCCCGTTCTTCAGGGCATCGCGCATCGCCTTTGCGGTCAGGGGGTCTATGTACATCTCCGACACGCGCTTTCCGTAGGGGGTGGGCTTGAGGCTTTCCCCTTTCCTCTCTATCATCTTCTCCTCCACGAGGAAGTCCAGGGCGGTGTCCACCACCTCGTCCACCTCGTAGTCCTCGTGCTGGCGGGCGTAGAACGTGCTCTTGAAGAACTGCCTCAGGTCCTTTTCCGTGGACGAGAAACCGGTCGCGACGGAGGCAAGGACATGAACGCGCATCGACCTCTCGTTCCCGAGGCCCGATTCCACCGGCTCCGGGGTTCCCAGAAGATAATCGTCGAATAGAATCCTGAAATCCCCCTCGGTCTTGGCCAGCAGGACCGCCTCGCCTTCCTTGTCGTACTTGGGGCGGCCCGCGCGGCCCGCCATCTGCTTTATCTCGCGCACGGGGATGAAGACCTGGCCGGCACCCGCCACGAATCGTTTGACGTCCCGGATTATCACGCACCTGGCGGGCAAATTGATGCCCGCTGCGAGCGTCGGCGTCGCCGAGAGTATCTTTATCCGGCCCTCGCGGAACCCCTTCTCGACGGCCCGGCGCTGATCCGCCGTGAGGCCCGCGTGGTGGAACGCCGTACCGGAGCGCACGCATTCCGCCAATCGCGAGCCCATTGAAGTCCTGTCGACCTCGTCGCCCTCCAATGCTTCCGCGGCCATCTTTATGGCCTGGCGGTCCGGTTCGGAAACGGCTCCCTTCGTGAGGACCCCGGCCTTGCGCGCCATCGCCTCCGCGGATTTCCTGGAGTTGACGAAAATGAGGCACTGGCCCCCGCCCGAAAGGACGTGCTTCACGAGCGGGAACGAGGGCTCCTCGGCTTCTCCCACGGTGCGCTTCGTGTTGTCCGTGAAATGCACCACGCCCTCGAAGAGAACGCCCTCCTTCAGCTTGACGGGGCGCCAGTCGCTCTGGAAGAGCTCCGCACCCAGCCACTCGGCGATAGCTTTCGAATTTGGGATGGTGGCGGACAATGCCAGAAGCTGCGCTTTGGGATTGAGCTGGCGGAACCGCGCCAGTATCACCTCGAGCGTGGGCCCGCGCTCCGGGTCCGCGATGAGGTGCACCTCGTCCGCGACGATTATTGAGAGCTCGGAGAGCCAGCCCACCCTGTGGCGCAGAAGGGAGTCGGCCTTTTCCGATGTTGCGACCACGACATCGTACTTCTGGAGCGAGCCGCCCGGTGAATCGTAATCGCCGGTCGCGACGCCGACCCTCATCCCGAGGTGCTCGAACATCTTCAGGTCCTCGTGCTTCTCGCTCGCAAGGGCTCGCAGGGGCACGATGTACAGGGCCTTTCCGCCCTGCAGGAACTTCTTGACGATGGCCAGGTAGGCCACGAGCGATTTGCCGCTGGCGGTCGGAAGGGCAAGGACCATGCTCTTCCCGGAAAGAGCCGTGGGAACGGCCTCCATCTGGGGCGGGTATAGGGTGGTTATCCCCTGCCGCTCCAGCGCCGCGACCGCCTCCCGCGGCAGCCCCAGCCCTTCCAGAGAGCCTTTATCCGCCATGCGGGCGCTCCATTGCGCTCGTACGATTTATCGGTTGTTGCCACATGGGAGAAACGGGTGAATGTGGAACCGGGCCGTCAATATTCCCAAAATCTTTATATAAAAGGGAAAGGGTATGTCTAATCTAGTCCTGTAATTGAGGGAAATAACATGAGGAAGATGTGTCTCGCGGTCACGGTCCTTCTGGTCCTGAGCGCCATGGGGATAACCGCCGCGGGGTCCGGAACGGTTGGCAGGGGCGCACCCGTTGCCAATGCCGGTACGGACCAGTCCGTGAACGTCAACCAGACGGCCTACTTCGACGGTTCCGGCTCTTCCGACCCAGACAGCGATCCGCTCACCTATTCCTGGGATTTCGATGCCGGCAACGGCATCCAGGAAGACGCCACGGATGTCCAGACAAGTCACGTCTACACGAAAACGGGCAACTTTGTAGTCACCTTGAGCGTAAGCGACGGCACGAGCACCTCCAGCGACACGTGCCAGGTCTCGGTCAAGTCGGGCGGCGCCAACCAGCCCCCCACGGCGGTCATAAGCTCTCCGAGGAACGGGGATGTCGTGATGGTCGGGGCGCCCGTGCTGTTCGACGGCTCCAATTCCACCGACCCGGACGGCGACACCCTGACCTACAAGTGGGGATTCGGGGACGGGCTCACGGGCGTGGGCGCGAAGGTGCAGCACACCTACACGGCGCCGGGAGTAATGGTCGCCAACCTCACGGTCAACGACAGCAAGGCCTCCAGCACGGCCCAGGTCCTCATCAATGTGATAACCATCCCCAGCCCCGGCGATGTCAACCATCCGCCGAAAGCCAACGCGGGCAACGACAAGACGGGCTATGTGAACGAGACAATAACGTTCGTTTCGATATCATTGGATTCGGATGGCGACAAGCTCAACTATTACTGGGATTTCGGCGAGAATGCCCTTGTGGACTTCGTCAACCCTGACGCCGAGGGCAAGATAGTCGCCCATCCCTACAACAGCTCGGGCAACTACACCGTGACGCACTGGGTCCGCGAGAACGAGACCACCCAGAAGTATGTGGCCGTGGACACCTGCTGGGCCAACATATCCGAGACCCCCGTGTTCCCGCCCTCGGCCGAGGCGGGGTCCAACATCACCGCCGAGGTCAACACCGATGCCCAGCTCCAGGGCTCCGGCAAATCCAACAACAACAACGGCAGGATAGTCAAGTACGAGTGGGATTTCGAGAACGACGGCGTGTGGGACAATTCCTCCACCACGACAGGGAAGACCAAGCACACCTACACCGTCGTGAGGTCATACATAGCGAAGGTCAGGGTCACGGACGAGAAGGACGGGACCGCCACGGACACTACCACCGTGAACATAACCGCTAAGCCCAACTCCCTGCCGACCGCCAACGCGGGCGACGACCAGACGGTGTTCGTGGGAGCTGCGGCAATGTTCCACGGCACGGGCTCGGACATAGATGGCCAGATAGTGAGGTTCCAGTGGGATTTCGACGGCGACGGTGTCTGGGACTACGAAAACCCGTCCTCAGGAACGGCGACGTTCACATTCACAAGCCCCGGCACATTTGAATCGACTTTGAGAATCACCGACGACCGCGGCAGCGCCGCGGACGACAAGTGCGTTATTACTGTCGTGGCGAACCAGCCCCCCATAGCCAACGCAGGCGGGGACCAGAGCGTGGAGTGCGGCGAGACCGTGGTGTTCGATGGCACCTCCTCCGCGGACCCGGAGAACCAGAGGCTCACCTTCACCTGGGATTACGACGACTCCGACGGCCTCCAGGTGGACGGCACGGGCCCGCAGGTGGACCATACCTACACGAAGGGCGGCGAGTTCACGGCAACGCTCACGGTCACCGACGAGCTCGGAAAGAGCTCCAAGGACACGGCCATCATCACGGTCGTACAGACGGCCGGCGTCTCGCTGGCCTCATCGCCAAAGAGCAAGACCCTCAAGCCCGGCGAGGAGGGCGTGTATATTATCACGGTCGGCAACGGCGGCAACGGCAGGGACACGTTCACGCTGTTCCTGTCCGGCGACAACTACCGCTGGGGCTCCCTGGACAGAACGGAGGTCACGCTCGATGGGGGCTCCTCCGTCTCCGTGACGCTTAAGGTATCGCCGCCCATCGACGCTGTCTCCGCAACCGCCGCGAAGCTCACCATCCGTGCGGTCTCCTCGTTCGACGCCAATACCGTCGCCCAGACCCAGGTCACCGCTACGTGCAGTCAGGTCTACAGCATCGGATTGATGTCCGAGAAGACGAAATTCGAGGTCGCGACCGGCAAGAGCGTGACGTTCAATGTCAAGCTCTCCAACAACGGCAACGGCGACGACAGGATAAGCATAAAGGCCACGGGGGCCGCGGGCAAGTGGTTCACCATTACGCCTAGCTCGAGCACAGTATCTAGGGGCTCGATGAAGAGCGTGCCCGTCAAGGTCGAGATCCCAAGCGACGCGACCGTGCAGGACTACCAGGTGACGCTCACGGCCACCGCAGGCGATAACTCGACGGTCTCGTCCACCATCATCACGCTGGTCGTCAAGAAGGGCAGCGTCGCGGGCATGCTTCCGGGCTTTTCGGGCATCGGGCTGCTCGGAGCGATAGCGGTGGTGGCGATGCTAGCGGTCGCATCGAGAAGCCGCAGAAAGGAATGAGACCGCAGACAATCCACCGCCGGCGGTGGATTGGTGGATTGTCGAGGTAACCGCAAACGAGCGGAGGCCCGGTCGGTTGACGCTATTTTGCAGGGCCCAGTCCGAGGTTGCTCTCAGCGAGGGTATCCTCGCCTTTGGAACGGGAGGCCCTTGTCTTTGGGCTCGGGCGTCTCAAAAGACGTTTCTTCTCGCGGTTCGCGTATTTCCCCACCCGACCACCACAATGGATATTGTTATTCAACCAATTAAATACTTGCGCTGAAAAATGATTCAGCTCGCCACATGGGTCCAGAAGTAGATCATCTGTCCCGTTTCCATGGATATGGCGGATGTCTTTCCTTCCTTCTCGAGCAGCGCTGCGTATCCGGCGCGCTCGGAGGCGGCGTACATAGAGACGAGGTTGAGGCTCGGGTAGGGATGGTCCGCCCTGAACTGGAGCGATGCGCCGCCAAAGCTTATGTTCCCTGTCGGGAAGAATTGCTTTTGTGTGTCGGAATCGTTCCTGAATATTTCTTCGGCCGCGACCACTGTCAGCAGGCGCGGCAAAGATGATTCAGCGGTCATTATGTTGGGCGGGCTCCCGAGGCGGTCCCCGCGCGCTGTGTAGTTCTGGAGCATGTCCTTTGTGACGTTGACCCAGTATCCGGAGCCCGCGATGGCGCCCGGCCAGGAAAATGTCAGGTTCCAGGAAGCGGACTGCGGGCCGTAAGTTCCCTCGTGGTACCTGGCGTCGACCGCGTAGGATTGGGGATTTCCTGCGATGAACTGCGCGAAGTCCGCGCTCAGCCCTTTGGCCGCCTCCCTGGCTTCCTCCGGGGTGAACCGCAGGCCCGTCGAGCCGTTCCCTGCCGCCGGCACATCGCTGAACGCCGAGAACCGGTCGGCGGGAAGCGCCGGCACCGTGAACTGCTGGGCGGCCGTGTCGATGGTCCCCGAGCCTCTCACGAATCCTTTGGATGTCATGGTGGCGACGTGGTCCGTGCTGTAGGTCGCATCCCCGCTCCTGCCGGCCACGTGGAGGTACGTCTTCGTCGGCAGGGAGCACGACCCGCTCACCCAGACATCGATGAAGAATTCCGTGAAGCCGTACTTGGCCATAGTGTTCGTGTCCGAGGTCACATGAAGCCTCATGCTGGCGTACCCGCCAATGTTTTCCACCTCGAACGCGGCCCAGCTGTAGGTGGCGTTCCCGGCCTGGACGCTGCCCGTAAGCGACGAGGGAGCGCTCTGGTCCAGCCTCCTGCCCTTGTAGACCTTCTCGATCTGGAACTGGTCCGTGATGCCGGCGACGTTCGGATAGGCCCTCAGGCTGTCCGTGGAATTGAGACCGGCGCCGCCGATGACGCCGCCGGCAAGAGTGAGCCTCGTCGTGGCGGTCGAATAGCTCTGGAATATTCCTCCGGAAGCAGGGTCGGCATACGAATCCTCCTTGTAATCTATCTGGCCGCTCAGCGGGAGCGTCGTTGCGGTCGTGATCGCGCTGCCGTCCATGACCAGTTTCTCCTCGGCGTGGGTCCGGAGCGCAGTGTGGCTCTGCTTGAAGCCGTCCTCCTTCTGCGAAACGTCCCAGATCCACTGGCTCAGCGTCCCGCAGAAGTTGAGGTATATCTCCTTGACAGTGACCGCCGATGTCGGGCCCAGGGTTATGGTGTACAGGCCGGTGTCGTTGTTGTGGACCGCGGCGCTGCCGGTGATGTTGTAGTAGGCCTTGTCGTCCAGCTTCTTCGCCGGGACCGTGAAGCCGAGCGGGCCTATGGTGATCTTGGAGCTGTGGGAGCTCTTCGTGCCCTTGTCGCTCGTCACCGTGAGCGTCACCGTGCCGGTGATCTCCTTGGAGTAGACGTGGTGGACGAAGCGGCCCACTGCGGGGGCGCTCCCGTCGCCGAACGTCCATTCGTACCTTGTTATCCTCGAGCCGGACGCAGACGAATTCTTGCCGTCGAACGGGACCAGCTCGCCCGCAGACGCGCTTGCCGGGTGCCAGCTCTTCGCCTTCACGCTCTCGGGCGGGTTAGCGGTCCACCAGAGACCGAGGGCGGCTATGACCACGATGATTATGACCGCGATGGCCCCGATGGTCGTCCAGTCGCGCCGCTTCCTGCGGAGCGGGCGCTTCTGAGCGACCTTCCTTGCAGTCCTTTCTGGAGATTTTGTGCCGGCCTTCGGCGCCTTCCTGCGAACTATGGGTCTCGTCGGGACCCTCGAAGGAGGCCTGTAGACCTCGATGTCATCATCGTCCAAAGAATCGGCATCCTCTTCCTGCTCCTCCTCCCCGTCCCCGGCCTCCTCCCCACCATCCTCTTCATCGTCCGCCTCTCCATCCGCCTCCCCATCGGAACCATCCGCCTGCTCCTCCTCCCCGGCCTCCTCCCGTGACCCCTTTCGAGGCTCTTTTGTGTCCTCGTCCCCGCCATCTGCGTCCCGCCGGACATCGTCGTCAGCGGCATCCCCCGCATCCCCGTCCACGAGCTCCGCTTCCTCCCTGTCGTATTCGTCGTACGTGGATTCCTCTTCCAGATAATCATCCCCGTCCCGGTCCTCGCTCTCGTCCACGACCGGAAGGTCCTCGCCATCCTCCGTTTCGGGGGTGTCCTCGAGCTCCTGCTCCTCTTCCTGGTCATATTCGGGCTCCTCTTCCAGGGCCACGGTCATCGTTTCCTTCCCGGGGCGTTCGACGAGCTTCTTCTTTAGCAACGGCCTGGCCGCCGGTACCGCTGCCCTCTCTCGAAGACGCTCCGCCGGCCCGGTTCGTTCATCAGCGCCCCTTTGGGCGGGCCTCGCAGGCACTCTCGCCGCCGGCTTACCGACCGACGGGGCCAATCTCGGCCTCGCTGGAACCCTGTCGCCATCGGGCGCCGAAGGCATTCGGTTCTTCTGCCCCCCGACAGGGGGCCTCACGGGCCTTTTTCCGGGGAGCGGCCTTGGCACCTTTTTTCCGGCACCCTTCTCCGGCAAACGTGCCGTACGGCGGCCCGTCAGGTCGACCACAGCGACCCGCTGCTCATCCTCGACGAGCACGGAGAAAGTCTTCACCCTCGTTTCCGGGGCATGGCGCCTCGCGGACGGGTATCTCATCTCGGAATGCGCAGGCTCCTGGAGCTCCTGATTGTCCGCCGACTGCAAGGTCGAATGATGGGCGGAGGTCCCAGAAAAGGCAGACGCCACGCGGGATGAATGCGGATTCGAAGAATGGGATGCGGGCGTACCTGGTGAAGACGGATGGGACACAGGCGGATTCGGAGGCGTTAAAGATCTCTCAGGCTGGTAGGAAGGCTGCTGATGGGAATCCGGCTGGCCGAAAGCCGTCTGATTTAGGACATTCTGGCGGGCAGCGGGCCTGTCCTGCGGGGCTGCCGTGGCCCTCTGGGAAGGATGCGGCGGGCCGCCCATTATCTGCCGGCGCATCAATTCGAATCGTTGCGCCTTGAACTTCTCGATATCCGTTTCGAGCAGGACCTCGAGCGCGCTGACGTCGAACCCCATGGCCCGCCACTCGGCGAGCTTGCGGCGGAAGAGCTCCCTCTCAGCTTCGGAAGCCCCCGGCTGACCCGTGTCCTGAGAACTCATCTATGGAGTATTACGATGTTGTGCTTATATAAAGTTTATTTGAGCAGTTGTGTAATCGACAAGTTCGCCCTAGTAATAATATATTATAGCGATTCCCGGCGGATGTTGGGCAGGGCCCTCTGTGGCGGGGGATGATGCAGGTGCCCCTCAATGTGACGGGGGTTCAGGAGGTTGGAGCGGTGATGGTGACGCGGGCACTTCAGGTGCCGATGGGGGGCCGGGCTCCGCAGGCGCGGCATCTTCCGCAGGTTCCCCGGATGCTGAGGGAGGCGCCTCCTGCCCCGGCTCGACCGGCATTTCGGGCGAGGAGGGCGGGTAGGGCGCCGGCTCGTATTGTGCACGTGATGCGACCGGAGGGGCCAGCGGTTCGGACTGGGTGACAGGGGCGGAGGCGGCCGCCGGCGGCTTCTTTCGCCTCATCATTACGACCGCCGCGACGACGGCCACGGCAACGATTATTCCAGTGAGCATGCCCATGAGCATCGTCGAGGAAAGGCCTGTCTCTTCCTTCCTGACCTCGATGGTGACCGACGTGTTCGTGTATGTTTTTCCATCAGTTATCGAGAGCACTATGGTGTGCTTTCCGACGGCCAGGTTGGAAACGGGCACGGAGACGCCGTAGCCCAGGATATCCGTTCCCTCGCTCCAGGTGATTGTCAGGGTATCGTTGTCTGCGTCCGTTGCGACGACGGTGAGCGTCACGGTCTTGCCCTGCGCGAATATCGCCCCGTCGCGGGGCTTTAGGGAGGACACGCTCGGCGCCTGGTTCATCTTGATGGTGATGGCGATGGGCTTGGACGTCAGTGAGTCCGTTCCGTCCGAGACCTCTAATGTTATGGACTGCAATCCGGGGGACAGTTTGCCGTAGCTGATGCTCGAGCCCTTCCCTATCTCCTTGCCGCCGGCGAACCACGTGAACGTGAGCGCGTCGCCGTCAGGGTCCACTCCCGTTCCCGAGAACGTGATATTAACGGTCTGTTTGAAGGTCTCACCGTTCGCCGGCGTGAGTATGCGAGCCTCGGAAGGCGCCCGGTTCCTGTTCCTGACCGTGACATTCCAGGTGAGGTTCGTGGTCGTTCCGCTGCCCACGAGGACCGTCACCGTGTGATTGCCCGCCGATGAATAGTTAGTGTTGTATGAATAGGCATTGCCCGACGTCTGGACCGTCACTCCGTCCAGGTACCAAAAGTAATCTATGACCGGCGTGTCGACATCGTAGGCGGTGACCGTGAAGTTCTGGGTTTCGCTCTCCGTCAGGACCACATCGCCCTGCGGCTTGTATGTTGTTATCTGCGGCGGGTCGTTCACCGGCGTCACCGTGAGGTGCACCGTGACGCTATCCCCCGCCAGCCCCTTTGCGTCCGTGGGGGTGATGAGCAGGTTCTCCTCTCCCGAATATTCGGTCTTGGGAGCGATGATCATGAAGTTCGATGTGTTGACTGTAATGGTCACGTTATCGTTCCCAGCCGCGGACAGTGTAATGGCGTCCCCGTCGACATCCTCGAAGGCGCCAGAAAGGTCGACCACGAGACGCGTATCTTCGGCCATCGTGAGGTTCCCTGGGTGCTTCACTAGCATCGGAGGCTGGTTCAGCCTCAGGACCGTCACATTGCAGGTAGCCGAGCCGGTCGCCGAGGCGTTGTCCGTGGCTATGAACACAAGGGCCACCATGCCGTAGAACACATGCGACGGCGCCGATACCGTGGCGTTCCCGTCCGGAGCTATGCCGATGTTGAGCGTGCCGTTGCCCGAGAACGAATAGGCCAGCGTGTCGCCGTAGGCGGTGTCGTTGTCCGCGAACGTGGTGCCCATCATTATGCCGGACTGGCTCCCTCCCTGGGGTATGGTTAGGTTGGCGACGGCCTTCTTGACGTAGGGCGCATCGTTCACGGAGTTGACGGTGATATTCATTATTGCAGAAACCTGCTGCGAGCCGGTGTCCTTGCAGACGACCTGCACGACCTCCCTGCCGAACCAGTTGGGGGCAGGGGCCACCACCATCTCCCCGGTGGTGTTGTCATATGTCCCGGTGGTGTGGGCTCCCGCCAGCGAATACGTCAGGTCGTCGCCGTCCGGGTCGGAGAAGTGGGAGGTGACGTTGAGCCTGATGGATGTGTCCTCGTCCAATGTGATGTTGTCGAACGGGGCCGCTATGGAGGGCGGATGATTGGGCGAGATGAACCGGATGCGGTAGTTCATGAATGCGTTGGCATCCGTGAGGGCGAAGAAGGGGCTCATGACCGTGTTGACGGTCATCGAGACCGAGATGAAGACCGTCTCGTCCGCCATCACGGCGGGAACATAGACGGTGACGCTGTTCCGGGTCGTGGGCCCGATGGGTCCGTTGACGGTGCCGACGATGTAGTCCCCGTTCGCCCTGTGAACGGAGACGTTGAAGATGTCCGAGCTGTTGTAGCGCGTGACGTTGACGTTCACATTGTCGTTGGCGAGCACGGTGTAGCCGAACCAGTCAGAATGGTCCCATGCTTTGTCCACGCTCCCGTAGCGCGTGCCGCCGTGCCCGTTCCCGGCATAGGTAGCGTTGCGAATGTCATTGTCGCCGTCCGAGGGAGCCGTCCCCTTTCCGGCATCCAGCAAATAGGCTGTGTCGCCGAGCGTGCATGTCATTGAGTAGTAGTACCAGCCCGTGTATGATGCGGCAGCGCTCAGGTTGGTCTTCACTTGCGAGTTCCAGGATTCGTTGTAGGACGACGTGCCGTTGAATAGCTTGATTTCGTCAATGGAGAGGTTCAGCTTTGCGCTCGTGTTGGCGGGCGTCAGGTTGACCCACACGGATTCCGAGCTGCCGCTGACGTTCCCGTTGAGCCATACACGGAACCAGTGGGTCCGGTCGCCCGTGGCGCTGGAAATGGAGCCGCTCACCTGAACTCCCGGCGTGATGGTCTTGGGGGTTCCGACCGTGCTGGTGAGACTGTAGGTCCCCGTGCTGTTGAGCGACCGGACCTCGACATAATGGGTGCCGTTGACCACCGCAAGGATGGTTTCTCCCTGGATGTCCGTCCCGATGGTGGCGTTGAGGACACTCACGCCAAATGGATTGTAGATGTAAAGGCCGAGGCGCAATCCGGGGGTTCCGGCCGTCAGAGTGGCCCTGAGGGTCTGGCCCGCCAGCAGGTCCGCCTTGTAGTAGTCGGATGTATCGTCCGAGGCATTGATGTCGCCGCTCGTGCTCGCCGGAAGCGCAGTCGCCGTGGCGAAGCTGTTGTCGCTGTCCGGCGTGCGCGGGCCCGTCGAAGATCCGGTCGCGGGCAAAGCCCCGCCAATAAAAAGTACCGCAAGCATCAGCACGGCAAGAGTGCGCCTGTTGACCATCCGCTCACCGTTACGTGCTAGGCCGTTGGAGCATATTAATCCTGCCTGCGCACGGTTGGCCGGTCCGGTCAGTACTTCATCTCGTCCTCGTTCGGCGCCGAAGGAAGCTGGTAGAGCTTCATGCCAGGAGGCGGGGTCGGCGTTGCGTCGCCTGTCGCATCGGGCGCTGGTGCTGTCGAGGGGGCGGCCGGCTCTTGAAATGCGGGGGCAGTCGGCGCAGAGGGCACTTCCTCCTCCACCGGTGCGGCCGGAGCGGAGGGTGGACTGGGGGGCGCCTCTTCGGAGGGCGGCTCCTGGTACGGCTGCTCGGATGGGAGTTGGGCCGGCGCCTCGTCCTTGGGAATGAAAGGCGACGGGGACACAAGCTGTGCGGAAGCGACTGGCACGGGTGGCGGCGGAGGCGGCATCTCGGCGGGGGCCTGGGGGCGCTTGCGCTTCATCTCCCTGGTTATCAGGATGGCCATCAGGGCCACGATGACGATACCGGCTATCGCGAACGGAAGCACGCCCATGAGGTTCGAGTTCGGGCTCTCGGGCGTGTAGACCGTGACCGGTATCGTCACATTCGCAAAGCCGCGGCCGTCCGAGACGGAGAGCAGGATGATGTGCGTTCCGGCCGGAAGGTTGCTGACAGAGAACGCCATCGAGGTGCTCAGCGGTGCGGTCTGTCCCTCCCTTGTCCACGTATACGATAGGGCGTCCCCGTCCTCGTCCGATGCGGCCACGCTGAAATCTATCTTCTTTCCGGTCTGGAAGCGCTGGTTCGGCAGCGGCTTCGTAGAAATAATCTTGGGCAGAATGTCGGCCTTGATGACGAACGATACGGCCCTCGATTGGACCGTGGCGGTCCCGTCCCAGACCGCGAGGAGCACATTGTGGGTCCCGGCCGCAAGGCCCTGGACCGTGACATTCTTCCCTGTGCCGAGCTCCCTGGTCCCCTCGAGCCACGTGAACGTCAGCGGGTCGCCGTCCGGGTCCGATGCGGTGCCTTCGAATGTGACATTTGCGCCCTCGCGGAACTGCTGTCCCGCAATGGGCGTCAGTATCCTGATGTCCGTGGGGTCGCGGTTAGCGTTCAGAACGGTAATGTTCCAGACCCTGGTGGCGTTGAGCTCTCCGTCATCGACGACGACCTTCACCGTGTGGTTGCCGGCGGACGTGTAGTTCGTCGAGAAGAGCGTGCTCTGGCCCAGCCTCGCAACGAGCTTCCCGTCGATGTACCACGTGAAGTTGAGGCTCACCAGGGGCGTCTCCACATCCGAGGCGGAGATGTTGAACTGCATGCTATCGCCCTCGTTCATGGTGACATCGCCCTTTGGCGTCGAGGAGGTTATCCGCGGTGCGTCGTTCACGGGAACGACCGTCACATGGACGGCTACGAGCTCGTCCCCGAGGCCACGGTCATCCCTGGCCGTGAACGTGAGGTCCTCCGAGAAGCCGGCCTCGTTGGGAGATGCGCTAATGTTGGCCACCAGCGTGTTCGGGTCCAGTGAGACCTTCAGCTTCTGGTTGCCCGCCGGGATGAGGGTGATGGGGTCTCCCTCGGGGTCCTCGAACGCGCCCGACAGGTCCAGCGAGAACGCCTCGTCCTCGAGGAGCGTGATGTTGGAGGGCGCCTTCTTCACATGCGGGGGCTGGTTCATGTGATAGACCGAGACATTGCATATCGCCGTCGCGGTCACGGAGGCGTTGTCCGTGGCCGTGAACGTGAGCGTCAGATTGCCGAAGAACGTCGCAGGGTCCGTGAGCGTCACCTTGCCGTTTTGGGCGATGTCCACCCTGAGCGAGCCGTTTCCCGAAACAGCGTAATCGAGCCTGTCGCCGTAGGTGGTGTCGTTGTCCCCGAAGGTCAGGTTCAGCTCGATGGATGTGTCCACGCCTCCCTGCGCCATGGTGATGTTGCTGAGCTGCTTCTTCACATAGGGCACATCGTTGACGGATTGCACAGTGACATTGACGAACTGGTGCAGGGTGCTCCAGCTGTCCTTGACGGACAGGTCGAGCTGCTCCTTGCCGAACCAGTTGGCCCTCGGCGCGATCGTGAGGATGCCCGAGGTCGCGTTGAAGGTGGTGTTGATGTGGGCGGTATTTCCCGTGATGTTGAGCGCACCCTCGTCTATGACCTGGAAATGTGATGTGGTGTCGATATCCCTCACGGTGTCCTCGTCCATGGAGAGGTCGTCCACCGGCGCAAGGACCTGGGGGGGATGGTCCGGCGACGTGAATGTCAATTTGTAATGGAGCCAGGCATTCTGGTCGGACACGCTGTATCCGGGCGGCGGGTTCTTTACCCACAACACCGGGCTCAGGTAGATGTAGTACGTGTCGTTTGCGGGCACTGACGGGAAATTCATGTTTATGAACGCCACCGTTGACAGGCTCGCCTGGTTGGTGGAGCCATTGAGGTACCTCAGGGCCGAATCGTAGACCGTCATGTTGAAGAGGTGCTGCGTGTCCAGCTGGTCCGCCCTTATGGTGAGGGAATC
>Ga0315283_10001032_pt1 | contig 21642 bp, 21 predicted proteins | sample YL17G09_0_MG_FD_204541 | JGI IMG/M metagenome (GOLD analysis project Ga0315283, IMG submission 204541) | Sediment microbial communities from Yellowstone Lake, YNP, Wyoming, USA - YL17G09_0 | ecosystem: Environmental > Aquatic > Freshwater > Lake > Sediment | place: USA: Wyoming | collected...
TTCCGCACCCTTCGGGCCTGATCGGGATTCGGGACGGGCCTCCACGAGTCGCCCGGCGCAAAGGCCGCCGGAACACAGATGCCGGGGACTTTGACGCGGCTGTGCAGCCCCCCAAAGAGAAACTGGCACATGGAGAAAAGACCACGGGTGGCGTGGTGGGGCCTGACACCTGACAGCCGACACCTGAAGAGAGCTGTCAGCAGTCAGCGATCAGCTGTCAGCGCCGGTACCCCACCCTTGGAAAGTAAAGTGGCAGATGGAGAAAAGACCACGGGTGGCGGGGCCTGACACCTGACAACTGACAACTGACAACTGACAACTGAAGAGAGGGATCACTTCTGGGAGACTTGCGGTTTTCTGCCCAGTCTGGTGGTGAGCCGGCTGGCCTTCTGGGGATTCATGGCTCCGAGAATCTGACTGGATTGCCGGGGATTCATCTTCTCGATCAGCCACGAACTGATTTCCTCGTCCATGGCCTCGATCCCCCGGGCAGCACTTTCCGGCTCCATGGATTCGTAGATCTTCACGAGCTTCTGGTCTCGGTCCTGTTGACCTTGTTCGAGGACCTGGTACATCTTCTCGATCTCAGCTCGAACCCGTTTGAGCTGGTCGACTTTCTCGTCCAGTTCTTTTCGATACAGATCGAGCCTTCCCTCCTTCTCGTCCACGGCTCTTGCCTTCTGTTGAATCCGTTCCTTTTCCGTCTGCACATCCTGGACCAAGCCGGTCAACTGCTGCCGGCAGGTCTCCTCGCCGGGAGCGGTTGGGGCGGCGGAAGGCTCTGCCTCTGCCGAAGCCTCTGCCGAAGCCTGAGCGGCAAGACAGGTGGATCCCTTTGGCTCCTTGGCAAGTATGGAGAGGAACCAGCCCTTCGAAACGAGAAGGCAGCAGAACAGGATCAGGAACGCCCTATAGGTTCTTCTTTCTTTGCGCGAACTCATCGGTCACCTTCTGTTCCAAGTTTCGCACGAACTTCTGCCACTCGGCCACATGCCGCTCTTTCAACTTGCCAAACCGCTTCCGCTCCGTGCGGATCTTCTGAACCTCGTCCCTTCTCTCGATGATCGCCTTGTCGAGAAGAATCTGCCGGCTCTTGGCGTCCTGAATCCACCCGAGAAGACCCTCCAGATAGTGAAGGGTTGCTCCGACATCGCATCCGTTTTTCCCCTTGGAAAGCATCTCCTGGGCTTCCTGCCACTTGTCGGACAGATGCTGCACCTTGTGGCCAACCGCCTTTTTCCCTTTTTCCAGCCCGGAAATCTCCTCCATGAGGAAGTCCTCCTGGTTTTGGAAGACCTCCAGGAGGGTCCGGTAGCGGAAACCGTTTGCTCTCATCCAATCTCCCTGACCAGATTCATGAGGGCCTGAACGGACTCTTCGAGTGAAATGCCCTCTTCGATACGCTGTTGAAGAAACGAGTCGATCTTCGGCTTGAACCGGATGGCCTTGTCCACCTCCGGGTCGCTCCCCTCCTTGTAGGCCCCGATCGTAATCAGGTCCGATGCGCGCCGGTAGGCGGCCAGCAAGGCCTTGATGCGCATGGCTGCCGACGCATGATCCTGTGGAACCACTGCGGACATAACCCGGCTGACACTGCCCAGGACGTCGACCGAGGGAAACTGCCCCTGAGCAGCAATCTCCCGGGACAGGATGACGTGACCATCCAGGATGCTTCGAACCGTATCCGCAACCGGATCGGTCATATCGTCGCCTTCCACCAGGATGGTGTAGATGCCGGTAATCGATCCCTCGTGACCGATCCTGCCGGGCCGTTCCAGGAAGACCGGGAGCATGGCGAATACCGAGGGGGGATACCCCTTGGTCGTCGGGGGTTCTCCGACGGCCAGTCCGATCTCGCGCTGCGCCATGGCGAAACGGGTAATCGAGTCCATCATAAAGAGAACCTTCTTCCGCTGATCCCTGAAGTATTCTGCGATGGCCATCGCCAGAAAGGCTCCGCGCTTCCTCAGCAGGGGAGGCTGATCCGAGGTGGCGACCACCACAACGGATTTCTCGAGTCCTTCCGTGCCGAGACTCCCCTGGATGAACTCGTTGACTTCCCGACCCCTTTCTCCGATGAGGGCGATGACATTGACGTCCGCCTCGGTATTGCGTGCGATCATCCCCAGGAGCGTGCTCTTGCCCACTCCGCTCCCGGAGAAGATGCCCATTCTCTGACCCTGCCCGCAGGTCAAGAGCCCGTTGAGAGACCGCACGCCCAGGTCAAGGGGTTCGCGGATCCGCACCCTCTCCAGCGGATTCATCGGGACCTGGTAGAGCGGATAGCTCTGTTCCTCCCGGAAAGGCCCCTTCCCGTCGATCGGGTGCCCCAGACCGTCGATCACCCTGCCCAACAAATCCGGGCCAACCCGGACGATGTTCTGCCCCGCTTCGATCTGGATGAGGCTTCCGGGACCGATCCCCAGAATCCCTTCCAGCGGCATGAGCAGCAGCTTCTTCTCCTGAAAGCCAACGACTTCCGCGTGGACGGTCTTCTGGTGATCCGCCGATCGGATGGTGGCCTTCGCACCCACCGCCGCCCACACCCCTGAACCCTCGATGAGCAGTCCGACCGCTTTGGAGACTTTGCCCCGGACGGTGAAAGAATCCGTCGTCTCCAGCCGTTCTCGCAACAACCCCCAGTTCACGGATTCGTCAGTGCCTCCTCGATCTTCTGGAGAGTCTTTTCGATCCTGGCATCTACCTCGCATCGGTCCGTCTCGATCATGCAGCCTCCTGATGACACCTCAGGATCTTCCTCAAGAGAAAGCTTGCCCAGGACGCCGAGTTGCTGACGGAGCTCCGGCAGGATCTCCTGCAGGGCCATCAGATCCGCAGGAGAAACTCGAACCACGATCCTCTCGTCGTCCTTGACCTCCTTCAGGGCAGCGGACAGAACAGAGAGCAGAGCAGAACGGTCTGCCTGGATCTCCCGATGGATGACCTTCTCGGCGATGCGAACGGTCAAGGCCAGCATTTCGGCTTCCAGCCTCTCACAGAGCTCACTCCGGGAACGCTCCAGAGCCACGATCAGTTCCTCGACCCGCAACCGGACAGCCTGGGCCTTTCCCAGACCGGCCTTGAACCCGGCCTCCTCCCCAGCGACATACCCGATCCTGGTCGCCTCTTTTTCCAAGGCCTCCAAGTCCATCCTTCCGGTGGCACCCTCCGATCCTGAGAGGTCCCGGTCGAAGGAGAAAGGCTGCACATCAAGGTTTCCGCGCAGCTCTCTATACATAGACCTCGTCTCCACTCTTGCCGGGAATTTGGATCTTGCCCGCCTCCTCCAGGGCCTTCACGACCCTGAGCAGCTCCTGCTGGGCCTTTTCAACGTCCTTGAGACGCACCTGACCTCTCATGTCCATTTCTTCCTTGATGATCACGGCCGCACGTTCCGACATGTTCCGGAAGAAATTCTCCTTCAGGGAATCGTCGGCACCTCGGAGGGCCACAACGAGGATATCCGATGTCACCTCCTTGAGAATTGTCTGGAGCGTCTTGTCGTCAAATGTCCCAATGTCCTCGAATACGAAGAGCTGCTCCTCGATCTTCTGCGAGAGCCCTTCCTCCATCTTTCGGATCTCGTCCAGGATTCTTCTTTCCGCACTCGTGTCCATTCGGTTGAGCAGATCGGCCACGAACTTCACCCCCCCCAGGCTGAAACCGCGAGAAGTACTCTCTGAAACATGGGTTTTGAAAGCCGCCTCGACTTCTCCGAGCATGCTCGGGTGGATGTCCTTCATCGTGGAAATCCGATAGATCACTTCGCTCTGCAAGCTTTCCGCAAGATGCTGCAGGGCCTGACCCGCCTTGTTGGAATCCAGGCTGGCCAGGACGAAGGCGATCACCTGGGGATGTTCCCTCTTGACCACGTCGGCAATCATCCGGGGCTCCATCATCCGGATCGCCTCCAGCCCCCCCTCGCTGGAGCGGAGCAGGAGGTTCTCCATCATCTCCGACGCCTTCTCGGGCCCCACTGTCTTGGCCAGAATATTCTGCATGTACTGGCTCCCGTCCATTCCGACCACAGAGTGCTCCCGCACCGTCTGAATGAAGTCCTTCGTCATGGAATCGACGACATCATTTTTGAGATCGTCGAGTTTGACCATCCTCGTGGTGACCCTCTGGATTTCCGGCTGTTTCAAGTGCTTCAGCACTTCTGCGGCCAACTCCTCTCCTATGGTCAGGAGAAGGGTGGCTGCTTTCTCGAGACCTTTCATTTCAACCCTCGCGCAACCACAATCGGATGATCTGTGCCGCCTTCCCAGGATCTTTCTTCACCATCTCGAGCAACTCCTCCCGTCCCGCCCGTTCGGGCAGTCTTTTCTCCAACTGCTCAAAATTCTTCGGAAGCTGTTGCTGAAACTCGGCCAACCCTTTGCCTTCTTCAGCGAGTCTTGCGAGCAGGGGGCGAAACACGGCAAACACGAGAATCAGGACGCCCAGAATCGGTCCGCCGTACTTCCATGCATAGGGGAGGACCTTTTCGACAGTCTGTTCACGAGTCGGCACCGACGGCTCGGGCTCACCAGCCGGGACATTGGACTCCAGCGGCATAAAGGCCACTTCCACCTGATCTCCACGCTTTTCGTCGAACCCGACTGCGTTTCGGACCAGAGAGAGGATCCGCTCGATGTCCGCATCCTGAATCTTGTCCTGCTTCTGGAGGAGAACCGCCACCGAGAGGCGCTGGATCGCGCCCGGCGACTCCACCATATGCTTGACGACCTTGTTGATCTCGTAATTCAGGACCTTCTCTTTCTTTTCCGAAGGCGACTCCAGAACCACCGTGGAGCCGGCATCACCGGGCACATTCTCTTCCAGACCCGGCGCCCCTTCGCTGGTCACGCCGGCCGTCTTCTCGGTCCTGTTCTGCTCGCTCCGGATGACTGCGGAATCAGGATCGTAGATTTCTTCCTGTTTTTCGATCTTTCGGAAATCCACCTGGGCCGAAACCCGCACGACTGCATTGCCGATGCCGGCAATCCTCTCCAGCATCTGCGTGACACTCTGCTCCAGGCTGCCCTCCAGGGCCTTCTTGTATTCGAGTTGATACGACGACGCAATCACACCCACATCCTCCCCGGAATCGTTCACCCTCGTGAGGAGCCTTCCCTCCGTGTCGACAACCGACACGTCCTCCGACAGGAGTCCGTCCACGCTTCCGCTCACGAGATGCACGATTCCCTTGACCTGAGAGGGTTCCAGTTGGCCCTTCCCCCGCAATTTGAGGACGACGGATGCCTTGGGCTTGGCTTCCTGCGTTCCGACAAAAGGAGACCGCTCCGGAAGGACCAGGTGGACTCGGGCACGCTCCACTTCCTCGATGCTCATGATCGTCCTGGCCAGCTCACCTTCCAGAGCCCGCCGGTAGTTGACCCCCTGGACAAAACGCGACTCACCCCAGCTTTCCTTGTCAAAGATCTCGAATCCGACCACACCTCCTCTGGACACCCCCCCCTGTGCCGCCAGGCGAAGCCGAAGCTCGTAAAGCTTGTCCTGCGGGACCTGGATGATCCTGCCGCCCGCCTGGAGCTTGTACGGAATCCTTTCCTCCTGAAGGAAGGACAGGACCTTTGCGGCGTCCTGTTCTTCGAGATTGGAGTAGAGGACGCCGTACTCCACACGGGTGGCAAAGAGGCCGAACAGGCCCATCCCTCCCACGACCGACCCGAAGAGGAAGAGAAAGAGGATCTTTCGTTGAGAGGAAAGGGACCCAAAACCCGTTAAGAGATCCTGGAGTTTCATGCTCTATCCTTGATCCTACACCTGCATCTTGAGTATCTCTTCATAGGCTCTGACAATCCGGTTGCGAACCTCCACCATCATCCGGAAGGACACGTCCGCCTTCTCCATCGCGATCATCGCCTGATGGACGCTTTCCGCGGTTCCGGTGGCGATCTCGCCGGTTGCCTTGTCCGCCTCTTGTTGCAGCCGATCCACACCCTCGATGCAGGAACGAAGGTACTGGCTGAAACTGGATTTCGACCGAGTCTGCCCGGCTTCAGGCAACTCCAGAGGGATCCTGCCTTCACCGATCTCCTTGATTCCGGCCATGGCGTCTATCTCCCGATTTCGAGCGCTTTCTTCATCATTTCCTTGGAAGCGTTGAAGGTCGCGATGTTCGCCTCGTAGGACCGAAGGGCATCCATCATGTCCACCACCTCCTCGAAGGGTTCCACATTGGGAAACTGAACGATCCCCTGTTCGTCCGCATCCGGGTGGCCCGGCATGAAGACAGACTTGAGGGGCCGCGGATCCTCGACGACCTTCGCAACCGTGACCCGTTGGGCCGGGGAAGAGTTCGAAGAGAACTGTCCGTTCTGTTCATCGAGAGGAGCTGCCGCAAACACGACCTCCCTCCTCCGGTAGACCTGCCCCGAGGCCGACGAGGTGGAGTTCACGTTGGCGAGGTTCGAAGCGATCATGCGCAAGCGCCTGAGCTGAGCATCCATTCCGGAAACGCTGATTCGGAAACCGTCGTACAGGGGCATGATCACCCTCCTTGGATCGCGCGTTTGAGGGACTGCAGCTTGTAGCTGACCATCCGGAGAAGCGACTGATACAGCGTGCCGTTTTCCACGAGGCCGGACATCTCTTCGGAGAGGTTCACCGTATTTCCATCCAGTCTCGCTTCGGACTCCTTGAGGACAACCGCGGAGTCGCCGTTCTCGGATGGAGCAGGCAAATGAGCAGGATCGGTCCGTTCCAGGGTCACCCCGGACCCGCTGTACAGGCGCTCCATTTCCGCTTGAAAGTCCAGGCCCCTGGCCCGGTATCCCGGAGTATCCCGGTTTGCGATGTTGGAGGAAATGAGCCTCTGCCGCCTGACGCTCAGATCCAGCGCCCTCGAGGTGCACTCGATGGATTTGTCGAAAAGAATTTCGCGCATCCTAAACCCCTCCTCCTCGCGGGCTCCGTTGCGGAGATTTCGCGCGCCCTGCCATCCACAAAGCCCTGATTGAGCAATTCCCGTACCACCCGCTTTTTCATTCAGAATCGGCCGGTTCCCCCGGGCATGGGCCTCCCTCAAAGGGAAAGATGTTCCTGGCCGGAAGAATTTTCCTGCAAGGGGGTCCCGTACTCCTTGAGCTTGTTGCGCAGAGTTCGAATGCTGATGCCCAGGACTCTCGCCGTCTGAGTCCGGTTCCCACCCACCTCCTTCAGCGTGCGCAGGATGACATCTTTCTCCATGGCCCGCAGGCCATGAACCGGAAGTTGGCTCTCCCGTTGCTTCTCCGCGGGTCCGAACCTGTCGCCCAGGCGAAGATCATCGAGGTCCAAAACCGAGGCCCGGCAAAGGACGACTGCCCGGTCCACGACGTTCTTCAGTTCCCGGATGTTGCCTTTCCAGGGTCTTTCCTGAAGGGCCTTCAGTGTCCTGGACGTGAAGGACTTCGCAGGAACCCCCAGCCGCTGGGTGATTTCCCTGCTGAAATGTCCTGCCAAAAGGGCAATGTCCTCGGTCCGCTCTCTCAACGCCGGCAGGTGCATGGGAACCACGTTGAGCCGATAGTAGAGGTCCTCACGAAAGCGTCCGGAAGACACTTCCTGATGGAGGTCCCGGTTGGTGGTTGCGATCACGCGGAAGTCCACCCGGATAGGCCGCTCTCCGCCAACCCTCTCCACCTCCCTCTCCTGAACAACCCGCAGCAATTTGGCCTGCAGAAAGGTCCGCATTTCCGCGATCTCATCCAGAAGGAGCGTACTGTGGTTGGCCATCTCGAACTTGCCGATCCGGCGCTGGGACGCGCCCGTGAAGGCGCCCTTTTCGTGGCCGAAGAGTTCGCTCTCCAGGAGGTTCTCCGGTATGGAGGCGCAGTTCACCGTAATGAGCGCAAGGGACCGGCGAGGACTGTTCAGATGAATGTAGCGCGCCAGCAACTCCTTGCCGGTGCCGCTTTCACCCGTGATGACCACGTTCACGTCGCTCGCAGCCACCCCTTTGGCCATCTCCAGGATCTCCAGCACCCTGGGGTTCTCCGTAACGATCCCGTGATCCTGCTTTTCAGACACCGCCTGACCTCTTGCGCAACGGATTTTCCCCATCAGTTCCTCGGCGGTAAACGGTTTGAGCAGATAGTCGGAAGCGCCTTCCTTGACAGCCTGCACGGCTTGTTGAACCGTCCCGAAGGCCGTGATGAGCAAGAAGGGGAGCCAGGGAGCGCGTTTCCGGGCTTCCCGGAGCAGGGTCAGGCCGTCCATCTCCGGCATGCGGACGTCGCTGATCACGAGATCGAGCCCTCCCTTGTCAATCCGATCGAGAGCCTCCTTTGCGTTCCCTGCCGAGACGGTTCCATACCCCTTTCGATGCAGGGTCTCCTGGATCGCCTTCCGCATCTCTTCTTCGTCATCCACAACAAGAATGGGCCGAGAACTCATGTTCCACATCCTCCGACTGGCAGGGCAGAGACAGGACGAAGCAGGATCCCTCACCGATTCGGCTTTCGACCTCAACGATCCCGCCGTGGCTCTCGATGATGTTGTTCACGATGGCCAGGCCCAACCCGGTGCCACGGGACTTGGTCGAGAAGAAGGGATCGAAGATCCGGTCCAAATTCTCTTCGGTAATGCCATTCCCGTTGTCCCGGATGAAGATCTTCATCACCGGTTGGCCCTGCCATTCCCCTGCGTCCTCATCCTCGTTGGCCACATCGATGCACAGGATGCCTCCGGGCTCCATCGCCTCGATCGCGTTGAAAAAGAGGTTCAGCAAAGCCTGTCTGAGCAGAATTCGGTCGCCCACGACGAGGGATGAGGCTTCCCGGAAATTCCCTCGTACCCGGATGTCCTTCTCCTGGAGCATCGGCCAGGCGAACTCCAGGGCCTCGCAGATCAGCTCCTCCGAAGGGAGCGGCTCGATTTGAGGGTCCGTACCCTTGGCAAAGTGCAGGAGGTTGGCGAGGGTCTGGCTCACCGTTCTCACCCCCGCACTCAGCCGGCAGGCCAGGGTGTGCGATGCTCCGGTCCCTTCCAATTCCTCCAGCAACATGGCGGCATTCAGTTCCATGCTTCCGAGAGGATTCCTGATTTCGTGAGCGATCCGTGCTGCCATCTCCCCCATGGAAGTCAGGCGCTTCTGACGCTCCGCAAGGGTCTTCCACCGCGTGATCTCCGAGATGTCCTCGATGAGGACGACCCAGCCCAAGTGCACTTTGTTCGACCTGTTCAAGGAAGAAACGGAGAGCCTGTAGACGCACCGTCCCTCTCTCTTCTCCCGAGACGACCCCGGCCGAAGGGGGACATCCTTGAGCAGCGGCAGGAAGCCCGCGTGGACGCCATTCAGTTCAGCCGCAGCCTTCCCCAGCATGCTCCTTGCTTTCTGATTCGTCAGGCTGACCAGCCCCTCTGCGTCTGTAACGAGGATCCCGACAGGCAGGTTCTGCAGGATCCTCTCCAGGAACCGTTCAAGCTTTTTCTTCTCTCGAAGAGAGGTAACCAGCCTGGCATTCTTCCTGCTCAGTTCCTTCTTCAGTCCCTGGGTTTGATCCTTGAGTTTTTCATAGGATTGTTCCAGCTTCTGGGAAGCGGAAAGGAACAGATGAAAGGCCTCCTGGAGGTCGGCCGGGTCGAAGGCATGCAAATCAGGGGACATATCCGTTCCTCTGTAACGTCTCGATCAGGTTCTGGGCTGCCACGATTTCCTGGACCAGGACGGCATCCGGCCCCTTCGCCAACTCGCCTGCCTGCTGGCTGGCCGGCCCCAATTGACCCAGGCGGAGTTGGGCCAGAATCCCAACGGGGTCCGAACACATCTTCGCTCCCGCGCATGACGTTTCACCCGCCACCTGAGCGTGGTGCGCGGCTTCGGCGAACTTCCCCTGCCGATAACACAGATCGGCCATTCTCGAAAGAACATGCCGCTTTTCTTCGGGAGAGTTCAAGCCCTTTTCCAGGGCAGCGCGATAATCCTCTGCAGCCTGGTCGAGCATTCCCAGGCCATGCTCCACTTCCCCCACACCGACCAACACCGCAGTGCTCGCCCCTTCCCGGGATCCCTCCAGACATCTTGCAGCCTCCTCGAGGCTGCCGATTTGAAACAACACGCAGCCACGAAGCAGTCGCGCCTCGTGCTGACCGACCTGGGGGCCGTTCTTTTCATATTGCTTGAGGAAATCCAAGGCTGCCTCATACTGCCCATTCATCCAAGCCATCCGGGCACCTTCCAACAGCGCAACGGGATCCTCCGGGAACCCCCTGCAGACTTCCAATGCCGGGTCCACAAGGCCCAGCCTCTCATAGGCCTTGCCGATGGTCCGATGCCCCTCCGCGGAGAGAAGATGATGGCATTCGGTCCATTGTCCGACCAGGAGCAGAATGTCCTCGGCCGAACCCCTTTCCCCCAGTTCACGCAGTGCCTGTTCCAGGGCCCATACCGTCTGCTCCCGTAGATACCCGTCCCACGCAGAGGTCAGAACAAGGGCCCGAGCCTCGCGAGCCATCTGAAGCAATTCGGACCACTTTCCCTGAGACTGCTTCAAGGCCAGAAGGTATGCATAGGCAATCCCCTTCCAGTCGTCTTTGTCCGTGGAGGAGACGAGTCTCTTGAGTTCACCGGAGGCGTTTTCCAGATCTCCCCTCCTCATTCGGAGCTCGGCTAATCCCAGGATCGCAGCCAGAGACCCGTCCCGATCCGCAAGGGCATACATGGATTCAGCCTCTGCGCACCGACCCAGGGCTTGAAGGGATTCCCCGAGTCCGAGTGTTCCGAATTCCCGAACTTCCTTCGATCCGGATTGCGTTGCGAGCTGGAAGATCCTGATCGCTTCTTCATGACGCTGCTCGCGAAGCAGACTATACCCGGCAAAGGCTTCCAGGTTGGGGCACAGATCCCAGGAAGGGAAATGGTTCATGAACAGGATTGAAGCACGCGGGAAATCCTGGTCAAAGCACGCCAGAACCGCCTCCAGCAGGACGAGGGCCGGTTCCTCCCGGTTCACAACCGCCGAAAGCTCCTGGAACCTCCTTCTCGCCTCCTCCAGCATTCCCAATCCCATGCTTGTCTTGAGGAGTCCGATTCTGGAAAGGGTCGTATTTTCCTCAGATAGGGCTTCGAAGCGCAGAGAACGCTCATACTCCGCAGCCGCCTCAGGGAAAAGTCCGGCACCCAGATAGCGTTCACCGGAGCGATAGAGTTGCTCCCAGGAGGGTTGTGAGACGGAAACATCGGCCTCCCCAAGCGAACCTTTTTCGGGAGGCCCCGAGTCCGTCTCCCCGGATCCCTCGATCTGCACAATGTCCGGGTTCTTCCTGAACAGGCTGCCGGTAAGACGCACAGTCATGTACTCCTGGCGCCAAGCAGAAGCAGCAGGTTCCAACCAGACAAGGGGTTCTCCCTGGCACTGCTCTTTCTGGAGTTCCTGGATTCCAAATAGTTCCTGGATTCCAAATAGCTCAATGATTTCAAATACAGGGCCCGCAGGAAATTCATCCTCCGCCTGTGCGGATGGGGAAAGCAGCCCATGGCACAAAAGACAAAGAACTGTCAGCAATAGTACGTACCTTCCCGGACTCAGAAGACATCTGCCAAAATCATTCCTGCCGGCTTCAGGCATACGCAATCTCCAGCCCCAGGGGCCTTTCCACGATTTCTGGAACTCTTCGATCCGTGCATTCGCCACGGCTCTCTCCGTGGGTCGAGTCTCACATCGTCCAGGTGAAAAGCCGGGTGCATAGGGGAATCCCTGATTTTTGGCCTCGAAACTCCTGATTCGTCGCCCTGCGTCTTCGCTCTCTACTGATTTCCAGAAAAAGACCGATAATTTCTCGAACTCCATCTCACGGTCCGGCGGGTCCGTATATCGATCCGCAGCGGATCGAGCGCCGTCTCCCTCAAGACGAGACAAACCATGATAGACCCTAACATGAAGATCCTCGTGGTGGATGACTTCTCAACCATGAGACGAATCGTGAAGAACGTTCTGAAACAACTCGGGTACAGCAACATCGAAGAGGCCGAAAACGGGGAACACGCATACGTGTTGCTCAAGACGGGCGGTTTTCAGTTCGTCGTGTCCGACTGGAACATGCCGGTGATGGACGGCCTGCAATTGCTCACAACGGTTCGGGGCGACCCTGACCTCAAAGGAACGCCTTTTCTGATGGTGACGGCAGAAGCGGAAAAGGAAAAAATCATTACGGCTGTCAAGGCAGGGGTGAACAACTACATTGTGAAGCCCTTCACGGCTGAAACGATGAAATCGAAAATCGATAAGATTTTCGAGAGACTCGAAGGAAAGAACTGAAGCATGGAAAAGAAAAGTCCCCTGCGCGAGATCGCCAATGTTGTCGGAGCCATGGCGAACGGAGACTTCAGCGGCTCTCTTTCCTTGGATTTCAGGGGAGAACTTGGAAGACTCGCCCTCGATGTCGACAAGATCAGGAGGAATCTTCAGACTCTCGAACCTGGGTTAAAGGAGGCCACTGACAATGTGCCGATTCTAAAGGACGGCATACACAGCATCGCCGAGGCCTCCGAGGAGGGCACCCACCGCGTGATCACCCTGTCGGAGAGCATGCTCGATGATTGCGACCGGATGGCCGAGAAACTAACGCTTCTCAGAGAGAAGTCCGGCGACCCAGCTCATTCTTCTTTGCAGTTCATCGGAGAAATCAACGAGAGGAACCGTTCATCCCTGCTGGAGCTCCTCACGACCCTCGCATTCCAGGACCTCACGGGGCAGCAACTCAAGAAACTCGCCGGAGTCCTGGCGGAGATCGAGGGCAGAGTTCTGCAACTCCTGATCGCTTTCGGGGTTGCGGGCCACGCGACGAATTCCGGCAACTCCAATAAGTTAGAGGCTTTCCGGGAAAAAATGGAAACACACATGGACACCCTGAAGAAAGGAGATCTCACCCAGGACCTGGTGGATGACATCCTCGAGCAGTTGGGCAATTGATCCATTGATCCATTGACGCCGAATGCCCGAGGAGGTTGGACGTCTTCCTCGGGAGAAGACGCACGACCTTTCTTCATCCAGCCGCCGCAGAACCTGCGCACACCTCGGATACCAGGCAGATGATCTCGGAAGAGACTCTCTCCAGAGGAAGCACCCTCTCAGCCGCTCCCAGCTTGATGGCCTGACCCGGCATTCCAAAGACCACGCTGGTCCGCTCGTCTTGCGCAATGGTCCGGGCACCGGCATCCCTCATGGCTTTCAGACCCTTGGATCCGTCTGCGCCCATCCCTGTGAGAATCACACCCACGGCATTTGGCCCAGCCACCCTGGCCACAGACTGGAACAGCACCTCCACAGAGGGGCGCTGGTAGTAGACACGCGGCCCTTGCCCCAGCCGTACGAGATAGCGCGCACCACTGCGATGGACCGCCATGTGATAATCCCCAGGCGCAATTAAGACCTTCCCGGGTTGCACCCATTCCCTGTCCTCCGCCTCTTTGACCTTCATGGGGCAGATCTGGTCCAGACGTTCTGCGAATGCCTTCGTAAACAGGGCCGGCATGTGCTGAACAACCGTTATGCCCGGACAATCCGGAGGCATTTGCTGAAGGATGAGACAAAGGGCTTCCGTTCCCCCCGTGGAAGCACCGATGGCAATGATTTTGTCCGTCGTGTATCGAAGCCCGGCCTCGGGCTTGTACTCAGCATTCGAAACCCTCGAAATCATCCGCCGCTTTTGGGGATTGCAGAAAAAGGCGGCTCGAATTTTGTCGCATAGAATCTCGCCGAGATCCTTCACCGACAAGCTGGAGCCAGGCTTGGGAACGACGTCGACCGCACCGGCTTCCAGGGCCTCCACACCCAACCGACTCCCTTTCGGAGTCAGAGAGCTGATGATCACGACCGGGAGCGGATGGTACTGCATGAGTTTCCTGAGAAAGGTGATCCCGTCCATACGCGGCATCTCCACATCCAGGGTGACAACATCCGGATGGAGTTCCAGGATCTTGTCCCGGGCCACGTAAGGATCCGGTGCCGTTCCTACGACCTCGATATCGCTGACCTGGCCCAACAGCTCGGAAAGCACTTTCCGGACGATGGCCGAGTCGTCGACGATCAGCACTTTGATCTTTCTCTCGAGTTTCTCCCGACCCCTCATCTCGCGGCGCCTTCCTGGAAGCTCTCGCAAGACAAACGCGCTTGCAGCCGACCTCCTTCCACCTCGCAGGAATAGGATACCCATCCTTCTCGATCCTCAGAGACCCCTGCCAAAATGCCGGGTAGGCTCAGGGCCTTTCTGTGCGGCGCATCCAGTCTGTTCAGGAAGGCTCCTGCAACCATATTGACGAATTCACACGCTACGTCTTCCAGGTCTTTCCGGCTGAACGATTCCTTCAGCCCTTCCAGGACATTGACTGCCATCCTGTCCAGAAGGGCGACCGGGAGGTGCAAGACAATCTGGCAGGGCCTTTCGTCAGCCGTCTGAATGTGAACGATCACCTCACTCGGACTCCGACTCTCCTCCAGGCCACCCCCCGGGTCGCACGGTTCTGGGCAAAGGAAGAACATGGTTTCCATCACCTCAGAAATCGCATCCGCCAAAATCTTTCGATGATTCTCTTGCATACTCACCTCCCAGTATCCTCTGCAGAACCTGTCGAATGCTTTCCGGTTGAAAAGGCTTCTTCACGTGAGCCTTGATCCCTAGCCGAACTGCCTCCCCAATCGCATCCTGGTTTGCCTCGGTAGTGACCAGCACGACAGGTATCTTCCGATACATCTCGTCGTCTCTGAGATGTCTGAGCAGGGTCAGACCATCCATGACCGGCATGTGGATATCCAGCAGAATCACGTCTACCCAACTTGCGGCGAGAACCTCCAGGGCCTCTTCCCCGTTGGCTGCTTCAAGGCACCCTTTCACGTCGTACCCGGAGAGAGACACCACCTTCCGCAGAATGGTCCGCATGGTGGCCGAATCATCAACGATCAAAACCTGCAAAGCCATTGCCTCGGTCCTTTCTCTTGAAAGAGAACGGGACGTCTCTTCAGGAACCTCCCCAGAGGAACTTGGGATCCTCCCTACCACTCTTCACCCACGCCCTACCGGTGTCGATTTCCAGGAAGAGCGTGCGGCTCACCGCACCTCCCACATCCTCCGCATCAATGAGTACGTTGTTTCTCCAAAAAATATTCCTCAATGCCGTATAATTCCTCTTCCCGATCTTGAAGTGCCCTGATTCGTCCAGGATCTGGGCACCTCCAGCAACCAGAATTCTGGCCCTGGTCTTCTTCAGACCCAGCGCATAGGCCGTCCTGAAGAGCAGTGGGATACCCGTGTCACCAAACATGGCCGGGCTCATGCGGGCTCTTTCCACGTCAATCGAGGAATCGGGAAGCATGAAGTGAATCATCCCGCCTACCTTGACCACCGGATCATAGATGGCGAGACCGATGCAGCTCCCCAAGGAATAGGTAACCAACCTGGCCCCCGGTTCCGAGGCCACTTTCAACTCCGCTATGCCAACGACGCACTGCGCCATTCTTCCGCCTGCTCCGACCGGTATCACTGGAGAAAAAGGCGTCGGTCGAAAACCGCCATCACCCATCAGCGGTCAGGGCTGCGAATGCAAGCCTTCTCAGAGCCGCCATCGTGAAGCCGAAGGATCCCGTTCACGTCCAGAATGAGGCCGACCCTTCCGTCTCCCAAGATCGATCCACCCGCCACCCCCTCCGGAATCGTCCATCCCCTTCCCATGCTCTTGATCACGACATCCTGCATTTCGAAGACCTCATCCACCAGTAGACATTGATTATTTTCGTCGCTCTCCACGACCACCACGAGCGCCTCCCAAGGATGGACCTTTTCCGTCTTGATTCGGAGGACCTCGTGCAGTCGAATCAATGGAAGCAGCTCCCCTCGAATCCTGATCATCTCCCCGCGGCCCTCTATCGTGAAGTAATCCTCTCTTCTGGGCCGGATCGTCTCTTTGATATTCGCCGTGGGAAGCACGTACCTGTCCCGGCCTATGCCTATGACCATCCCATCGATAATGGCCAGTGTGATGGGCAGTTTGAGAAGGAACGTGCAGCCCCGGCCCAGGCGAGATTGAATCTCGATCTTGCCCCGGAGTGCATCGATAGCTCTCTTCACCACATCCATGCCCACCCCCCGGCCCGAGATGTCCGTGATCGTCGTTGCCGTGGAGAGTCCGGGACGCAAGATCAACTGATCGATCTGATGGTCATTCAACGCCTCGTCGGGCCCCACCAGTCCTCGTTCTCTGGCCTTCTCCAGAACCCGCTGCCGATTCAAGCCGCGGCCGTCGTCTTCCATCTCGATGTGGACAAAACCTCCCTTGTGGTAGGCCTTGAGTCGGATCGTACCCGACTCCGGTTTCCCTGCCGTCCGCCGTTCCTCCGGAGGTTCGATCCCGTGATCCACGGCATTCCTAATCATGTGCACGAGAGGATCGTAGATGGCATCCACCATGCTCCGATCGATCTCGGTATCTTCACCCGACATGACCAAATGGGCCGACTTTGCGGACTTGGACGTCAGATCCCGGATCACCCGGATCATCTTTTGAAACGTCTGTTGGAGCGGCACCATCCGGAGGGCCATGGTGACGTTCTGCAACTCGGAAGTGATCCGTTCCAACTGCCCCATATTCTTGGTAAGGCTGTGATCCTTGCCCCCCAGGATCCGCTCGCTTCTCTGGACAAGGGACTGTGCGATCACCAGTTCACCGACCATGTTCGCAAGGTCGTCCAGCTTATGCATATCAACCTTGATGGTCGACGCCCCCACCTTCCTCTGTGCGAGGATTTTGAAATCCTCGGAACCGCTCTGGCGCGTGCTCCGGCCAGCCTCAACAGCCGGAAGAGCGCTTTCTCTTTTTTGCGCAGTCTCTGAGGGCCTGCTTCCGATCTGCTCCGATGCTTCGGCCTCATGGCAGGCCTCCCCAGCAGGTTCCTTCCGACAGCGGATCCGCTCCAAGAAGTCGTTCACGGTCCCCCTCAGGTTCTCTTCTTCCTCCCCACGAAGACGAGCCCTTACGCAACCCAGGAGTCGTCGGAGGAGATCCACTGCCCCCAGAGCGGCGTCGATCTCCTGCCGGCCCACGGCGATTTTTCCCTCTCGAGCCTGATCCAGGAGGTTTTCCACGCCATGGGTGAGCCGGTTCATGTCGGCAAGATTCAGAAACCCCGAAACACCCTTTATGGTGTGGAAGGGACGAAAGATTTCGTTGATGACTGTTCGATTCGAAGGGTCTTGTTCGAGACTCAGGATCTTCACCTCAATGGACTCGAGACTTTCCGTTGCCTCCAGGAGAAAGTCCTCGTAAAGATCCCGGTCAGATTCGATCTGGATGAAATCCGTTCTGCCCCCCGTTGTCGACGCCTGAAATCCCTCAGGTTCATCTGCGACTGTCCGCTGCTTCTCCTGCGGTGTCTGTGCAGGGTCCTCGCCTTCACAGGCACGCTCAATTGTCTTCAAGTCTTCCTCGATCCCAGACAGCCGTTGGGCAAAGATCTCTGGCGATACAATCGATTCTTCGATCTTCTTCTGGATGCCGGACAGAATCAAAAGCACTGCGGGGTCGTCTTCAACACAAGGGTGGCCCGCGAATCGATCCAAGAGGCTCAGGGCCTCCTGAAAACTGCCCGGGTCCTCCGGATCAACGAGCGCCAGTGCAGTCGAAAGTTCCTGCAGTGATTCCAGAAACTCCTCGGTCTCTTGTTGCGTTACCATTTTGGGGTCCGCTCTCCTCTTCCAGAGTTTTCTCCCCTGAGCCACGATCCTCCGGGTTCCACCCGCCCGCCTATCCTCCAGACTGCATGCCCGTACCAAGTCCAAACGTGCTGAGCATCTCTTTGAGGTCGGACACCATGTGACAGGACACCTCCTCGGCGATACTGTTCTTGAGAGAGAGCCTTGCCACGCACTCCTTGTCCGCCTTGTAGTACAGACCCTCCACACCCGTTGCGATCCCGTTCATGATGCACAGGGCGTCGGTCAGGTGCACGAGGTCCACCTCAAGGGATATCTTCCCCAAACCGCTCGGCTGGTGGTGCCAGCGCACCGCCTCCACGGTCTCGGACGGCAGATTCCAGCCCTTAAATAGCAGAGCCCCCACCTCCGCATGATCGATCCCCAACACCCGCTGCTCCGCCACTTCAAAGGAAACACGCTCCTCAACCGCCATCGCAAGAATCGGTGACGCATCCACCTCCAGATACGTCCCCAACACGATCTTCCCGATGTCGTGCAGAATCCCCGACGTAAATAAATCCTCCCGAACCTCGATCCCCAAAGCCGAAGCCAGTCGACCCACCCCCAGTGCGACCGCCATCGAATGCTCCCAGAAATGCCCCGGCGCAAGATCGTATCCACGGATGCCACGTTGTGCTACCGAAGAAAACCCCGCTGCCATCACCAGTCGGAAAATACTCTTGGTCCCCAGCCGAAAGATCGCATCCCGTACCGACCCCACCTGGTACGAACATCCAAAATACGCCGAATTGGCCAGTCGCAACACGTTGGACGTGAGCCCCGGGTCGTATTCGATTGTCCGGGTAAGCGATGCGATGCTCACATCGCTTTCCTGCAGCAGTCGGACCACCTCCAGAGCCGCAGGTGGCATCAACTGCACAGATCCAATCTTGGAAAGAACCTCTTCTCGGCGACTCACCAGTCCCCTCCTCCAACGTGCCTTCAGGCTTTTAAGTAGATGGAAGGTTTGACGATCCGGAAACCGTTCCCGATCCCCGAAAGACTCTCCGCGTGCCCCACCATCAGATACCCTCCCGGCCGTAACAATCGATGGAGCTCAGCCAACAGGTTCAGCCGTGTCCTTTGGTCAAAATAGATCATCACGTTACGGCAAAAGATCGCATCAAAAGGTCCTCGCATCGGGAAGGGCGGCCGCGACAGATTCAGCCACCTGAACGCGATCCTCTGTTTCAGTTCCTCCTTCACCGAGTAAACAACTCCACGCCCTTCGCGTTTCCGCTCAAAATAACGGTCCCGTAACAATCCAGGTATCGTCTTCACCTTCCCAGCCTCATACACCCCACAAGCACACGCATCCAAAACCCGCCTGGAAATGTCAGTGGCAAGGATCTTCAGGTCCACACTACGACTTTTTAGCGCATCCAGAACCGCCATCAAAACCGAATACGGCTCTTCTCCCGTCGAACATGCTGCAGACCATAGCCTGAAGCGTCTCTGCCCCTCATTCGCCCACTGCGAAACCAACCCTCCCAAGAACGCGAAGTGCTCACCCTCCCGGAAAAAACTCGTCACGTTCGTGGAGATCACATCGACGAGTTGCACCATTTCCTCTCCCGTCCCGTCCTCCAAGAGGTACCCAAGATACGCACGTGCGTCCTCGATCCCCAACAACTGCATCCGCTTGTTCAGTCGTGCGCAAATGAGTGCCTCCTTGTTATCCCCCAGCACGATGCCGCTGCGTTCGTATATGATCTTCCGTAATCGACCCAGCGTGGCTCGATCCACCCCATTTTCTCCTCAGACCCTAGTGGAAGGAAGGCTGCCGAACACACCCTTCCCTCCACACCAGACACTCCTCTCTGGACTGCCCCAGCCGATTTTCAACAGGCTCCTAGCCCTAGAAATCCCGCATCTCCTGTTCATCCAGCGGGATCACGTTCTGCGCCCTCTTCACAACCAATGCGCCCACCTTGGCCTTGAAGCCCTTTCCCATTTTGTCCCCGGCCCCCTTTGCCTGGCGCACTGGGGCCAGATGCAACGGCTTTGCAGTGTGCGTGCCGTACAGACCCACGGCCTTCCCTGCGGATCCAAGCCTCGATCCGCCGTTCCCGCTCAACGTGAATTTTTCTACCATCGCCGCAAGCTCCTGAGCCTGGCCGTCCAACTCCTCGCTCGCACTGGCAGACTCCTCCGAGTTGGCCGCATTCTGCTGCGTCACCTTGTTCATCTCCGCCACTGCCGTGTTCACCTGATCGATCCCCTTGGCCTGCTCCTCCGAGGCCGCTGCGATTTCTCCAATCAGACTATGCACCTTGCCGGATCCCTCGAAAATCTCCACCAGGATCTTGGCAACCTCATCAGTGATCTTCACCCCGTCCTCGGCCTTCTTGACCGAATCTTCGATCATGTTCGCCGTGTTCTTCGCCGCCTCTGCTGACCGCTGCGCGAGGTTCCGCACCTCCTCAGCCACCACGGCAAACCCTTTGCCCGCCTCGCCAGCACGCGCCGCCTCGACCGCCGCATTCAACGCAAGGAGGTTGGTCTGGAACGCAATCTCGTCGATCGTCTTGATGATCTTTGCGGTTTCGTCCGACGACGACTTGATCTTGGCGATCGCATCGGACATCCGCTTCATCCCGTTGTTGCCCCGCTCCGCAGACCCGCGGGCGGACTCCGCCAAGGACTTCGCCTGCCCCGCATTCTCCGCGTTTTGCTTCGTCATGGACGACATTTCCTCCAAACTGCTCGATATCTCCTCCAGAAAACTCGCCTGCTCGTTCGCCCCCTGCGCCAAACTCTGACTCCCACTGCTGATCTGAGTCGACGCCGCACTCACCTGCTCCACACCCTCCGCGACCTGCTGCAAAGCCTCGTCGAGGTTCTGGACGACCTTGTTCATGTTTTCCTTCATCTTGGCAAACTCACCAAGGTAGTCTCCGGTCATCCGTTGCGTGAGGTTCTTGTTGGCAGCCGCCTCCAGCACCCTGCCTTCCTCGTTCAACGGTCCGATCACCGCGTCCAGGGTGTCGTTCACCCCTTCCACGATCTTGCGGAAGTCGCCCTGGTGCTTGGTGGCATCCGCACGCGTGCTCAGCTTCCCTTCCACCGCCGCCTTGGCCAGCAGGTTCGCGTCCCCAGTCAGCAATCGAACCGCGTCGATGCACTGGTTCAGGTTGTTCTTGATCTCGTTGAAGTCGCCCTTGTACTCCTCTTTGATCTTCTCCGGGATGTCTCCCTTGCTGATCCGGTCGACGTACTCGGCCGCCACGTTCAACGGTCCGATCACCGCGTCCAGGGTGTCGTTCACCCCTTCCACGATCTTGCGGAAGTCGCCCTGGTGCTTGGTGGCATCCGCACGCGTGCCCAGCTTCCCTTCCACCGCCGCCTTGGCCAGCAGGTTCGCGTCCCCGACCAGCCCCTGGATCGTCTCCGCCACCTTCCGCATGCCCACGATCAGGCTGTCTTCGGCCTTGCCCTTCGTCTCGATCTCCATCGACAGGTCGCCTGCCGAAATTTTTCGGATGATCTCCGTCACATAATCGGGTTCTCCGCCCAGCTTGCCCATGACCCTGCGCGTGATGAGAATCCCAAGGCCCATGGCCAACAGGACCCCGACTGCCATGCATACCACCGCAATCGATGAGAACGATGCCGCCCCCGCCTTTGCCTCCGCAACAGACTCCGTCCCTATGAGCCTGTTCATTTCAATCAATTCCCCGAGGAGTTTTTCGGATTTTTCAAAGGCCCCCCGGCCCTTTCCATAGGAGGATTCGTGGGCGGCATCAAAGTTCCCAGCCTTGACCAACCCGACGACCTCCTTGTGAGCCTGCTCCCACGCCTCCCACTTGGGTTCGAATTCCTTCCAGACCTTGGCCTCTTCCGCGCTTTGGGGCAGCGGTTCATAGATCTTCCACCCCTCCTCAATACGCCTCCACGCATCTTCCAAATGGGAATACTGCCTCTCGACGATCTGCGGATTCCTCTCGTACAAAAGTATACGTTCCGCTC